>ERZ808048.77-NODE-77-length-20221-cov-8.293288_pt1 | contig 20221 bp, 12 predicted proteins | sample MGYA00380197_ERZ808048 | MGnify/ENA primary metagenome ERZ808048 (study PRJEB31490, sample SAMN06133377) | cow dung metagenome | isolation source: M1 | host: cow | place: China: Chengdu | collected 2015-05 ... | reverse complement strand
GCACATACCTTTTGCAACGGCTTCAAGGACATGTTTGCGGGCAAAAACCTCATCTTCTTCGGTCACGAAGGGTAGGGGAGTGTACGCACCCATACCGCCTGTGTTAGGACCTTCGTCGTTGTCGTAGGCACGCTTGTGGTCTTGTGAGAGAGGCATAGGATAGACATTCTCGCCGTTGACAAAGCACATGAAGGAGAACTCTGGACCTTCGAGATAATCTTCGATCACCACTTTGCCTTTGCCGAAGGCTTCATTGCAAAGCATGTCTTGGAGAGCAGCGTCTGCTTCTTCTAAGGTAGTAGCGATCACTACGCCCTTGCCTGCAGCCAAACCGTCATATTTGAGGACGGTAGGCAAGCTGCCTGCTTTGACATAGTCAATAGCCTCTTGATAGTCGCTAAAAGATTGATAACCAGCAGTAGGAACGTGGTATTTGTCCATGATGATTTTGGCAAACTCCTTGCTGGACTCAATCTGTGTAGCTGCTTTGGTGTGACCAAAAATAGGCATTCCTTCGGCACGGAAAGCATCCACTACGCCTGCGGCGAGTGCTGCCTCTGGCCCCACAACGGTTAGGTCCACTTCGGTTTCTTTGGCGAAGAGAAGAAGCCCCTCCACATCGGTATCCTTGATAGCCACGCACTCTGCGAGTTGTGCAATACCTGCATTACCTGGTGCGCAATAGATTTTCTCTACTTGTGGACTACGCGAGAGCGCATACACGATAGCATGCTCTCGTCCGCCTCCACCGATTACTAATACTTTTTTCATATATTCAAAAAGAGTTCTAACAGTTTTAAGCGTTTTAAGGGAAAATGAGTAGGATGTGGCTCTTATGCCACCACTCAAAATTCGGGTGCAAAGTTAAGCATTTTTTCGCATATATGCAAAGAAATTGACTGAAAGTTTTTGGACAATGGTTATTTTGACCAATTGGGTGCGAAATTCCTCGTGATTTTAGAGAATGCTATAGAAGGTTGTTCGCTCCTAAACGACTGCAAAACCAATATAGCCTATCGCAAGAAAACAAGTTTTTCTTGCATATATACATTTTTTTTTGTACCTTTGCACCCGCAAAGGTATTTGCAGTAACTTTTGCACAATGGATAAGAACGGCAATGACATACTCATCACTGGTGCACGAGTACACAATCTAAAGAATGTAGATGTGCAGATTCCGCGAGATAAACTCGTGGTAATCACTGGTTTGTCGGGCAGTGGCAAATCATCGCTTGCCTTTGATACCATCTTTGCAGAAGGTCAACGCCGCTATATGGAGACCTTCTCCTCCTACGCGCGCGGATATATAGGTACGATGCAACGTCCCGATGTGGATAAGATTACTGGTCTATCGCCAGTTATCAGTATTGACCAAAAGACCACTTCGCGCAATCCTCGTTCTACTGTTGGCACTGTCACAGAGGTCTATGATTTTCTGCGATTGCTTTTTGCGCGTGCTGCGGATGCTTACTCTTATGTTTCGGGTGAGAAGATGGTGCAATATACCGACGACCAAATCATCGACCTCATTCTTCGTGAGTATGCTGGGCAAAAAGTGCTCGTTCTTGCTCCTATGGTCAATAACCGTAAAGGTCACTACAAAGAGCTCTTTGATACTATCCGTCGCAAGGGTTATTTGCATGTGCGTGTGGATGGCGAGGTACAGGAGATTACGCCAGGCATGAAGCTTGACCGCTATAAGAACCACACCATCGAAGTAGTTGTAGATCGCCTCAAATTAAAAGGCGAAAACGAAGAAGACCTCAAACGTCTTCGTGCCACTGTGGACAAAGCCATGACACAAGGCGATGGTGTGATGGCGCTGACCCTCCCTAACCCTTCCTCCAAGGGAGAAAATACTCCCCCTTCGAAGGGGGAGCGAGAGGGGGTCCGCTACTTCTCTCGCCACCTCATGTGCCCCTCTACGGGTATGAGTTATGCCGAACCTGCACCGCATACCTTCTCATTCAACTCCCCACAGGGTTGGTGTCCTACATGTAGAGGATTGGGAAAAGTCAAATCGGGACTTGAGACTCGGGAATCAGATAACGGCGAATTGGATAATATCCTTCGCGATGATGACAACTGGTACACACGTATGTTGGAGTATGTGCAACAGCCTGAGGACGAGAAAGAGGAGAAGGAAGAGGTTTGGTGCGAGTGTCCAACATGTAAAGGTCAGCGCCTCAACCGCGAAGCACTCAGTTTCCGCATTGCGGATAGGAATATAGCCGAACTTTCGGCAATGGATATAACCGATCTTAGGGCGTGGCTGATGAATGTGCCTGCCAAACTAAGCAATAAGCAGCGCGCTATCGCTGAGCCGATTATCAAAGAGATTACCTCTCGTTTGGGCTTTATGCTCAGTGTAGGACTATCCTACTTGTCCCTTTCTCGCTCGTCCGATAGCCTTTCGGGTGGAGAGAATCAGCGTATTCGTCTGGCTACACAAGTAGGTAGTAAGTTAGTCAATGTACTATATATTTTAGATGAACCAAGTATTGGCTTGCACCAGCGTGATAACCAACGTCTCATCGATTCACTCAAGCAACTCCGTGACATGGGTAACTCCGTCATCGTAGTTGAGCACGACGAGGATATGATGCGTCAAGCGGATTATATCATAGATATTGGTCCTAAAGCGGGTCGATTGGGTGGGCATATCGTCTTCAGTGGTACCCCCGCTGAACTACGCAAAGCTGATACGCTCACGGCTAAATACCTGCGCGGAGAACTCTCCGCTACGCTGGAATCGAGAGTCGAGAGTCGCGCGTCAAGCCCCGATTACCTCACCCTCAGCGGTTGTCGAGGCAATAACCTCAAGAACGTAGATGTCTCTTTCCCTCTTGGTCAGATGATTGCTGTAACGGGTGTGTCGGGGAGTGGCAAATCCACCCTTATTAATCAAACGCTCTATCCTATTCTTAGCCAGCACTTCTACCGCAGTCTGCGTAAGCCTTTGGCATACGATAGCATTGAGGGCTTGGAGCATATTGATAAGGTTATTGCGGTGGATCAGTCGCCTATTGGGCGTACACCACGCAGTAATCCAGCTACTTATACGGGTGTGTTCACGGATATTCGCAATCTCTTTGCGCAACTGCCAGAGAGTAAGATTCGTTCGTGGAAAGCGGGTCGCTTCTCGTTCAATAATTCAGGAGGACGGTGTGAGGAGTGTAGTGGCAATGGCTACAAAACCATTCAAATGCACTTCTTGCCTAATGTATATGTGCCATGCGAAGTATGTGGCGGACAACGTTACAACCGTGAGACATTGGAGGCGCGCTTCAAAGGCAAGTCCATTGCCGACGTACTGGATATGACCATCAACCAAGCTGTGGAGTTCTTTGATAGTCAACCATATATTCTGAAGAAAATCAAGACATTGCAAGATGTTGGTTTGGGCTATATCAAACTAGGACAATCATCTACTACGCTGTCGGGTGGCGAAAGCCAACGCGTGAAATTGGCGACCGAACTCGCTCGTCCAGGTACGGGCAAGACCCTATATATCTTGGATGAACCTACTACTGGCTTGCATTTCGAGGACGTGCGTGTGTTGATGGGTGTGTTGCGTCGCTTGGTAGATAAGGGCAATACGGTGATTATCATTGAGCACAACCCTGATGTGATTCGCTCGTGCGACTATCTGATTGATATGGGTCCCGATGGTGGTCGTGATGGCGGTACTGTGGTGGCTACTGGCACTATTGATGACATCCGCAATAATCCGAAGAGCATTACAGGTCGCTACATCTAATACGTCCAGCTAACCTCTGTTGGTTCCGCACAATAATCGCACTATTACCGCACAATAACCGCACAATTCGTGGAGGTTATACTGCCTCGCGAGAAGAAATAGATATCTTGTGAGTCCACCAGAGCCATAGGCAGAAAAGCATGCCGTAGAAAAGATACTTGAATAAGTACTCGTGTAAGAAGTCAAACCATTCGGGGTGGTGTTCTAGTGCTATAGCAATCAATGTAATACGCAAAATATTGAACAAATAAGCACACACCAATCCAAGCGGGATAAACCATAATTTGCGTAGCCAACTACCCCGTGCCGCCAACATAATCACGATCCAAATAAATGATTGCTTCAGCCCCGTGCAGCTCCATACAATGCGTGTGCCAGTGCCTGTGTCGAAACGTATGAGGTTGGGCTCGAAGAAATGCACATGTTCGTTGGTCAGTGATATAATCCAATACACCAAACTGCTGATATGGTGCGCCATCCAATCAAATGGACGTGTGATATCCAACCCAAACCACGTGACTTGTGTTCCTCCCTCGTCACCCAGTACGGTGAATTTCCAGAAGTAGTTTGCTACCAACAATGCCACCACAAATAAGATGATGTCGGTATATGGTTTGAGTATGTCAAATCTTAGTTTTTGCATATGGTACTGCGTCCATAGGACAGAATTCGCCATCCATATATTTGAAGTATCCAGCCTGACAAACCATTGCTGCGTTGTCGGTGGTATAGGAGAACGGAGGAATATGCACCGTCCAACGATGACGACGACCCAAATCCAACAACGCGTCGCGCAGTCCGCTATTAGCACTCACTCCACCAGCTACAGCAATCTCGTTGACTTTTAAGTCTTTAGCAGCACGCTTGAGTTTGTTAATGAGGATGTCAATAATCGTCTTTTGCAAGGAGGCACATAGGTCAGCCTTATTTTCCTCAATGAAGTTCGGATTTTCTTTGAGATTATCGCGCAGGAAATACAAGAAGGATGTCTTAAGTCCTGAAAAAGAGTAGTTGTACCCAGGGATATTGGGCTTGGCAAACTGGAACGCGTCTGCATTGCCTTCTTTTGCCAATCGATCAATCCAAGGACCACCAGGGTAGGGGAGTCCCATAATCTTGGCGCACTTGTCAAACGCTTCGCCCGCAGCATCGTCAATGGTTTGACCGATAATCTCCATCTCGCAATGTGATTTCACCAGCACAATCTGACTATTGCCACCACTGACCAATAGGCACAGGAAGGGGAACTGTGGTTGAGCAGTAGTTCTACCCTCCGATGGCGTGATGAAATGTGCGAGAATATGTGCCTGCAAGTGATTCACTTCCACCAGCGGAATATTGAGCGACAAGGCTAGTCCCTTGGCAAAACTTACTCCCACCAGCAAACTGCCCAATAATCCTGGACCACGTGTGAAGGCAATGGCTGATAAATCTTTATTCGCTACTCCTGCGCGTTTCAGTGCCGCATCCACTACGGGCACGATATTCAATTGATGCGCACGACTCGCCAGTTCGGGAACTACACCACCAAACTCCTCGTGCACGCCTTGCGAAGCAGTGACATTGCTCAGCAATATGCCATTGCGAATAATTGCCGCAGAGGTGTCGTCGCAGCTAGATTCTATTGCGAGAATAACAATATCCTTCATATTCTTAATAACTCTCCTCTTGGTTGGGGAAACTGCTGTCTTTCACGGCTGCGATATAGTTGCTCACCGCAGTCTTTACGCTTTCGCCCAAGTGCGCAAACTGGCGCAAAAATTTAGGCTTAAAGCCCTCGTTCAGGCCCAACATATCGTGCAATACCAACACCTGACCATCGGTCACATTACCCGCACCAATACCAATCGTTGGGCAACTCACCGCCTCTGTTACACGCTTTGCCAACTCCGCAGGAATCTTCTCCAATACAATGGCAAAACAGCCTGCCTCGTCCAGCAACTTGGCATCATTGAGCAACTTCTCTGCCTCTGCTTCGCCTTTGCCGCGCAAGCCATATCCACCCAGTTGATTCACACTTTGTGGGGTCAATCCCAGGTGTCCCATCACAGGCACACCTGCTTGCACCATATGGCGGATAGCAGGCAAGATCTCCTCGCCACCTTCCAACTTCACAGCATCAGCACCCGACTCTTTCATCATCTTTAGCGCATTGGTAACTGCCTGCTCCTCACTCACTTGATAACTTCCAAATGGCATGTCAATCACTACCAATGCGTGCTCCGCCGCGCGCACCACACCTTTGGTGAGAAAGATCATCTCATCCACAGTGATAGGCAATGTGTAGCGGTTGCCACATACGATATTCGATGCACTATCACCCACAAGAATCATCTCGATTCCCGCCTCGTCCAATAGACGGGTGAGGGTGAAATCATAGCTGGTGAGCATAGCAATCTTATCGCCTTCTTGCTTCATCTTGCGCAAGCGCGTGGTCGTCATACGACTATTTTGAACATGTACTGACATACAAATTTACGATTTGACTATTTACATTTTACGATTTGGCTTGCAAAATTACTGCTTTTTTTGCATATATCCAAAAAATCACAAATTTTTGCTGCATATTTTACCCTTATCTAAAAAGGTTGATTGTCGGTTTGCTGAATGAAAAGTGACTATTTAACGATTAAAATCTGTAGAAAAAGTAGCAAAATTTGTTTATGTTGAAAAAAAATGGTAACTTTGCAGGCTGAAATTAATAGTGAATAAATTACGTGATGAATTGGGATTTTCTCATAAAAGATAAAGATTCGCTGTGTGTCAGTACAGATACGCGCAATCTGCCAGCAGGTTGTGTGTTCTTTGCATTGCATGGCGAGCGTTTTGATGGCAATAAGTTTGCCCAACAAGCCCTTGAAAGTGGGGCTTCGTTAGCTGTTATCGACAACCCCGAATATGCGCTGCCAGAGGGTACGTTGTTGGTACCTAATACTTTACTTGCTCTGCAAGACCTCGCACGCGCTTGGCGCCGTGAGTTGGGCTTGCCTATTATCGGTATCACGGGTACCAACGGAAAGACAACTACCAAAGAACTCTTGGCGACCGTTCTCTCTACCAAGTACAATCTCCACTACACCCAAGGCAACCTCAATAATCAGATTGGTGTGCCACTCACCTTGTTACAAATCACGCGTGCGCACGAGATGGCGATCGTAGAGATGGGGGCATCGCACCCAGGTGATATTAAGGAATTGGTGGACATCGCAGAGCCTAACTATGGACTCATCACTAATGTGGGACGTGCGCATTTGGAGGGCTTTGGCTCGTTTGAAGGTGTACAGCGCACCAAGCAGGAACTCTACGACTACCTCGTTGCCCACAACGGCATTATCTTCCGCAACGCCGATAATCCATACCTTGCTGAGATGGAGAACCAAGCCAAACAATGCTACACTACTCTACACAATACTACACAACTCTACACCACAGGCTCCATGCCATCTGGCACGCATCTTGTAGGGGAATATAATGCAGAGAATGTGTCGGCTGCGATATGTGTGGGTAGGCATTTTGGTATCTCTTGCGAACAAGCATTAGAGGCTATTCGCCAATATGTACCTACCAATAACCGTTCCCAAGCAATGCAGACGGCCTGCAACCAGCTGATTGTGGATGCGTATAATGCCAATCCTACCTCTATGCAGGCGGCTATCAACGCCTTCAAGGGCGACACCTATATCCTTGGTGCGATGCGTGAGTTGGGTGAATATTCCCACTTGGAGCACCAAAATATCGTGAATATGTTGGCAGAGCGTAAGGCAGATACCGTATTTTTGGTGGGCGAGGAATACTTGCAGACCACCTCGCCATACCCTGTGTATGAGAAAGTTGAGCAATTGTATGAATACTTAGTTGCAAATCCATTGAAAGGAAAAAATATCCTTCTCAAAGGTTCGCGCTCTACCCGAATGGAAAAACTATTAGATGTATTATGAATAAGAACAAATATATTGCTTTAATTGTAGGCATCGTAGTGTTAGCACTATGTGTGTGTGCTTTGGTTTGGATGAATCTCCAACAGAAGACTGAGATCAAGGAGATTGTAGAGCAGATGGAGTTTGAAAAAGAGCAGTTGGAGGACGAGTACGAAGAACTCGCTATCCAGTTTGATGGCTACCAAACGCCTGATATTCACAACGATTCGTTGGTGGAATTGCTTTCGCAAGAGAAACAACGTGTGCAAGACCTTCTAGAGGAATTGCGTATTACCAAAGTAACTAATGCCCGCCGTATTGCGGAACTCAAGAAGGAGTTGGCTACTGTGCGCCAAGTGATGGTTAGTTATGTGCACCAGATTGATTCGCTTGATCGAACCAATAAACGATTAGTGAAAGAAAATCAACAAGTTAAACAACAATACCAAGAAGTCGCTCGCCAAGCACAGCAGCTCGAAGAAGAGCGCACGCAACTCGCTGAGGTAGTTAGCCGTGCTTCGATGTTGGAGATCAGCCACTTTGAAATGATTGCGCTCAACAAGCGCGATCGCAAAACGACTATCTATAATCAAATTCAGAAATTGCAATTTGACTATACCATCGGTCGCAATATTACCAACAAACCAGGTATGAAGACACTCTATATGCGTATTACTCGTCCTGACGGAGAGGTGATGCAGAAGAGTCTCAACGATGTGTTCCGATTTGAAAACAGCGAAATCGACTATTCTATATCCAAAGAATTTGAGTACGCAGGTGAAGAGATTTCTGGTTCACTCTACTGGTTGGTAGAGGAGATCTTGCAGATAGGTTGGTATAATGCAGACTTCTTTGTGGATGGCGAACTGATTGGTAGTTTCCCATTCCAGATAAATAAATAATCGGACACATTGCCCCATGATAACACTCTCGCCATTATTGTTACTAACCCTCGTTATTGGCATCATTTGGTTTGTGCCAATCGTGTGTCGTAAGATTCACGTGCCAAGTATTGTGGGGTTTATCTTGGCGGGTATTTTGATAGGTCCATCTGTGCTGAATCTTGTGGGCGAGAGTCCTACGATCAAGATTCTCGGCTCATTGGGCATGTTGTGTATTATGTTTCAATCAGGTAGCGAGATTGATATCAACGATTTCAAGCAGTACAAGTATCGCTCGCTCTTCTTTGGACTTTGTACGTTCTTCATTCCTTTTGGTTTAGGTCTAATCACCAGTAGATTCTTGCTCCCTTATGGTTGGCTGCCTAGTTTGTTGTTGGGCGCGATGTATGGTAGCCATACATTAATGACCTATCCTATTGTTAGTCGATATGGTGTACAGAAGAATGTGGCTGTGAATATTACGGTGGGCGCTACTATGGTGGCTATCACCTTGTCACTCATTGTGTTAGCCGTAGTGGAAGGTTGGAGCCGTTCGGCACAGAGTATCACGGACTATGCGATACAATTGATATTGGTGGCAGTGTTCTTGCTGAGCGTACTGTGGCTTTTCCCCCGCTTTGCCCGTATGTTCTTCAAGCGTTATCGCGATCCCATTTCGGAGTTTATGGTCGTGATGTTGATGCTGGTTGGTAGTTCGTTGTTGGCTGATTTAGCAGGTTTAGAAGGTATCTTGGGTGCCTTCCTCTGCGGAGTTTCGCTTAATCGCTTGTTGCCTAATCGTTCGCCACTGATGGGACGTATCAATTTTGTTGGCAATAGTATCTTCATACCATTGTTCCTCATTAGTGTAGGATTGATGATTGATATTCACGCTTTCTGGAGCGGTTGGACTACATTGATTATAGCGATTGTGATGATTACGACGAAGTTGGTAGGCAAGAGTCTTTCTGCTTGGATTGCTCAAATCGTATTTCGTTTCTCTAAACACGAGCGACAATTAGTTTTTGGTCTTACCCATGCTACTGCTGCGGGCACATTGGCGATTGTTACTATTGCATATCAAATGGGACTCTTGTCTTCGGATGTGCTAAATGCTTCTGTCCTGATGATCTTAGTGCTTTGTACTACCTCGAGTTTCATCACTGAGCATGCCGCTAAGGAGTTGGCGTTGCAGGAGAGTGCACAGCTGGAAGCCGACCATGAGGATGACTATTGGCTGTTGACCTCTGTGGGAAAGGATTTGCGTCCTACATTGCGCGAGATTGGCGAAATGGCAAGCTTGGATAATATCGAAATCAAGCAATCTGCCGACTGGCAAGATGTTTCAAATATGGTAGAACATACCAGCAAGTCGGTGGTAGTATATAATGAGGTGCAACCTATCAACACCATCAATCGCCTTGTAGTAGCAGTGCCTCGCTATGCAGAGAAGGAGCGTGACTTTATCACTTGTTTCGGTCTAGTGCGCCGTTTGGCAGGCGAGTTAGGAGCCAAGGTGGTGTTCTATGCGCATCCCGATACGCAAGTGGCGTTGCAAACCATGTGTCGTCGTCCAGGTAAATATCTCCGTGCTTCATTCCGCAATATGCTGGGGTGGGAAGAGGTTGGCATCTTGTCACAGACGGTCATGGACAACGATATGCTCATCCTGCTATCTTCGCGTAAGTCCACAGCCAGCTACAATCCGCTCTTTGAGCAAATACCTACTATGCTTACGCAGCATTTTACCAGTTTTAGTTCGATGGTAGTTTACCCAGAGCAGTTGACGGGTGGGCCAGATATGGATACGTTGCTCATGGAGAATCCTCCTGCAAGTAGGACGTGGTCTATCATTACACGTGTGAAGCGATTTGTGAAACAACTCATTTGGAGAAATCATGAGGAGTAAACTACATGCCATAGCACAAACATTCGTGCGTGAGGTAGGGGGTGAATTGCAGGATTATACGTTTGTCTTTCCCAATCATCGTGCAGGATTATTCTTCCGCAAGTATCTCTCGCAATACATAGAGCAACCGCTATTTGCGCCTCGTGTGATGAGTATCAACGAGTGTTTTGCAGAACTCTCAGACTTGCAAGTGGCAGACCCTCTGACGCTCCTATTGCGCCTATACGATACCTACCAACAGTTGCGCCCCGATACGGAGACGCTTGACCGCTTTATCTATTGGGGCAAGATGATGTTGGCAGACTTCTCCGAGATAGATAATCACTTGGTTCCGCATGTGGAAGCGTTGTTTGCTTCTGTCCAAGATCTGCATGCTATTGATGAGCGTTTTGCTTATCTCACCGATAACCAGCGCAAAGCGCTGTCGCGTTTTTGGCTAGAGTTTCAGACCTCTAACGACCATCATCCCAATGCGGAATTGCATGAGCGTTTTCTCCATACATGGGATGTGCTATATCCGCTCTATACGGCTTTGCGTACCAATCTGTTGCAGGATGGTTTGGCATACGAGGGTATGCTCCACCGCGAGGTTCTAGAGCATTGGGATGCTATTCCTGCTGAGCGTTTCAGAAAGCAATATGTCTTCTTGGGATTCAATGCTTTGACTGCTTCCGAGCGTGAACTGATGTTGCGTTTGCAAGCGATGGACCGAGCCGATTTCTATTTCGATTACGATAGTCCATACCTCAGTGATCCGCTGAACAAAGCGTCACTTTTCAAGGAAGAAAACCTCCGCTTATTTACTTCGAGATTCTCGATTCCCGACTCTCGACTCCTGACATCTTGCGGCGAGGCTCCTCAGATCACCCTCATATCCGTCCCTTCTACTGTAGGCGAGGTACACGAGGTGTATCGCATATTGTCGGATATTATTCCTGTTGATTGTCAAGATCTTACACGTACTGCGGTTGTGCTGCCTGATGAGCAGTTGTTGATCCCTTTGCTCAATGCTTTCCCTGAGTCGGTAAGCAAGATTAATGTCACGATGGGTTACCCATTGCGTGCTACATCGCTCTATATGCCAGTAGCATATCCCGAACAATACCTCATACCTATGCCTGAAACGGCAGAGGAGTTCATCGCGCAAATGCGTGAGTGTTTGCTCTCGCAGTTATGCGATGATAATGCAGAGGGTGTATATCAACTCACCAAGGTACTCGATCGCCTCCAAACAGCCTTGACCACCTATCCCAATATTGCTTTCACCGTAGCCGATGTGCAGCAACTCCTCAAGATGCTCACATTGGAAACCACTATACCATACGTGGGCGAACCATTGGATGGATTGCAGGTGATGGGTGTGTTGGAAACGCGTGCACTGGATTTTGATAACGTGATCATCACGGGCTTCAACGACGACCTCTATCCTGGTCGCACGAGCAGCAATAGTTTTGTGCCTTATACCCTGCGCTGCGGTTTTGATTTGCCTACGCCGGACCGTCAGAATGCTATTTTTGCATACAACTTCTACCGTATGCTTTCCTATGCTAAACGTGTGTGGTTAATCACTAACTCCACTGCTGACGAGCAACATTCGGGTGAGGTGTCGCGTTATTTCTATCAACTCAAGTGGCAGTATAATGTGGATATCCAGCATATTGTAGTCACCAACCAACTCACAGCATTGCAAACATCTTCCTGTGAGCCGATTGCTAAAGATGACCGCTTGCAGACCATTCACTCGCTGTCTGCTACGGCGTTGACTACATATCTGCGCTGCCAAAAGCAGTTCCACTACAAGTATATCGAGCATCTTCAGGAACCTGCACCTGATGAGAGTATCTCAGCCAGCGAACTGACCATTGGCAACGTATTGCACGCTATCATGGAACATCTATATGCACCTTTTGTGGGCAAGAATGTTACCGCAACAGATATTGAACATCTCCTCGCGCAAGCGAATGACGATACTTATTGGCATGCGCTTGAGCCGCTACAACAACTCTGTGGAGATGGTTTAGCCAATCGTGTGGTGCGTACTTATGTGAATAATATATTGCGCAATGACCACCATCATGCACCATTTCAATATGTGGCTTCGGAAACACGCCTTTCGGCGCAACTAAATGATGTTTGGCTGTATGGCTTTGCCGATCGTATTGATTTAAAAGCCAATACCTTACGTGTGATTGATTATAAGACGGGTAAGACTGATTTAGCCTATGAGAATATGGCAAAGGTCTTTGGCGTGGTGGAGCCTACCGAGGAAGGGGTAATCCCTGTCCGCACGAAAGGTCAGCGTCAGATTTTGCAAACCTTACTCTATTGTTGGATGTACACTGCCAACTGTCAACTGTCCACTGTCAACTGTCCACTGTCCACTGCCACCTGCCACCAACCTTATATTTTTTCGGCCCGCAATATTGCGCCAGAAGATATGCCTGTGGTGCACCATAATAATCAGCCTCTATCGTTCCAGGACGTAGAACAAGAGTTTCTTACTCATCTGCAATCGTTGATAGAGGAGATTTTAGATGCTAATCAACCTTTTGCCCCTACCAGCGACAAGCATACTTGCGAAAGTTGTGCATTCTTATCGCTTTGTACGAAAAATGCCTGAAAATTTGGCTGTTTGAAAAAAAAGTACTATCTTTGCAGCCGAAAGACTACTATGATTGAATACCATGATTGGAATTTTCAATGATAATTTTCCTCCTGTATTGGATGGTGTGGGGATTACGGCGCAAAATTATGCGCATTGGTTGCAGGAGGCGGGGCATGATGTTTCTGTGATTACTCCATATGCGCCCAATATGCAAGAAGTGATGGCTTCTGCCTCTTATCCTATTCATCGCTATATTTCTATTCCCATTCCTTTTCGACCACCTTATCGTTATGGTTTGCCAGATATAGATATATCCTTTAGACGCAAGTGGAGCAAGATGCAGTTTGATCTAGTGCATGCCCATTGCCCATTTACAACGGGCAGATTAGCTCGCCAAGTAGCCAAGCGGCAGCACATACCGTTTGTTGCGACTTTTCATAGCAAATATCGTCAGGACTTTGAGCACAACGTGCGCAGCAAACTGATTGTAGATTTGATGGTGAAGCATGTTATTCGTTTCTTTGAACAAGCGGATGAAGTATGGATACCACTCCCTGCTGTGGAGGAAACGTTGCGTGAGTATGGTTATAAGGGGCATGTGGAGGTAGTAGAGAATGGCAATGATTTTTATGCCTCCAAAACGCAGATTGCCAATATGCGTGAAGCCATGCGTGAAGAACTTGGTATGATGCCAAACGAAACGATGCTTCTCTTCGTGGGGCAACATATATGGGAAAAGAATATTCGTTTTATTTTAGAATCATTGGCGCTATTGAAGGATCAGCCATTTCATTTTTTCATGGTTGGTACTGGTTATGCCGTACACGATATCCGTATGCTCATTGGACAATTAGGATTATCGCATCGTGTTACTTTATTGGGTAATATATACGACCGTGAACGACTCAAACGAATATATGCTGCTGCGGATTTATTCCTTTTCCCATCGTTGTACGATACCTGTGGACTTGTAGTGCGTGAGGCGGCGGCTATGCATACTCCTTCCATTCTGTTGCGAGAGTCCACTGCGGCTACGGCTATTACGGACGGAATTAATGGATTCCTTACGCATAATGATCCTGTTGATTTTGTTCAGCAGATTACGTACTTGATGAACCGCCCAGAAGAAATCGCACGGGTAGGCGAAAAGGCAGCAAAGACAATTTCTCGGTCGTGGGAAAGTGTGATAGAGGAGGTGGCTCTGCGTTATCGTGATTTGCAGGAGTCTTTTCGTTTAAAACAAGGTAAGTATATAGGTTAATATTTCAAGAAGAATAAATGAAAACTTCGTATCTACTTCTTTTTATGCTCATACAGCAGGCGATGTCTGTTGTAGGGCAGTTACTTCTCAAAATGGGTATGGCTGCTGCGAGTCCATTTACTTGGACTTGGCGCAATGTGGGGCATCTATTTGTTAACTGGTACTTGCAGTCTGGCTTGTGGCTGCTGATAGGCGCAAATGTTTTTTGGTTGTGGCTACTCAATAAATATGCTTTTTCCTTGGTGTACCCATTAACAAGCTTAGGATTTGTTTTCAGTGTGTTAACAGGTATGATTATTCTGCGTGAGCACGTATCGCCTATACATTGGTTGGGATTGCTGTTGATCATGGCGGGATGCTTCTGTATTGCTAAAGTATGAGAGAGCGTATACAACAATGCCTTGCCATTGGCAACCGAGCCAATTGGTGTGTATTTGCTATTTTTGCTATATTCATCTTTGGTAAAACGTTATTATTTGACCATTTTGCCTTTCGTGAATTAGCACTGCAACCATCGTTCGTAGGAATTTTATCTAAGACATTTGTTAAGGTTGCGGCGGCATTGCTATTTGCTTCTTTTACATTTCTATTACGTGACAAGCGTTGGCTTATTCTACTTTCTTTTATTATTGATACATGGTTTATTGCGAATCTTATTTACATGCGCAATAACCATATTTTGTTAGATGCCGAGGCATTTAATATGTCAAGCAACCTACATGGCTATTTTTGGTCAGTATTAATATATATAGAATGGGGAATAGATTTGCTCTTCTATGCTTTGACTATATTATTCTGTCTAGTCTATCGTTATACGACTAAGAGTGTACGCAATTGGCGAGCATGGATAATAGTAGTGTTTGTTTCTGTAGCCTTCCGTCTATCAGGCGAAGCCATTTATGTGTCCGAGCATAAGACTTCATTTGATTGCTGGCCTTTCGTTCGTGAGCGAAGAGAACCTGTCTATGGCATGCATTTTCCTACTACTGTAGCCAATACCAGCGTGCTTTATTCTCCTGCATATATTCTGTCGGACTATTTCCTAATGATCAATGGTATTCAGCCCAAGCGTCCTTTGGTCGATAGGGATGTGCAAATGATGACAATGCTTGACAATGGTCAGCCAACTGATACTTTACAATCGCCATTGATTATTATCCTGTTGGAAAGTTTAGAGAATTGGGTGTTGACACCTCAAATAATGCCTAATCTCTATCGCCTCACACAAAATGATCACGTGTTTTACGCCAATCGTATTCATACTCAAATAGTAGGTGCTCCTTCTGCAGATGGACAGTTGATTGTCAATACGGGTTTACTACCTATCAATGCAGGCGGTACGTGCCTCTATTATGGCAAACATACTTATCCTGCGGTCATGTCGCTTGCGCCCGATTCTACAGTATGTCTTCTTCCTCATGACCTGCGCGTATGGAATCAAACGGAAATGTCACCTGCCTATGGATATGATACTACAATATGCTATAGTGACATAGACACCATGCTTTTCCAAAAGTTAAATGCTCTAGTTGATGAAGGAAAACAGTATATACAATGCATCACACAATCTACTCACGCACCTTTTGTAAGTGAGGAACTTTCGCACTTGCCATTGCCTGAAGATATGCCTTGGGTGATGTATAATTTTATTCGTGCATTCAATGCTTTAGATGACGGATTAGGCTATTTTGTACGTAAGTTAGAGTCCGATCCTGTGTTGCAACAATATACCATTGTTATTACTGCCGACCATCGTATTTTGCATTATGAGAAGCGTCGCCAAATGCAGCAGTATGCTGATGCGCACGATATGAACTTGCAGCCTATGGATGATTGTTTGCCTCTTTTGATTTATTCTCCTAAGATACAAGGTAATCCCCGTTACACGGACGATGCGTTCCAAATGGATATCTATCCTACTTACATGTCTCTTTTGGGCGTGAAGAACTATCGTTGGAAAGGCTTGGGCATTGATCTTTTAGAGAATCCAACACGTCCTATCCAAGAGTCTGAGGCATATATATTGTCGGATAAATTAATCAGAAACAACTATTTTTCCAAGTGATTTTTGCGGCAGAATAAGGGCTTGTTTTGCTGCCAAGCATGTTAGAATGAGAAGCGGACGGTTAGTTTGACTCCGTTTCTTCCCCATGCACCTACCTTACGGCGTGCGTTAATCATCACTGGCTCGCCATTCTCGTCCAATACGGCATTGCCCGCTCCATCCAATTGTGGCACTTGATAAGGGAGCTCGTAGTCGTTGTATGTAAGACGACGGATATAATCAATACGGATGAATTTCAATATATTCTCCAATCCAACTGTCAATTCCATATAAGGCAATGGCCCCATAGGAGAGGAGATGCGAAAGTCATCATGTATATACGGTACGCCGTCTATATAATCTACATCGCCTTGGGCATTATTACCATTAGCAAAAGCTGTATGCGGAAAATCATATAGACCAGAATTTCTTTCTGCAGCATGGTAAGGGTTGTTCTTATTGGTAAGACCACCGTAAATAGCTGAGAAACTGATTACTTCGCGTAACTTTAGTTTATTGATGCCAGGAATACGATTCAATATCCATCCTTTGAGGAAATACGTAGTATATAATCCCACATAATAATCCATCATAAATTCCATTGGCTTCATCAAGTTGAATGCTCGCTGAGCTAAGAAAATACTCGTACTACTGTTCGGGATATATAGTTTGGTAAACGGTACTTGTTGCCAAATGTATCCGCCTTGCAAACGCACATCCAACATTCCAAAAGCAGAGAACCAAAAGCGTTTGTCCACCAATGCTTCGGTGCGGTTGTAGAAGTAACCTTTGCCTCCGTTGTGCCTATCGTCCAAATAACCTATATAGTGTGTCAATTTGAATGTCGGTGCATCTTTGTCCATCGCAAACGGACTCTCTATACCCATACGATCAATAAAGATACGTGTACCTGGCGAAAATTTGAAATCCACCATCGCTTCGTAATTACGATATTGTCCGATGGATGATAGTGTTGAAGAATAGTAATTTTCTGTTCCTATTGTTTGCGGGGTGTAGTCGATTCGGTTGTATTGCAATGCACCTGCTGCTTCGTTATTACTAAATTCAAAGGCAGTTTTTATAGAGAACATATTCTGCCATTCTTTCATATATTCCAATTTGGCGCGGAATACATACTGGTTAAAACCGAGTGTAGGTGTGCCTGTCGGAATGGACATGAGTATATTATCACGTCGTATGACATCAGTGATCTGTCCTGGTTCTTCTACATCGTATTGGGCACTTAATTGCAAGTGATGACGCAAACCGTCATAAGGCTGATTCTTGTGTTTGTCAAAGGTATATACGAATGTTGCATTATACTTTGGACGTAAATCTTTTAGACCGAAGGCGGCATAACCCCTAAAGAAGAACTGGTCATGCAACTTTGCCGTAGAGGTACCTCCGATGCGCAAACGAACACCCTCCAGCATGTTCCAGCTGACGAAATTATAGATCGGACCAAAGTCAAACTTGGTCAAATCAAGGTCCCTGGCAGGTGTGGTAGCCACAAACTCAGTAGTAATAGCATTGATGGCTGCGATAGCGCTGGCTAATTTGGGCACAGCAGTCACTTCTTGCACCAATTCATATACCGAACTCTCATACTTAGTCAGTGGCTCTGGACGCAGCGTATCCCATGCTGCAGCACCATAGTGAACAGCCATCGAGTCGTTGGTTTCTACTTCGTCAGCGGTCATGTTCGAGAATATATCAGGTGGAATAGGTGTTTCCATATCCCAGTTGGTATATATCTTGGTCTGTCGTGCCACCATACCTTTTTTCTTGTTGAAAATATAGAATTTGGCATAAGTGGTCGTTCTATCGGGTGCCCACAGACCATTCTCCAACTGGACATAATTATGTTCAATGGAGTAGTTGCTCGCGAAGTTGAGGTTGATTTCTGGAGGGATATTGATGGCGTATCTCTTAATGCGATACGTTGAGTCATTCACAATATATAGGTGTCCCGTGAAACCGTAACTTTCTGAGTTCACAGGCACAAACGCCAAGTCAATACACTGATAACCATCCACCATGATGGTGTCCATGATGTAGTATTGATAGAAACTAACTGCAATAGAGGACGATAGTGGGGATACAAAGCGGTTGTATAGCAGATTCAAACTATTGTGATTGATGTCCACATCTTTGAACAGCTCCTTGATGTTCTCATGTATAGAACCGTAGGTAACCAAATCTTCCACACCGAAAACGCGATTTTTTTGTATGATCTTTTTTTCTTTGTATGGCCTACGCTGGTAATATTCGTCGTTCAAATTTTCGCGAATACTGACTGTCACATTGGGATATACACCTGTAGTGTCAATATATTTTTGCAGAAAAGTAAAACTCTTCCAAAATGGCTTCTCCCAATTAATATTGATATTGTCCAACGCAAAAGACATGCGCGTGTAGGATTGCGCTGTGTAGTAGTCCAGTGATTGTACACAGTGCTCATTCTTGTTAGCAATCACATTCTTAATCAGTTCCACAGCAGGATTACCTCGACGACGGTAGTCTTTCTTCTTGTTTTTAGGGGTGATGATCACGTCTTGCAAACCATATACGTCAGGGTCTAATTTTATCTTCATATTGGCTTTGCTATGACCTTTGCTCACGGTGATGGTCTTTGTCTTGTAACCCATCATTTGGAAGGTAAGCATGGTATATCCTGCCGTGTTGCTAATCGTGAAATTGCCATCCAAATCGGTCGTCGTGCCTACTCCAGAGGCCGTCATTCCTTTACTCGTGGTTGACTTTAGAAAATAAACCTGTACGAATGGCAAGGTCTCGCCACTCTCTGCATCTACCACAATACCGCTGGCTGCGGTACGAGAGGGTGTTTCCTGTGCGAAAATGGTCACAGAAAACATTAGAAGAATGTATAGAATATGGATCTTCTTTATTGCCATTATTATTTTTTCTCTCTCAACATCAATGATGTGCTATTTTACTAATCTTATTATTATTCACACAACAACCAAACAATCAGGTCATGATTGTTTGCAAGTGTGTTGTTAATCGGACTTATCGCATAGTTTGTACGAGCGTCCTCGCGTATTGGGCTGCAAAGGTACAACTTTTTTTTGACATATGCAACTTTTTAAGACGATTGAACTTAGTTGCATGCTTTCACTTTGTCCTGAAGATATCCCGAAGATACCCCGAAGATAGATAATAATTATTAACGTTTTTTTACATCTACCTGCATAACACTATCACACTATAACATCATTTTATGAGCGAAATCATTCTCCATGCTGCCCAAACACCAAAATCATACTTTCTGAAAAATCGACTTTTTTTAGGGGGTATTGGGGTAGATAATAATTATATATATAATATATAATATTATTTTTTATGCGATATATACCATTCGACTCTTTTTTTAATGTTATAGTGTGATAGTGTTATAGTAGCACAAACGACATGCTAATTATTAAAATTTATTAATAAATCATCCTCTGCGACATAATTATCAAACCCTTATTTCAAGATAGTGATTTTTTCAAAAAAAGTGCTAGCTATATTTGCGTATGTGATTTTTTTGTAGTACCTTTGCAGGGTCATTAAGAATTTTGAATTATGAAAAATAAACACCTTTCCGTTTTCACTTTTCCGTTTTTACTTTTCTTCTTGCTCCTAGCTCCAGCGGCAATGGCGCAAGTGCAGCCTGGGGATACGACATACAGCGTATCGCTGCATGCGGGCTACGGGCATAACTTGACCTATGGCTCGATGGCGAACTTCGATATTGATGCGTATCTGCCTATCAATAAGCATTTTGATATGCAAGCGAATATCCGTACTAGTACGGCGAATGTACATACATTGGGCGTGC
>ERZ808048.76-NODE-76-length-20336-cov-4.601017_pt1 | contig 20336 bp, 21 predicted proteins | sample MGYA00380197_ERZ808048 | MGnify/ENA primary metagenome ERZ808048 (study PRJEB31490, sample SAMN06133377) | cow dung metagenome | isolation source: M1 | host: cow | place: China: Chengdu | collected 2015-05 ... | reverse complement strand
AACGTGTTGGGAGCAAGGGTAGGGGGCACTATGGTTGCCATGCGGATATAGGACAATCCTGTGCAGTGAGCAAAAGCGCTGTCTCCTATTGTGGATAACGTTTGTCCTAAACAAACCAAGGAGTCCAAAGAGGTACAGTGTAGAAAAGCGCCATTGTGAAGTGCACCCAAAAAGTTAGACGGATTATTAAAATTGATATTTAGCTCGATACTGCATAGGACTCATACCTAATCGTAACTTGATTCGATCTTTATTATAGTAAGCAATATATTCTTTAAGTTGCTTTTTAAAATCAGCTATGCTTTTAAAGTGATTGACATATAGCAACTCTTTTTTCATCAATCCAAAAAAGTTTTCCATCATAGCATTATCTAAACAATTCCCCTTTCGTGACATACTCTGTATGATATGATGCTCTCTTAAGAGTTTTTGGTATGTTTTATGCTGATAATGCCATCCTTGATCAGAGTGTAAAATAACATGCCTTGCTTGAGGCTGTTGCTTACATGCTCGTTTTAACATAGTAGTAACCATCTTTAGATTGGGACTATCAGATATACAGTAACTAATTATTTCACCGTTCCACATATCTATGATGGGTGACAAATAACATTTGCTTCCTTTTATATCTACCTGTGTAACATCCGTACTCCATTTTTGATTAGGTTGTTCTGCATTAAACTGCCTATCCAATATATTTGGAGCCACTTGCCCTATTCGACCTTTATAAGAACGATATCTAACACGGCGCTGACGAGCTTTTAGTCCTTCCTCTTGCATTAAACGAGCAACTACTTTTCTACTGATTATTTCGCCATCAGCACGTAGCGTTAACCATACTCTCCGATAGCCATACCGCTCTTTATGTTGGCCAAAGATGAGGCGGATTTGTTCGCGAGTAGCAAGGTACTTGTCTGGCCGTTCCTTGGCGTGATAATAGTATGTGGCACGTTTCATCCTACTAACCAGAAGCAAAACTTCAAGGCTATATTCTGGCCTTAATGATTGGATGATTTGGGTTTTGTTTTTGCTATTAAGCGCTCCCTTTCCTTCATTAAGGCCCTCGCTTTTTTTAAGAAGGCATTCTCTGCTCTGAGTAACTCATTTTCACGTTGGAGTTTCTCTAGTTCAGTCATTGGCTCTCTCTTTTTTGGGCGTCCCATAGGTGTGTGTTTTTTTATTGGTTTGATAGGTTCTGGCAGTGTGTATTTTCTGCCATATTTACGACCATACTCTACATCATGCAAAGCATCATAACCACTAACACGTACAATACTTAACCACCGACTAAGCGTAGAACGAGATATACGATACTTTGCACAAACAGCATGTAAAGGTACACCTTTTACTGCAACCTCACAAACAATTTGACATTTTTCTGTATAATTATACCTACAATTTTGAGGAAGACGCTGTAAGCCTGCAACACTATAGAGTTTGTAGAGCTCCACCCACATGGTAACTACATTTTTAGAACATTTTAGTTTTTTAGCTACCTGAGAGATAGGCAAACCTTGTTTGCTTAGTTTAATGGCACTTAATTTTTCTTTTAATGAATGCTCCATAAGCGACACTTAGTTTTGTGTCTAACTTTTTGGGGGCACTTCAAAAAGCCAATTCCCCCGTAGCTACGTTCGCATGATGCAGCCTATACGCTCGTGCTCGCATTTTGAAAAAACAAGGTTATTACCTTTCTACTACAATCCTCCAGAGACCAATCATGAGCAAGCTCACATTGTCCCTGGAGGATCATAGTAGGACGATAAATAAATTTATCTATTTTTTCAAATGCTCGCTACTTGCGTATATGCATCTTTTGTCGTACCTTTGTAAAAAATAAAATAACTATTGTTTTACACATATAAAAATCAACACTATGTTCAAGAAGTTTCAAATTGCTTGCGCATTATTGCTATTGTTAGCGATTCAAATGCCAAGTTATGCTCAACAAGACACCATTCGTTTGCTTTGTATTGGTAACAGTTTTTCATGGGATGCAGTAGAGCAAGAACTGGCACCATTATGCGCAGAAGGTAAAACGCCTATTATCATTGGTAACCTGTATTATGGTGGATGTTCTTTGGAGCAGCACTTTACCTTCTTGCAAAAAGATACTGCTGTGTATTCTTTCCGTTACATCGAGCATGGAGTGCGCAACGTGACAGAGAAATATACATTACGTCAAGCACTACAACTATGCCAATGGGATTATATCTCACTACAACAAGCCAGTCACGATAGTGGCATAAAGGATAGCTATGAACCCTATTTAGCTTCTTTGATTGATTCGGTTCGTACCTACCAACCCAAGGCACAACTATGTTGGATGCAGACATGGTCTTATTCACAAGACGCCAAACACCCTGCCTTCCCACGATACGGCAAGAGTCAACAAGTGATGGATGATAGCATACAAAATGCTACACAAGCATTGATGGCACGATATCCTCAATTGCTACTTATTCCTTGCGGAGAGGCTATTCGATTGGCACGACTTACCAAATTGGGAGATACCTTATGCCGAGATGGGTATCACCTAAGTTATGAGTATGGTCGATATACCGCTTCATGCGTTTGGTATGAGATATTGACACATAAGAATTGCAGACACAATGCTTACAAAAACGACAAAATGACTTGTAAGCAAAAACGTCTAACACAAAAAGCGGCTCACAAAGCAGTACAATCATTGAAGTAAGAACAGAATGCATCTTGAGGATCTAAACGATATCATTTCCCAACATCCAGCATTGGATGCAATTCGGCATACCATCATCAAACGCAATAACACCCATCTTTTGTTGAGTGGGCTGCATGCGTCATCACGTGCGTTTATCTTGTCCAATCACCTATCCAAAGAAGGCGTTTGGGTCATCGTGATGGATAATGCCGACGATGCTCAATATATGTATGCTGACCTATTGAACATCAACGCCAACACACCTGCACGCGCTGTGATGTTGTTTCCCAAATCACAGCGCAGACGACAGGGACTGGACGAAGCATTGGCTATTCAGCGAACAGAAACTCTCAATAACTTGGCCATGAAAAGGGAGGGCAATGAAGGAGAAGTGATTGTAGTTACTTATCCTGATGCACTCAAAGAGGAAGTACCAGCACCTACTACCTTAGCCTCCAACACCCTCCATTTGCAAGTAGGTGAAACTAAGCAAGTGAGCACGTTATGCGAGGAACTACTGCAACTGGGATTTGACCGTATGGATTTTGTTTATCAGCCTGGACAATTTGCGATTAGGGGTAGCATCGTAGATATCTATAGCTATTCGCATGACGATCCGTACCGATTAGACTTTTTTGGGGATGAAATAGATTCAATTCGCGAGTTTGATATTGAGACCCAGTTGTCCAAAGGATTGACACAAGAAGCTTGCATCGTAGGGCATGCTGCTCAAGAAGAAGACAATACGAAACACTCGTTGTTGTCTTACCTACCTACGGATACCGTGTGGATAAGTAATGATTGGGCTATGGTGCATCATACCTTGAGTGGTACTATAGCCGAGGAACTCTTGTTACAAATGGATAGTGCAACGACCATTGAGTGGAACGAAAAGAGTTACTACAACACCCATGCCCATATTCGTTTCAACACACTCCCCCAACCTATCTTTCGCAAACAATTTGACTTGTTGGAGGATGACCTCAAAAGTCGTATAGCAGCTGGCTACAACCTATATATCCTGGCTGACCAAAAGAAACAAACAGACCGTTTGCAAGCTATCTTTGACTCTTCGAATGAGGAAAACCCGATACGCTTCACAGCCATAGACAAGACGATACACAGTGGTTTTGTGGACCATGACTTGCATATATGTTGCTACACCGATCATGAGATCTTTGAGCGTTTTCATCGTGTCAATATGCGGAGCGAGAATGCCCGCAGAGGCAAAGCAATCATGACATTGAAGGAAATCAATCAATTGCAAATAGGTGATTACATTGTGCATAGCGATCATGGAATAGCTACATTTGCAGGATTGGTAAGCACTTTGGTGAATGGGAAACCGCAAGAGATGATCAAATTGGTCTTTCGGGGTGGAGATACCGTGTTTGTTTCCATTCACAACTTGCACCGTATCAGTAAGTACAAAGGCAAAGATAATACTGAACCGACCATCTCACGATTGGGCTCGGGTGCGTGGGAACGACTCAAGGAGCGTACCAAAGACAAAGTCAAAAGTATTGCCCGAGACCTTATCAAACTGTATGCTAAGCGTAAACAGGAAAAAGGTTTTGCTTACACACCAGATGGCTATATGCAACATGCTTTGGAGGCATCTTTCCTATACGAAGATACGCCAGACCAAGCTAAGACAACTGCTGACGTTAAACACGACATGGAGAGTCCTGTGCCTATGGATAGGTTGATATGCGGAGATGTTGGGTTTGGTAAAACCGAAATAGCCATACGGGCAGCCTTCAAAGCAGCGACCGACGGCAAACAAGTAGCCGTACTGGTCCCAACAACTGTCTTGGCACTACAACACTACAATACGTTCAAAGACAGAATGGCATCCTTCCCCGTTCGTATTGAATATCTCAGCAGAGGGAAAACAACCAAAGAGACCAAGGAACTGGTAGCTGAATTAGAAAAAGGGAAAATAGATATTCTGATCGGAACACACAAAATCGTTGGCAAGAATATCAAATGGCATGATTTGGGACTTTTGATTATTGATGAAGAGCAGAAGTTTGGTGTGGCAGTGAAAGATAAATTGAAGAGTCTACGTACCAATGTGGATGTATTGACATTAACAGCCACTCCTATTCCACGTACATTACAATTCTCCCTCTTAGGAGCACGTGACTTGAGTGTAATGACAACCCCGCCACAAAATAGATATCCGGTACAAACGGAATGGATTACATTGGACGATGAAGATGTAATCAAAGAGGCGATTGAATTTGAGATGAACCGCAATGGGCAAATCTTTGTGGTGAATAATCGCATTGAGATATTGGAGCGCATCGAACATCAAATACACAAACTATGCCCAACAGCACGTATAGTCGTAGCACACGGACAAATGCCGACCGGGGAAATGGAGGAAAGATTGGAAAATTTCATCAACTACGACTACGACATCCTACTATCCACTACGATCATTGAGTCGGGAGTAGATATCCCGAATGTAAATACTATCATTATTTACTCGGCACATAAGTATGGCTTGTCAGACTTACACCAATTACGTGGGCGCGTAGGACGTTCGAATAGAAAATCCTATTGTTACTTAGTGGCGCCACAAAGAGAATTGCTCACTGCGGATGCTCGTAGAAGGATGGATGCTATATCAACATTTGCTGAATTGGGTTCTGGTTTTCATATTGCCATGCAAGATTTGGATATTCGCGGAGCTGGTAATTTGTTGGGAGCGGAACAAAGCGGTTTTATAGCAGACTTGGGATATGAGACCTACCAGCGCATCCTAAACGAAGCTGTCAATGAACTGAAAGAAGAGTTTATAAAAGAAGATGAAGATAATACGGATACAGCCAATAAGATGGTTTCTCACGTACCCAATGGTGTTTGGTGTTATGATACACAATTGGAAAGCGACTTGCCAATCTGTTTCCCTACCGATTATATAGAGAATGTATCCGAACGAATTAGTTTGTATCGAGAATTGGATAGTTTGAAAGATGAAGACCAATTATTATCCTATCGCAAACGTTTGATAGACCGATTTGGTACGTTACCAGACATAGCAGAAGAGTTGCTGAATGTTGTTCGGCTTCGTTGGTTGTGTGGACGCTTGGGCATAGAGAAGATTTTCCTCAAATCGGGTCGAATGGTTATTTACTTTGTATTGACCAATCCTCGCTATTGGCAAAGTGATGCTTTTGGCAATATCATCAACTATGCTCGAAGTCGCGCACAGCGTTGTCAGATAGTAGAAGAACGAGACAAAACGGGCAAACCTACAGGAAGGCGGTATGCCACTATACAACAAGTGCAAAGTGTAGGAGGAGCGATACACCTACTGAGAAAAATAGAATCGGGAGAGATTGTATAAATAATAATTAAGAATAGAAAGAGTTGCAAGATTGCAAAATAAATTGTATCTTTGTCGTCCATAAATAGAGATAAACATGAAATTTATAGGCATTATACCTGCACGTTACGCAAGCACTCGTTTTCCTGGGAAGCCTCTGGTAGAGATAGGAGGACGCACCATGATACGTCGTGTATATGACCAAGCCAAACAAGTGTTGGACACGGTAGTAGTTGCTACAGATGATGAACGCATCTACGATCACGTGGAGAGTTTTGGAGGAAATGTGGTCATGACAAGGGCTGATCATGCATGTGGTACCGACCGTTGTTTGGAAGCATACAATGCAATCACGACTCCTCAATGGAGAGTACAAAATGACGAGCAAACCATCATTATTAACATACAAGGGGATGAACCATTTATTCAACCAGAACAAATTCATGCTTTGCAATCATGTTTCGAGGATATAGATGGATGTATTGAAACAGAGATAGCAACCTTGGTTAAACCCTTTACAGAGGAGGACACTTTAGAGGACTTGGAAAACCCCAATAGTCCAAAGGTTGTCTTTGATGAAACGAGTCATTATGCAATGCTATTTTCCCGCAGCGTGATACCGTATCTGCGCAATGTGGAGAAGAGTCAGTGGCTCAAGGCTGGCAAACACTATCGCCATATTGGGATGTATGCGTATCGAGCAGATGTATTGGCTAAGATTACAACACTCAAACAAAGCAATATCGAACTATGCGAGAGTTTGGAGCAAATGCGTTGGTTGGAAAATGGATACAAGATCAAGGTCGCTACATGCAACATTACCTCAATAGGCATAGATACTCCTGAAGATTTAGAGAATGCAAAAAAATTAATAAACCTAATATAGCAGATGAATATGAATAACACACCTACCCCACACATCGGCGCTAAGTATGGCGAGATAGCAGAGACAGTCATCATGGCAGGTGATCCATTGCGTGCTAAGATGATGGCAGAGAAATATTTGGATAATCCTATACAATTCAATAGCATCAGAGGAATGCTTGGCTTCACAGGCACACATGCTGGCAAACGTGTCAGTGTGATGGGCCATGGCATGGGTATTCCTTCCATTGGAATCTATACATATGAATTGTACAACTTCTATGGCGTAAAAACCATTATTCGCGTAGGTTCGGCTGGTAGTATTCACAAAGACTTGCACATCGGTGATATTGCTATCGCCATGGGTGCTTGCACCAATTCCAACTACGCCGATCAGTACGAGTTGCCTGGCACATTTGCTCCAATAGCAGACTTTGACTTATGCCGTCGTGCTGCTGAAGCATGTGAGAAATTTGGTTATCATTATCGTGTAGGAAATGTATTCTCATCCGACACTTTCTATACAGAGAATGCTCATAACGAAAAATGGATTAACATGGGCGTTATGTGCGTGGAGATGGAAGCACCAGCCTTGTATATGAATGCTGCGAGAAGTGGTAACAAGGCATTGGTTATCTGCACAATAAGCGACAACATATTGACAGGTGAAGCCACTACAGCAGAAGAGCGTCAAAACAATTTCACCCACATGATGGATGTGGCCTTTAGTTTGCTATAATGCGATTGTTTCGTTTCCTAATACTATGTTGTTTGTGTAGCTTTGGCATGGAGGCTATTGCATCTTCATCGAACGAAGAGGAAATACAAAAAACGTCAAACGAATCAAAGACGAGACTACTATCTGGATTCTCAATAGGTTTGACAGCACATGTTGGTTATGCCTTCTCTTCTTCGCCCGAAGAATTGTTTAGAAACATATCAATAAGCGATTTACCTCAGATTGCCAACCTTCCTAAAGATGGGGTCACGATGGGTGTAGGTGCCATGATACGTTTGCACCTATTGAACCATTTGCATTTAGGAGTAGAGGGAAACTTCTCCAACATGCCACTCATGCGCAATGGTAGTAGTTTGCGCAATGGTTGGGGAGGCGTTTTAGTGAACTACTATACCGAATGGGGCAAAGTACGCCCTATGATTGGAGCAAGTATTGGCGGAGGAGATGTAAAACGTATCTACGTACCCGCAGAGAATGTAAATGCCTTTGTACCAGGTGATTCAACCACTATTTACAATGCCTCCCATACATCTACTCCATACTTCTACATCGACCCATATATTGGTATAGAGTTCGTGCCCAAACGCTTAGGTTTGGGACTAATGATCAAAGTAGATTACATGTTACCATTTGGAAGTAAGTCAACAGGCACTTTGGGAGAGAATATCAAAGAAAGTGTAACATGGAGTAACCTCATGACACCCACAGGACCTAGGTTGTATGTGGGACTAATATTAGGAAAATAAAATAAAATAAGATAATATCAGATAAGATAATCGTAGATATTATATAAAATAAAATATTTATAAAATAAAATAAAACGATGATGCTGAAAACATCATCGTTTTTGTATTTCTATGCAACAAGTATTGTAACAATGTTTATTACAATTGCGACAAGAAACGTTCCCTATCTACTATAAATCGGACATGTTCCCCCTTGCCTATCAAGGTTTCCTCTTGGTATGCTTGTACTTCGAATGTAAGTTTCTTACCATCTATTTGTATTAATTTGGCGATGGCTTTAACCTCTTTACCAACAGCTGTGGGCATCAAATGTTTGGCAGAGATGAGTCCTCCTACTGTGGTAGTATTTGCAGACAGATGCTCTGCCACCGCAAGCATGGCTGCATTTTCCATCAATGCCAACATAGAGGGTGTACCCCATACTGGTAGATCGCCAGAACCTAATGATATAGCCGTTTGTGAAGAATCAACAAGCAATGTTGAAGTGTATTGTAAACCTATTTGTAGCATAGTTGTGCAATAATTTATATTCAAAATATAAGTTATATTCTATACAATCATATTCATGCACTATAGAATATCAATACATGTGCAATAGTGAATTCATGCAAAGATAATACTTTTTTTTAATATGTATGGCATCCAAACAAGATGAATTGGCTCCTTAAAGTCATTTTGAGCATTTAAAATATAAATTTATCACGTACATATTACTATTTTAATTAAAAAAAAATTGCAAAAATAAACATTTATCAGTATGAATGCGCTTTCAGCGCTACTGATTCGCTAATGAATGTCGTCTTAGACTTAAGATACTCTTGGCTTGCTTTGAAGGGATGGTTGTTAGAGATTGTTGATTGAGTATTTTGTTTAGTGAATTATTTTTCTATAGAGTGAGGGCTCTTCGGGCGCTGCACTCGGAGGGTATTCCGCTCCACTCATTTACATTCTAACAGAGATAAATAGTTATTAGCAACTATAACAGAGAGAATAAAAACAAATCTCCTCTTCATCATTATAATGAAGAGGAAATAAAATAATAAGTGAATCATCAGTAAGAAATATAATCTCTTACCAATCGAACAGATGCTTTATCGCTTAAATCAGGAAAACAACTATTAATATCACCTGGATCAAAACAAATACTAAGTCCTTTAGTACTATTTCTGGTCGAACTCCAATAAATTCCTGTTTCCTGCAATGCTAATAACATGCCTTGCCCATTATCTAAAAAAAATGAAAAGAAACCTGAAGCAGGTAAGAATATGGCACCTGACCTTTCTAATATTTTCCATTGATTTAAATCGAATGTTTGCTGCCAAGCATAGGCAGCAGCAGAACTACTACCATAATAACCGTGTATAAATAGTACATCTAATTTTCTAGGTGGTTCCCATCCATCAGGCAACAAGATCATTCCATTTATTCCATTTACTTGAGCCATTCCGTACAATAGTTTTGCATCTTTACGATTAAACAATAGATACTCCCACTCTTCAATACTCAATGTTCTCCAATAATTTGCACTATAATTTCCTATTTCATTTGTCCCCCAATCCGTAAATTCTTTATACATGGAATCTTGACTGGTTGATAGAGTTGGATTATTTCCAGTTCCCCAAGCAAACATATCTATCGTATCTGCAAAATTCCAGTCCTCACTATACCATGCATTTATCTCTTGTTTAGGGTTCGTTAGATTGTTTATCCCTATCATCTCCCATTGATTTGCTGCGAACATCCATTTGTCTTGACTCTTAACGTATTGTAGATTTCCTGGTGCAAATTGTACTTTCGTGCTGTCGGAAACAGAAAATACTAATTTATCATTTGGTATATTAGATTCACATGCGACACAAACAAAGGTCATTAGGAATATTAATATATAAAACACATTTTTATTCATAACTACTCTCATTTTATTTCTCTTACTAAGCGCACGGCATACCCTATACTTCGATTTGACAATTCTAATTTATGAGTTGTAGGATTAAAGATGATTGCATTATGTTCATCCATATACGACCCTACCCAATATCCTCCCACATACATGTTAGCATCTACCATTAGTCCAATACGCTTACCTGTTAATGGTAAAAAAACACATCCTGACTCTTCCAATATAGTCCAATTATCATAATAATTATTCACATCCGAAAAATATACATCTGCATAAATTGGATTTAAAACCACCTTGACACTATCTGGACAGGTCCAAGCATCTGGCATGATTATAAGTCCATCAACAGCGTTATAAATACGCGCAAATGCATATAAAGAATCAGCATTAGGACGTTTATATAGAAGATACTCCCATTCTTCGGCCATCATTGTGTACCAAACTCCTTTGGGTTCTGTCCCAATCTTATTATTTCCCCATTCATAAAAATCCTCATATTGGGTATGATCCTTACTTGTTTTAGTAGGATTATTACCAGTCCCCCAACCAAAAAGATCAATTTGACTTCCTAAAGAGTCTATTGACGAACACCAACCATTATTATATCTATCAATTACTGGACTAGCTAAATTATAAATTCTATTACAATAATATTGTGGTTTCTGAAAACACCAGGCACCATTGGCGCGACAATAATAAAGATTTCCGGGTGCGAAAGTTACCCTTTTATTATCTGAAACAGAAAACACACCAATACCTTTTGATGGCTCAACCTCAGGCTCATTTGACTCGCAACCAATAAGCCCGATAACAATTACAATGAGAAAGTATATTTTTATTATATTTACTAAAGTATTTGATTTCATATGCAGTATGATGTTAAACCTACATGTAACATAAAACAATTTGTTTTTGATCATAAAATTATATCCCTACAACCTACGCCAACTGATTTTATAATTGTGTCGATACGAATTATGCAAATAAAATACAATATTGAATGCAAAGGTAATATATTTTTTGAAATTAGCAAATTTTAGTTTATTGTTAAGGTATCAATAGTTTGTTGCAAATTATTCAAAAATTGAGACGCATGCATACCATCCATCTGAGCATGATGAAATTGGAAAGAGATATTCAAATAGTACTTGAAGATATGCTTTGAATAACGTCCCCAAATAATAAATGGATTGTTATATATACCACTATACATACCTCCAGCAAATTCCAATTCAGTATCCACGATAGCAGAGGTACCTATCACCATACATTCTTTGGATAAATCTCTGTCTATGCAACTATTGGCAACTTGATTAGTGTATTTCAAATAATTAAGATTATACTCATTTAAGTCTGGTGTAAACTCTATATCGCAGGAACTGGCTTCTCCAGTATGATTTTTAACAATGGTATTGATAGCAATCTTATCAAACTGCATGAGTTTATCCCCTATTGGTAGCAAATAAAATTCTTTTTGACAAACAGCAGCTTTACCAATACAATAATCCAATAACATATTGAATTTCAAGTGATTTTTTCGGCTTATTTTAATCAAATTAGTCACATCCATTTTTTTGACAAACACAAGCATAGGATTAGGAGCGTTCTTCCATATTTCAAATTGTTGTGCTCGATTGGTGGTTTTAGGATCTATTTCTTTCATCTCAATGTAGAGTTAAAATATTATATATTATAAAATGGCTAAATGCATATTGAACAACCTGTACAGAACCTGCAATTAGCACTCTTTTAGAATAGGGAGGCTTATACAACGAACTATCCAGTTTTTGGATGTAAAAGTATGGTGACTAAACGTTCGAGACGGTGTCAAAACACTAACGATTAATCGGTCTTATTCCATACTTTAGATGTATATCGAATGCAAAGGTATAAAAATAAATTTAAATATACAACGATTATTTCTAAACCGGTCGTCCGATTTATCAGCGGAAGCCAACATGTTACGCAGGGTTTCAATCTCTTCTTCTTTCTCCAAAAGCATACGTTGACGGCGGCGATACAAATAGACGGACAACAGGCATAATCCAAAGACCACGCATACCCTGTTAAGAACTCGCTTTTCATCATCATTCTTGAAATTTCCTGCAGAGATACTGCTTTTTTACGAATTATGCAAAGCAAAACGCCTATATATAAACTTTTCTTCTACGAACATGCTCTATATTAATAATTTAGGAATGATCAATATAAAGTTTCCGATTATTAAGATTTGGGCGGACACGACAGGCTTACCTGCCACGTACGACTCACATACGAGACACCTACGGAACGATAGCACCCCGAAAATCGTCTCTTTCAGCCCCTCAAAAGTTTCCGATTATTAAGATTCAGATATTATACCCAATCCGCCTAAGAGCAGCGCAAGGTCTGCTAATTGAAACAATCTTGGAACGAAGTTAAAAGCTGTAAGATTATTAAGAATCAGCGAACCCGTGAATTGTAGCCGTCAATCAGCCATTCTCAAGTCACCCTCGCGCCACTATTATCCTTCGATATCCATGCCCCTCTATATATAGTCAAAAAAGTTGCAAAATCTATCACCTCTTTTGTAAAAAACAATTTATATCATTTAATTTGCGCTAAATATGTTTTTATCCTCATTATTACCTTATTAGTAGTTTTTCCTCGCTAATTGTGCTATACTCAAAGACGAAATCGCGGCAGAAAATGAAATCCGTGATTGCAAACTTTGTGTGATCAAAGAGCTGATGGAACTGCCGTATAAGATGAAGGTCTTTGGTTAATTCCATGTTCAAACCTTCATTCCAATTAGGAGGCGGGCAGTCCAAGCCGATAAACGATTCGAACGACTCTTCCAAATGGTCAGGAAGGACAAGAGGGAAAGGAATTCCATCATCGTACATAAGGTTCCAACTGGAATCGCATATAGCATCATAAAGGCCTTGCCGATCCTCACCCTGATAGGGATGTAATGAAGGATAGTCATACGCGAGCCAGCACTTAGCGGTTAGTTCAATATCCGGCACAATGGCCGACATCTGAAAGTAGAGCTCATGTGCTCGATCATACATGTGCTTGAGAGCATCACGAAGCGCATCATTAAAGGCAATGATATGAGGAAGAAGTTCCTCTTGAGATTCTCGCGTAAGCGCTTGATCGTTCAGCAAGCGTCTACGAACATCAAGTAAAAATTCACTCTGAGGATAACCCGTAACATCCTTGTGATAGATGTATCGAATCTCATCCTCTATATAATAAAGTGTCGGGTCATCGTAATGTATCATAATTTCATCCTTTCTAATCTTTCACGCTCGGCGGCAATTTCTTCCGGAGTAAGAAAAACATCCATTAACAATTGTTCTGCAAACATTTTCGCGATGTCAGGCGTGCAGTGTGTGAGTTGACAGAACTCGCTGTAGGATGAGTCTTCCTCGTCCTTACAGATAAGCATTGCCATTTTGCTACGGATATCAATATTTGACATAAAGAGTTCTTTGAGACGCAATAGTTCTAATTGGTCATTGATAGATTGAGTATCCATGAGTTTATATTATTTATTTATGAATATGCGTTATTTTACAAAAGGGCAATGTATATTGCTCCCCTGTGTATTTGGGGTTTACTTTCTCCTCTACGATAGCTTGTATTTCAGCGTCATTCATAGTATATGACATGCGGAGATACTTAGGAATTTCCGACTTTATAACACCAGTTAATACATCATTAGAAGGGCGAGTAGTTGATAAAAGGATATGTATACCAGCCCTCTCTGCGCCGCGTGCTAAGTAGACAATAGGTTTCTCTATATGCCGACCGGCTTGTGTGATAAAATCCGCAAAGTCATCCATTACAACAACAATATATGGTATGAAGAATTCTGGTGAAATAGCAAAAGCGTTGTACTGCTCTATTGAATAAAAACCATTTTGCTCAAGCAAATCTAATCTACGCTGAGACTCACACATTAATGAGTTCAACATATTCTCTGCTGCTGTGCAAGTTGATATAAGAGACGGTCCGTATTCTCCTCCTCGCATGATTGCCAGATATTGAGTCTCTATGCCTAAGAATATGCCGTATTTTTTCATTTTCGATTCAGAGCACATTATAACAAGCTTCATCTCTTTAGGAGTTTTCTCTCGTATAAGCGAAGCGACTATCTCACGAGAATCGGAGCAAGCCAAATGAGGGAATTTAGCCATGTCATAATGTTTTATCTCGCCAGAAGCGGCTATTTTTACTGAAAAAGGAAGGAATTTCTTCTTAGCAATAAGTCTTTGGGCCACTTTCTGGGCAGCATAATGAGCCATGTAAGAAACTCTGATTCGTAGTAAATTTTTGATGTCTTCGTCTGTAATAATTCTTTGCAGGCAGATTAGACGAAAAGCAAGATTTTGCTTTATTGCGTCTACTAATTCATCATAAGATTTAGCCTCACAAAACCACTTTTGTTGAGGAAATAGATTTTCAATAAAAACCTTTTCTAATAAAAGGAAAAATGGATCTTTTGTATTCATACGTACATAATTTAAAAATAACAGCGCGACTATTTCGAATCACGCTGCAAAATTACTGCTTTGAACTCCCATAAAGTGAATGTGGGCAAAAAAAATGTTATTTTCTATGCGATTTTGTAAAATCTACACCTTTCGTATAACTTATATATTTTACAAAAGAGTAGTATGCACCCACTGCCTCATAATATCTTGCAATTTCACCGCCATTGCGAGAGTAGGCTAAATGATATATGTCAATAGCTAGTTTGTTTCTCTTTTCATTGTAATGGACCGCTGTACCTTTGTTTGTTCCGTAATTACAATATACAAATTCATCTTTGTATATTTCATAAAAAGGTCTAGAGCTGGATTTTCATCATCATTCTTGAAATTTCCTGCAGAGATACTGCTTTTTTACGAATTATGCAAAGCAAAACGCCTATATATAAACTTTTCTTCTACGGACACGCTGTATTTCAATGCTTTAGGAGTAGCAAATATAAAGTTTCCGATTATTAAGATAGCTGAATTTTGCAGCCGATTCATAGCATTCTTTATGTGCCTTATGTTCAGTGATTTACAGAGTAGCTATCGGAGGCAAGTCGAGGTAATCTCGGAGTAAAGTCGGAGGCAAGTGCTATCAATCACCTGTACACTCAAAGGTAAAAAGTTGCCGATTATTAAGATTCGGATGTTATACCAACCTCTGCCCAAAAGGTGCTTAAGGTCAGCATAAGGTGTGCTATTTGAACCGATCTTGAAACGAAGTTAAAAGCTGTAAGATTATTAAGAACCAGTGAACCCGTGAATTGTAGTTGTCAATCATGTTTTCATCCTTTCTAACCGTTCACGCTCTGCTGCAATTTCTTCTGGAGTAAGAAAAACATCTATTAACAATTGTTCTGCAAACATTTTCGCTATGTCCGGTGTGCAATGCGTAAGTTCGCAAAATTCCTTGTGTGATGAGTCTTCTTCGCAGATAAGCATAGCCATTTCATTTCGGGTCTTAATATCCGACATAAAGAGTTCTTTGAGACGCAGCAATTCGAGCTGGTCATCAATAGATTGCGTGTCCATAACTATTAAAATTTATATTAGTCCCAAAGATTGCGATAGTATTTGCGGAAAAGGTCAAGTCCCTCCTCTACAATTGGATCCTCTTCGTCTGTCGGAGTATAAGGGCGACCTAATATCTCAAAAGCGTCTATTATCTTTTGGATAGTGCTATTCCATTGTCGCTCATTATTCATCTCCGGAGGGAAGCCATGTTTCTTCAAACTTTTAAAGGCCTTTAGCCGAGGTGCTACGAAAGCGGCAATCGTAGTTTCCGTATTCCAGATTTCCTCGATAGGGAAGTCATGGCTATGACTCCACTCTGATTTATCATTACTGCTGTATTGGCTTGAATGTTTCATAATTATTAAAATTGACTGCATTTTTTCTAATCCTATCCTCATCCATACAACTCATCGGCAAGAGAAATATCGGCTCAATATTGTACCTTAAAGCATATTTTCTCCATATTGGCTCCATAGAAATGAAATTATTATTGTCATCTATAAGGTAAGAAGAAGTTCCTGTTTTACGATATCGCAATATATCTTGATAATAAAAGACTCTACGGAACAAACATTCGATATTGTCAGACCAACAGCTACCACCAGTTTCAATAAAGTGCATCATAATTCTTTTACCATTATTTATTTTTCTATCTCCATAATATACTGCAAGAGAGCCGGACTGCTCATATATACGAAATTCTTTCTCTTCCTTAATGAGACCTTCCAAATATAAAAGATGCTGCAAGTGTTGCCAAAATTCAATACTATGGTCATAATATATCGAATGCGTCAACTCATGGAAGAGAACTTCATTAAAGACATTCTCCTCGTAAAATATAATATCCGGATTAATACTAATATTTCCAGACACTAAATTATAACTTCCCATAACGAATTTATTATAAAATAGATTTATTTTGCTCGAAAAACCGCCAAAATACTTTTCTGCATATTTCTGAATCTTAGTATATGCAACAGCAACGCAAGCACAACAAGCATTTATAATAAATTCTTCATCCATATTACGGATCTCATTCATTTTATATCCGGCTAGTCTTACAGCCTCATGATGAATTTGCTCAAAATTTGATAAATAAGGGGGCATCATATCAATAAAACAGTAAAATTACAGCGCGACTCTTTCGAAATAATCGTTTGAGCGATTACGCGAAATAAGAATCACGCTGCAAAATTACTATACCACTCGTTCACAAAATGGGAGAGGGTGAATTTTTATGAAAAATTATTTATCACAGATTTCTACGATACGTTTCAAAACGTGCATGTAAACATCGAAGGTCTCATTCAAATTTTGACAGTAGCGATATATAAATTTCCAACTGGAAAGTTCATTCAGAGTATATTTACCTCCAACCTCAAAGATATCCTTGTCAGTTTTAAGGATATCGGGATAGTTTCTATCGTTATAAGGAGTTGCGTCATTCCACTGCATTTGCACATACCAACGTACGCCTCCAAGCCCTATAACGAAATCTATTGTCTTTCCTTCACATACAAATTGATACCCACCTCTATTTTCGTCAATATATTTCAAATTAGAAGCTATCTTTTTTACCTCATCAGAATGTAAGAATGCCTTTATTCTTTCATTCAGTTCAGTATTTACACTATCCCTGTACCTTGAAATTTCATTAAGTACTTCTTGATATTTGTTAGATGCATCAAATAACGCGATATTCTTTTCTTCAATATCTTGAGGTAGATTAAACTCCTCATCTAACACTTTCCAAATATGACTTTCCATATTATCGCCATTTAAGTTAAACATTTCTTTTAAATAATCGCAATACTGGAACATTGCAGTACCCAGCAGTTTGTCTTTAGGATTGATTTGCGGAATGACCTCATTTTGCATCCATTCAACGATATCATCTCTAAAAGATAATTGGACGAACCTTTCTGCAAATTCACTTTCAAGTCCATTCCATGAATAATCAGAAGGGGCGCTATCATTAGTAGGAGGAAGATAAATCACGTATATCTGATTATCCAAATAACCATGGTTCTTAGTCCTTTGAATATATCTAAACAATTGTGTATCTTGATCGTAAGCTCCACATGCTTTGTTTTCAAAAATCAAAGCAAAGTCTTTATCCCTCACCCACAAATCGATTCTTTCTTCCTCCTGCGTAATATTAGGATTAGGATGCACTCGAGTCGGAAAATTAACACTCTTATGAGTATTAATATAATTTAAGAGAGATTCTAAATATACATATTGACCAATCTCCGAACGGTACTGAAGAAGTTTCGATAGTATTCGGCTATGCCCATTTTCGTTTATATGCAATTCGTCAATCACATTTAAACGGTATGGATACTCACATTGAACGTTATCTATTTTCACTCTCAATTGCTCAATTTCTTTAAGCAATGAACATAATTTATCTGCTTCCATAATATTAGTTTTCTTCGTTCAATTCTAAGAATTTAGCCAGCACTTTCTTGTACCAATCGTAAGCACAATCATAAAAGTCTATAGGGAAATATTTCATCAATGCATGAGGCTCTTCATATTCAAAATAATTCATAAAATTGTCTTTTATAAATTGAGAAACAAAATGCTCATCTATGATTGTGTTTGCAGAATCTGCGCGCAAAATGGCGATTAAATCATTCTCGACAATGTACATCAACAACATGCATTTGTAACCATCTATTTTGGCATTTGTGCTTATAATCAAACCTTCATCAAGAACTTTTATTTTCGGTGAAATAGCCTTTAATTCCATACGATTGTCATACATAAAATCAAGTAAGCTACATCTATCCACTAAGCCATCCCTGTCAAAATAATTTGCTCGGGGACCAAATGTTGTCATAGTGACAATTCCAGCAATACATAGGTAGTCAATAAGAGCATTAGCCCTTTCTTCATCAATACCAAATGTACTCTGAATATAATCAAAAGCTTTATCACCGTTATTAATGACAAATTGTGCAACATCCCATAGAATAGGATCAATACTTTTGTGTCCTGACGTATTCATAATCATTCAAATTATATAATTAAACAATTTCTCTTGCAATCCATGCGCAGGCTTCAGCGTCGGCGAGGGCGTGGTGGTGGTTCTGTAGATCATAGCCACAAGCAGCTGCAACCGTGTGTAATTGGTGGTTCAGGAGCGCGGAACCAAAATAATTGCGCGATGCTGCAAGGGTGTCCATAAACTCGTAGTTTGGCAAAGCCAAATCAAAGGTGGCAAATGCAGCACGCAGGCAACCTTCATCAAAGCGTGCGTTATGCGCTACAAAAGGCACTTCTCCATCTTCGATGAACGGGAAATACTCGTGCACCTTTTTCTGCAAGCGTGCCCACACTTCCGGAAAGAAGTCAGCATCATCTGTGTCGCAGTAGCCTAAACCATGCACCTCTTGACAGAACCATGCATAGTAGTTAGGCGTGGGCTTTACCAAAGAATAGAAAGAATCAACGATTTCTCCGTTCTTTACAACGACCGCTCCTACAGAACAAATACTGCTACGCTTTCCGTTAGCGGTCTCAAAATCTATAGCTACAAAATCTTTCATATCCAAGGTGCCTTTCCTGAATAAATGTTGTTTAAGCTTTCTGCGTCAGCAGCAAATTCAGAACGTAAAGATTCCGGAGAAATAACCTGCACATTCGAACCATACTTCCGTAGTTCCTGCATAAACTCAAAGGAAGGAACCATGTGAAAACGGAAGATGGAATAGTCATCGTTGCGCTCAATCTCTTCTTGCGAAGCATGAAGCGGAAGCGTACGTAAGTAATTTGCCTGCATAGCATCGATACATATCTCGATATCCTCCGGCTCTTCATCCATGCCTGTAACACCGTACGTATTTTTGAAATATGCCTCCGCATTGAAGTCTTCCGGCAACTTATATTTCTGCGTAGTTGGTTCTATCGCGTGAACACGATCGAGAGAGTAAATAAGCGTCATATCAAGACCAGGAGAATATGCAAGCATATACCAACGTTGCTTGAACATCTTGAGACAATATGGCTCAACGATGAATGTTGCGGGATAGTCCTTTGTAAAGCCCTGATAAGTCATTTCGATAGCTGTCATATCGCGCAGGGCTTCAATGATAGGCGCAAGGAACTTTTCTCCGGACGGTATTGGTTCAAAGAGAATCTGGTTGCTCAACTCTTTGCTATCCTTGAGCAAACTATTAACAGACATGAGGTTCAGCAGGCGTGTGCGCATATCCGCATTGTGCAAATCGGCTGCTTCTTCGATGTAATATTCATTATTGGAGTTGCATTTGATATGAACATCGAAAAGCAACTCTATGGTATTCTTCCAACGGTGAAAATTACTCTCGGGAATATAATCCTGTTTATAGTCGTTGACCGATGAGTGTGCCCATTTTTCGTCTATCGCTGCGCGAGAAATAGGACCGCGTGCGATAGTGTTCAGTAACCAAATATAGCACTCAAACAGATAAGCAGTGGATGATTTCTTCATAATTCTTGCGTGTTTTTGGCGTTTCAGCTGCAAAATTACTGCTTTACACTCCCATA
>ERZ808048.75-NODE-75-length-20391-cov-5.215861_pt1 | contig 20391 bp, 17 predicted proteins | sample MGYA00380197_ERZ808048 | MGnify/ENA primary metagenome ERZ808048 (study PRJEB31490, sample SAMN06133377) | cow dung metagenome | isolation source: M1 | host: cow | place: China: Chengdu | collected 2015-05 ... | reverse complement strand
GATTAGCAATAGCATATTGACGATTCAACTCTTCATTGCTTGAGTAGTTACGAACGTGTGACTTGCGTTTGCTTTCAAATTTGTAGCGAAGTGTCATTGTTACGTCAAAGAGACCATCGTTATTGGCGCCAAATTCATTTCTACCGTCGATATCGTCAGCTGCGAACAAGTTGTAGGTTGCTTTCAAACCCAATGCCATGTTGCGTGAAACGTTGAAGTCCAATCCAACACCACCTAAGAAATATGCAGCACTTTTGAATTCTTCGTCCTTTTTTGGGGTATTATTTTTATCTGTATGATCCTTCGTTTCGTAATAAATGCTATTTTTCTTGAAAGCAACACCACCACCTGCAAGAATGTTCAAAGAAACGATTTTACTAACTTCTGTAGGGAACCATGCATTTACCAAGTCGAATGACAAGAATGCGTCAGCTCGGTGCATTTGACCTTTCAATAGATACTCTGGAAGTCCTTCCTTGCCTTTTGCATTATACATAGAGTAGAGATATTGTCCTCCAAGTCCCCATGTGGGAGTGAAGTTATATTCCAACGCGATACCTACTGTAGGTGCAGAAATAGCATTTTTCAATTCACTTGTAAAGTCGCCATCAAAGGAGTTAAAACCACCTTCAATCCATAAGCTCCAATGTCCTGTCTCTGTGGTTGGGTTGCTTACAGGTTTATAAGGATGAATACCTTCACCTTCTGTGGTTTGCGCTAAAACGAATGAAGAAATAAGTGCAACTACAACGAGTAAATTAATACGTTTTGACATGGTTCAATTGTGTTTAGATTTTCAATATTTAGATTTCAAGGCGCAAAGGTAGGACTTTTTTTTGGAATGACAAAATTTTTTGCAAAAAAAGTCGTTTTTATTATAAAAGTTTGTTAAATGCAAAAAAAATGTTATCTTTGCAAAAATATTAATGTCGTCAAAATTTATAATTATGGATATTTTAGAAAGTATGAAAAAACGCGCTCAAGAGAACTTGAGACGCATCGTTTTACCTGAGGGTGATGAACCAAGGACATTGGAAGCAGCGAATATTATTCTTAAGGATGCTGTGGCAGATATCATTTTGATTGGAGACACCAAGACCATTGTTCAAATGGCAGAGGAAAATCATTGGGAGCATATTTCCAAAGCGCATATTGTTGATCCCAAGACAGATGAGAAGATGCCTGTGTATGCAGACCTATTGTACGAGTTGCGCAAGGCAAAGGGAATGACCAAAGAAGAAGCCTTGCTTAAGGTGCAAGATCCTCTATACTTGGGTTGTTTGATGATTAAGAATGGAGATGCTGATGGTGAGTTGGCTGGCGCAAGAGGTACTACAGCTGATACGATTAGGCCTGCTTTTCAGATATTGAAGACCAAACCTGGCATATCGGTTGTTAGTGGGGCTTTCTTGATGTTTACTAATGCTCGTGAATATGGCGAAAATGGATTCTTGTTGTTTGCGGATTGTGCGGTCAATCCATGTCCATCTGCAGAAGAGTTGGCGCAGATAGCTGTTTCTACTGCTCAGACAGCAAAAGCATTAGGCGGTGTAGAGCCTCGAGTAGCGATGCTATCGTTCTCTACCCAAGGTAGCGCCAAGCACCCATTGGTTGACAAGGTGATTGAGGCGACTGCTATTGCTCGCTCTTTGGCTCCGGATATGCTTATAGATGGTGAACTGCAGTTGGATGCTGCCATCGTGGGTAAAGTGGCTCAACTCAAGGCTCCTAATAGTCCTGTCGCAGGCAAGGCTAATGTGCTTGTGTTCCCAGACTTGCAAGCAGGAAATATTGGGTACAAATTAGTTGAACGTTTCTCTGGTGCAGATGCAGTCGGTCCTATTCTTCAAGGTATAGCCAAGCCAGTTAATGATTTGAGTAGAGGTTGTAAGGTGCAAGATATAGTCCAAATGATTATAATAACAGCCAATCAAGCAATTGATTGATTAAATAATGAATGGTATGAAAATATTAGTTTTAAACTGTGGTAGTAGCAGTATAAAGTACAAACTTTTTGAGATGGATACCTGCGAGGTATTGACCCAAGGTGGAGTGGAGAAAATAGGTTTGCCTGATTCTTTTTTACAAATAAAATGCTCTAATGGCGAAAAAGTGATTATCGAAAAGAGCATGCCAGAACACACCGTAGGTATTCAATTGATTTTGGATAGTTTGGTTGATGAAAAGGTAGGTTGTATCAAATCTTTGGAAGAGATTCAAGCGGTGGGTCATCGAGTAGTCCATGGAGGAGAGAAATTTAGTCAATCTGTTTTGATTACTCCGGAGATCAAGGAGATGATCGTAAAGTGTTCAGACTTGGCTCCATTGCATAATCCTGCTAACCTAAAAGGCATAGAAGCAATAGAAACGATTTTGCCAGGACTTCCTCAGGTAGCCGTTTTTGATACTGCATTCCATCAAACCATGCCCGATTATGCCTATATGTATGCACTACCTTACGAGATGTATGATAAGTATGCAATTCGTAGGTATGGTTTCCATGGCACAAGTCATCGATATGTTTCTGCGCGTGTTTGCGAATTTTTGAAGATGCCAGTAGCTGGAACACGCATCGTGACTGCCCACATAGGCAATGGTGGTAGTTGCTGTGCTGTATACGATGGTCATTCTATTGATACCAGTATGGGACTTACTCCTGTAGAAGGACTCATGATGGGAACACGTTGTGGCGATTTGGATGCTGGTGCGGCGACTTATATTATGGAGAAGGAACATCTTACCCCAGCAGAATTTTCTGCAGTGATCAATAAAAAGTCGGGTCTATTAGGCGTAAGTGGTGTTTCGAGTGATGCAAGAGATATTACAGCAGCCATCAAAAATGGAAACAAGAAAGCAGAATTGGCACGTCAGATGTTTATCTATAGAATACGCAAGTATATAGGTGCTTACGCAGCCGCTATGAATGGTTTGGATGTGCTTGTGTTTACAGGAGGTATAGGAGAAAACGATACCTATATACGTGAACAGATATGCAAGGGATTAACTTATCTTGGCGTAGATGTTGACTATGAATTGGCATCACAAGTTCATGGCGAAGAAAAAATGATATCTACTGCACAAAGCAAAATCAAAGTGTGTGTCATCCCTACGGATGAAGAGATAATGATTGCTAAAGACACCGTGGCATTGCTTTGATGTTATTGGCGCAGTTGTTTATGTAGGTCTCTTAATCCTTCACGTATGAAAACCATTATATACCAAATGTTTCCTCGTTGGTTTACCAATTACAATGCTACGAGGAAACGAAATGGTACCAAACAGGAAAATGGTTGTGGTACCTTTAAGGCGATTACTCCCAAGGCTCTTCGAAGCATACGAGATTTGGGAGTTACCCATGTGTGGTACACTGGGGTAATTCGCCATGCAACGGCGGAGTATAATCATCCTGGGATAACGAAAGGCTTAGCTGGAAGTCCATATGCCATAACGGATTATTATGATGTCAATCCGGATTTGGCAGAGAATATAGATAATCGCATGAATGAGTTTGAATTGTTGATTGAACGTACTCATCGTGTAGGACTCAAAGCGATTATAGACTTTGTTCCCAATCATGTTTCGCGGCAATACAAGTCGTATTGCAAACCTCAACATGTTCGCGACCTTGGAGAAGATGATAATCCCGAATGGGCTTTTTCACCTTTGAACAATTTTTATTATCTGCCCAATCAATCTTTTGCTCCCAATTTTGATATAGGGGATTATAGTGAGTCTCCTGCCAAAGTTACGGGTAATGATTGTTTCTCTGCACAGCCCAATGAGAATGATTGGTATGAAACGGTCAAATTGAATTATGGTGTTTTCTATCAAAAAGGTATGGAGAAGCAATTTGACCCTATTCCAAACACTTGGCACAAGATGCTTGATATTTTATTATTTTGGTCAGGCAAAGGGGTCGATGGTTTCCGTGTGGATATGGCAGAAATGGTGCCTGTTGAGTTTTGGTCATGGCTTATACCTAAAATCAAGAAAGAGTATCCTCAAGTAATTTTCATAGCAGAATGCTACAAACCGGAGTGTTATCACGCATACCTACAAGCAGGGTTTGACTACTTGTACGACAAAGTGGGAATGTATGACTATTTGCGCGGAGTGACAAGTAAAAATTGGCCCGTAGAAGGCATCACGCAAGTTTGGCAACAAACAGACGATATACGTCATCGTATGTTGTACTTTTTGGAAAATCACGATGAGCAACGTATAGCGAGTGGTTTCTATTGTGGTAGGGGTACGTGTGCAGAACCTGCTATGATAGTGGCTGCAACCCTAGGAACCAATCCTGTTATGATTTATGCAGGACAAGAATTGGGTGAAAAAGGAATGGATAGCGAGGGTTATAGTGGTATGGATGGACGTACCACGATATTTGACTATTGGGGAATTCGTTCCATTCAAGCATGGGCAAATGAGGGGAAATTTGACGGCAAGGGTCTTGATGAAGAACAGAATGAATTGCGCAGTTTCTACAAGAAACTACTCAATATTGCCCGTCAAAACAAGGCCATTACGGTTGGTAAAATGTATGATCTTGTGTATGCACAGTCGCAAGATTTTAACAAACATGAGCAGTATGCTTACATTCGCAAATCAGGTGAACAGATCCTATTGATGGTACTCAATTTTGATGACAAACAAGTTGATGTGAGCATTACTATCCCTCAAGAGGCATTTGACTGCTTGTCTATGTATGCATGGGATCGTGTCACCGCATTTGATATGCTTTCGGAACGTTGGCTAAATACGAATGGAGAATTTCAAGAGACAATGAACGAGAAGACTATGATCTGTTTTACACCCAATACTCCAATCAAGATGCACTTACCTGCATGGAAGGGTGTGATACTGCGAATAGAAAACAAATTATTCTAAGATGAAAAGTTATTACAAATTGTTTCGCTGCAACAATCTATTGTTTATAACAATCTTTCTTTGTTTGATGGACAAATGGGTTGCCGTACCACTACTCCAACAAGGCTTATGGGGTGAACAGCTCCCCAATCTCGTATTAGCACTACTTGTCGTTTCAGTGGTTTTGATTGCAGCTGGAGGTTATGTTATCAATGATTACTTTGATGTAAAAATAGATCGAATCAATCGCCCTGATGATTTGGTTGTATCCAATACTATTTCCAAAGAACGCGCGATGTTGCTTTTCCAAATACTGACAGCAGTTGGAGTGCTAATGGGCCTTGGGCTTTCTATTTACTTGCGCAGTTGGCTGTTGAGCATGATTTATGTATTGATACCAGGTATTCTATGGTTTTACTCATCCTCTTATAAGCGTCAACTCATTTTGGGCAATATAGTAGTAGCGTTAATCATGGCATTGCTACCGATGATGGTTGTGTTTGCCAATGTGGCGCAGATGTCACTCAAGTACGGTGATGTGGTGCAATATTCGCCTGTGATTTCAGACCTATATTTGTGGATAGGTGGTTTCTCCTTATTTGCTTTTCTGTGTACTTGGATCAGAGAAATAGTCAAGGATATGCAAGATCAGGTAGGTGATCGCGAATATGAATGCCATACATTACCTATATGCATAGGCGATGTATGGACCAAGGTTATTGTGACCATACTCACCCTTGTTGTTATGGCCTTGTTGATTTGGATCAATTATTTCGTTGTTCCTTATCCACATGATTTCAGTACGATGACCACTCGTTTCACTATTTTTGGATTGTTGATACCTTTTGCTTGTTCATTGGTATTGCTATGGGCAGCGAAGCTCCCCTCTGATTATTCTACAGTTCAGCATTTATTGAAGTTCATTATGTTCATGGGCGTGATGTATTCTTTTGTCATCCATCAACAGTTTGCTTATTGATTCTATGCTTAGGTTATTGTTAGGGTCCAAATCCCCTCGAAGAAGAGAACTATTAGCAGGTCTGAACTTGGATTTTACTCCTGTTGATATTGAAACAGAGGAGGATTACCCATCTCATTTAGTGGGGAAAGACATTCCTTTATATTTAGCGCGCGCGAAAGCGCGCGCGTATAGCGACCAACTACAAGATGGTGATGTTCTCATCACATCCGATACGATCGTTTGGAGCAAAAATCAAGTGTTGGGCAAGCCCGTTGATTATGCGCATGCAGTTGAAATGCTGCAGATGCTGAGTAGTAGTACTCATGAGGTGTATACTGGAGTATGTATCACAAGGGCGCGTTTGAACGAAAATACGGGTCAGTTGGAGTTGGATGAGACGCATGCTTTTGTGGATGCTACGAAGGTTATTTTTAGAGCATTAGAAATGTCTGAGATAGACTATTATATCCGCCATTACACTCCCTATGACAAAGCAGGGGCATACGGTGTTCAGGAATGGATAGGGTATGTGGGAGTAGAAAGGATCGAAGGAAGTTTCTACAACGTGATGGGTTTCCCTATCGAGCGCGTATATTTGGCCCTAAAACAAATAGGTTTCTAAAAAAACAATTACCACTTAAAAAAGTGATAATTGTTCATCTATTGGCAGGCTGTCCTCTGGTATGTTGTTCTCAATGATCAATGGGACATCAACTGGCATTTCATTCGGTATTTCTTCAGAAAGAACTTCTGCAGTCTCTTCTATAATAGGTTCTGGTGTGATATCACGTATTTCTGTCACTTCAAGCGTTGTAATGCGTTTGCCTTTGGCCTTAACAGACTTGATTTCTATAAAATCATTCATTATGATTTCTATCGAAGGTTTGTTGTTGTCTGTGGTTTTTGCTTCAAAGATAGGGTTTTCTATGTCTGTTAGTATGACTATTTTATTGTTGCTATCAGTACCTAATAGATTTTGAGTCTTACTTTGCGCATCCAAGTAAAAACGCTTGGCATAATAATACTTTTGTTCAGCATTCCACATCGCCAAAGACCAAACTTTGTCTTTGTTGTACTTCTCAATTCTGAAAATATCGGTGTCAAAATGAGCAGTCAAATCAAAGGTGGATAAGTAATAATTACCATCATTTCTTATAACCAATATTCGGTCTTCTTCTTTGAATTCACCCAAATATATTCCTTGCTCGTCATAATTGACTCTCAGCACATCTGGATCAAACCACACTTTGCGTCCACCCAATGTTGAATGTCCTTTCTGCTTCAATGATATGGATTTGATTTCGTATTTGGTTAGCACATTACCTCTTGCAGAGCGGCTCTTAACGGCCAATTCACTCAAGTCCTTGATTACATCGATTTTCTTCAGATGCAATGCGGGTTTTAGTTGAATACGGATAACTTCAGCTTCGCCATTAGGGTTGGCAGTGAAATAAATCACCTTACTGCCAGGAGTGCCCATCGTCAGATCATACTCTTTGTCTCTGCTGATGCCTGTCACGTTGAAGCGTTTCATGTAATAGATACCCTTTTTTCCGTCTCGATATACTACATTATATATGGTGCGGGTATCGTTTTTGCGGAAAATGGCAATGTGCAAGAGGTTGGTGCCAATAAATATTTTTTCAGCTACTCGTATGACTTTGTATCTTCCATCTTTGTAGAAGATGATGATGTCGTCAATGTCAGAACAATTGCACAAAAACTCATCTTTCTTCAATCCTGTTCCTATAAATCCTTCTTCTCGATTGATGTACAATTTTTCGTTCGCTTCAACTATGGTTTTGACGTTGATGCTTGCAAAGTTTCGTATCTCTGTTTTACGTGGATATTGTGCACCGTATTTTTCTTTCAGGCCTTCAAACCATGTGATGGTATATTCCACGATATGGGACAGATGGTGTTTGATGTTTTGTATTTTTTGTTGAAGGTCTTTCATCAACTCGTTTGCCTTTTTGGAGTCAAACTTGGTGATGCGTATCATTCGAATATCAAACAGACGTTCAATATCTTCCACCTTCACTTCTCGCAAGAGTTTGCTTTTCCAAGGATCAAGAGCCTTATCTACAAAATCGATGAGTTTTTCTTTGTTAGGAGCATTCTCATATCCACTTTCTTTGTAAATGCGTTGTTCAATGAAAATCTTCTCCAAAGAGGTAAAGAACAACTGCTCTTCCAATTCCTTTTTTTGAATTTCCAATTCCCATTGGAGTAATTCTTTTGTATGGTCGGTAGATAATTTCAGTAGGTTGCTAACGTTTGTGAAGATAGGTTTTTTGTTTTGTATCACACAGCAGTTAGGAGACACGTTGATTTCGCAGTCTGTAAATGCATATAGTGCGTCGATTGCTTTATCAGAACTTGAACCTGGAGCGAGTTGTACTACGATACGTGCTTCTTCAGCAGTAAAGTCATCCACCTTACGAATTTTTATTTTGCCTTTTTGGTTGGCACGGAGAATCGTTTCGATGATCTTGGTTGTAGTAGTACCATAAGGTATCTCGCTGATGACCAATGTGCGATTCTCATCTTCTTTTTTGATTTTGGCACGGATGCGTATCGTTCCGCCACGTTCTCCATCGTTGTACTTGCTAACATCAATTTCGCCTCCTGTTATAAAGTCTGGATAGAGTTGAAAATCTTCTCCTTTTAGATAGGCCAATGATGCGTCGCATAATTCGCAGAAGTTGTGTGGCAAAATTTTACTATTCAAGCCTACAGCAATACCTTCCACTCCTTGTGCGAGTAGGAGAGGAAATTTTATAGGAAGATGGATCGGTTCCTTTTTTCGTCCATCATAAGAAAGCATCCATTCTGTGGTTTTGGGATTGAATACCGTTTCCAAAGCAAATTTTGATAAGCGAGCTTCTATATAACGAGAAGCTGCGGCCCCATCTCCAGTTAAGATGTTTCCCCAGTTTCCTTGGCATTCAATGAGAAGATTCTTTTGTCCTAATTGCACCAAGGCATCGCAAATAGACGCATCACCATGAGGGTGATATTGCATCGTTTGTCCTACAATGTTGGCAACTTTGTTTTTCTTACCATCATCTACGCATTTCATTGCGTGTAAGATGCGTCGTTGTACTGGTTTCAATCCATCTTCGATAGAAGGGACTGCACGCTCCAATATAACATACGAAGCATAATCCAAGAACCAGTCTTGATACATGCCTGTAAGATGATATTTGATAGAATCGTTGAATTCGCTCATTATAGCATAATTTCGTTTGAAAACAAACCACAACGGGAGTAGGAATCATCCTCTCCCCGTTTCTTTATGTTTATGTTTTTGGAAGCAAGCCCAGCTCCCAAGATTACTCGATTTTTTTGTTGATGAGGATGTAAGTCAAAATGCCTACGAACTCAAGAGCTAAAGCAGCAACGAGTAATGCGTTTTCTGGTACTGCAGCAAAATAAATAACCAAGCAGATGAATCCGCAGAGTACTAAGATCAATCCTAAATTTTTAAGAAAAGCGTTCATGATATATTTAATTTATTATTTGTCTATTTTTATTAGGCCGTGCAAAGATAGGATTTTTTTTTGGAATATAAAAATTATATTTAATTTTTGTTATGCTATCTTATGGCTCGATACATACCTCCAGGTAAACTTTTGACCCATTCCTTGAATTCGAGCATCATAAGAGTGCTGGCTATTTCGGAATATGGTATTTTAATCTGCAATGCCAACTCGTTGATATGTATGCTTTCTTCTTGGGCTCTAAGGATATGTAGTATGGTTTGTTCTTTTTCGTTTAATGTTTCAAAGAGATTTTCTATTTCTGTCTGAATGGGTTTGTTGTCCACTTCCCATTTCATGGCTTGGATGAGGTCGTCTGCATTTTCAATGAGACTAGCATATTGTTTTCGAATGAGTGCGTTGCACCCTTTTGAGTTTTCATCGTGGATACGTCCGGGAAAGGCAAATATATCTCGATTGTAGTCGAGCGCCATATGTGCCGTGATGAGTGACCCGCCTTTTTCTTTTGATTCGACTACAACAACAGCATCTGCCAGTCCTGCCACGATGCGATTTCGAGCAATGAAGTTTTGTGGTTCAGGTTCTGTTTTGCTGCAATATTCAGTAATGATTCCGCCATTTTCAAGTGCCGATATGGCTACTGGTCGGTGGATAGCAGGATAGATGCGATCCAAACCGTGTGCAGTAACGATGATGGTGGGAATAGATGCTTCCAATGCGGCCTTGTGTGCGGCAATATCAATGCCATAGGCCAAACCGCTGATGATCGTCACATCTGGGATACTTGCTGCCAAATCCAACACCAATCGCCGCGTGTTTTCTTTTCCTCTATCGGTGGCATTTCGTGTTCCTACAATCGATACAAATTTTCCAAGGCTTGTATCCAATTGTTTTCCTTTGCTATATAGGAGGATAGGGGCATCAGGGCACTCTTTGAGTCTATATGGATAGTGAGCATCTTTGAAGTAGTCAACTCGGATGTTGTGTTTGTCTATAAACTCAAGCTCCTCCTGTGCTCGTTCCAATAGGTTGGGACGTTTCGTTTCTTCTAAACGCTCCCATGCCTCCTGTGGAGAAGAATAAAACTCAAGTAGTTTGCGCAAGCGACTAGGTCTGTATTTGAATTGTTGACATAGTGCAATCAAATATTTCAACTCTTCGTTCGAGCACGTCGTTTTTGTGTCCATAGTACAGCTAATAAAAATCCAATAATAGCGCCAATAATATCTGCCATCCAATCTATCCAATCGCAGGAGCGTGCTATTGTTGGCAATCCTTGCAACAGTTCAATGGCTCCCCCATAGAGTATCGGAAAAACAATTGTGCTGATGATGGCGATAGATGATTGGGTGTGGTTACGCTTGTGGTTGAGTAGTAGGGTAAAACTGAGTAGCGCATACATGGCACAATGTCCTATCTTATCACTATGCTCAAAGGGTAGTATGCTAATAGGTACTTTGATAGGCATTTCCTTAATGAGTGATAGGTATAGGAGTGCAATACTTATCACGATTGTTTCTACGAAATGAGATAGGATTGTTACAACTTTTCGCCAAAACATAGATCACCAGCATCTCCCAATCCTGGGACAATATATTTTTTCTCGTTTAATATAGGGTCAATAGCAGCACACCATAGTGTACAGTCTTGAGGCATGTTTTCTTCCAAATAAGCTATAGCATTGGGTGTACCTATGGTACAACAGATATGTGTATTTTTAGGTGTTCCATGTGCGAGCAATGCTTTGTAAGCAATCTCCATGGACATACCTGTAGCCAACATGGGATCTACTAATAGTAATGTCTTGTCTTGTATTTGGGGTGCAGCCAAATATTCTGCTATGATTTTCAGCTCTTTTTCACCTTTCTCGTTGGTTACCATTTTGCGGTAGGCACTAATAAATGCATTTTCCGCATGGTCATACACATGGAGAAACCCTTGATGAAATGGAAGACCAGCTCGGAGAACAGTGCCTAAAACAATAGCATCCGTCGGGGTATTGACTTGGGCTACATCCAAAGGAGTTTGAATATTTTCTGTTTGATAGGACAATGTTTTGCTGATTTCGTATGCCATCATCTCGCCGATACGTTCGATGTTGTGACGAAAGCGCATGCTATCGTTTTGAATGTCTATGGAACGGATCTCTTTGAGATATTGATTGATGATGGTATTGTTTTCTGATAGATTAATGATTTTCATGGCATTTTTTATTTTTGTAGTTTGATAGATTTTTTTACATTTTTTATTTCGTTCTTTATTGTATCCATTCGGGTCTTATGTACTTCTGTCACTTGGTTTAGGTCTATTTGTTTGTTTTTGATGTCCAAGTCCAACGTGTTGATGCCTTGGCTTAGTGCTTCAATACGTGTTTTCTGAGCCGTAATGGTTTCTACTTGCATTTCAATGTCTCGAACGATGTCTTCCAATTGTCTCTTGTTGACAGTAAGCGTATCCATGTATAGGTTTCGTGTAGTGGCATGGATGCGTGTTGATTTGTGGATTTCCTTTTGTTGTTTATCGATGTAATTGATCACATCTTGTAGTCTTTCAACTTCTTGTTCGTTTGAACGCAACAACTCCTCCAATAGTTTGATGGACTGTTTGTAAAATCCACTGACACCTTTCAAAAGGTTTTCTTCTTCTGTTAGTTGTTTTTCGGTTTCTTTAATCTGATTGGACACGTTGGTTTGAAATGCTTGTATGCGTTGAAGTTCGGATAGATAAGTGTTCAATGATTCTCCATATTGACTACGCAACGAATCGAGTTCAAAATAAGTAGGGGTGATGTTGAGTGGTGTAACAGTTTGAGCTTGCAACCACCCAGCGGTGAATAGGACAAGGGCAAGCGAAGTAATTTTGTTTTTCATAATGGTAAAGTTTCGTTTTGTACTGTTCGTGAGAACATATCGGTTATGATGTCGTAATATCCTCTTGATACGGGAATGTTGGGCAATTGTTCTACACCGAAATCAATCAATAGTTCATGCTTGGTCTTTTTGAGTAGTTGTACATTGCCGATATTTACGATATACGAACGGTGACATCGAACCAATTGTGTGTTATAAAATTGGGCTTCAATGCGTTTGAGCGAATTGCGAACCAATAGTGTTTGCATCTTGCTATTGGCGATGTAATGGATCTCAATATAGTTGTCTGCAGCTTCGATATAATAAAGCATCTCAGGTCTCACAGACAATTTCATTTCTCCCTTTTCATCATAAAAAATATACATATTGGGAGAGATGTTTTCCTTGTATTGGTGGGTTAATTCTTGGAGTAGCTGGTTTTTGTATTTGATGACGCAAACCAATGTGATGATCGTGTAAGGAATCAGTAAGATAAATAGTGTGTCAAGGACTGCTTCTTTAAACAAGGAAAAAAAAGTTAATCCTTTTTGTATGGTAAAATCAGGTAGGACAGTAAATGGGAAAACTGAATAGATGAGCGCCATTGCACTCACTTCTCCTAATATCCAACATGCGTATGCGATAATGGAAATGTCATGCCGTTTGGCATGGTGGTACATGATGGTACGACTGATGGCGATTACTCCCATGGCTACCAATACGACTACGGTGACCCAGAATAGGAATTGCCAATCATTCTCCACCCATGTACGTGACTTGAATGGGGCGAAAAACAAAATAAACAACTCTGCGTAGATAGCGGTATATATGACCAAGTTGATTACGTTCTGTTTTTCATTGAAATAATGTGGTATTTTATTTTTCATTTCGTTTGCAAAGTTATGTAAAAATTTGTGAATAAACAAAAAAAAACGTACCTTTGCGCGATTTTAGACATACACATGTTGAAGCCAAATAATTTTTCACATAGGATAGCAAAAGAACTTCTCCAATCGATGCCCTTGACGCATTTTGAAGGAGAAGTGATTGTGGTTGATAAAATGAAGCAGGTGCCTCAGGCAGTTGCTTATTTGAGTCAGTTTGATGTTTTGGGAGTAGATACAGAAGCGCGTCCCAGTTTCAAGCGAGGGGTGCATTATCCTACGGCTTTACTTCAGATTGCGACACACGAACGTTGCTATCTATTTCGTTTGACGCATATTGGGATGCCTCCGTTGTTAGCCTCTTTGTTTGCCAACGAGTCTATATGCAAGGTGGGTCTTGCCTTCAAGGACGATTTGCATGGGTTGCGTCGTCGTCGTAATTTCGTGCCTAAAAATTGTGTGGATATCCAATCCTTGGTTAATCAATATGGTATCCTAGAATTGGGCCTACAAAAAATATTCGCAATATGTTTTGGTAAGAAAATCAGTAAGGCTCAGCAGTTGACCAATTGGGAAGCATCTAAACTCACAACGGAACAGGCGCTTTATGCCAGTACGGATGCCTGGGCTACTTTGTTGATATACAAGGAGCTGAAAGCTACCAAGTTGCTGCCTAAAAAGGTGACTGAAGCGCTGAAACGAGAGGATATAGAGCGTCAGCGGCAACATCAATTAGAGGTAATGCAATCTAAATGTAATAATACATATGACAATCATTCAACTCAAGCCTAAAAAGGATGAATCTCTTTTGCGTTTTCATCCCTGGGTTTTTTCTGGAGCGATAGGTAAAATATTATTGGACCCACATTATCCTTCTGATGCGCCTCAAGAGGGAGAATTGGTGTGTGTGAGGTCGGCAGAGGGTAAGGTAATGGGAGTTGGACATTATCAAATAGGTTCAATAGCCGTTCGTATGTTGTCCTTTTTTGTTGCAGAACTGCCAGAAGATTTTTGGGAGCAGCGAATCCTTTCGGCGTATCGTTTGCGTGAAAGTGTAGGGCTGATTTCATCGGAAAATAATACGTATCGTTTGATTCATGGAGAAGGTGATTTTTTGCCTGGTTTGGTGGTGGATGTATATGCCAATACTGCAGTGCTTCAAGCGCATTCAATCGGTATGCATTTGCAGCGTATGCAGATAGCTCAGGCTATTGTAAATGTAGTTCCTGAAGTAGAGAATGTGTACTACAAGTCAGACGATACGTTGCCCTTCAAGGCAAGCATAGATGGAGATCGTGTGGGTTATTTGATTCAGACCCAAACGGATGTGCCTGACGAGTTTTGGGCCAAGGAGAATGGACTTGGTTTTAGGATTGACTGGCTGAAGGGGCAAAAGACAGGTTTTTTTGTAGATCAGCGTGAGAATAGATCATTGCTTGAACGCTATGCGCGTGGTAAGGATGTATTGAATATGTTCTGCTATTCGGGAGGATTTTCTGTTTATGCTTTACGTGGAGGCGCTCGTGTTGTTCATTCGGTAGATGTGAGTGAGAAAGCCATCGCTCTAGTGAGAGAGAATGTACGTTACAATTTTCCAACGCAAACCAATCATGAGGCCTATGCTCAAGAGGCTTTCTCTTTTATGTCAGATATACGTGACAAATACGATTTGATTATCCTTGATCCTCCTGCTTTTGCCAAGCATCGTGATGCTATACGCAATGCGCTCAGGGGGTATCAACGAATCAATGCCAAGGCCATAGAGCAGATTCGTAAGGGTGGAATACTCTTTACATTCTCTTGTTCACAGGCTATTGACAAAGATATGTTCCGTAGGGCAGTGTTCTCAGCTGCGGCGCAAGTGGGACGTAAGGTTCGTATTCTTCACCAGTTGCATCAACCGCAAGATCATCCTATCAATATTTACCATCCGGAGGGTGAATATTTGAAGGGATTGGTGCTATATGTAGAGTAATTTTGGGTAAAAAAGTACTTTTTGTGTCAAAAAATTTGGTGCATCCAATTATTTGTTGTACCTTTGTACCCGCAATTGAATAATAGGGTACCTTGCCCGAGCGGTTAGGGATCGGTCTGCAAAACCGGGGACGGCGGTTCGAATCCGCCAGGTACCTCAAAGAGAGCCGCCAATTGGCGGCTCTCACTATTTTTATATTAGGTTACATAAGAGATGTTATATTTGTTGTGCGTATGCAAAAAGAGATACAAGAAATAACTCAACAGGAGTATAAGTATGGTTTTACCACAGATGTGGAAACGGAAATTATCTCCTCTGGGCTAAATGAGGATGTGATTAGACTCATATCTGCCAAGAAAAATGAGCCAGAGTGGTTGTTGGATTTTCGTTTAAAAGCTTATCGCAAGTGGTTAACGATGGATGTTCCTACTTGGGCTCATCTGCAGATACCTCCAATAGATTTCCAATCTATTTCTTATTATGCAGCTCCAAAGGTAAAAGGGGAAGAGGAGAACAAGGAGATAGACCCCGAGATAATGAAAACCTTCGATAAATTGGGAATACCATTGGAGGAAAGAGCTGCCTTGGCTGGTAACATGGCGGTGGATGCTGTGATGGATTCTGTGTCGGTGAAAACGACATTTAGAGAGACTTTGATGAAGCAAGGGATCATCTTTTGTTCTATCAGTGAGGCTGTACAAAACTATCCAGAATTGGTTCAAGAGTATCTTGGTTCTGTTGTGCCTTATTCGGATAATTTCTATGCTGCTCTCAACTCGGCCGTTTTCTCGGATGGTTCATTCGTTTACATCCCCAAGGGGGTACGTTGTCCTATGGAGTTGAGTACCTATTTTCGAATCAATGCAGGCAATACGGGACAATTTGAGCGTACGTTATTGGTTGCTGACGAGGGAGCCTATTTGAGTTATTTAGAGGGTTGTACGGCGCCGATGCGTGATGAGAATCAATTGCATGCTGCGATAGTGGAGATCGTTGTTCATAAGGATGCAGAGGTAAAGTATTCAACGGTGCAGAATTGGTATCCTGGAGACAAGGAAGGTAAGGGAGGAATCTACAACTTCGTGACCAAGAGAGGTATCACCTATGAGAATGCCCGATTGAGTTGGACGCAAGTGGAAACGGGAAGTGCTATCACGTGGAAGTATCCATCGTGTATCTTGAAGGGCGACAATTCTTCGGCAGAGTTTTACTCTGTGGCTGTGACCAATAATTTTCAACAGGCAGATACGGGTACTAAAATGATTCACTTGGGCAAGAATACGCGCTCGCGCATCATAAGCAAGGGTATATCCGCAGGGTTTAGTCAAAATGCTTATAGGGGTTTAGTCAAAGTTGTTGCCAATGCTACCAATGCTCGCAATTATAGCCAGTGTGATAGCTTACTATTGGGGGATACATGTGGTGCACATACCTTCCCAGATATGCAAATTGCCAACTCGTCTGCTATTATCGAGCATGAAGCGACAACGAGTCGTATAAGTGAGGATCAGCTCTTCTATTGTCGTCAACGTGGAATAGGCGTAGAGGATGCAGTAGGGCTTATCGTTAACGGATATGCCAAGGAAGTGATGGATAAACTGCCTATGGAATTTGCGGTGGAAGCGCAGAAATTATTACAAGTTTCTTTAGAGGGGTCTGTAGGATAAGGTAATGAGAAAAAGTGTATTATTATTGTTGTTGTGTATATACTGTACGGCATCGTTTGCAGCAACGTTTTTCCCTTCCCGTACAGATTTTCGTGATGAGCAGATTTATTTTGTCATCACGACTCGTTTCTATGATGGAGATTCGTCCAACAATACTCAATGTTGGGATGGCCAAAACTACAATGATGGTGATCCTGCATGGCGTGGTGATTTCAAGGGCTTGATTGAGCGTTTGGACTATATCAAAGCATTAGGTTTTACAGCAATTTGGATTACCCCTGTGGTAGAGAATGCCTCTGGGTATGACTATCATGGTTATCATGCGTCCGATTTTTCTAAAGTGGATAAGCGTTACGAGAGCGAGGATGTCACGTTTCAGACGTTGATAGATGCTGCGCATGCGCGTGGAATGAAGATAATCTTGGATATTGTGCTCAACCATACGGGCAATTTTGGAGAGCGTAACTTGTGTCCATTGTTTACAAGGGACTGGTCTGCCGATCAAAGTGATGCCGAGGCTTGTTTGATACCCATCACTCGTTCCCAAGGAGGTGTATTGCCAGATAACTATGCTGATCTTAGTGGTGGAAGCCAATATGCAGCACGTTTATCCAAGATGAAGAATACTCCCGATGAAACGGGGGCAAGAAACAATAATGATAGGCATAACTATTGGCATCATTATGCTTCGTTCAATTGGGACGACACCTCTCGTTGGTGGGGACAAATAGCAGGCGATTGTGTGGACCTCAATACGGAGAATCCGGCTGTATATAACTATCTTATTCGGTGCTATACCACTTTCATAGCAATGGGTGTGGATGGTTTTCGTATTGATACGGGAGGACATATTCCCCGTTTGACTTTCAATCAAGTATTTGTCCCTGCGTTTTTGCGTGCGGCAGAGCAAAGCAAGTCCAAACGAGGAGGAACACCTTTTTACATGTTTACGGAGGTGTGTGCGCGTTACACGAGTATTTGGTATCGTGAGCATCCCAATCTGTCTCCTTTGTATTATACTTGGGCAGAAAATTCTACCTACGCTTGGGATAATGACTCCTCTTCATGGGATGCCATTGTAGCCATGGAGGGTGATATGTGCAATACGCATGTTAACCATCGTTCGGTACAAACTACAGCTACCAAGGATTTCAACAACAGGAGTTCTCAACCAACGTCACAAAATGCCTTTTTGTCGGGTAACGATTACCATAGTCCAGATTATTCACGTGCGAGTGGTTTGCATGTGATAGACTTCACAATGCATCACAATTTTGAAACGATGTCCAATGCATGGAATGTGGCTACTCCAGATAACGATAAGTATTACAACGATGCTACGTGGAATGTGGTGTATGTTGATTCTCATGACTATGCTCCCAATGGAGCTCCTGAAGATAAGCGCTATTCCAAGTCGCAAGCGAATTGGGCGGAGAACTTATCCTTGATGTTCACTTACAGAGGCATTCCGTGTCTTTATTACGGTTCGGAGATTGAGTTCAAGAAAGGATGTATCATTGATAAAGGTCCCAATATGCCTTTGCGTGAATCAGGTCGTGCCTATTTTGGTGGGTATCTCAAGGGAGATGTTCAGGGGGTAGATTTTGCGCATTACTCCTCTGCTTCGGGCAATATGGCGCAAACATTATCGCATCCGTTGGCACAACATATCCGTCGTTTGGCTGCTATCCGTATGGCAGTTCCGGCCTTGCGTAAGGGACAATATTCGCGTACGGGATGTTCGGGTTCATGCTGTTTTAAGCGTCGTTATACGGATGCGACCACCGATTCCTATGCTTTGGTTACCATTTCGGGTAGTGCTACATTTACGGGGATTTTGAATGGTCGATATGTAGATTGTGTCACGGGTGATGTTCGCAATGTGACCAATGGTACGTTATCGGTTTCTTGTTCTGGGCAAGGTAATATGCGGGTGTATGTGTTGTCCACAAGTTTATCTCCTGCACCAGGTAAGATAGGAACGGATGGTAAGTATCTCTATGCTTCTACTCCTGTTTCTACTGCGCAACCATCATGGGATGGTACACAAGAAGAACTCATCAATCAACCTTCCAATCCTAATGAGAAGAGCACTCCTTGTTTGGCAACGGAAGATCAACGATGTGTGTTTTTTACGAAATCTTCGGAGTTTGGTGGCAGCATTAACTGTTATATATGGTCCACAGTCAATGGCAAGACAACGGAGTTTTGTGGTAAGTGGCCAGGTAAGCGTGCTACTCATTTGGGAGGTAATGTATATCGCTTTGATATTCCAGAGAGTGCTCCTACTATTGATAATACGTGGCAAATCATTTGGAACGATGGTGGCAATCAGACGCGTGATCTTGTTTTCTACAACCAAGGTATGTATTCAGGGGCCAATAAAGGAGATATTGACTATCGTTCACGTGTAACCGTGCTGTGTGAGAATGTGCCTGATGGTTTGCAAGATAATAAGGTGCCTCATAGTGGACCTCAGAAGGTGTGGAAAGATGGACATGTGTATATTCAAGTGGGCGAGCAGATGTACAATGTTTTGGGTGAAAAAATGGTGCAAAACTAAGTGTATTTGCTATCTTTTGGGTTGCAAAAACCAAGAAAACGAGTCTTGCTAATCACTTTTTTGTGAAAAAATTTGGATATTTTGAAAATATGTATTACCTTTGCACTCCGATTTGAGACACTATCGTGTGTCTTGGATATATATCGCGGAGTAGAGCAGTGGTAGCTCGTCAGGCTCATAACCTGAAGGTCGGTGGTTCGATCCCGCCCTCCGCAACCAAAGAAAAGCCATCAGACATAAGCGGTCGATGGCTTTTTGCGTAGTATGCGAGCAGTAGTGGTTTTGATATTGAGTTTTGTAATTGTTTCGGTGTGGGGAGAAGTTCCTGCAGATTTTGTAATGCCCTCACACGAAATGAATTACATTGATTCGGTAGAGCTACAAGTGAGCGGGGAGGATACCTTCTATCTTGCTCGTATGCACGAAGTATGGGTGTATCCCAGAATGGCATTCAAGAATAAGCAGCAAGAGCGATTTTATTGGAAGACCGTTCGCGATGTGAAGAAGACGTTGCCTTTTGCCAAACTGCTAACCAAAGAGATGGAGTATGCCGATCAACAATTGGCGAAGATACCTGATAAGAAACTTCGTAAACAGTGGTGGAAACAACATGAGAAATACTTGTTTAAGAAATACGAACAGCATTTTCGGAAGATGACCGCTTCGCAAGGACAGATGTTGATGAAGTTGATGGACAGGGAAAGTGATCGAACTAGTTATGAGATCATCAAGCACTATCGAGGTAAGGCGAGTGCGAACTTTTGGCAGTTTATCGCTAAATTATTTAAGAATGACCTCAAAGAGGAGTATGATGCGAGTGACAAAGATAAAATCGTAGAACGCGTGATTAATCTTGTGGAAGCGGGTCAGTTGTAGGTCTTGTATGTTGGTATTTGCGGGCTTCGCTCTCGTATGGATTAAGACAGCAATGCAGCAAATATCTAAAAATCACTTCAAAAGTAAACTTTTTGCGTATTTTTTTTGCATATTTGCATTTTTTGTTGTACCTTTGCGCGCTATTTTGCGTGTGTGTACCTTAATTGTAACGTATGCGTATGCGCGAGTGGCAAACAAGAAAATATAAACAATAACAAAATAAAACTAAAATTATGCAAAACAA
>ERZ808048.74-NODE-74-length-20517-cov-5.724462_pt1 | contig 20517 bp, 25 predicted proteins | sample MGYA00380197_ERZ808048 | MGnify/ENA primary metagenome ERZ808048 (study PRJEB31490, sample SAMN06133377) | cow dung metagenome | isolation source: M1 | host: cow | place: China: Chengdu | collected 2015-05 ... | reverse complement strand
TAATATTATAACTTTGCAGCGCATTTTGTGATTTTAAGTGAGAATATTAACAATTTAAATAGTGAAATTATGTCAGAATTAGAATCAAAAGTAAAAGCAATCATTGTAGACAAATTAGGTGTTAAAGAGTCACAAGTAACTCTAGATGCTAATTTTACAACAGATCTTAATGCAGATTCATTGGATACAGTAGAGTTAATTATGGAGTTTGAAAAAGAATTTGGTATTACTGTTCCAGATGAAGATACACAATTGATTGCTACTGTAGGTGATGCAGTTAATTACATTGAAAAAGCTCTTGCTTAAGAAATTTGTGTATAATCTTTACGAGTCTGTGGGATAGCATCCTGCAGACTCGTTCTTGTAAGTAGTTATGGAGTTGAAAAGAGTAGTTGTTACAGGATTAGGAGCGGTAACCCCTTTAGGAAATTGCTGGCAAAGCACTTGGGAAGCGATGCTTCAAGGAAAGAGTGGAGCGGATGAAATAACTTTATTTGATCCAACATTGTTCAAGACAAGATTTGCATGCGAAGTGAAAGGGTTGGATATCAGTCATATTTTGGACAAGAAGGAAGAGAGAAAAATGGACCGCTATGCTCAATTTGCAATCGCTTCTGCGTATGAGGCAATTGAGCAGGCCCATCTGAATTTTGAACTATTGGATGCCAATCGCATAGGGGTAGTATGGGCAAGTGGAATGGGAGGATTAAAAAGTTTTGAAAGCGATTGCATGGCCTATTCTGTCGGACAGGTTCCTCGTTTTAGTCCATTACTTATCCCCAAAACTATATTGAATATGGGTGCTGGACATATCTCACTCCACTTTGGATTAAAAGGTCCAAACTTTGGAGTAGCATCGGCTTGTGCATCTTCTGGACATGCTATAGCGCAAGCATACGACCTTATTCGATTAGGACGAGCAGATATCATGCTTACAGGAGGTAGTGATGCTGACATTACATGTTCTGGAGTAGGTGGTTTTAATTCATTACATGCCCTTTCAACTCGTAATGATAATCCACAAACCGCATCTAGACCATTTTCTGCTTCAAGGGATGGATTCGTTATTGGTGAAGGAGGCGCATGTTTGGTGTTAGAGGAATATGAACATGCGAAAGCCCGTGGTGCTTCTATTTTCGCAGAAGTGGTAGGGGTGGGCATGAATGCTGATGCTTATCATATGACTGCACCAGAACCTAACGGTGCGGGAGCTGCTCACGTAATGGAGTTAGCATTGCAAGATGCCTCCATCACACCGTCTCAAGTAGACTATATCAACGCTCACGGAACTTCTACACCTCTTGGGGATATCGCTGAGGTAAAAGCGATAAAAACAGTTTGGGGGGAAGATGCAAAACGACTAAATATATCTTCTACTAAATCAATGACTGGACACCTAATGGGAGCAACGGGAGCAGTGGAAGCTGCAGCAACGATAATGGCACTCAAAGAAGGGGTGATTCCACCGACGATAAACCATGCAGAAGGTGACGATGATGAAACAATAGGTAATGATTTGAACTTTACATTCAATTTGGCTCAAAAAAAAGATCTAACTTATGCCATAAGCAACACTTTTGGCTTTGGAGGGCATAACGCTTGTATCGTGTTCAAAAAATGGTAGTGATACCAATTTATATAAATTTTTAAGGTACTATTATGATTACAAACAAAATTGGTGAGAATGCTGGATTAATCTGGTCTGCTCTGCAAGGCGGAGAACTCACAACAAAGGATTTGAAGAAAGCAACAAAATTAAAAGAAGTTGAACTTAACATGGCTCTTGGTTGGTTGGCACGTGAATCAAAAATTGCGTTCACTATTGCTGACAAGGAGACAACTATCACGTTGCTTTAAAAAACGAAAACAAAATGAGTAGTAAAATAGAGATAATGGCTCCAGTAGGAAGCTGGGAGAGTTTGGCTGCTGCTATTGAAGCAGGAGCAACAAGTGTGTATTTTGGTATTGAATACCTCAATATGCGTGCCCGTTCCTCTGCCAATTTTACTACTCAAGATATGCACCAAATTGTGCATATATGTGCGAATGTAGGTGTAAAAACCTACTTAACGCTCAATACAGTCATCTATCCTGAAGATTTGCCTTTGATGCAAGAGATTGTAGATCAAGCAAAGAAAGCAGGTGTAGATGCTATCATAGCAAGCGATATTGCCGTGTTGCAATATGCTTATCAACAAGGAGTAGAAGTACACTTATCTACTCAATTAAATATAGCCAATATAGAAGCTTTGCGTTTTTATGCACAATTTGCAGATGTGGTGGTACTTGCCAGAGAACTTAATATGCAGCAGGTTGCCTCTATTCATCAACAAATCATTCAACAAGACATTAGAGGTCCTAAGGGTGAACTGATACGTATAGAAATGTTTTGCCATGGTGCACTCTGTATGGCTGTGAGTGGAAAATGCTATCTTAGCCTTAACAATTTAGGTGCAAGTGCCAATAGAGGTGCGTGCATGCAAGTTTGTAGAAGGGGATATATCGTTAAAGATAAAGAATCCGATTTGGAGTTGGAAGTGGACAACCAATATATAATGTCTCCCAAAGATCTCAAAACGATACATTTTCTTAACCACCTCTTGGATGCAGGCGTAACGGTTTTAAAGATCGAAGGGCGAGCGAGAGGTGCTGAATATGTCAAAACTGTTGTTGCATGCTACAAAGAAGCTGTTCAAGCATGGGAAGCGGGAGAATATGCAAGTGAAACGATAGAGCAACGCATCACGGAATGGGATCAGAGATTAGCAAGAGTCTTTAATAGAGGATTTTGGGATGGATACTACCAAGGTAAGAAATTGGGAGAGTGGACTAATAAATATGGATCCAAGGCGACAAGACAGAAACGATATGTAGGCAGATGTACAAATTTCTTTAAAAACATCAGTGTTGCTGAATTTTTTGTAGAAGCGATAGACCAGGTTAAGGAGGGTGATGAATTGCTCATAATCGGTGAGACGACAGGCGCTTATGAAATGGTTGCACAAGAATTACATGATAATAAAGGCAAGGTTAAATCACAAATAGCAAAAGGTGCTTATTTTGCTGTCAAAACAGATCACTTGATACGACGTGGCGATAAACTGTATGTAATGCAAGTCGTTGAGCAATAATTTTGGATATTGATAATAACACAATATATTGATCTATAAGATAATGCCGAAGAGCATTATCTTTTTTTTGTTGGTGATTTATCACGCGATGGAGATTTTTAGTTATCCCCAATAAGAAAGAAATGAATCGTTTAAGGTGGATATGAATTTGTATAATCCAAAAAAAAATCTTATCTTTGCAACAATGTATAATTTGTAAATTGTTTTATATGAAACGTTTTTGTATCGGCTTATTATTTTTTGCTTTTTTGTCATCTATTCCCGCTATGGCATGTACCAACTTTATTGTTGGTAAAAATGCATCTACCGATGGTTCCACTATTGTTAGTTATGCAGCGGATAGTTATGTGTTATATGGTTTTCTACATCATAGTCCTGCGGCAGATTATCCTCAAGGGGCGATGCGAGTAGTAAACGATTGGGATACAGGTAAACCTTTAGGTGAAATACCTCAAGTACCTCACACCTATTCTGTTGTTGGCAATATGAATGAGCATCAACTTACTATTGCAGAAACGACTTGGGGAGGAAGACCCGAATTGGAAGGCTCAGAAGGTATTGATTATGGAAGTTTGATATATATCGCACTTGAACGTTGCAAAACAGCCCGTGAAGCTATTGAATGTATGACGTCTTTGGTTGCAACTTATGGTTATGCAAGCAGCGGTGAGACGTTTACTATAGCCGACCCCAACGAGGTGTGGATAATGGATATGATTGGAAAAGGTAGTTTTGGAAAAGATGCAGTATGGGTAGCTACACGTATTCCTGATGATTGTATATGTGCGCATGCCAATCAAGCCAGAATTACATATATTGACTGGAAAGATAAACAAAATTGGATTTACAGTAATGATGTTGTGAAATTTGCTCGTGAAAGAGGATATTTCCAAGGTAAAGATAAAGAGTTTAATTTCCAAGAAGCCTATGCTCCTTATGATTTCTCCGGATTATATGTATGTGAAGCTCGTGTATGGTGTTTCTTCAATCATTTTTCCGATGATATGCAACAATATTTTGACTTTGCAACAGGAAAGACCTTTGTAGAAACAAAGGGAAAAGATTGTGGAAAACGTATGCCACTTTATATCAAACCCAATAGAAAGGTTAGTGTGGATGATATCAAAGCATGTATGAGAGATCATTATGAGGGTACTCCTCTGGATATTACCAAAGGGACCGATGCTGGTCCATGGGGTACCAAACTTAGATATGGTTCGTTAACATTTACGTTGGATAGTGTGAATTATTGGTATGAGCGTCCAACGGCCACTCAACAAACGGGTTGGTCTTTTGTGGCTCAAATGAGAGAATATGCCCATCCCAATGCAGGAGGTATCTTCTGGTTTGGAGTGGATGATGCAGCGACGTGCCTTTATGTACCAATGTATTGCAACATTACAAAGGTGCCTGAATGTTATAGAGAGGGCAATGGTGACTTATATACATTCTCTCCAACTTCTGCTTGGTGGACGTTCAATATCGTTGCCAATTGGGCATATACAAAGTATTCTGCCATGAAACCCGAAATTATGCGTGTACAACAGATGTGGGAAGAGCAATTTGCAGCACAGATACCTGTAATAGATGAAAAAGTTGCAAACATGACAAAAGAGCAAGCGCAAGAGTTCTTGACGAATTATTCTTGTTCACAAGCTGAAAAATCAACTCAAGCATGGAGCGACTTGGCCATCTATCTATTTGTAAAATATTTGGATGGACAACAACGTAAGGAAGAAAATGGTCAATTCCTAAGAAATGAATGGGGAGTACCAGAAGGACCGAATAGAATTCCATTCCCAGAGGATTACTTACGTAAAATAGCTCCAGAGATTAGTCATGAATAATATTACTAATTAATTTATATAAAGTAAAGAACTATGTTAGACACATTACAACCTCAAGAGGTCTTTACATTATTCAATCAGATTTTGCAAATACCTCGTCCTTCTAAACATGAAGAGCAAATCAGTCAATGGTTGGTAGATTTCGCTGCGCAGAATAATATTGCTTGTGAACGTGATCAAGCAATGAATGTTATTATGAGAGTACCCGCTACTCCCGGATATGAAGAGCATCCTGGAGTAATCTTGCAAGCCCATATGGATATGGTTTGTGAGAAGAATAGTGATGTACAACATGATTTTCAAAAAGATCCTATTCAAGCATACGTTGATGGGGATTACTTAAAAGCGAAAGGAACAACTTTGGGTGGTGATGATGGTATAGGTGTGGCAATGGCACTTGCTACATTGGTATCACCGACTCTCAAACACCCTGCATTAGAGTGCCTATTTACAGTAGACGAAGAAACTGGATTAACTGGTGCTATGAGATTGCAAGATGGTTGCTTGAATGGTAAAAAATTGATTAATCTTGATTCAGAAGATGACGCTCAAGTGTTTATCGGTTGTGCAGGAGGAATAGATACATTAGCAAAAATGCATTACGAACCAGTGGAATGTCCCCAAGGGATGTTTGCTGCCAAAATTAGAGTTGCAGGCTTGCAAGGTGGACACTCAGGAGATGATATCAATAAACGTAGAGGTAATTCAAATAAGATAATGGTTAGATTCTTATTTGATTTGCTACAAAAAACAGATTTGCATATAGCATATATCAATGGTGGAAACCTTAGAAATGCCATTGCAAGAGAGACCGAAGTGGTGGTATGCGTGCCCATGGCAGACAAAGAGTTATTACGTGTCGAATTGAATCATTATATAGCTACGGTCGAAGATGAGATCATCGCGGATGAACCTAATTTCTTTATGGAAATGCAATCCGTTGATACGCCTCAAACGATTATCCCCACTCTCTCTATGCAGAAGTTGATTCGTGCTTTGTATGCATGCCCACATGGCGTAGTAGAGATGTCTGTAGATATGCCAGGATTGGTAGAGACAAGTACCAATTTGGCATCCATCAAGATGAAAGAAGATGAGATTGGTTCTTATGTTGAGATCAATACGAGTCAACGATCATCTGTGGAGAGCAAAAAACATAATATAAAGAACCAAGTTGAGTGTGCCTTGGCGCTTGCGTGTGATCAAGTAACTCACGGTGACGGATATCCAGGATGGAAGCCTAATGTGCATTCACCATTGTTAGAGGTTGCAAAAAATGCGTTTGAGCAATTGTTCAATCAACAACCTCGAGTGCTCGCAATACATGCAGGATTGGAGTGTGGACTATTTTTAGAGAAATATCCATATTTGGATATGATCTCTATCGGTCCTCAAATGTATGGAGTCCATTCGCCACAAGAAAGATTAAGTATATCTTCTACGTTGCGTTGTTGGCAATGGCTATGCAAAATACTTGAAAATCTCTAACGGCAAATGCAATTTTGGAGTGCAATGCGATAAGCCTGGATGTAATGGTCAAAGAAATGTTTCCACTCTGCCTTTTTGGCTAAGTTAGCAGCAGCTTTACGCGAGGCGGATTGCTCTTCAGAAGAGGTCATCAAGTATTCGTATATTACATTGGCTATTTGGTCAATCACTACAAAATAATTGCTATCAGTGCGGTGTATTACAGATACACCGCATTTGATTTTATTTGCTCCCATACTATTAGCCCATTGACCAAATCCACTTAGGTTTGTGGTAATGGTTGGGACGTGAAAAGCGATGCTCTCCAACGGGGTATATCCCCATGGCTCGTAATAGGATGGATATACTGTCAAATCCATACCAATGAGCAGGTCATAGTATGTCATTTTAAATAGAGGATCATTTCCGCACAAATAGTATGGTACGAATACTACGTCAACATGTCGCAATGAATAACTACTTTTATCCAAATATGGAATCATTACAAAGGCAGTAATATGTTTCGTGCATTGTTTTTCCTCCATTTGTTTATCCAAGGCATGCAAAGAATCTAAATAGGCATCAATACCTTTGTTTTTCCATTCCAAACGTCCTGCTGTACATACAAATAAGTCAGTATTGGCTACCGTTTTGTTTAATATTGTTGAAGCTACTGAGGCCAATGCCAAACGAGCAAGTTTGCGTTGTTTGGTGAATGTTGCTCCTTTGGGTACAAAATCAGGTTCAAAACCATTCGGAGTAACTATATCTACTTTGCGGTCAAGCAATTGCTCACACTCAAGTGCAGTGAGGTCACTTACAGTAGTAAAACAGTCACAATATTGCGCTGCTTTTTTTTCTGCAGAATGTTTGCTAACCATGTTCAGTTCTTGAGCCATTTGGTCGCCATGGTATCCATGAAAATAGTCATACAGTGGTTTACCATTTCCAGCGATGGAGCGACCGATACTTGTTGCGTGAGTGGTAAACAATGTACCGATTGCAGGGCAGTGCTCACGTAGATAGAAAATGGTAAAAGCAGTCTGCCATTCATTGGCATGTGCTACGAAGCGTAATGATTCTTTGCCTTGTATGAGATGTTTGTACAGACTCTCCATAATAGTTCCTGCGGCATAACCAAACAGGCATGAATCATCATAATCACCGTAAGCGGCATGACTTTGTACTCCGTATTTTTCCCATGCCCATGCAAAGATGGTGTTCCGTTCTGGTCTGATGAAAGAAAAATCCAATAAAATGGCAATTGGTTGACCAGGGATATTCCATCTACCGATGCGAACACCGATAGGTCTTTTCCAATCCGAAAATATTGTTGTATCTTCAACAAAATATGTGTTTGATTGTTCCCCCAAATCGGGACCGAAAAATACAACATGGTCAAGAATAAGTTTTTGCATAGATGCTGCTCGAGTGGACAATACAGTATAAATGCCACCAACTCGATTGCAAACTTCCCAACTTGTTTCAAATATATAATCTACAACGTGCTTGTCGTTATTCTTTTTCATTATCTGAGGGTATTATCAATAGCAATTTTAATAACATCTTTTTGTGAATTAACCAACTTTGGTATATAAGTAAATTGGTTGTTTTCAGTCTGTACCAAAGGCATTCGCCATACTCCTTGACTTGTACTCCAATAAATGCGGTTACCTCCGCCGTCAATGCATATAGCTGTCGTTTTATCAGGGCAAATACAAACAATATGACTACCATTTATATTTGATACGTATAAACCATTATCTCTAAAGTAGATTTTACGTGCTGTTCGATCAATCAAGAAGCCTTCAATTGTGTGCCCTGCAATGTTCAAACTACTCAATCTGAAAATCGAATCACCATATACCTGAAGGGTGTCTTGAGCTATTTTAAGTAAATTTTTACCTTCTTCATAATCAATGGCATGAAGAGGCTCTGCTAAGTCTCCATACAATCGCTGACATAGATACGAAGTGGGCGTTTGTACCAAGAGCGAATGCGCTTTGCTATCGTGGATGTAAAATGATTTTTCAACCACACTCTTTTCTCCATTTTTAGTGGTCTCCAAAGAAATACGCGCGTTTTTACTATGTTGGGTAAAATATACTTCAATAGATGAACTATCCAATCTGGATGATAGCAAAACGGCATTTTCATCTATTGACCACAAATAAGACGTGGAATGATCAAAAGGATTCCATGTTTGGGCGTGGAACTGTACAGGCTTATAATAACATATACTATCTGTGCTTGCAGCAAAACTTGGGATGCTATCAACCACAGTAATGACTGCCGTAGCATACCTACGTTGCTTTTTATATTGTGCGCATAAGGTTACAGTATAAGTGCCTGCTTTTTGATAGGTATGAGTTGGACTTTTAGAAGATGAGGTGAAATTGTCACCAAAAGTCCATTCCCATTCTTCGCCCCCCGAACTCGTGTTTATAAACGTCACTTTTTCACCTGCTTTGGGAGAGGTGGGCGTAAACGTAAAATCAGTATTCATTTTTTTACAACTACCGAGTACCAACAAGGTAAGTATGAATAGCATCCATTTGTTCTTCATATGAATCGCTTGCATTAATCCAATTGATATTTTTATTTCTATTAAACCAGGTCATTTGTCGCTTGGCATAATGACGTGAGTTTTGTTTTATTTTTTCTATAGCTTCTTCTAACGTGCAGTTACCTACAAAGTATGCAAATAACTCTTTATATCCCACAGTATTTAAACTATTGGGCAATGTTTGGTCTTTCCACTCGCTATCTCTCAACACCGCATGGAAAGCATTGTTTGCCTCTTCCAATAATCCATCTTTTACCATTACATCAACGCGCAAATTGATCCGCTCGTACAAACTCTCCCTATCTCTATGCAGTCCGATATAGACGATGTCCCAAGGGCGAATGGTACTTGAGTTGTCAAACGACTTCTTTCTAAAAGAAGAATACGGGCATTGAGTCAATCGATAAATCTCAAGGGCATGTTTTAGCCGTTGAGGGTTGTTTTGATCTACTATTTGCCAATAAAGAGGGTCAATACGTTCAACTTCATTTTGCAACCACATCAATCCCTTTTCGTCATATTCGGCATTGAGCTCATTCCTGATAGAGTCAGGGATGGTTGGAATATCATCTAACCCTTGGCAGACAGCATCAATGTACATCATGCTTCCTCCTGTCAAGATAGCAAAAGGTGTTTGTGGACGCGTGTGCTGAAGAGATATTTTGTTCAGGAGTTCTACGCAATCCCTCTCATATTGTCCTGCATTATAAGACTCGTGCAAATCTTTTATGCCAACGAAGTGATGCTTTACACGCATTCTGTCCTCCAATGTTGGTGCAGCTGTACCGATGGGGATAGCATGGTAAATTTGTCTGGAATCAGCATTTACAATATCGCATCCATAATGTTGTGCGAGACGTAAACTCAATTCTGTTTTACCTACTCCCGTAGGTCCTAATATGACAAGAAGTTTGTTCAAGGTGAATAATTAGAACATACTACCATCGTCAAAACTTAAACTCTCAAACCCACTCTCGTCAAGGTCGTCAGTGTCGTATTGATTATCTCCGTAAAAATCTTCATCCATATCAGAGAAATCACCACCCGTACCAAGTAGGGTCTGTATAGAGTCTACATCTTGCAACTGCTTTGGAGCGACACCTTTGCTGTTAACGCAAGTAACTTGATCAAGGTGACCTGGTTTGATTTCAGTCAAGCGACCAAAGAAATTACGTTCAAACATAGGGTCAAAAATGTAAATTAAGCGTTGTCCCTGTTCCTCTAATAGCTGTCCCAATTGAGTCTCCGACATGATCATATTGTCATACTCAAAGTTTTTACCCATTTCCATGAGGGTAACTTCTTGTTCTTTTTCCCAATGGTCATTGCATAGAAAAAAAGATGTCATTTGATCGTCTGAGTATTTAACGCTTTTGAGAATAGCATTGTGTAGGTCTAAGAATGTAGCTTCTGAATCTGCTTCAAAATCCCTACGAAAACCATCTGTTTCTTCACAAGAAAATGTTATTCGAAATATCATATATAATAGTTCTTTTTATTAGGGTGCAAAGATACGATATAATTTTGAAATGTCAAAATTTTGATGTAACTTTGCATCGAAAATAAAGTTCTTGATGATATGCCAAAAAGAGTTATTCTTATAGCAGAAGAAGGAGATGTGATAGGTGAGAAAAAACTTATCCAATTGTGCCTAAAGGGTGAAATGGTCAATGGCCAATGGCAAATGCCCGATGGAACATTATGGGATGTGGTTGTAACGGGAGTAGGAGCAATCAATGTTTTGCGTACATTGCGCTCTTATGCACAGGATACCATAGCCATCAATATCGGATATGCGGGTAGTAGCAATTTTCAAATAGGCAGTATTGTATCTGTTACGCATGCGAAATTAAATCATCCTAATTGTTCTTATCCGGAACCCGAAATAGAATTAAACAACTTAGATCCATCATTGTGCAATGCTTCTTCTGTGTTGCATGCTCCTTGTTATAGCGGGGCTGACTTCGTGTTGCAATCCAATTACAAAGACTGTGTATTTGACATGGAACTTGCTTACATTGCAGCCTTTGGATTCAAAGAGTTGTATTCGTTCAAAGTGGTGAGCGATAATCTTTCACTACACACGTACCGTGAGGTGGCGGCTGGAGTACAAACCAGTTGAGCGTTTCAAAAGGGATAGATTGCGTTGTTTGCCTGCCAATATACGTGGGTAACGATTGGATGTTGCCAACTAATTCAAACGATCCATTCTATGCCGTTTGTGAGGTTAAAAGCAATAGAGAATGTTCTATATCTCGCTATTCTTTTGAGAAAAAAATGCAAAAGATTTGTGTACATCAAAAAAATGTACTATCTTTGCACGCTTTTTCGGCGCTATGGGGTTCCCTTGGTGAAAAATGAAAAAGTACTAATATTAATTTAAAATCTATAAACATTATGTTAAATCATTACGAAACCGCTTTCGTTTTGACTCCCGTTTTATCTGAACCACAGATGAAGGAAGCGGTTGAAAAATTCGAGAACCTTCTCACACAGAATGGTGGTACTATTCTCAATCGTGAGGAGTGGGGATTGCGCAAGTTGGCATACCCTATCCAAGGCAAAACAACGGGATTCTATGCCTTATTGCAATTTGATGTAGAACCTGAAGTTATCGCAACTCTCGAAACTGCATTCCGTCGTGACGAACGTGTCATACGTTTCCTTACCACTCGTCTTGACAAATACGCATTCGAGTATGCTGAAAAACGTCGTAACGTTAATCTTAAAAAGGAGGAGGCTTAATTATGGCACAAAACGAAGAAATCCGTTATTTGACCCCACAAACTAACGATCAAAAGAAGAAAAAATACTGCCGTTTCAAAAAGAGTGGTATTAAGTACATTGATTACAAGGATCCTGAGTTCCTCAAGAAATTCTTAAATGAGCAAGGTAAGATTTTACCTCGTCGTATTACTGGTACAAGTTTGAAATATCAACGCAAAGTGGCTCAAGCTGTTAAGAAAGCAAGACACTTGGCATTGCTACCATACGTAACCGATATGATGAAATAAATTGCCTTTCGGCTTTTAGTAATTATTTAATTTGAAAGGAGAAACATCATGGAAGTAATTTTGATTCAAGACGTAGCGAACTTGGGCTACAAAAATGATATCGTAAAGGTAAAAGATGGTTACGGACGCAACTATCTCATTCCTAATAAGTATGCTATTATTGCTAACGAGAGCAATCGTAAACAACTTGCTGAAAACTTGAAACAACAAGCACATAAACTTGCTAAGTTGTTGGCTGATGCTCAAGAACTTGCTGCTAAATTGGCTGAAACACTCGTTACCTTGACTGTTAAGGCTAATGAAGATGGCAAAATCTTTGGTACAGTTACTACAACTCAAATCTCTGAGGCACTTGCAGCACAAGGATTTGAGATTGACAAAAAAGTGATCACTGTTGAACCTGTGAAAGAATTAGGAGAGCACGTTGCTATTGCTAAACTTCACAAGGAGGTAAAAGCTGAAATTAAGTTGAACGTTGTAGCTGAATAAGAAAGGAGTAAATTATGAAAAAAGGTATTCATCCAGAAAACTACCGTATTGTAGTATTCAAAGATATGTCTGATGGTACACAATTCTTCAGTCGCTCAACTGCAGCTACTAAGGATAGCATCGAAATCGATGGTACCACTTATCCACTTATCAAACTTGAAATCTCCAACACTTCTCACCCATTCTATACGGGTAAGTCAAAGTTGGTGGATACCGCTGGACGCGTAGACAAATTTATGTCTCGCTACGGCAATCGCAAGCCTCGTAAGTAATTTGGCAAATAATAAGGGCGGGCATTGGGTCCGCCCTTTTTTGTTATTATATGCAACAAGGTACTCACAAATCTCACTATATAGAACTGCTACAGAAAACCTCCATTTCCTGTGGTATATTTGTATCATTATTCTTGGTGCTAATGGTAGTTGAGTACTTATTTCCTAACCTTAAAGGTGTGCTTCTCAGGTGGGAAGATTTGGATTTTATAGTGGCTATACCCGCAAGCATCGTGGGAGTAGCTTATGTGATGACAATAGCCAATCCAAACAATTATATAGGTTTCTATGCCGGAATACTCATGGCATTGTTGTTGTCTTTGCAATTTTATCTCATTGGAAGTTTTGACTTGGTACTCTTATATCTATTTGTTTTTATTCCCTTTTTTGTGTTGTCTATCAAAAATTGGAAACGAGTACAAGATGCGTCCGAAGACAATCCACCAGCCTTTATGAGTGTGCAAAAAATCCTGTTGGTAATCGCTATATTTATCCTGCTAATCGTAGTAGATTACTTGCTAACGACTTTTATCTTAACAGAAAACAATCGAGGAATTCTATGGGCTGATTGGCCAGTGAAATTATCATCTGCCATTATGATTGGTTCTTCCTTTTTCGCCAATCTACTCTTGATTTGGAAGAAAAACGAAACTTGGATATTTTGGATTATTTACAATTTATCCGGTATCATTTTCAATATAATCGTTAACAATACATTTTCCATTGTGCTTTTTGTGATATTTTTAATCATCAATTTAAATGCACAAATAACTTGGTTCAAAAACACTAAACTTGAGGATAGGGGGTGGACTTCCCTATTAAAGGTATGATACGAAAAAAACAAAATACAAAAATTAAGGTTGAAAACAATTCAACGTTATTGATCTTTTTACAACAAACATTTCCTGAAAAATCACGTTCCAATTTGAAGGGTATTTTGTCGCATCGCTTGGTGTTTGTGAACGGAGCTATTCAGACAAGACACGACACCCCACTTCATGTTGGGGATATGGTGGAGATCTCTACTTCCAGAGGAAACGTGGAACTGAGACATCCCAAATTGCGCATGTTGTATGAAGATGCGCATCTGATAGTGGTGGAGAAAAAATGTGGATTATTAACAGTTGCTGCACACCAAGATTCAAGGGAGACAACCGTTTTTTCAATCCTTAAGAACTATGTGAGAAAGAGCAATCCACGGGCTAACATATATACTGTACATAGATTAGATAGAGAGACCAGTGGAGTACTGGTATTTGCCAAAACGCAACAATTGCAAGAGTACATGCGTACCTATTGGCATCAGTTGGTAACACGAAGAATATATTTTGCTGTGGTGGAGGGAGAACTCCAAGACAAGCAAGGTTCGATTGTTAGTTGGTTAACTGAGGACAACAATCGTGCTTTAGTATATGCCTCTTCTGTGGATGATGGTGGTAAAAAAGCTATTACTCACTACAAGGTACTAAGTTACAATCCAGAACTTGATTGCTCATCGGTAGAGTTGTCTTTGGAAACAGGTCGAACCAATCAAATACGTGTACAACTTGCATCCAAAGGACATGCTGTAGTAGGAGATCGTAAGTATGGGCAGGGCAATCAAAACTCTCCAATAGATAGACTCTGCTTACATGCTAGACTTATAGAATTTATCCACCCAGTATTGGAGCAAAAGGTTTCATTTGAAGCGCCTATCCCTAAGGAGTTTCGTCAGTTCAAATAAAATCAAGTAGTTTATTGGTTATCGTTCAAAAGGTCGGGTCTTCTCTCTTGAGTATGCTCAATGCTTTTCTCGTATAACCAATCTTCTATTTTAGCTTGATGACCAGATAGCAAAATCTCAGGCACTTTCCATCCTTTATATTCGGCAGGTCGAGTGTACACACCTGGTTCTAACAAGCCATCTTGGAAACTATCATTCAATGCACTTGTTTCATCACCAATGGCACCTGGAAGCAGACGCACGATGGCATCGGTCATAATAGCTGCTGGCATTTCCCCTCCTGTCAGTACAAAGTCACCTATGCTGTACTCCTTGCTAATAAAATGATCGCGTACTCGCTGATCGACACCTTTATAATGTCCGCATAAGATGATGATATTTTCTTTTAGGGACAAGGCATTGGCATCTTTTTGAGTAAATCGTTCTCCATCTGGAGCGGTGAATATGATCTCATCGTATTTGCGTTGACTGGTTAGATGAGTAATGGCTCGGTCGATAGGCTCGATTTGCAATACCATACCAGCACCAAAACCAAAGGCATAGTCGTCCACTTTGCGGTGTTTGTCCAACGAGAAATCTCGTATGTTATGTACATATATCTCCACCAATCCTTTGTCTTTGGCGCGTTGAATGATTGAGTGGTTGAGAGGACTCTCTAACAATTCGGGGCAAACAGTTAAAATATCTATTCTCATAAAATCTTACTCCTAATTCTTAATTCAAAATTCTTAATTAGTTTAAGGTACTGGGTCATAGCCACTACCTCCCCATGGATGACAGCGCATGATGCGTTTTATACCCATCCAACCACCTTTCAGTACGCCATGTTTTAGAACGGCTTCCACCATGTATTGACTGCAAGTAGGAGTATATCGACAGGATGGGGGAGTTAAGGGAGAAATGCAGTGTCTGTAAAAATATACCGGCAGTAGAAATATCGTTCGTATGATTTTTTGTATGTTCATGATTTGGCATCAATTGTATGGAGTGCTTTTCGCATCGCACTTGCTATTCTATCGTATGGTAACTTGGTATCTGCAATATAATTGATGGCTATTTGCCAATGCTTGTCATTGCATTGCAATACGTCTCGATTGTTGCGATACGCTTCCCGTAAACGACGCTTGAGTAAGTTCCTATCAACGGCATGTTTGAAATTTGCTTTTGGAGCCCATACCAAAACTTGATTTTTGTCTGTACATGGCGCATAGGTAATGCGTAGAGGCCATACAACAAACTTCTTGCCTTCACGATACAGCGTTTCAATACGTATTTTTCCGCATAACTTTTCTGTTTTTGGAAAAGAATATTTCATACACAATGTTGCTCTAAATATGCTTTAATGGCTGCTGTAATACTCGGATACTCTGGTGTAGGAACAATATCGGCTTCCAATCCTATTTCTTTTAGGGCATTAGCGGTATTGGTACCAATGCATGCTATTTTTATGTTTTCTGATGTGAGGTTTGGGAAATTGGTCTTCAAAGCAGAGACTCCAGATGGGGTAAACAAAACCACCATATCATAATCAAATGCTTCTTCTTTTGGCCATTCGTTGATCATGGTGCGATACATAATAGCCGGTTTGATTTCTATTTTATGTTCAGCAAACATGCGAATCGTTTCATCATTATGAACATCAGACATGACCATAATGTATTTTTCATTAGGACGACGATTCATCGCAGGGAGTAGTTCGCTAAATTTGTTATGCTCTGTGAAAAATACCTTTCGCTTACGATATTGAATGTATTTTTGTAAATAATTCGCAACCATTTCGGATATACAATAATAATGCATAGTTTCGGGTACTTGAATACGCATCTCTTCGCAGATTCGGAAAAAATGATCGATACTCAAACGAGAGTTCAACAAAACTGCAGTATAATCCAATGGGTTGATATGTTGAGCGCGAAACTCTTTTGCGCTCAGTCCTTCAATTCGTATGAGAGGCTTGAAGTCAAAATGAACACCAAACAAGTCCTCCATTTCTTGATAAGGATTGCGTGCATTCAAAGGTTGAGGTTGTGATACTAAAATTTTTTTTATTTGAGTCATGTTTACACAAGTTTAATTGATTCTAAAATTTATGATATTGAAGTTATAGATAAATCTTTTGAAATGCTTAAAATGAATAACATTGGGATAACTTCAAGACATACAATATATAATAAAATATACAATATCGATAATGGGGTACCACTGGTCATAATGCTGTATATGCGCACGATGAGACAAAGTAGGTAAACAACGTATACTACCAACGTGTAGATGTACATTACCATAGGAAAATCATAATTAACACTGAAAAGTAGTGCAGGGTATAGTAATGTGCAACATAAGGTCTGCAAGTTTTTATAATGTATATAGTAGTTGTTATAAGTCTTCTGTAGTTCAAATATATAGCACACAAAATATGTTAGAGCCGTCTTGATCAAAGAGCATACGATGACAAGTAAAAATATCTTCAAATACAACAGCATATAAGCTGGTCCTTGCTCATAAACCAATAGGTAGATGGCGAGACTGATAATGCTATAGCAAAAAAAGAACTGCAATAGTTTTCTGAATAAACCTTGCGTGTTGTCAAGATAGGCACGTTCATTTTGTGAGAAAATAGCTCGCCCACTTTCAATCAACCATGTTGGACTAAAACATTTTCCAAGCACCCCAATAACCATAATGACGAATATGGTCCAACCCACCCAATGAGCCTCTTGTGGCGAATATATGATGTCTATCGAATTCACTAATCGTTTGTTATATTGCAGCTTCTCTACGTATATTTTTGTCCCAAATAGGAGCGTTGAGCAAAGCAGGAATAACCTCTTCAGCCTTCTCAACTACTATAAACATATCGCGATGGATAGGACGCATCATGTTTTCCTCAATCATCTGGTCTAAACATTTGAGTAGATTATCATAATATCCATCCATGTTAAATATTACAACGGGCTTGGTATGTAAACCTAATTGTTTCCATGTAAGGCACTCCAATAGTTCTTCAAAGGTACCAATACCTCCAGGGAGAGCAACCATACCATCGGATATTTTCTCAATCAATGCTTTTCGCTCGTGCATGGTTGATACAACATACGTCTCGGTACTATTAGGATTGTTCCAACCTTGATCCACCATAAACTGAGGGATAACTCCGATTACCTTACCTCCTTCACTCAGTACTCCACTCGCTATCTCATTCATCAAACCAATTCCTCCATCTCCATATACAAGATTTATTTGGTTTTTTGCAAATAATTGCCCCAACAAATGAGCTTGTTCAAAATAGGATGATTTAACTTTGTTGGAGGAGGAACAATAGACGGCAACTGTTTGAATTGTGTTCATATTTATTAGAATAATAAAAAAGCGTGCAAAATTACAAAAAAAACTTGATATATTTGCTGATTTTCAGAAAAAATTGTACTTTTGCGTGTTAATTACGTTATTTTTAATTATTATGGCTATACAAATTGTAGAGATTAATACCAAAAAGGAGATCAAAAAGTTTATTGCATTTGCCAACGAATTGTATAAGGATTGTCCTTACTATTGTCCTCCTTTGATGTTTGATGAAATAAATACGTTTATTTCGGATAAGAACCCTGCGTTAGAAGTATCAGACAAGCAGTTGTTTATGGCATATAGAGACGGTAAACCAGTAGGACGTGTCGCTGCCATTATCAATCATAAAGCTAACGAATGTTGGGGTGTCAAAAAAGTTAGATTTGGATGGATGGATTTTATTGACGATAAGGAAGTCAGTAAAGCACTATTAGATACGGTTAGAGAATGGGGAAAGAAACGTGGATGTACCACGATGAATGGTCCTGTAGGATTTACTGATATGGATCATCAAGGACTCTTGTTAGAGGGATATGATTATTTGTCTCCTATGGCATCTCTTTATAATTACCCATACTATGTGGAGCACATGACCGCCTATGGATTGGTCAAGGAGGCAGATTGGATCGAGTTCCAAGTGTTCCCACCCAAAGAGGTACCTGAACGATTGCAACGCATTGCAAATGTGGTTATGCAACGTAGCAAAGTGAGAATTGATAAGGTGAAAAATGTCAAAGAATTGGTTAGCAAATATGGCATTGAGTACATGGATGTCATAGGAGAGGCCTATGAGAAATTGTACAATTTCCAACCTCTTACGGAGAAACAGAAAAAGTACTATTGCGACATGTATTTCCCTATTCTTAACTTCGATTTCGTAACTGTCATTGTAAATGAAAAAGATGAAGTAGTTGGTGTGGGAGTTGGAATGCCTGACATCTCCAATGCGTTGCGCAAGTGCGGCGGTAAACTGTTCCCATTTGGTTGGTATCACCTGCTCAAAGCATTACGTGCTAAACATTTGGAGGTGTTTGACTTGTTGTTAATTGCTGTTAGACCAGACTACCAAGACAAGGGTATCAATTCTCTGTTCTTCTTGGACCAAATACCATACATGAACAAGTATGGAGTCAAGTATGCAGAAACTACTGCTATTTTGGAAACAAATACCAAGAATCAAGCCAATTGGCTTCAATTTGAACACAAACAGCATAAGAGACGTCGCGCGTACATTAAAGAAATTTAAGCACATCTTGTTGAGTTGGAAAAAATATACAAATATAATTGTGAACGTTTGCGTAGTTATATTCAAGAAAATCAACTACGTTCCACTCACGAGCGGTTTGTCATCTTACGTTGTATTTGCGAGCGACGCGAAGCATTTTCTCCAAAAGACCTTTGTGATTGGTTGACTAATGAAAATATAAGTCAAGCAACGATTTATAATACCCTGTCCTTATTGGTTAAGGCACGGATTTTGCAGGGAATACGTAGGCATCCTAATTCTAAGCAAATTTATTATGAATTGTTAGAGGGAGAAAACAATCACATGCAGATTATTTGTGCCAAATGTGGTAAGGTTCTTAAAGTGAAGGATGCTGTTATACGGGATGCGATTTTAGCAAAAAAAATAGCTAATTTTCAAGCTCAGAGATTCTCTTTATACATATATGGAGAATGTAAAGTTTGTAGAAGGCCTAAGATTAATAATAAAAAAAATAGTATTATATAATGGATTACACGGTGCTTGATTCGATTAACTTGAATAGTTTGTATTGGATTATTTTTATTGGTATATCATTAGCAAGTTGGATTGTTTCTGCCAGATTGCAAAACAAGTTCAAGAAATACTCTCAAGTTGCTATTGGACTAACGGGCAAGCAGGTTGCAGAGAAAATGTTACGTGACAATGGTATTTTAGATGTGAAGGTTACTTGTACCCCAGGTCATCTGACCGACCATTACAATCCAACTACGAAGACTGTCAATTTGTCAGAATCGGTTTACTCGTCTGCTTCTATAGCTGCGGCTGCGGTTGCAGCACACGAATGCGGTCATGCTGTTCAGCATGAGAAGGAGTATGAGCCATTAAGGATGCGTTCTGCGTTAGTCCCTGTAGTTAGTTTTGCCAACAAATGGGTGTTTTGGGTTATTTTGTTGGGGATGCTTATGATCAACACGTTTCCGAACTTATTATTAGTTGGTATTATACTTTTTGGACTCACAACCCTATTTTCATTGGTTACATTGCCTGTAGAGATCAATGCAAGTAGTCGTGCTGTTGCATGGTTGGAAGAGTCAGGTATTACGAATGCTCAAACGACTCCTATGGCAATAGATGCGTTGAAGAGTGCAGCTTATACGTATGTAGTGGCAGCATTGGCATCGCTTGCCAATTTGATGTATTATATACTTATATTTTTAAGAAGTCGTGATTAGCGATTGCTTCATTTCTTATTAATATATTTTGGCCCTGTAGCTTAGTTGAATAGAGTGTCAGATTCCGGTTCTGAAGGTCCTGGGTTTGAGTCCCAGCAGGGTCACAGGAGCTTACGAAGCGTGAGCGTAGCAAGGTCCCCCTCGTCCGCAGGGTCACAGGAGCTTACGAAGCGTGAGCGTAGCAAGGTCCCCCTCGTCCGCAGGGTCACAGGAGCTTACGAAGC
>ERZ808048.73-NODE-73-length-20662-cov-5.750061_pt1 | contig 20662 bp, 34 predicted proteins | sample MGYA00380197_ERZ808048 | MGnify/ENA primary metagenome ERZ808048 (study PRJEB31490, sample SAMN06133377) | cow dung metagenome | isolation source: M1 | host: cow | place: China: Chengdu | collected 2015-05 ... | reverse complement strand
CAGTGACTTATAAGAATTTGAACATCGGATTGCGAATCACAGCAGCGGGACTGTGCAGGACTCTCACCTGCTTCCCTAAGCGAGTCCCCGACGAGCCTCGTGGGCGAGTGGGGGTGCTCTTTCACTGAATGCAATGCAAAGGTAGTACTTTTTATCTATATGGCAAAATTTTGAAGAAAAAAGAAGTGCTTTTTTTGTGGAGTCAAGAAATTTCTTTATCTTTGTCACTCATTCACAACCAAATAATATATTATGAAGACAACGCCTTTTCTACCGATGAGTAATGCAATCAAATTGCTCACCATCTTAGTCATACTTTTGCTTGCTTATGTGGTTTATTTTTTATTGTATCAACAGTCGTCACTTGGAGAACCCAATACGATATTTATACTTGTAGTTTTGGCTCTGAGTATGCTTGCTGCTGTTATCATGATACCACATAAAGTTGAGGTAACAGAAGATGCTATCAATGTACGTCTATTGGGTTGGAAAATACATGTACCAAAGGATGAAGTGGTGTCTATAGAGCACTATTCTCGAGGCATTACCTCTCATCGTATTGTGGGAATGGGGATGTTCTTTGGCAATGTGGGTTTATTTACATGCTCCCAATGTGGCAAACATTTCGCTGCCATAACGGACCCATCTGATGTGTGCATAATAACCCGTAAAACCAAACGCCCTATTGTGGTAAGCGTCAAAGATTATCATGTTTTTCAAGGCATTGCACCAGTGGAGGAAAAATAATCGAACGATCCAATAACATAAAACTCGCTATCAAATCGATAGCGAGTTTTTGTTGCCCTACAACCTTGTTGTATGGCGAGGCGGGCGAGCAAATGTGCTGCGTTCCACCGAATATCCTTACTCTACATATTGCACTTTGTTGATGTCACGAGGCTTAGCAGCGGGTGATTCGTTGGCATAGCCAAACCCGACGCAAAGGCATAACTCGTAGTTCTCACTCAAATTGAGCATAGCAAGTATCTCAGCACTATTTTCTGCTTGATTGATGAAACGAACAGGGCTTCCCAAACAGATAGAACCTACACCTAACGATTGGGCAGCGAGCATCATGTTGCCTGCCAACAGTCCGCAGTCATAAGCAGAGAAATCATATCCCAAATCGCGGGCAATGAATGCCATTACTGGAGCCCCTCTCATGCAACCACGAACCATGTCTGCTTGAAGATTTTGGTTACCTGTAACCATCAGATCCTGAATCTGTTGCATGGTGGTCGGATTGTCCACAATACGCACCTCCCATGATTGCTTGTTCTGACCATTTGCAGCGTTGATACCACAAGTCATAATCTGCATCATTGTGTCTCTTGCTACAGGCAAAGCATGGTATTGACGGATGCTGCGGCGTGCCATGATAGTGCGGATGGTTTCGTTTTGCATGGGCTCATTGTTTTGTGGAGTTGGAGCACATCCAAATAGTAGAATACCCAACAAAGGAAGGGCAAAAAGAATAGTTTTTCTCATAGAATACATTATTAAATTGTGAATGAAAAATGATAATCCCAAAAGCGATGCGAAAGTATAGATTTTTTTTCGAATATACAAATTAGTTGATATGGATTTCTTTCAAAAAAACAACGAAAAATTAGACTCGCTCCATCCCCTATGACTGATACTCACTAAGTGCTACAAAAGGGGTGTATTTTGCAATCTTGACATTGCATTTTATACTTTTTTGATATTTGTGAGGAAAAATATTACTTTTTCGTATAAATATTTGTGCAGTTCAAGAAAAAGTTGTATCTTTGCATGCTTTTTCGCGGCAATGAAGTCTCACGCGTGAGCGTAGCGCATGCATAACGAGGCAAAATGACGGCGAAAGAAGAGAAATAAATTTTATTAATAACCAATTAAACAAGTTAAGATGCCTACAATTCAACAATTAGTTAGAAAAGGAAGAGCAGAACTTATTGACAAGAGCAAAAGTCCAGCTTTGGACAGCTGCCCACAACGTCGTGGCGTTTGTGTGCGTGTTTACACAACTACTCCTAAAAAACCTAACTCAGCAATGCGTAAGGTTGCCCGTGTTCGCTTGACGAACCAGAAGGAAGTGAACGCATACATCCCAGGTGAAGGACACAACTTGCAAGAGCACAGCATCGTTATGGTGCGTGGTGGTCGTGTAAAAGACCTTCCAGGTGTACGCTATCACGTAGTACGTGGTACATTGGATACCGCAGGTGTAGCAAACCGTTTGCAACGTCGTAGCAAATATGGAGCTAAGCGTCCTAAAGCTAAAAAGTAATTCAAAGTTCTAACAAGAAAACTAACTAAAAGTTCCATATTTGGGACAGAGTATTAATGGGTTGATCGGTTGAGTAAGCAGGCAGAGTAGAGTCGCTTCTCGAAGAAACCTGCTGAAGTTAAGACAATCAACAAAAAACAAAACAAAACAATGAGAAAAGCAAAACCAAAAAAACGAGTAATCCTTCCAGATCCAGTGTTTGGTGAGGTAATGGTGGCAAAATTTGTAAACCACCTAATGCTTGATGGTAAGAAGAATACTGCTTATGGTGTATTCTATACCGCATTGGATGTTGTTGAGAAAAAGTTCAAAGCTGAGGAGAAAACTCCTCTTGAGGTTTGGAAACAAGCTCTTGATAACATCACTCCATTGGTAGAGGTAAAATCTAAACGTATTGGTGGTGCAACTTTCCAAGTTCCTACTGAGATCCGCGCTGACCGCAAAGAGTCAATCTCTATGAAGAATATGATCCTCTTCGCTCGCAAACGTGGTGGTCACTCAATGGCTGAGAAATTGGCTGCTGAGATTTTAGATGCTTACAACAACCAAGGTGGTGCGTTCAAACGTAAAGAGGATATGCACCGTATGGCAGAGGCTAACCGTGCATTTGCACACTTCCGTTTTTAATTATTAATCAGGTATTAGTTTGTCTTTAAAAAGATGGCAAAGCACGATTTAAAATTCAATAGAAACATCGGCATCATGGCACACATTGATGCTGGTAAAACAACTACTTCAGAACGTATTTTGTTTTACACCGGATTGACTCACAAAATTGGTGAGGTTCATGATGGTGCTGCAACTATGGACTGGATGGCACAAGAGCAAGAGCGTGGTATTACAATCACCTCTGCTGCTACAACTGCTTTCTGGAACTATGCTGGTAACAAGTATAAGTTTAACTTGATTGACACTCCGGGTCACGTGGACTTTACTGTAGAGGTAGAACGTTCATTGCGTATCTTGGACGGTGCAGTAGCTGCATTCTGTGCAGTAGGTGGTGTACAACCACAATCAGAAACAGTTTGGAGACAAGCAGATAAGTACAACGTTCCACGTTTGTGCTATGTGAACAAAATGGACCGTTCAGGTGCTAACTTCTTCGATGTGGTAACCCAAATCAAAGAGGTGCTCGGCGCTGCTCCATGTCCTATCCAAATTCCAATTGGTGCTGAAGAAACCTTCGCTGGTGTAGTTGACTTGGTAAAAATGAAAGCTATTCTATGGCGTGACGAGAGCATGGGATCTCAATATACAGAAGAGGAAATCCCTGCAGACTTGCTCGATGAAGCTAAAGAGTGGCGTGAAAAAATGCTTGATGCTTGTGCTGAGTTTGATGACGCCTTGATGGAGAAATATTTCTCTGATCCAGATAGCATTACTGAGGATGAAATCAGAGCAGCTATCCGTAAGGGTACTGTGGGATTGAACATCTTCCCTGTAATCTGTGGTTCAAGCTTCAAGAACAAAGGTGTTCAAACAATGCTTGATGCAGTATGTGCATACTTGCCAAGTCCATTGGATACACCAGTTATTAAAGGTACGGACCCGCGTACGAGCGAGGATACCGAACGCACACCTGCTGAAACAGAGCCTTTGTGCGCGTTGGCATTCAAGATTGCTACCGACCCTTATGTAGGACGTTTGTGCTACTTCCGTGTTTATAGCGGTAAATTGGAAGCTGGTTCGTATGTTTACAATCCACGTTCTGGAAAAAGAGAGCGTATCTCACGCTTGTTCCAAATGCACTCAAATCACCAAAATCCAGTGGATTGCATTGCAGCAGGTGATATAGGCGCAGGCGTTGGTTTCAAAGATATTCGCACAGGTGATACATTGTGCTCTGAAGATCATCCAATCGTATTGGAGTCTATCGAGTTCCCAGCTCCTGTGATCGGTATCTCAGTAGAACCAAAGAGTCAAGCTGACCTTGATAAGTTGGGTGTTGGTCTTGCTAAATTGGCAGAAGAGGATCCAACATTTACTGTAAAAACAGACGAGCAAACAGGTCAAACTGTGATCTCTGGTATGGGTGAGCTTCACTTGGAGATTATTATTGACCGTCTAAAACGTGAGTTCAAGGTTGAATGTAACCAAGGTCGTCCACAAGTGGCTTATAGAGAGGCTATCTCTGCTCCAGTAGAGTTGCGTGAAACCTATAAGAAACAATCTGGTGGTCGCGGTAAATATGCTGACATTATCGTACGTGTTGAACCTGCTGATGATGACTTCGAAGGTTCACTCCAATTCGTGGATGTTGTCAAAGGTGGTAACGTGCCAAAAGAGTATATTCCTGCTGTAGAGAAAGGTTTCCAAACAGCTATGAAGACTGGTATTTTGGCAGGCTATCCAATGGATAAACTCAAAGTTACCCTCGTGGATGGTAGCTATCACCCAGTTGACTCAGACCAATTGTCATTCGATATCTGTGCACAAATTGCATTCAAGAGTGCTTGTGCAAAAGCTAAACCAGTACTCATGGAGCCACTCATGAAAGTGGAAGTGGTTACTCCAGAAGAGAACATGGGTGACGTTATCGGTGACTTGAACAAACGTCGTGGTCAAGTAGAAGGTATGGATACTGCAAGAACAGGTGCTCGTATCATCAAAGCTAAAGTTCCATTGAGCGAGATGTTCGGATATGTAACTGCATTGCGTACCATCACTTCTGGTCGTGCAACAAGTAGCATGGAGTTCTCACACTATGCACCTGTTTCAAGCGCTATCGCTAAAACAGTTCTTACAGAGTGTGGCGGACGTGCTGACTTAGTATAACAAATCATTCCTTTGCTCCATTACGGAGCAAGGGAATCACAATAAACCGAGCGAAAGTTCGAAAAGGTTAAGCAAAGGGCCGCTTGATACTTCAAACCTCTTCACTCATGCGTGCAAGCGTGCACGCACACATAAATACCTATTTATAATAGGACGTAATCAACCCCTATGGTGTGAGTCATCTGAGCAAATGACTCTTTAGGTGTACGAGCGCAAAGGGAATAGTAGTAAACAAATTAAAAAAACAAAAAAATGAGTCAAAAAATTCGCATTAAACTCAAATCCTACGACCACAACTTGGTTGACAAATCAGCTGAGAAGATCGTAAAAACTGTTAAACTTACTGGTGCTGTTGTTAGCGGTCCAATTCCATTACCAACTCACAAACGCATTTTTACAGTTAACCGTTCAACGTTCGTAAACAAAAAATCACGCGAGCAATTCGAATTGGCAAGCTACAAACGTCTTATCGACATCTATAGCTCAAACCAAAAGACCATTGACGCGCTTATGAAACTTGAACTCGCAAGTGGCGTAGAAGTAGAGATCAAAGTGTAATAAACTAACAATGGGTTACTTCCCGCGGATAGACAAGGTCGTAAGACACGGATTCCCGAGGGCGAGAGTAATCAAATAATAATTACTAACAATTTTTTAATCACAGCAAAAATGCCAGGATTATTAGGTAAAAAAATCGGAATGACATCCGTTTTCGGTGCTGATGGCAAAAATATCCCATGCACCGTTATTGAAGCTGGTCCTTGCGTTGTTACGCAACTCAAAACAGTGGAGAAAGATGGCTATGCTGCAGTACAAGTAGGTTTCATGCCAAAAAGCGAGAAACATACTAACAAGGCTGAAGCAGGACACTTCAAAGCTGCTGGCGTACAACCAATGCGTCACCTAGCTGAGTTCGATGGATTCGAACAAGAAGTTAAGCTTGGAGATACATTGACTGTGGACATGTTTGAGGAAAACTCATTCGTGGACGTAGTTGGTACTTCCAAAGGTAAAGGTTTTCAAGGTGTTGTAAAACGTCATGGCTTCGGCGGTGTGGGACAATCTACACACGGTCAAGATGACAGATTACGTGCACCAGGTTCTGTAGGTGCTTGTGCTTACCCAAGCCGCGTCTTCCCAGGAACACGTATGGCTGGTCACATGGGTACTGACAGAGTTACTGTTCAAAACCTCGTAGTACTTAAAGTTATTCCTGAATACAACTTAATTATGGTTAAGGGAAGTATTCCAGGTGCTAAAAATTCAATCGTCATTATTAACAAGTAAAAGGTATGGAACTTAGTATTTTGAATATGGCCGGAAAAGAGACCGGCAAGAAGGTAGTACTTAATGATGCTATCTTCGCTATCGAACCTAACGACCACGCCATTTATTTGGATGTAAAACAATATTTGGCTAACAATCGTCAAGGTACTGCTAAAGCTAAACAACGTAGCGAAAACGCACACTCTACCCGCAAACTCGGAAGACAAAAAGGTGGTGGTGGTGCTCGTCCAGGCGACTTGAAATCACCAGTACGCGTAGGTGGTGGTACCATCTTTGGTCCTGTTCCACGTGACTATAGTTTCAAATTGAATAAGAAAGTGAAACAATTGGCACGTAAATCAGCATTAAGCTTGAGAGCACAAAACAATCAAATCGTTGTACTCGATACACTCGCATTTGATGCTCCTAAAACTAAAGCTATGCTTGAGGTTATGAACAATCTACAAGTAGCAGGCAAGAAAGTTCTTTTCGTTTTGCCAGAGAACAATTACAACGTAATCAAATCTGCAAGCAACATCCAAAGAACAAATGTCGTTACTGTTAACGAACTCAATACATACGCAATCATGAACTCCTCTGCAGTGGTTATGACAGAAAACGCTATCGCTGCTATCGAGGCAACTTTTAACGCATAAGGAGGTTACAACTATGGCAATTATTATTAAACCAATCGTCACTGAAAAGATGACCGCCGCTGGCGAAAAGATGAATCGTTATGGATTTCAAGTAGTACGTACTGCTGGAAAAATTGAAATTAAGAAAGCAGTAGAGGCTATGTACAATGTACAAGTAGAAGATGTAAACACAATGATCGTTGCTCCTAAACGCAAACTTCGCTATACAAAAAGCGGTTTGTTGAGCGGCAAGACCAATGCTTACAAGAAAGCTATCGTTACATTGAAAGAAGGTGAAACAATTGATTTTTATAGCAATATTTAACAATGTCTGTACGTAAATTAAAACCCTCTACACCGGGGCAAAGACACAAAATTATTGGTGCATTTGACACAATTACAGCAAGTGCCCCAGAGAAATCTCTTGTGTTCGGTAAACGCAAAACGGGTGGTCGTAACCACGTTGGTAAAATGACCATGCGTTATATTGGCGGTGGACACAAACAGAAATTCAGAGTAATTGACTTCAAGCGTAATAAAGATGGTGTACCTGCAACAGTGAAAACAATTGAGTACGATCCAAATCGCTCTGCTCGAATTGCTTTATTGTTCTACGCTGATGGTGAGAAACGCTACATCCTTGCACCTAACGGATTGCAAGTAGGACAAGTAGTGGTATCAGGACCAGATGTGGCTCCTGAGATTGGTAACGCACTTCCAATGGCGAATATTCCATTGGGAACACTGATTCACAACATCGAATTAAGACCAGGACAAGGTGCTTGTATGGTTCGTTCTGCTGGTGTGTTTGCACAATTGTCTTCACGCGAAGATAAATATGCAATCATCAAACTTCCTTCAGGTGAACTACGCAAAGTACTTTCAGCTTGCAAAGCTACTGTAGGTGTTGTTGGTAACAGCGATCATGCTTTGGAAAAAAGTGGTAAAGCTGGTAGAAGCCGCTGGTTGGGTAGAAGACCTCGCAACCGTGGTGTAGCTATGAACCCTGTAGATCACCCAATGGGTGGTGGTGAAGGACGCGCATCTGGTGGACACCCACGTTCACGCAAAGGCTTGTTAGCTAAGGGCTATAAGACACGTGCTCCTAAAAACCAAAGCAACCAATATATAATTGAAAGAAGAAAGAAATAACCTATTAAAACAAGAGAAATTATGAGTCGTTCATTGAAAAAAGGACCGTTTATCAATCTTAAGCTTGAAGGCAAGGTACTGGCTATGAATGAGTCTGGCAAAAAAGATGTTGTCAAGACTTGGAGCCGTGCTTCTATGATCTCTCCTGATTTTGTAGGTCATACTATTGCAGTTCACAATGGAAATAAATTTATTCCTGTTTACATCACGGAAAACATGGTTGGACACAAACTCGGTGAGTTCGCGCCTACTCGTATCTTCCGCGGTCACGCAGGTAAGAAATAATCCATTGAATCATAAAACAACAAACAAAATTTTAGATTAAAATGGGTAAAAGAAAATACAATACAGCCGAAGCAAGAAAAGAGGCTCAAAAAACTCAATACTTTGCTAAGCTTAATAATGTTCCTACCTCTCCACGCAAAATGCGTCTTGTTGCTGACATGATTCGTGGAATGGAAGTGAACCGTGCCCTAGGCGCGTTGCATTTCTCTACTAAAGAAGCTTCGCGTAAACTAGAGAAACTATTGAAATCAGCTATCGCTAACTGGGAAACTAAAACTGGTATGAAAGCTGATCAAGAAACATTATACGTTAGTAAGATAATGGTTGACGGTGGTATGATGCTCAAGAGACTACAGACCGCTCCTCAAGGTCGTGGATATCGCATCCGCAAACGTTCAAACCACGTTACTATCTTTGTTGATACTAAAAATACAAACTCTGAAAAGTAAACAAAAATGGGACAAAAAATTAATCCAATTAGTAACCGATTAGGTATCGTTCGCGGTTGGGATTCCAACTGGTTCGGCGGTAAGAACTATGGTGATACAATACTCGAGGATAGCAAAATCCGTGAGTACTTGAATGCCCGTCTTGCAGAGGCTAGTATTTCACGTATCGTCATTGAGAGAACTCTTAAACTTGTAACTGTAACTGTCTGCACTGCTCGCCCCGGTTATATCATCGGTAAGGGTGGACAAGAAGTTGACAAATTGAAAGAGGAGCTGAAGAAAATCACTAAACAAGATGTTCAAATCAACATCTTCGAAGTTAAACGTCCAGAGTTGGATGCAACTATCGTTGCTACCAAGATTGCTAAACAACTTGAAGGCAAAATTGCCTACAGAAGAGCGGTAAAACAAGCTATCGCTTCTACCATGCGCATGGGTGCTGAAGGTATCAAAGTACAAGTTAGCGGACGTCTTAATGGAGCTGAAATGGCACGTAAAGAAATGTATAAAGAAGGACGTACTCCTCTTCATACACTCCGTGCTGACATCGACTATTGCCATGTAGGCGCTCTAACCAAAGTTGGCTTGATTGGTATCAAGGTTTGGATTTGCCGCGGTGAAGTGTATGGTAAAAAAGACCTCGCACCTAACTTTACGCAAAAACAAGAAAACACTAGAGGTGGAGAACGTCGAAACGATCGTCGTGGTGGTTTCCGCAGAAATAAAAAACAATAAGTTTAACCGATTTGTAGAGTACAGTTATGTTACAACCAAAGAAAACGAAATTTCGCCGTTCGCAAAAAGGCCGCATCAAAGGCAATGCGCAACGTGGTAATGAGTTGGCATTCGGCTCATTCGGTATCAAAAGTCTTGATACCATCTGGTTGACAGGTCGTCAAATCGAAGCTGCACGTATCGCTGTAACACGTTACATGCAACGTCAAGGTCAAGTATGGATTCGCGTTTTCCCTGATAAACCAATTACTAAAAAACCTCTCGATGTTCGTATGGGTAAAGGTAAGGGTGCTCCAGAAGGATTCGTAGTACCATTGGAACCTGGAAGAATTATTTTCGAGATTGACGGAGTGTCATACGAAGTAGCTAAAGAGGCTTTGCGCCTTGCTGCTCAAAAACTTCCTATCATAACAAAATTTGTCGTAAGACGTGATTACGACCCAACCCAAAATGTTTAATTAGGATTATGAAAACAGCTGAAATTAAAGAATTAACTACTGCTGAGATTCAAGAGCGTTTAGTGACTGAGAAAGAGCAACTAACACGTATGAAATTGAATCATAGCATATCTCCGCTAGACAATCCATTGCAGATTAAGGTTGCTCGTAAGACAATCGCTCGACTTGCAACTGAATTACGTGCGAGAGAATTAACCAAGTAAAAAACGACAGAAATGGAAACAAGAAAACTAAGAAAAGAGCGTCAGGGTATTGTAGTTTCCAATAAAATGGACAAAACTATCGTAGTTGCTGTTCACTGGAAAGAGAAACACCCTATTTATGGCAAATTTGTCAATAAAACTCGTAAGTTCCATGTTCATGACGAGAAAAATGAATGCGGCATCGGTGATACCGTTAGAATCATGGAAACTCGTCCCTTGAGCAAAACTGTTCGTTGGCGTCTAACACAAATTATAGAAAGGGCTAAGTAATATGATACAACAAGAATCAAGACTTATCGTTGCGGACAACTCAGGTGCTAAAGAAGCATTATGTATCCGCGTTCTTGGCGGAACAAGAAAACGTTACGCATCCCTAGGAGACACCATCGTTGTTGCTGTTAAAGGAGTTATTCCTTCATCAGATATCAAAGACGGTACCGTTACAAGAGCTATCGTTGTTCGCGTAAAGAAAGAGGTTAGAAGACCTGACGGAAGCTATGTCAGATTTGATGACAATGCTTGCGTACTCGTGAACAATGCTGGCGAAATTAGAGGTAGCCGTATCTTCGGTCCAGTGGCTCGTGAACTACGTCAAACGAACATGAAAATTATTTCTCTAGCACCAGAAGTGCTTTAATCATCAAAATTTTAAAGTAATGGCTAAATTACATATTAAAAAAGGTGATATCGTATACGTTAATGCCGGTGCTTCAAAAAAGCAAACTGGACGAGTTCTTGAGGTGCTTGTAGAGAAACAACGCGCAATCGTAGAAGGTGTCAACATGGTATCTAAGAGTACCAAACCTAATGCAAAAAATCCACAAGGTGGAATAGTTAAGCAAGAGGCTCCTATTCATATTTCTAACCTCAACGTCATTGAAGACGGAAAACCTGTAAGAGTAGGTAGAGTATTGAAAGATGGAAAACTCGTGCGAGTAAGTAAAAAATCTGGTAAAGAAATCTAACAATGAATACAGCAAGTCTAAAACAAGATTATCAAGAACGCATTGTGCCTATCTTGATGAAGGAGTTCAACTACACTACTGTTATGCAGTGTCCAAAACTCACTAAAATTGTCCTCAACCAAGGACTAGGTGAAGCTGTAGCTGACAAAAAGATCATTGATGTTGCTCAACAAGAAATGACAATGATTACTGGTCAGAAAGCAGTTGCTACGGTTTCCAAAAAGGATATCGCAAACTTCAAAGTTCGTAAAAAAATGCCTATCGGTGTGAGAGTTACCTTGCGCGGAGAACGTATGTACGAATTCTTGGAACGTTTGGTTCGCGTTGCGTTACCTCGTATTCGCGACTTCAAGGGAATTGAAAACAAATTAGATGGCCGTGGTAATTATACTATGGGTATCGAGGAGCAAATCATTTTCCCTGAAATCAATATTGATAACATCACCAAACTTCTCGGTATGAATATCACCTTCGTTACCACAGCGCAAACTGATGAGGAAGGATTCGCTTTGTTAAGAGAGTTTGGCTTACCATTTAAAAAGTAATCTTTCTAAAACGAATAATTATGGCAAAAGAATCAATGAAAGCCCGTGAGGTAAAACGCGCAGCGTTGTGTGCTAAATATGCAGCTAAGCGTGCTCAACTCCTCAAAGATGGTGACTATGATGGTTTGCAGGCTCTACCTAAAAACGCAAGTCCAGTTCGTCTGCACAATCGTTGCAAAATTACTGGTCGTCCGAAAGGTTACATGCGTGCATTCGGCTTGAGCCGTATTCAATTCCGTGAGATGGCTTCCAAAGGCCTTATCCCAGGAGTGAAAAAAGCTAGCTGGTAAATTATAAAGCTGTGAGCGGAGGGGTACTTCCCCCTCTGCAAAGACAGCTAAACTACTTTATTATTAATTAAATATTGTCCCGATAGGCGGGATTAATTTAAAAACAAATCATTATGACAGATCCAATCGCAGATTATCTGACTCGACTCAGAAATGCAATCAAAGCTGGACACCGAGTTGTCGAAGTACCAGCTTCGAATCTGAAGAAAGAGATCACACGTATCTTGTTTGAAAAAGGATACATCCTTTCTTACAAGTTCGTTGAGGATGGCCCTCAAGGCACTATCAAAATTGCCTTGAAGTATGATCATGTTAACAAAGTTAACGCCATCAAGTGTTTAAAACGTGTTTCAACACCTGGTCTTCGTCAGTATGTTGGTTATCGTGAGATGCCAAGAGTACTTAACGGCCTCGGTATTGCCATCTTATCTACCTCTAAAGGTGTGATGACAAACAAAGAAGCCCTCGGACAAAAATTAGGTGGTGAGGTTATTTGTTATGTTTATTAATTAAAGGAGGAAATACTATGTCAAGAATTGGTAAATTACCTATAGCTATTCCTGCTGGCGTAACAATAGCAGTTAGCCCTGAAAACGTTGTTACAGTTAAAGGTCCAAAAGGCGAACTCGTACAAGCAGTTGATAAAAATATTACTGTTGCCGTAGAGGAAAACGTGTGCTACGTAACTCGTCCAAACGATGAGAAAGAGAATAGATCCAAACACGGATTGTATCGCGCACTTATCTACAATATGGTTTATGGTGTAAGTGAAGGCTACAAGAAAGTTCTACAACTTCATGGTGTAGGATATCGTGTTGAACTCGCTCAACCACAATTGTTGAATTTCTCTTTGGGTTACACTCACCCTATCTATTTGCTCCTTCCTAAAGAGGTAAAAGTAGAAACTAAGTCAGAGCGTAACCAAGACCCATTGATTATTTTGGAATCAGCGGACAAACAATTGATAGGACAAGTTTGTGCTAAAATTCGTTCATTCCGCAAACCAGAACCTTACAAAGGTAAAGGTATTCTATTCCAAGGTGAAGTTGTTCGTCGTAAAGCTGGTAAATCGGCTAGTAAATAAATAGAAAGGAATAAATTATGAATCAGAAAATTGCACGTAGACTTAAAATTAAAGCTACTATCCGTACCAAAGTTTCGGGTACTGCTGAACGTCCTCGTCTTACTGTATTCCGCAGCAATAGCCAAATTTACGCTCAAGTAATCGACGATGTAAAAGGCATTACATTAGCTAGTGCTTCTTCACTCGCTATCAAGGATACAATGACAAAGACAAATAAAGCAAAAGAAGTTGGAAAACAAATCGCTAATGCGGCTAAAAACGCAGGAGTTGAATGCGTAGTGTTCGACAGAAATGGTTACTTGTACCATGGTCGTGTAAAAGCACTTGCTGACGCTGCAAGAGAAGCTGGATTACAATTCTAAAAATCGATAGCTGTTATGAATAGAGTAAAATCAACACAAGACTTAGAGCTCAAGGAGCGCTTAGTTGCAGTTAACCGCGTAACCAAAGTTACGAAAGGTGGACGTACTTTCACATTTGCAGCCATCGTTGTTGTAGGAAATGAGGCTGGCATCGTAGGATGGGGACTCGGAAAAGCAGGCGAAGTAACTGCTGCTATTTCCAAAGGTACTGAAGCTGCTAAGAAAAATCTTATCCAAGTACCTGTTCTCAAAGGAACTATTCCTCACGAACAATATGCTAAATTTGGTGGTGCTAAAGTATATTTACAACCTGCTACACACGGTACCGGAGTTAAGGCTGGTGGTGCCATGCGTGCCGTTCTTGAGAGCGCTGGTGTAACCGATATTTTGGCAAAAGCTAAAGGAAGTTCCAACCCTCACAACCTTGTAAAAGCTACCATTCTTGCACTCAGCGAATTGAGAGATGCAAAAACAGTAGCACAAAACAGAGGCGTGAGCATTTCAACTGTGTTTAACGGATAAATTTGATAATTATGGCAACAATTAAAATTCAGCAAGTTCGCAGTATTATTCGCTGCCCTAAGGTTCAGAAATTGACTATGCAGGCTCTCGGCCTACGTAAGATGAACGCCGTTGTAGAACATGAAAGTACACCTGCTATTCTTGGAATGGTAGAGAAGGTGAAACACTTGGTTAAAATAATTGATTAATTTGGTAGAAGAGAACGAATGTTTAATTCATAAATCCATTACAAAAAAAAATACAATTATGGAATTAAATAATTTAACACCAGCTGCAGGTTCTGTTAAAGTTGCTAAGCGTATCGGACGTGGACCAGGTTCAGGTTTAGGTGGTACTTCTACCCGTGGTCATAAAGGTGCTAAAAGCCGCTCTGGTTATTCCAAGAAAATTGGATTCGAAGGTGGACAAATGCCTATGCAACGTAGATTGCCTAAATTTGGTTTTAAGAATATCAATCGTGTAGAGTACAAAGCTATCAACTTGGCTACTCTTCAAGCTTTGGCTGACGCTAAAAATCTTGAGAAGATAGGTTTGGTAGAATTACACGAGGCTGGATTCATCAACAAAACCATGCTCGTTAAAATTTTAGGCAACGGAACACTTACCAGCAAGTTAACTGTAGAGGCTAATGCTTTCTCAAAGAGTGCAGAAGAAGCTATTACAAATGCTGGTGGTAGCGTAGTAAAAATCTAGTAAACAATTGTTAATATGAAGTTTATCGAAACAATCAAGAATATCTGGAAAATCGAAGATCTTAGAGATCGTTTGATAACTACTTTCCTTTTTGTAGTTATCTACAGATTTGGATCTTACGTATTATTGCCAGGTATCGATCCAACTGCTTTGGAATCATTAAGAACACAAACAGAAGGTGGACTGATGGCTTTGCTTGATATGTTCTCCGGTGGTGCGTTCTCCAATGCTTCTATATTTGCACTTGGTATCATGCCATACATTTCTGCATCTATCGTAATACAATTGCTCACAATAGCAGTTCCTTACTTCCAAAAAATGCAGAAAGAAGGCGAATCTGGACGTCAAAAGATGAACCAGATTACACGTTACTTGACTGTTGCTATCTTGCTTTTCCAAGGACCAAGCTACTTGTTCAACCTTAGAAATCAACTACTACAAGCAGGACAAAGTATCGAAATTGGCTTCAATTGGTTTACAATTTCTTCAACCATCATCTTATGCGCAGGTTCTATGTTCGTAATGTGGTTAGGTGAAAGAATCACTGATAGAGGTATTGGTAATGGTATATCATTCATCATCCTCATCGGTATTATCGCAAGATTCCCTGCTGCACTCGTTCAAGAATTCTCAAGCAGATATAATGATGCTGGTGGTGGACTTATAGTATTCTTACTTGAGATTGTTATCTTACTCTTTGTTTTCGCATTTGCAATTATGTTGGTACAAGGAACACGCAAAATTCCTGTACAATATGCTAAGCGAATAGTAGGCAACAAGCAATATGGTGGCGTGAGACAGTATATCCCACTCAAGGTTAATGCTGCTAACGTTATGCCTATCATCTTTGCACAAGCAATCATGTTCATCCCTGTAGCTATTGTTGGTTTCAATACCGACGGTTCAGGATTCTTCGCAAGAATCTTTATGGATCCTACAGGATGGGGTTATAACCTATTTACTGCGTTGCTAATTATTGCGTTTACATACTTCTATACTGCAATCATTATTAATCCTATCCAAATGGCAGAAAACCTAAAGGTTAATAATGGATTCATTCCAGGTGTTAAACCAGGAAAGAAAACAGCTGAGTATATTGACTCAATCATGTCAAGAATTACATTACCTGGTAGTATCTTGCTTGCTCTGATTGCTATTCTTCCTGCTTTTGCTTCTATGTTGGGAGTAAGTTCAGGATTTGCGCAATTCTTCGGAGGAACAAGCTTGCTAATTATGGTAGGTGTAATTTTGGATACATTGCAACAAATTGAAAGTCGCTTATTGACACGTCACTATGATGGTTTCTTTGAGAACGGTATGCGTATCAAAGGACGTTCAGGTGCTATGGCTTATTAATTTCTTCATTAATGATATATCTTAAAACAAACGAAGAAGTAGAGCGCATGCGCAAGAGTAATGACCTGCTCGGAAGAACTTTGGCTGAAGTAGCCAAAGTTATCCGACCAGGGGTTACTACTGCTCAACTGGATAAAGTCGCTTATGAATTTATCATGGATCATCATGCCATTCCAGCTTGCTTAGGTTATGAGGGATATCCCGCTACCTTATGCACGTCTGTCAATGAACAAGTGGTACACGGTATTCCAAGTGACAAGGTAATACTCAAGGATGGAGACATCGTGTCTGTTGATACATGCATTCTTTTAGATGGTTTTCACTCGGATTCAGCTTATACCTTTCCAGTAGGTGAGGTTAAACCTGAAACACTTCAGTTGATGAAAACAACCAAAGAAGCTTTGTACAAAGGTATTGAAGAGGCTCAAACAGGACATAGACTCGGAGATATCGGATTCGCAATTCAAAACCATTGCGAGAAGGCAGGATATTCCGTCATTAGAGAATTTGTTGGGCATGGCATAGGTAAAGAAATGCATGAAGCCCCAGAGGTATGCAATTACGGTAGACGTGGAAATGGTATTGTACTCAAGAGCGGCATGACGTTGGCTATTGAACCAATGATTGCCCTCGGCAAAAGAAACATACTCATTGAGGAAGATGGATGGACTGCTCGAATGATCGACAGAAAACCAGCTGCTCACTACGAACTAAGTGTTTGCGTAAGGGATGGGAAAGCAGATATTTTATCTACCTTCGAATATATAAAACAAGTTTTAGGAGAACATTATATTTAATTCAAGCTATGGCAAAGCAAGACTCAATAGAAGTTGACGGCACGATCACTGAAGCATTATCCAATGCAATGTTTCGTGTTCAATTAGAGAGTGGTCATATCATTACGGCTCATATCTCAGGTAAGATGCGTATGCACTACATCCGTATCCTTCCCGGAGATAAAGTGAAAGTAGAAATGAGTCCCTACGATTTGACTAAAGGAAGAATATCATTCCGTTATAAATAATAACTGAGCAAATCAGAAGAAACATTGCAAAATGGGACTTTTGACAAGCTTTTAAAACTCTTACTACAATGAAAGTTAGAGCATCTGTTAAAAAGCGCAATGCAGACTGCAAAATTGTACGTCGCAAAGGACGCTTGTATGTAATCAACAAAAAAGAACCCAAAATGAAGATGCGTCAAGGATAAGCATTTCATGGAGGTTAATCACTAAAAAAAATATCCTTAAGTAAAAAATTATGGCTATAAGAATTGTCGGTGTAGATCTACCGCAAAATAAGTGCGGCGAAGTCGGATTGACTTACATCTACGGAATAGGTCGTTCAAGCGCAAAGAAAATCTTGGCAGAAGCAGGCGTTGACCCAAGCATCAAAGTACAAGATTGGACGGATGACCAAGCAGCTAAAATCCGTGAGATCATCGGTGCTAAGTACAAAGTAGAAGGTGATCTTCGTTCAGAAATTCAATTGAACATCAAACGTTTGATGGATATCGGTTGTTATCGTGGTGTACGCCATCGTATTGGCTTACCAGTTCGTGGTCAATCAACTAAGAACAACGCGCGTACAAGAAAAGGTAAAAAGAAAACTGTTGCTAACAAGAAAAAAGCAACTAAGTAAGCAAACAACCAATAAATCAAACGAATTATGGCAAAGAAAACAGTTGCAGCTAAGAAGCGCGTTGTTAAGATCGACGGGGTAGGCCAACTACACGTTATGTCTTCTTTCAACAACGTTATCGTTACGATAGCAAATGGCGATGGACAAGTAATTAGCTGGTCTAGCGCCGGAAAAATGGGCTTCAGAGGCTCTAAAAAGAATACTCCATATGCAGCACAAATGGCTGCACAAGATTGTGGAAAGGTAGCGTATGACCTAGGACTACGCAAAGTCAAAGCGTATGTTAAAGGACCTGGCCAAGGACGTGAAAGTGCGATACGTGCATGCGTCGCTGCAGGAATTGATGTAACAGAGATCGTTGACGTTACTCCAATGCCTCACAACGGATGTCGTCCTCCTAAACGTCGCCGCGTATAATTTTATTAACTTTTAAATTTTTTAGAAAATGGCAAGATATATTGGTCCAAAATCACGCATTGCGCGCCGTTTCGGAGAAGCAATCTTCGGCCCAGACAAAGTACTTGACCGTCGTAATTATGCTCCAGGACAACACGGCGTAAATAGACGCAAAAAAAATTCTGAGTATGGTATTCAGTTAGCTGAAAAACAAAAAGCTAAATATACATACGGTGTACTTGAACGTCAATTTAGACTTCTTTTTGCACAAGCTTCAAGAATCAAAGGTATTACTGGTCAAATCCTATTGCAACTACTTGAAAGTAGATTGGATAACATCGTTTACCGTCTAGGTATGGCTCCAACTCGTGCTGCTGCAAGACAATTGGTAAGCCATAGACACATCACTGTTGATGGTAAAGTGGTTAACATTCCTTCATATCAAGTTAAGCCAGGCCAAGTGGTAGCTGTAAGAGAAAAATCCAAATCTTTGGAAGTTATTGCTGCTTCACTTGAGGGTTTCAACCACAGCAAATATGCTTGGTTGGAGTGGAACGAAGCTGACAAAGCTGGTAAGTTCCTTAATATCCCTCCAAGAGAGGATATCCCAGAAAATATCAAGGAGCAGTTAATCGTTGAGTTGTACTCTAAATAATAATTAAATTCATGGCAATATTAGATTTTATTAAACCTGATAAGGTGATAATGTTGGACTCAAGTAACACGAAAGGCGTTTTTGAATTTCGTCCACTTGAGCCGGGTTATGGTATCACGGTAGGTAATGCTATCCGTCGAGTTCTTTTAAGTTCACTTGAAGGATATGCTATTTGTTCTATCAAGATCAATGGTATTGATCATGAATTTGCTACTATCCCCGGCGTCATTACTGACGTAACCAACCTTATCCTCAATCTCAAACAAGTAAGATTTATCCGCAAAAATGGTGCTGATGCAGAAGGAGAAACCATCACACTAAGATTGCAAAATTCAACAGTCTTTGTGGCTGGTGATTTGAACAATGCGTTGCAAAATTTTGAGGTCTTGAACCCAGAATTGTTGCTCGCTGAAATGGATGAAACTGCTTATCTTGAGATTGAAATCACTATCAACAAAGGACGTGGCTATGTACCAGCTGATGAGAATCGTAATCCTAACGATCCTATCGGAACATTGGCTATTGACTCAATCTACACTCCTGTAAGGAATGTCAAGTTTGCTTTCGATAGCTATCGTGTTGAGCAACGTACTGACTACGAAAAACTAACTCTTGAGATTGTTACAGATGGTTCAATCACTCCTAAAGATGCACTCAAAGAGGCTGCAAAAATCCTTATCTTCCACTTTATGTTGTTCTCAGATGAGAAAATTATCATCGAAGAGGAAACACAAGCTAACAATAGCGCTTTGGATGAAGAGATGTTGCGCATGCGTCAATTATTGAACCAAAAATTACAAGATATGGACCTCAGTGTTAGAGCACTCAATTGCTTGAAAGCTGCTGAAGTGGATACTCTTGGAGAGTTGGTTAAATACCATAGACAAGACCTTCTTAAATTCAGAAACTTTGGTAAGAAATCACTTACCGAGTTAGACGAATTGCTCGAAAGAAATGGACTTGCTTTCGGTATGGATATTAGTAGATATAAACTTAACGAGTAATGCCTCGCATTACATTTTAACACTACAAAAAGAAAATGAGACATAATAAGAAATTTAATCATCTTGGTCGCAAAGCTGCTCATCGTAGTGCGATGTTGAGTAACATGGCATGTTCGTTGATTATGCACAAACGCATTTCGACCACATTAGCTAAAGCTAAAGCGCTTCGCATGTATGTCGAACCACTTCTAACCAAAGCTAAAGAAGATACAATGGCTAACCGCCGCTTGGTATTTAGCCAATTGAAACAAAAAGAAGTTGTAACCGAATTGTTCCAAAACGTAAGCGAGAAAATCGCTAACCGTCCAGGTGGTTATACACGTATCCTCAGAACAGGATTCCGTTTAGGTGATGCTGCTGAGATGTGTATCATCGAGTTGGTTGATTACAACGAAAACATGTTGAAAGAAACTAAAAAGGCTGCTAAGAAATCTACAAGACGTGCAGGCAAAAAAGCTGCTCCTAAAGCAGAAGAAGCTGCTGTTGAAGAGGCTCCTAAAGCAGAGTAATACATCTTTAGTTCAACATATCACAAAAAGGTCTAACCATCGTGTTAGACCTTTTTTGTGTTTATAGGATAGGTATTATTGTATTGTTGTTCAAAAAACGTTATAATGTTGCACATGTAGTATCTTTGTGGTGTACCAAATAGAGAGACAGCATAGTGCTAACTCCAACAGGAATATACAGGCATGTATTAAGCAAAATGCTTTTCTAACTGAGCACAAATATGAAATGAAGAATGTGGCAATATGTCACAAAAACTATAAAACCTAAGTACTATCTTTGCAGATATGAATATGAAAACAATGTACAAAAGGTACGGTCACCCTACGGAATCGTCCACGATGCGAACGAGATGCGTATGACATGGGCTGCAAAATGTCTCGAAAATGTCTCGAAAATCTGTTGACAATGATTCC
>ERZ808048.72-NODE-72-length-20795-cov-4.846655_pt1 | contig 20795 bp, 23 predicted proteins | sample MGYA00380197_ERZ808048 | MGnify/ENA primary metagenome ERZ808048 (study PRJEB31490, sample SAMN06133377) | cow dung metagenome | isolation source: M1 | host: cow | place: China: Chengdu | collected 2015-05 ... | reverse complement strand
GAAGAAAAAGGAGATAAAGATCCTTGTTTCTTATGCTCGTGGTATAGACGAAAAAAAATGTTTGAATTGGCGAAAACATTGGGCTGCAATAAGATTGCATTAGGACATCATCTGGATGATATGGTACAAACGACGCTTATGAACTTGATTTTTCAAGGTAGTTTTGGAGGCATTGCTCCTTGTCTGCAAATGGACAAAATGCCCCTCCAAATGATAAGACCCCTATGCCTAATTGAGGAACACTGCATTGCTCGTTATGCGGAATTATCTGGCTACCCTCAGCAATTAAAATTATGCCCATTTGAGAAGGAGTCCAGTAGAGCGGAAGTCAAAAACATATTGGCTACCTTGGAAAAACTCAATCCGCATGTGAAAAACTCAGTATGGGAAGCTATGGAAAAATATTGGAATATAAAAAACGAAACGATATAAGTGCTAAAAGTTATTAAACGATGAACGGAATAAATACGATACTATTATTGATTGCTTCAAATGTTTTCATGACATTTGCTTGGTATGGTCATCTGAAGATGGCAGAATTTAGTTGGTTCAAAACTTTACCTCTCATAGGGGTGATAGCCATTTCATGGGGGATTGCGTTTTTTGAATATTGTTGTCAAGTTCCAGCTAATAGAATTGGTTTTGAGGGGAATGGAGGACCTTTCAATTTGATGCAACTCAAGGTGTTACAAGAGGTGATATCATTGCTTGTGTTTACCTTGTTTAGCATATTGGTCTTCAAAGGACAGGCGTTACAATGGAATCATTTGGTTGCATTTCTATGCCTCATCATGGCTGTGTATTTTATTTTTCTCAAATAAAGGAGCGGATATATACGTTTATATAGAGAAAATATTTGTCAATCTGCAAAAAATGTAGTAATTTTGTGACCCGAAACTAATACTTTTATATTATGATATTCGAAACAAGTCCATTCAAGGTTTTTTCAGGAAGTCAAGGTCAAGCATTGGCTGAGCGTATTTGTGAAAAATTAGGTTGTCCATTAGGACAAGTAAAAATTGACAGATTCTCCGATGGAGAGTTTGCTGCTTCGTTTTTAGAATCTGTTCGGGGGCAATCTGTGTACTTGGTACAACCCACGATACCCACGAGTGATAATCTGATGGAGCTATTGCTGATGATTGATGCAGCGCGAAGAGCAAGTGCGTACAAGGTAATAGCAGTTATCCCATATTTTGGATGGGCTCGTCAAGATAGAAAAGACAAACCTCGCGTGAGTATAGGTGCCAAATTGGTTTCCGATATGATACAAGTAGCTGGTGCTGATAGAGTCATTACGATGGATTTGCATGCGGATCAAATACAAGGTTTCTTTGATATCCCTGTGGACCATCTCTATGGAGCAAATACCTTGGCAGCATACGTGCATAGCTTAGGACTTGAAAATCTGATTGTTGCTTCACCAGACGTAGGCGGTAGTAAACGTGCTGCTGCATTCTGTAAGAAAATGCATATCCTTACGGACAAAGAAGTACCAATGGTTATTTGTTATAAACATCGTCCAGACTTCAATCAAGTGAGTGAAATGAGGGTATTAGGCGACGTGTCTGGAAAGAATGTGGTGATCGTGGACGATATGGCAGATACTGCAGGTACGTTATGCAAAGCAGCGAGGGTAATGAAGGAGAATGGCGCATTATCTGTTAGAGCGGTTGTTACGCATGGTATCATGTCGGGAAAGGCTTGCCAAAATATCAATGAAAGCGAATTGGATGAACTGGTATTTACTGACTCTATTCCATTTGATAAGACCAAATGTCCAAAGGTTAAGATTGTTAGCATATCCGACCCAATAGCAGAAACGATTTCAGCTATTCAAGAACATAGAAGTATAAGTGAATTGAATATTCGATGAAAAAAATAACGTATATTTGTTTGTTATTATGTCTCATAGGATGTAATAAGACTGTTACCACGACCACATCTTCTTCGCAAATTACTTTTTGTGCTGATTCGGCATATCAATTTGTACAACAACAAGTTGCCTTTGGACCACGAGTACCAGGTACACAAGCACATACTGATTGTGCCTTGTTTTTGTTGGAAAAATTAAGTGACTTTGGTGCGCAAGTTGTCTTACAGCAAGGAAACATGATTAACTATGCAGGTGAAAGCCAAGATGTATTCAATGTGATAGGTAAGTTTGGGCAATCCAAGCAGAATGGAACGATTCTTTTGTGTGCGCATTATGATACGCGCCCATGGAGTGATGAGGAAGAAGAATACGAGGAACGTTTTACTCCTATATTAGGTGCCAATGATGGTGCAAGTGGTGTAGGTGTCCTTTTGGAAATAGCGAGACAAATAGGAGCAATGTATGCCGATACAACCAAGCAAACGTATTTGCCTGCGATTGAAATTGTCTTCTTCGATTGCGAAGATATGGGTACACCCGAATTTTACACCGGCATACCCAGAGAAGATACTTGGTGCTTAGGTTCGCAAATGTGGGCAAATGAGATAGCCAAACAACAGACAGCATCCTTATACCAATTTGGTATCTTGTTGGACATGGTAGGGGATCCTAATGCTGTTTTTCCTAAAGAATTTTATTCGACACAGTATGCTCAGGATTATGTTGCTAAGGTGTGGAAAAAAGCTTCTAACTTAGGATATGGACGTTATTTCATACAACAAGATGCTTACCCTATAACAGATGACCATTATTACGTGAATATACTTGCAGGTATTCCATGCTTGGATATCGTACACTACGATGCCCGCACCAATACTGGATTTGCAAGTTGGTGGCACACAACGCAAGATAATATGCAAAACATCAGTACTGCCACTCTACAAGCAGTAGGAGAGGTGGTGATGGCTTGTCTGTTGGATTAACTATATAAGTGGAATAGAATGAAATTGTTGGAAATAAAGAATCTACATGCATCAGTGGCTGGAAAGCAGATTCTCAAGGGAATAAACTTGACGATCAATGCTGGGGAGGTGCATGCCATTATGGGACCGAATGGGGCGGGTAAATCAACATTATCTGCTGTTATTGCTGGACATCCAATGTACGAAATATCCGAAGGAGAGATTTTACTTAATGGAAAAGATCTCTTGTCTATGAATCCGGAGGAGCGTGCAAGAGAAGGTGTGTTTTTGAGTTTTCAGTATCCTGTAGAGATACCAGGCGTTTCTATGGTTAACTTCATGAGAACGGCTTTGAATGAGAAACGCAAGTATCATAATCTACCCCAACTAAGTGCAACGGATTTTTTACGCTTGATGCGTGAGACAAAAGCCATGTTGGCAATGGGAGATAAGTTTGCCAATCGTTCGGTAAATGAAGGTTTTTCTGGAGGTGAAAAGAAAAAGAATGAAATCTTCCAAATGGCTATGCTGCAACCCGTTTTGCAGATCCTTGATGAGACGGATTCAGGATTGGATATAGATGCACTCCGAATCGTGGCGGACGGTGTCAATAAACTCAAATCCAAAGACAATGCTTCTATTGTGATTACCCATTATCAACGATTGTTAGACTATATCGTTCCTGACTTTGTTCATGTTTTGGCAGATGGTAAGATAGTAGAAACGGGTGATAAAGATTTGGCACTACATTTGGAAGAAAAAGGTTACGTCGCATATAATTAAGGGGTGCTATGTGTGAAGAAATCGTTTTGAAGGCAAATGAGTCGCGTGATATCGTTTGGGTCAACGAACCCAATGTGCATGTACGCATCATTCAGGAAGAGGGTTCTCAGCTGCGTCTTCATATCATAGATTGGCAATCAGCTGACAACGATATTCAAGTGGAACAAGTGGCATCCAATTGTGTTACAGAGCTGTATCAAGTAGCATATTTAAAAGGTAACCAAAAAGTGACCACCCATACGAATGTGCGACACATAGTAGGCGGAGGTACCTCGAAACAAGTTCTTCGTTTTGTGTTGTCAGAGCATGCGAAGGGTGAGTTTTTAGGGACTTTATATATAGCGAAAGATGCACAAAAGTCATGTGCGGAACAGAGCAACCGCAATCTTTTGTTGGACGATACAGCCACGATGCGCACGCGCCCACAGTTGGAGATTTATGCAGATGATGTGCAAGCTGCTCATGGTGCTACAACAGGACAATTGGACGAAAATGCGCTCTTCTATATGCAACAACGAGGCATTAGTCGTCTCACTGCGAAGCAAATGTTAATCGTTGCTTTCTTGAGTGAAGCAATTGAAACCATTCGTGATGAGGAGCAGAAAGAAAAATTATTGAATACGATAGATAGTATACTCTAATAACATCAAAAGATGTTGTTTGATAGGAGAGTCATGGAAAACTTGCAAAGCTTCTATGGCTCTTTTTTGATGCCAATGAATTTGTTGATAAGCATACCGTATGCCATCAAAGCGAAGAACAAATGACTTTATTTCTTGCTCAATGATATCTTTGTTGATGTGCTCCGAATGGTTTGCAAGCTCTTCTGCTATCGAGCGAATATGCTCCGCTTCTTCTTTAGAAGCACGTTTGAGTGCAATGATGAGAGGCAGTGTTACTTTGCCATCTCGTATGTCATTCATTGTGGGTTTGCCGATATCTTCAGAATCGGAATAATCGAAGATGTCGTCCTTGATTTGAAAGCACATACCTAAATGCAGTCCAAAGGTGCGTAGAGCGCTTACTTGACGCATGCTGGCGCATGATGATTCTCCTCCTGCTTCCATGCAAGAAGCAAAAAGCTTGGCCGTCTTGCTCTCAATGACACGGTAGTATTGCTCTTCTTCAATCCACATGGAACTATTGGCGTGCAACTGTAGCAGTTCTCCAGAAGCTAAAGCGCTACCCAATTCGGATATGATATTTAGGATTTTGACGTTACGAATGTTGGCAACGATATTTATCACGCGTGATAACATGTAGTCGCCTAACAAAATAGCCGCTTTGTTTCCCCAACGGATTTGAATAGCATCCATACCTCTGCGTTTGACGGATGAGTCAACGACATCGTCGTGAACCAATGAAGCCGTATGAAGCAGTTCCAATGCAACCGCCGTTTGTATGGTTTTGTCCGTGATTCCGTGACAGATTTTGGCAGCAAAGAGTGTCAGTAAAGGACGAATCTGTTTGCCTCGTTTCGCCAGCAAATAAGTCAACATGTCACGCAACAGAGGATTTTCACTGTTTAGTGCAGCTTCGTATGAGCGCTCAAAAACGTGAAAATCTTCCTCTATGGGACGGCGTATTTCGTTTATGGATAGCATAGTTTCAAAAAAACGGGGCAAAGGTACGAAATATTTTGTAAACAGCAAAATAAATTGTACCTTTGCGCTTGATACTAAAAAAAATATTGTATGGCTAAAGTGGTTACTTTGGGAGAACTGATGTTGCGGTTATCTCCTACTAATAATGAACGTTTTGTACAGACGCACCAATTCTCTATTCTTCCCGGGGGTGGGGAAGCCAACGTGGCAGTATCATGCGCTATTTTGGGGCATGATGTGTACTATGTTACCAAATTACCCTCTCATGAGATAGGAACGCTGGCGCTCAATGCGTTGCGCTCGTATGGAGTAAATACGCAATGTATTGCTCGTGGTGGGGAGCGTGTTGGCTTGTACTATGCAGAAACCGGTTCAGCCTTTAGAGCATCCAAGGTAATATATGACAGGGCACAGTCTGCCATAGCACAAGCTAATGTGGAAGATTTTGACTTCGACACCATAATGCGTGATGCAGATTGGTTTCATTGGACGGGCATTACCCCTGCACTTTCTCCACAAGCGGCTCAGATCGTGCTACAGGCATGTCAAACCGCTAAGAAGTATGGAGTAAAAATAAGCGTGGATCTGAATTATCGTAACAAGTTGTGGACCTCCCAACAAGCCATACAAACCATGCGTCCATTGATGCAATATGTGGATGTGTGCATAGGCAATGAAGAAGATGCAGCCAAGTGCTTAGGTTATACCGTAAATGCCGATATACAAGGAGGTGAAACGCAGCATAAGCACTATGAACCATTGCTCAAGCAAATGATGCAGGATTTTGGTTTTCAGTTAGTTGTAACAACATTGCGTGAGAGTTTTTCTGCGACTCATAATGGATGGAAAGCCTTGTTGTACGATGGCCAGGAAATGTACTACTCTCAATATTATGACATCAACCCGATTACCGATCGAATAGGTGCTGGAGATGCGTTTGCTGCGGGCTTGATTCATGGTTTGCTCTCTTGTATGCCATTGCAAACGACATTGGATTTTGGTGTGGCAGCATCTGCGCTCAAGCATACGATTGTGGGCGATTTCAACCTCTCTTCTCAACAAGAGATTTTGGCCTTGATGAACGGAAATACGAATGGAAGGGTACAGCGATGAACACGATACAACAGGCTATGCAATACGCCATCGTTCCGGTCTTTTACCACGATGACGAACAGGTGTGTAAGCACGTCCTCCAAGCGTGCTATGATGGCGGAATAAGGATTTTTGAGTTTACCAATAGGGGCAAAAAGGCTCGAGACAATTTCAAGTCTTTGCGTAAAATGGTTTCCCAATCGATGCCCGATCTCTACTTAGGGGTAGGTTCTTTGATTACAAAGGATGATGCACAGTTTTTTATTCAAAACGGGGCAGACTTCTTGGTGAGTCCTATCTTTAGTGATCCTGTTTGGGAAGTTTGCCTTCAACAACAAGTCATCTATATCCCTGGTTGTGCTACGCCTACTGAGATGGGGAGAGCTCAAGCTATGGGGTGTGAGGTAACGAAATTATTCCCTGGAGAAGTTTTTGGGGCACCTATGGTCGCTGCTATTATGGCGCCTATGCCATGGTCCAAGATTATGGTTACGGGTGGAGTGATGCCCCACAAGGAAAACATTGAGCAGTGGTTCAACGCGGGAGCTTATTGTTTGGGGATGGGGAGTAAGTTGCTTTCCAAGGAACTCATCTTGCGCCAAGATTGGCAGGCTATTACGCGACAATGTCAGTCTTGCGTTCATATCGTCCAAGAATGGTTGGCAAAGCAAGGGGAATAGAGTTGATTAGTCTTCGTGCGTTTCCCACAATCCTTGTTCATGCATATCGATGAGTACAAGTGCAGTCATTGCTCTAACTACGGGCAAAGCGCGAATGGCTACACAGGTGTCGTGACGCCCCTTGATTTGTATCGTACTTTCCGTGCCATCTTCGTTGAGACACGATTGTAGTTTGCTTATGCTGGGTGTGGGTTTGAATACACATCTGAAGGTGATAGGATTGCCATCTGATATTCCCCCCAATATTCCTCCGCTTATTTGATTACTTTCAGAACCGAGGAGATGGACTTGTTCAAATCCTGTACCATAATCAAATCCTTTGCATGCATTGATACTCATGATGGCAAAGGCCAAATGACTTTGTAGCTTGTCAAAAATAGGTTCTCCTACTCCGATGGGTAGTCCTTTTATGGTGCATGATACGATACCTCCTATTGATTCTCCATCGGCTTTGGTGCGTGTCAATAGTTCTTCAAACTTGTCTGGATTCGTTTCGTTGCCTATCTGAGTCAGTTGGGTGTGGATCGTAATCCCTTTGGTATTGAGCAATTGTAGTGCGATACTGCCTGCGACGACTCGTGCAGCAGTCTCTCTTGCTGATGCTCTGCCACCTCCTCGCCAATCTCTAATGCCGTACTTGGTCTGATAAGTAAAGTCGGCGTGACCGGGTCGATAACTCTGTTTGAGGTAATCATAGTCGGAGCTTTGAGCATTCTTGTTTCGAATAATAAAGGCGATGGGAGTACCCAAAGTCTTACCCTCCAACACGCCGCTCAACCATTCGATCTCGTCGGGCTCTTGCAATGCGCGTGTGGACGCGCCATGCTTGGATGTAAGATGTGCTCCACGACGTTCCAAGAGTGCTTGACGAATCATGGAAAAATCAATCGCTACTCCAGCAGGAACTCCATCCAACACACCGCCAATGGCCAAGCCATGAGACTCGCCAAAGGACGTGAAGGTGAAACGTTTGCCTAAACTATTCATTTTCTTTTATCGATGCTTCTTAAATATCCTTGTGGATATGTTTGCAAAAGTAGTCAAAAATTTGCATATTTACAAAAAATACGCTATCTTTGCATGTTTTATTTTACTTTTTTTTATTACAATGAAGAAGTTTTGTTTAGCAATATCTTTGCTTGTGCTAAGTATCGGTTGTGCTTATGCACAAAAGAGCACAAATTTGTTTGTGTTTGGAGACGACGTCATTGCGAATGGTCAAGTGGCTGATAGTACAATAGTAGGATGGGGGCATTTTCTCTCCAATAGTTTTGCCTCACAGGTGAATGTACAACTTATCGCCCACCAAGGCGCAAGCACACGTACACTTATGATTAAGGGGGATTGGCAAGCCTCTTTATCTCAACTCAAAAAAGGAGATGTAGCCTTGATACAATTGGGGTTCAATGATGCTAATCAAAAAGATACGGCAGCCTATAGTAGTGTTGAGGCTTATGAGAATAATTTGATGCTCATGATTCAGAATCTTCAAAAGCAAAAAGTAACCCCGATATTGTGTACCCCTGTTGCTCAGCATTATTTTGTAGACTCTACTCTTGTTTTGCGTTATGGTGCCTATCCTGAAGCCGTTCGTCGTGTAGCTAAGCGAATGGAAGTAGACTTGGTGGATGTGGAGAACTTAACGGTGGAGTGGTTGAACAGTTTGGGTGCAGAAGTAGCGAATGATTATTACTTCTTCGCTCCCGAGGAGAATCACTCTTTCCGCTTGAATGAAAAGGGTGCACAACATGTGGCTAAACTCGTTGCAGAGCAAATAGTCAAACAACAATTGAAACCATTGTACAAATTTGTGAAATGATAGTTAAATAAGGTCTGTTTTTTATTATAATAAAATTATGAAGGTAACTAAGATTGGATTGGTAGGATTGTTTTTATTTCTCGTCACCTCACTCATGGCAGTAGAGCGTGTTGAGCCGGTGCCATTTGGCGATTTCGAAACATGGACGGTACGTTATATCAAGGAGTCTAAACTGATTGGCGGTAATATGCGCACGTTGTATGCGATTGCTCCTACGGATACTATCCATGGAAACAAACCATATCAATATGGTCAAAATGGTAATCCTTGGAGTATGAGTGATGCTTATGCTGTGGTTGCGGGTATTCACAAGGCAGCGGGAACGGTATCTCCAGAGAAACGTGGTGAAGGAACGTGCTGCCGCATGGATGTGAAGATATTGGATGTGGTCGTGTTTGGCTTTTTGGATATATACGTTTTGGTCAATGGTACTATTTTTTGGGGGCAAACGATAGAACCCGTCACAACGGCTAAAGACCCCTATCGTAACATCGATTTTGGTATTCCGTTTACCAAACGTCCCAAATACTTGCAATTTGACTTCAAATGCAATATTTCTCCTGAACAATGGATATGGAAAGCTACTGGATTAGCGCCTAAAAAGAAAATAGAAGGACACGATGAGTGCGAGGCATATTTGTTGTTGCAAAAACGTTGGGAGGATGAAGATGGCAACATACATGCACTCCGTGTTGGAACAGCATACGAGCGTTACGATGTCAGCCAACCAGAATGGGTGAATAATCACCGTATAGAGGTAAAGTATGGTGATTTCACCAACGATCCTACATACAAAGACTATATGGGTTTTGTGCGTCCATGCCGTGCTATGAACTCCAAAGGAGAGATTGTTTATATCCAAGAAGAAGGATGGGCCGATGCCAACGATACTCCTACCCATGCCATACTCATGTTGACATCGGGTTGTTATAATGCATTCCATGGACATGATGGCAACGTTATGTGGGTAGATAATGTTGCTTTGGTGTACGAAGATTGAGTAAAAAGAGAGCATAATGAGAGAGTGGGTTGATATAGTATATTTAGAACAATATTATTGGGCTGGAGGACTGTTGCTTGTCTTCCTATTTCAAGTATATTACTATATGCGCTATTTGGCATCTGTTGCTCGTATGGTAAAGAAGAGTAACAAATCCCAAGTCAAGGCGTTGGATCAAGAATCGGCATTGCCTGGGGTGTCAGTGATCCTCTCCGCCAGAAATGAAGGAGCCAACCTTAGACCCTATTTGCAAGCGATATTAGAGCAAGATTATCCCGATTTTGAAGTTATCGTTGTGAATGATGCCAGTGAGGATGATACCCAACAAGTGTTGGACGCATATATACCTCGTTACAAAAATCTTCACGTGACGTTTGTACCCAGGGAAGCCAGGGTGCCGAGTTCCAAAAAGTTGGCATTGACCTTAGCAGTGAAGGCGGCCAAAAATGAATTGTTATTATTAACTGATGCCGATTGCCGCCCAGAAAGCAAATATTGGATTCGTTCAATGGTCAATGGTTTTCGTTTGGATGATGCGCAGTCAACGGTTGAGGTGGTATTAGGTTTTGGGGCTTACTTCAAGGACAAGACTTGGCTCAATTCGCTTATACAGTACGATACCCTTTTCAATGGCTTGCAATACTTGGGTATGGCTATCCAGGGCAAACCCTATATGGGGGTAGGGCGTAACTTAGCATATCGTCGCCAAACATTTATTCAAAACAATGGGTTTATGGGAATGCTCAACGAGTTGGCTGGAGATGACGATTTGTTTGTGAATAAGGTAGCTACCCAAAACAATACGGCCGTTGTTGTGGATGTGGATAGTATAACGTGGTCCGAGCCTAAGACCTCTTTTAGAGAATGGTTTCAGCAAAAAAGAAGACATCTCAGTGTGTCGCCTCATTACAAGTTGAGTACACGTTTGCGGTTGTTGCTTGAACCATTATCCAGGGGATTATTTTATGCGGGCATATTGTGTGTGTTGTGCTTTCAAAATTTCTATACTTGTATGTTTGCGTTGCTATTGTTATTGGCTCGTTTAATCATGCAAATGTGTGTGCTCAATCGTGCTGCTTCTCATTTCGGATGTCCTAAGTTGGGCATAGAAATTATATGGCATGATATTTGCCTTCCATTGGTAACCCTATGGATGTTGCTATCCAACCCATTCAAAGCACGTAAGAAATGGTAAAAGAATGAATAATGTTTAATGCTTAAATTATATTGATTATGGAAGAACAAAAACTTAATTTCAGTATCACTCCAGAGGTGGCTTCTGGTGAATATGTTAACTTGGCAGTTGTTACGCATTCTTCCTCAGAATTCGTGATGGATTTTCTTAGCATGTTACCTGGGTACAAAGATCCTAATGTGAGATCTCGAGTGATTATGACACCAGAGAATGCGAAGAAATTGTTAATGGCTCTTCAAAATAATGTGAACAAATACGAACAACAGTTTGGTAGAATCAATATCAATACCCCATCTTCATCTGTTCCTATGTCTTTTGGAGGAGGCGAAGCATAAGGGTCCAAAGGATGTAGATACCTTCTACACGCTTGTTTAGCTATTGATAATAAGTGAAATCAATGCGCTCAAGGCGCTAAAACAATCAATACTATGAAAAAAACATTTCCAGCAAGTCAATTGATAATCAATGACGATGGTACCATATTCCATCTCCATCTTCGTCCAGAACATTTGGCAGATAAAGTGATTTTGGTAGGCGATCAAGGTCGTGTAGATATCGTGGCATCATTTTTTGATGAAGGTAGCATCGAGTGCGACATTCAGAGTCGTGAGTTTCACACCATTACGGGCAAGTACCACGGCAAACGTATCTCTTGCATCTCCACAGGTATCGGCACCGACAACTGCGACATTGTCATGAACGAATTGGATGCTTTGGCAAACATCGATTTTGCTACTCGCACGGAGAAAGACGAACACCGCACGTTAGAGATTGTGCGCATCGGCACGTGCGGAGGCATGCAAGAGGATATCCCTCTCGGCACTTTCCTCGTGAGCGAGAAATCCATCGGTTGGGACGGCCTCTTGGCTTTCTACGAAGGCCGTGATGAGATTGCCGACCTTGGTTTTGAAGATGCACTCGTGGACTTCATCCACTATCCTGCCAAAGCGGCTCGCCCATACGTAGTGGCTGCCAACCCTGAGTTAGTGAACCGCATTGCAGGCGACGACATGATGCGTGGATGCACCATAGCGGCCAACGGTTTCTATGGACCACAAGGGCGCGTGCTACGTTGTGACTTGGCAGTGAAGGATATCAATGAGCGTATTACCGATTTCCAATACGAGGGCCAACGCATCACCAACTACGAGATGGAAGGTAGCGCCATTGCAGGCCTCAGTCTGCTCATGGGACACAAGGCTATGACGGTGTGCTGCGTTATCGCACAACGCAAAGTAGAAGCGGCGAATACCGACTACAAACCCCGTATCAAACAATTGATTCAAACCGTCTTAGAGAGAATTTAATAATGACCTTAATGTCCTTGCCGACCTTAAAGTCTTTAACTTTCGCAAAGGTTGAAATAACTCTTCCTTTCATTTAACAGCAATTGCTATGACAACTTTAACACGTTGACAGAATTAATCAATCAGCACTTTGCATTGCCATTCTTTGAGTTTGTTTATGATGAGCATTGGGACTTAGGACATGGCTGGTCTGGTGACTTATAACTACCTTTGCAGCGAAATATAAAGATAACAAAATCAAATCATATGAAAAAATCAATCCTATTTGGCATGGCGCTCGTAGCACTCAGCGCATGCTGCAAACAAGAACAAACATTTGACTACACCGTGGACAAGTTTTATGACCTCGAGATTCTGCGCTACCAAGTGCCAGAGTTTGACTCATTGAGTCTGCAACAAAAGACCCTCGTTTATCACCTTACGGAAGCAGCATTGCATGGCCGCGATATTCTATTTGACCAAAATGGCCGCTACAACCTCCGTATCCGTCGTGCCTTGGAGGCGCTTTATACCCAATACAAGGGCGATAAGACAAGCGAGGAGTTCCTCAACTTCGAGAAATACCTCAAACGTGTATGGTTTGCCAATGGTATTCACCACCACTATGCATCCGATAAGTTCCAACCAGAGTTCTCACAAGAATGGTTCGTGAACGCATGTGCCGAAGCGGGTGTGACCTATGACGAGGCTATTCTGCCAGTGATGTTCGACCCTACGGTAATGCCTAAGAGCTTGAGCCTTGAAGGCGAAGATCTGCTCCTCGCATCTGCCAACAACTATTATGAGGGTGTCACACAAGCGGAGGCTGAGGCATACTACGAAGCACACAAAGACAACTCTCCCGAACCATTATGGATTGGTCTCAATAGCAAACTCGTGAAGGAGAATGGTCAAGTAGTGGAACGCGTGTTTAAGGTAGGAGGAATGTATGGCGAAGCACTCAGCCATGTGGTGGAACACCTCGAGAAAGCATTACCATTTGCTGAGAATGAACAACAACGTCTCGTTATCGAGAAAATGATAGAGTTCAACAAGACAGGCGATTTGAAGGCCTTCAACGAGTACTGCATTGCTTGGGTAAAAGACCTTAATAGCCGTGTGGACTACATCAACGGTTTCACTGAGACGTATGCCGATCCTTTGGGCATTACAGGTACGTGGGAATCAATGGTTAACTTCAAAGATATGCGCGCAACCCATCGTTGCCAAACCATCTCCGACAACGCACAATGGTTCGAGGACAACTCTCCAACCGACAAGAAATACAAGAAAGCCGAAGTGAAAGGTGTGAGTGCCAAGGTTATCACCGCAGCTATCTTGGCGGGAGACTGCTACCCTGCTACTCCTATCGGAATCAACTTGCCTAATGCTAACTGGATTCGCAAAGACTATGGTTCGAAATCCGTAACTATTGACAATATCACCCACGCCTACAACGAAGCAGCCAAGGGTAATGGCTTCAACGAGGAGTTCATGATTAGTCAAGAAGTGATTGATATGTACAACCATGCTGAGGCTTGTGGCGACTTGCATACCGACCTTCACGAGTGCGTAGGTCACGGTTCGGGCAAACTCATGCCTGGCGTAACCAAGGATGCGCTCAAGGAACACGCTTCTACCATCGAGGAGGCTCGTGCTGACTTGCTCGGCTTGTACTATATGGCCGATCCTAAGTTGGTTGAGCTCGGATTGCTGGCAGACACCGAGGCATACAAAGGCTTCTATTACCAACAAATGATGAATGGCCTCATGACCCAACTCGTGCGTATTGAACCAGGCAAAGATATTGAGGAATCGCACATGCGTAACCGTCAGTTGATCGCTTTGTGGGTGTATAAGAATGCGAAGAATAACGAGGTAGAGATCATCGAGCGCGATGGCAAACATTACCTACAAATCAACGATTACGAGGGTATCCGTCACTTGTATGGCGAGTTGCTCCGTGAGATTCAACGCATCACTTCCGAAGGTGATTACCCTGCTGCCAAAGCGATGGTAGAGGAATATGCAGTGAAGGTAGATCAAGACTTGCACAAAGAGATCTTGGAGCGTTACGAGAAACTCAATCTCGCACCATACAAGGGCTTTGTTAACCCTGTTTATACTGCGCATTACGATGCGGAGGGTAATATCACGGATGTCACACTCGATTACTCCGAGGGATATATCGAGCAACACCTCCGTTACTCACGCGACTATTCGTTCCTGCCTGACATCAATTGATGCAGATTGAATTGCCAATATCAAAATCAATTGCAAATCGATTGTTGATATTGCAAGCGATACACGGAGACGGCCTGATGACCGTCTCCGATTCTATGCCCGATGATGTGCAGATTCTCCATCGCGCCTTAACTACTATTAAAACATTTAGAACTTCTAAAACTCTTTCAACCCCATGTGTTGACGTGGGTAACTGCGGCACGGCAGCACGATTTCTAACTGCTTATCTTGCACAATGCGAAGGTTATGTAACGATACTTGATGGTGTGGAGCGCATGCGCCACCGTCCTATAGGCCAGTTGGTGGACGCGCTCCGATGCATCGGAGCAGATATCGAGTACTTAGGTCAAGAAGGCTACCTTCCCTTGCGCATTAAGGGATGTGCATTGGATAAGCAAAAGATAGTTACCCTCAATCATCCCCAATCCACACAGTTTGTTTCCGCTTTGCTCCTTATCGGCGCAAATGTCCAAACCGATAGCACTTCCCCTTACATCACCCTCACACGCGCGATGATTGAGCAATGGGGAAAGGCTGCCGAGTATACCTCTTCCCTTGTAGGGGGAGTAGGAGGGGGCTTGATCGAACGCGACTGGTCATCTGCCGCTTTTTGGTACGAGTACGTAGCCCTTTATGGAGGAGAAATAACGCTCCCAGGACTCTCTCTCGACTCGTTGCAGGGAGACAAAGTGGTGGCGGACATTTTCGCCCAACTCGGTGTAACGACCCAATATGCAGCGGAAGGCATACAGATATGCCGCAGTCAAGCAATACTTAATTCAAAATACTTAATTCAAAATTTTAGCGCCTGCCCTGACCTCTATCCTGCTGTTGCGCTCACCTGTGAGCGATTGGGCATTGCGTTACACGCCACAGGAGTAGAGTCCTTGCCATTGAAGGAGTCCGATCGCTTGCGTGCTGTCCGCGAACACCGTACCGACAACGACCACCGCATGGCAATGGCATTGCTGATAGCTGGTTACGAAGTGGATGATACGGAATGTATTAAGAAGTCGTATCCGAAGTTTATGGAAGAATGGAATAAACTCCATCAATCATCAAAGTAGGTTAGATGACAAAACTTTTCCCTTTATCTCTTGGATAATTTCGCGAGCTCTTTCTCTGGTGATGTGGATACTTTCTGCTGCGGCAATCATATCATCTTCTGTAGGGTTACCATTACCCATTACCGATGTGGCATGCTCGCTGTTGTATCCTTGTGCACAGCGAGTTAGGTCGTAAGCAGGAGCCAGTTGCCAATGATTATCCTGATAGATAAAAGAGAAGTTCTTGGCATGGTCATCCTTATTATCAATTAGTATGTTATATACCATTCTTCGCAGCATCTGTTCTACAGCAGCAGGGCTTTGTGTAATAAATCCCGTCAGAGCAAGCAATACTTTGTAATCTGTTTTTGGAGGATTAATATTCTCCCTCAGTAGTGCTGCTGCAGTGGCTACATGTAAAGGATGTCCTTGGGGAGATATGTCAAAACGTTTGCTTGCAAAGTATTTGCCGTTCAGCAACTTAAATGCTGGCACATCTATTCCACATTCACGCGCTAATAGGTTGAAGCGATACTCTTTTTCGCCCATGTCTAATGGGTCGTATGTGTGGCGGAACTTCACTAACCATTGTCCTTCTTCATCTTTGTAAAGACATTTTGGACGACAGCCGCCACTATTCCCGCTACTATGATACAGCGTATCCACCCCTTCAAGTGTTCTCTCGGATAGCACATCCAATGCCATTTTTTGCAGAGTATTGAGTTCTGGCAAAATATATTCCTCTGTGGGTAGTATCTGTGGCACGTATCGCAATGCACCCATTCCAGAGGAACCCACTATTGCAAGTCGCTGGAGAGGCGAAAGTGACATGTCATCTATACCATGTTTATGTAGCAATCGATTGAGCAGGTATCGTCCATATCCATCAGGCAGGCTATCCTCGAAGATACCAAAATTGCCATAGAAAGGTGTGGTTTCTGCAATGAACATATCTTTTCTTAGAGGTAACTCCAATGGTGATATTGAGAACCCATTGCTCAACCATTCGGGTGCATACGCAAAAGTGCAGCGCGTGTTGTCGAGTGTACGAGCCAATGTTCCAACCAACTGCTCTCGGAAGAAGACCTGTAGTTTATTTACCGAATGTATTGCGTCCATGTTTGCGTGTTTGGTTTTTTTGGATGGTTTCTAATTCTTCCATTGTACGGTATATCGGTTCTGCCATAACGGCTTTCATATTTTGTTTATAGCCCATTGCCTTGCAGATAGCCACATATTGCTTGAGTGAAATCATCGCCTTCTGCTCAAACTTCGCTATTGTTGCTACGGGCACTCCGCTCATCATGGATAATGCTTCACGAGAAAGTCCTCTTTCGAGCCGTCTTGCACGAAGTTGACCAGCCAAGATGCGCATGATTTCATCTATAGACTCCAAATCAAAGTTGTATAGTAAATTACTACTATTGTAGTCAAATTCTTGCATAATCATATATTTTAGATATGATAGTATTTGTTTTGTGACTGCAAAGGTACTACAAAATTTGCACATTTGAAAATTTTAGGTTGAAAAAGTATTAAAAGTTTTAGAGTAATAGGGGGGGCTGAAAACGGAAAGGTGTACTGATGAGCAGAGTCGCTATGTGGTATGGTAAAGGTTGCTGAATCACTAACTAATCACTAAGAGTTGGTAAAGAACCTATTAGCATATCTCAATAAAAATTATTACCTTTGCAGGCAAATTAGGCGAAGGCAGTTTTGGATAACGACAATAAACATATAACCATCATCATTCCTCAACGAGGAATAAACGACGAAAGCAAGGGCAAGAAACATGCCCTTTATCGCCTTATCTCTGCGGTTCAAACAGAATATGTGTGGATGTTAGACGATGATGTAATTTCTCCAGTAGTTATATTTACTGAAGATTCAGCGACGAGCATGCGCAGGAGCGGTGGTAATAAAATCAGTAGCGTAGATAATAAGATTAATTTAGATTTCTTGCCCAAAGGGCATAGGAGTTATATGCCTGATTTATTGATCCTACCTTTGCGGATGCAGTCGGAGAATGAAAAGCCCTCATTGCTTGAGCGATTGCAGATTGCCGAGTATGCTGCCATTCAGCAACTGACCATCGAAACAGCCAAACGTGGGCATGCCGTTATGTGTAGTGGCGCGAACCTAATTGCCAAGCGCGATAGATGGTTGGAATCCTATTCCGATTTGCACCCTGAGATACCGAGTGGCGATGATATGTTTCTCTTGGAGTCGTTCAAACGTCGCGGACTAAAGATCGCTGTCAGCGAGAGTGAAGAACTGACTGCTATCGTTCGCCCTCACACCGAGTGGCGCGCATTCTTCCGTCAACGCATGCGTTGGGCAGGCAAGGCACCTAAATATACAGACAAGGACATATTGCTTTGTGGGGCTATTATCTTGATGGCTAATCTATTGCAATTGCTTTGTCCGCTGGTGTTATTTGTTAAGTTCCCCATGGAGTATTCTCTAATAAAAAAGAGAGACCGCTCTGTGTCTCTCTCCGTAGCAATCTTGTTAGAATTGCTTTATCCGTGGTACATACTCATTAGTTTGATTGGTGGTCTTTTCCGCCGCCAATGGTAGTACGTATCGCTTATTCGCCAGCGTTTTCAGTTTGGAAATCCGCTGCAGCAGGTTGTGGTAATGCTTCAGCAGCTTCTTCTACTTGTTGTTGGATAGCACTTTCGTGGGTGTCTGCAGTTGCTTGTGATTTGTTCACGCCAGCAGCTATGATGCTCAGTACAACGATAGTGATAGCCAAAGTCCAACTTGCTTTCTCCAAGAAGTCAGCCGTTTTAGGTGCGCCCATAACTTGGTTACCGCTGGAGAAACCTGCTGCAAAACCTCCACCTTTACTGTTTTGTACAAGAACCAAAAGTACAAGTAAGACAGCAGCGATTACGATGAGTGTAGTAAGTAAATAGTACATAGTATTATAGTTTTTAATGTTTTAACGTGTTCAATAAGGCCACAAGGGACCAATCAGCCGACAAAGGTACACTTAAATTTTGATATATGCAAATTTTTTTCTTTTTTCACCACCGCGCAACGGTATCGTTGTAGATGTTTTCGGCTATTTCTGCTACCATGGTGTTGCACAATTCCTCTTGCACGTCGGTAAGTAGTTTGGTGGCATCAAAGACTTGGAAAGCGGAATACGTACGCTCAAAACTCTCTTCTGGTGCTACGTTATTGGTGAAACTCACTTTGACAGTCAATGTAAGTTTGGTTTCCGAAGCGTAACTATCTGCCGAGATGGCCATCGGGGTTAATTCGTATCCCACGATCTCTCCTTCCAACTCCAGGTTTCCGCCTTTGGTGAGCACTTGGAGTCTTGTTTGCCTTACGTATTGGTCACGAATCGTTTCGCTGAGCATGTTACTCAATTGTGGATAAACCAATGCAGCATTGTTCGGAAAGTCCGCGATGGATATGCTTTTGGTTGTTTGGTAGTTGATGCTGGCGCCGTTGAACTTATAGCTCACAGAGCACGCTTGCAAAACCAAAAGGAGGACAAGTAGTAGGATATGTTTGTGTCTATAGCCCATATTTTTCTATTTTTCTATACAAGGTTCGTTCGGAGAATCCCAATGCTATAGCGGCTGCTTTTCGATTACCTTTGGCGCGCTCCAATGCTTTGCGAATGGTATCTTTCTCGATGTCTTCCAAGGTTTTTGTTTCCTCTTCCTCGGTATATTCTTCTGCCATTTGGTAGTCGTCCTCTTGCTGTAGCGGTTGCAAGGAATGTTTAGACCCAATCGTTTGGTTGGTAGGATGGTTGTTTTGTATCAAGTCCTCCAATTGTCCTTTGAGTATATCTATTTCTCGTTTCATGGCGCCCATCATGTTGTACAACATCGTTCGTTCTTCCATGGACATGTCTTGTGTGTTTTGCTTCATCACGGCCAATCCGCGGTTCATTTGGTGAGCGGGTAGGTAGTGTTGTAGTATGTCTGGGGTTATGTCGCGTTGTTGTTCGATGAGGCTGATTTGCTGTGCTACGTTCTTGAGTTGTCTGACATTGCCTTGCCAGTAGTAGGCTTTGAGCATCTCGGTTGCTTCTTCATTCAGTCGAATAGCAGGCATGCGGTATTTCTCGGCGAAGTCCACAACGAACTTACGGAACAGCAAGGGGATATCTTCTTTTCTCTCGCGCAAGGGAGGCAGTTTGATTTCTATCGCATTGAGTCGGTAGTATAAGTCTTCACGAAAGCGTCCCTCTTCTATTGCTTTGGGGATATCCAGGTTGGTGGCTGCCACGACGCGCACATTGGTTTTAAGCACTTTGGAGTCTCCCATGCGAATAAACTCACCCGACTCAAGTACGCGCAATAGTCGTGCTTGGGTAGGGAGGGGGAGTTCTCCCACTTCATCCAAGAAGAGTGTTCCGCCATCAGCGATTTCAAAATATCCTTTTCTCTCGCTCTTGGCATCGGTGAAGGCACCTTTGGTATGACCAAAGAGCTCGGCATCGATTGTTCCTTCAGGAATAGCGCCGCAGTTGATAGCAAAATACGGACCATGTTTGCGTGGCGAATGTTGGTGAATAATCTTAGGGAAATGTTCTTTACCCACACCACTTTCTCCTGTCACGAGCACACTGAGGTCAGTGATGGCAACTTGCATCGCTATTTCGATGGCTCGGTTGATCTTGGGACTCGTTCCAATGATACCGAATCGTTGTTTAATAGCTTGTATGTTTTCTTGTGTATTGTTCATAGGACATATTTACCCAAGTAAATAATTCTGCGTGCAAAATTACGAAATATATCTCGAATAACCAAATATTTTCTATCACTGAGGACTAATAGAGGATTGGTAATAGGTACTTTGTCGTTGATTTCGCTCCCTGTACCTTCCTTCCCACCATTTTGTTTAGTGTCAGGCGATGGTTTGAAGAGTCAAAAAAAATCGTCTCATGTTGCTATAGATATCCCGAAGATATCCTATAGATAGCCTATAGGTGTACCTGTCTTATCTTGAAAAATGATGACACATTTACTTACATCCACTGTCAACCTTTTTAGGAAAAGACATAATTCTCTACGCATGATTCCGCTGGTCAAATAACTCCCATAGGTGAGTGATGCGTTCATATATTCGGATTATTCTCTATGTTCATTGCAGCGAATGTTATTCGCTATTTTCAAGAGAAACAACAGTCCACACCCAAAAGGATGTGGACTGAATATATAATAAAACGGTTTAATG
>ERZ808048.71-NODE-71-length-20914-cov-4.766521_pt1 | contig 20914 bp, 15 predicted proteins | sample MGYA00380197_ERZ808048 | MGnify/ENA primary metagenome ERZ808048 (study PRJEB31490, sample SAMN06133377) | cow dung metagenome | isolation source: M1 | host: cow | place: China: Chengdu | collected 2015-05 ... | reverse complement strand
TATCCGTGATTTGAGTTTCATAACGCTTGGTTTTTTCATTCCACTCTAATGTTAAAGTTTTTCCGTCAAAGGATGGCTTAGTATTAATATTACGTATCGTATGTTTCAGCATTTCATAATAATTTCTCGCATGTTCTGGTTTATGCGTCGCATTGATGATTGCAGTCATCGCAGATTCCCCCGCAGGTGTACCAAAAATATCATCAATGTAACACCAAATGATAATTATGGTTTCGTGAATTGGGACATTACTGAAGGTACAGGTTCTTTTGCTTCCGACAAAACGGATGCAGAAAATAAGTTCTACCCAACAAGCAACGCAACCATACAAGCACACTTCCATTCTACTCTCACATATGCGCTTACAGTTATAGCAGGTGAGCATATTGCTTCGGTTAAAGGTTCTACGGACCCAATAACTTTGGGTGAAAGTTACAATATATCTGCTATACCTGTTACAGGTTATACCTTCAAATCATGGAGTGCTCTTCCTGCAGAAAATGCTTCGTTTGGCAATGCGAGCGAAGCAGCCACATCGGTTACTATTACGAATGGTTCCGTTACAGTGACTGCTACTGCAGTGGAAACGATGTCCACCTTGACAACATCTAATTCTTACACAGCAGGTGACCCAGGTTATGCTATTCCAACCAAATCAGTAGATGAAATAGGTATTGCAACTACGGCTAGCATTACAGCTGCGGAATCAGAAGCAGGTTATAGATTTGCAGGTTGGACACTAACTAATTGTGTTCGTACCGATGGCGGTGAGGCAAATGCGGTAACTATCACTGTACGCTCTAATGGTAATGGAGCAGAAGCAAATGTAACTGCAAATTATGAACTGCTACCCCCGACTACCGTTTATTTCAAACCTGTAGATGCTTGGAAAGGCAAAGACATTCGTTTTGCAGTGTATGGATGGCATAATAGTACGTTTGCTTGGATAGATATGACATCAGTGGATTGTAATGGAGATTATTACAAAGCGGAGATACCAGCAATATATACCCAAATGAAGTTTGTGAGTTTCCCAACTGGCAAAGCAAATAGTTGGGAGAATGATATAAATAAAACTGGAGATCTCACAATCCCTGAAGCTGTAGACGATAAGGTGCTGTATGACATGGCATCAACGAATATTACACATTTGTATTTGACACCCAATACTAACTGGACTCAAAGTAATGCATGGTTTGCAACATACCTTTGCAATGGTAGTGATGCAGCATCTTGGTATCAATTAGGTAAAGTAGAAGATAATATCTATGGTGTTGAGATAGGAAGTGATAAGTTAAACTCAACAAAAAATAAAAATGTTATTTTCTGTCGTATGAATCCAAGCAATATTAATTTAGGCTGGAGTCAAAAATGGGATCAAACGAATGACTTGAACATGCCAATCAATGGTACCAACCTATATACTATTAAAGCTGGTGCTTGGAGTTATGGTGATGGCACTTGGAGCACTTACTATGACGATAGCAAATGGACCACTTACACTGCTCCGACATATGATGTGACAATCAATATAGTGGGAGAAGGAACGATTGATATCAATGGAACTGAATATACAGAGTCCACCACGATCAGTGCAATAGAATTGAATAATCAATTATCCATTGGTGATATCAGTTGCGATGCTTTGAATTGGAGATTCGCATCTGCTATGATAAAGATAGGCAACAATGTGGAAGAAAATATAACAAGCAATTCTCAAACGGCTCCAATCTGTGGACCTACTACTATCACAGTAACCTTTGAAGCAAACGTTTTGGAGGTATCATTTGATTTACAAGGCAAATCACATGATCCAATAGAATCGCAACATGTTGAACGAGATGGTCTAGCAGTAGAGCCCAAAGCAAACGATATAGAGGGTTATCTCTTTGGAGGATGGTACAAAGAGGCCGCATGCAAAAACAAGTTCGACTTTTCTCAACCTATTACTGAGAATACAACCATTTATGCCAAGTGGATATCCCATAACGATTGTATCTTCTTCAAAAACAACTTGAAATGGGCAAATGTATATATTTATACCTTTACTGGCGATGCATGGTGGAGTAATGTAAACGATCCGGGTGTACATCCAAATGAAAACAAGAAGGAACATGGAAAAATGACTCAAGTAGGTCAGTCGGATATTTACTACTATGTATTAACCAAAGGAAATGATTTCAGTTATATTGCATTTAGTAGTGCCAATATGTCCAATAACAATGCTTTCTACACCAATGCAGGTATTTACCGTGGTGACCACGATGTGGATATGACACTCTTTATCCCAGATGCCAAGCAAACAGCGGAAACGCATAATAAAACCAAATACTACAACAAAGGTGTTTGGATGAAATACAACTCTGCACAGTCAGGTTATAAACTTAATATTGTGGATGGAGCACAAGTTGAGTTCACAACCGATAAAGCAGGAGGGTATGTATTTACTGCCACGATGGAATTGTCTGACAAACAGAAGATGGATATAACAAACCTACAACATGAGAGAAAGTATGCCAACGATGGTACCATGACCCAAAAGAACTGTACTAACTGGCAAATGAGTGAATGGACGTGGGCAGACGAATCAAAATGGTATGTACAAACCACTTCTGCAGGTGATTATGTCTTTACACTTGATTTGTCTGATGGACAAGTACGTGTCAGTGTGCAATATCCATTAGCCGTAGGAGACTATCGCTTGGCATACCAAGAGAACGATGGAGCAAAAAACACCAAGTTCCACCCAGCACAATATATACGCAAAGTGACGGAAGATACCAAACTGGATATCGTAAGTTTCTTCGTAAACAAAGCTGGTCAATCGCCAAGTATCGTTCTCCAAAAATGTGATGCTGTAAGCAATACTGGTGTAGGAACATGGTACACCATTGAAACAAAGCCTATTGACTTAAGCAAGATTGAACAATCAGGTGTATATAATGTAGCACTCCAGCAAACGAATGAAGGTTCACATCAAGCAACTATCCTATGCAACGATGAGACCTATCCTCAAGCCTATACCGGCAATTACTATATCCGTACCGATGCTGCGAATGGTGGTTGGAAGAACTATCAAAAAGAAACCAACCAAATGGAATATACTAACCTCAATGCAGACTACGACCACTACTATTGCAAATGGTTCAACAGCCCTACAGGTAATGTACGTTTTGTAGTAGCCAACGACTATAGCGAGTGCGTGTCCGATACGATGACCACAGATGCGTTCTTAGACGGTGAAAAATTGCTTGGCGAGTCTGCGAATGTGCGTTATGCATGGTCCAGCACAACCAACACCACCTCACGTGCATACCTTGCAGGTTCGGGTTCAGATGATGAATACCTTACCATCAGCGGTACGAATATCTACACCAATGCTGAAGTAGAGATATCTGGCAAGTGCGAGTTTGTTGACCAAAACGACTGGGTGTATGCCTTGGATATCAAAGCCAAACACGGAGCAGAGATCGATGTAATAGCTAAGTACCAAGATAAAGAATCTACCTTCATTGATAATCAAAACATCATGAGTACCCAAGAGAACGACGATAAATTCTACACATTGCGCGTCATCTACAACTTCAAGACCAACAATATCGTTTCCTCTTGGTTGTTGCAAAACGTAGAGCAAAATATGGCCCTGTCTGCCGATATCATGATGATACGTAATGGTCAAGATAGTCCAAACCAACTTACACTCAATGGGAATAGTATCACTGTCACCCCCTCTAAGACCGTATATGGCGTGATGCAGTTTGATAAATTGGATATAACGGGCAATACCAAATCTATATGGGAAAAAAGTCTCTACTGGATATCCTTCCCATTCGATGTCAACCTCGTGGATGTATTTGGATTGGGCGAATATGGTACCGCATGGATTATCCAATACTACGATGGCGCAGAACGTGCACAGAAAGGCTGGTTCCAAGAAACAGCTACCTTCTGGAAATACGTAATGCCTGAAGAGCGTAAGAACTTCGTACTCAAGGCTAATGTGGGTTATGGTTTGGCATTGGATATCGAAGCTATCGATTGGCCAAACGATATTGAACAACAAAATCTCTACTTCCCATCTGCAGAGAAGATTGATATTATTGGTTCAGAACTCACTTCCACTACCGTTGATGTGCCTGCACATACTTGTACCATCGAACGTGATGACAGAAATATCAAAGACTCACATTGGAACGTAATCGGTGTACCAAGTTATGCGGATGCGGAGAATGTAGTATCACCTGATGGGCTGAAGTTCTTGTATGAGTGGAATGCTACAAATAATAAACTCAGTGTATCCAACGCTACTACCCATACGTTCAAAGCCATGCACTCTTATATGGTGCAGTTTGCAGGAACAATCGACTGGGAGCATAAGAAAATAGCTCCTGCAGCATTGGCTGCCAAAGCACCTGCAAAAGAGTCAACCTTGCTCCAACTTACGTTGACCGAAGGTGACAAGCAACTTGACCAAACGTATGTGGAACTAACCGACGAGGCAACCGCAGCCTTTGATATGAACATGGACTTAACGAAGTTCTTCAACACCGGACATGCCAATATCTATTCCTGCATACAAACAGTCCCTGTAGCAGCCAACATGCTACCAGTACAAAGTGTGCAAGTGCCTCTTGGCATACAAGTCGTGAAGGAGGGTAATTATACGATAGCATTGCCAGCATCAGTAGATGCAGCACTCGTAACCCTCATCGACAACCAAACACAAACGCACACTTGCCTCAATACCAGTGACTATACCGTCACCCTGCCTGCTGGAACATACGAAAATCGTTTCTTCCTGGCAGTGGAACCACAACGTGTGGTGACGTCCAATCCTGCTAACAAACAGGATACAGCACCTACCGTGAAATTCATCAAGGATGGTCAACTCTATATCCTACACCAAGGCGTCATCTACGATGCACAGGGCAGGAGATAACACAAAGAAACGACTCACCAAGTGGTGAGTCGTTTCTTTGTGTGTTTCACGCGACTGCGTCGCTTGTTGCGGCTGTTTCACGCCTTGCAGTGTTTCATCGCCTTGCAGTGTTTCATCGCCTGAGGCTGTTTCATCGCCTGAGGCTGTTTCATCGCCTGAGGCTGTTTCATCGCCTTGCGGCTGTTTCATCGCCTGCGGCTGTTTCATCTCCTTGCGGCTGTTTCATCGCCTGCGGCTGTTTTATCGCCTTGCGGCTGTTTCATCGCCTTGCGGCTGTTTCATCGCCTGCGGCTGTTTCACGCGACTGCGGCTGTTTTATCGCCTTGCGGCTGTTTCATCGCCTTGCGGCTGTTTCACGCCTTGCGCTGTTTCATCGCCTTGCGGCTGTTTCACGCCTTGCAGTGTTTCATCGCCTTGCGGCTGTTTCACGCTCCTTCGTCGTTTGTTTCTTCTTCAAAATTCAAAATTCAAAATTCAAAATTATCCCAAGGGTATAGCAAGGGTATAGCAGGGGTATACGATTGCACCTGTGACAGTCTAAAGATTCCACGCATCAGAGATGCTTGTATCATCACATCAAAGATGCTGTTTCACGCGCCTTCGTCGTTTGTTTCTTCTTCAAAATTCTTATCTCACCTTCGGTTCAAACGATTATTCGCAAAGCGAATTTTCAAAATTCTTAATTCAAAATTCTTAATTATCCCAAGTGTATACGATTGTACCTGTGACAGTCTAAAGGTTTCACGCATCAGAGATGCTTGTATCATCGCATCAAAGATGCTGTTTCACGCACTTCGTGCTTGTTTCAAAGTTTCAGTAGCGCATTGACTACAGATACTCAATCTCCATGTCGTAGCTCCAGGTATCGAAATACAAGTTGCCACCACGCCATTCTACTTCGCCACGTTGGAAATCAACCGTTTCACTGCGTGGATATTCTTTGGCAGGGCTCAATGGCATGCCAAAATCTTGGTTAACTATCAGACGATAACTCTCCACACCAGTCAAATAGAAATACTCATTCTCTGTACCCTTGATGAGTGACATAAAACCATTTGATACATCTATAGGTACCCAACCTATTCCTTCGTAGTATACCTCTGCCCAGTCGTGTAAGTTCCAACCACTGGGAGGAGTAATCAAACCACTTTGGAAATAACAAGGAATGCCTGCGATGCGGCATAGCGTCAACAGTAGCAATGTCTTTTGTCCGCAGTCAGCATGCTTCACTTGTAGCACATATTCAGGGATATTAGCGATAGTGGAATACTCACGTGCACCACACCATGGGAACGTGCTGGCTATCCATGTGAAGATAGACTTAACTTTATCATAAGGGTTGGTCAGACCACGTGTCAACGAATCACTCAAAGCACGCATCTGAGGTGTGAAGATAACATGCTCGTCACGTTCTGCTGTATAAGTACGGTATAGCTCGGTGGTCGTATCATAAGGCAGTACATCTGCTGCACTGATAGGACGATACTCTCCGTAGATAGTATAGATGAACTCTTCTTCAAAAACGGTAGGTTCGCCTGCCACCGCCTCTTTTTCCATGTACAAAGTAGAGTGTGCACAATCGGGATGAGAGAAAACATAGTCATCGCTATTGGCACCTACAAACACGACATCCTGTTGACGTGCTACATCTTGACGAGGGTAGGGTAACCAACAACGTATCGTTTCCCCCGCTGGCACAGCATCCGCCTTTACGGTGATGCTATACTTCACCTTCATACGCTTGCCTTCTGCCAATGGAGGATTGGCTACCAACGACAAGATCTGACGATACTCCTCTTGCACATCATTGCCTATGGCTGTACCACGCATCGAGTCGTTATCTTTGTACGCTGCGGCTTCTTTGATAGCCTTGCATGCAGAGTCTTGGCGAAAGAGATTAGAAGCCGTACGCTTGAAATACTTACGCTCACCATCTATCACCATGCTCTCCAACAATCCACTCTCGGTCCAAGCCATTATCTGCTCGTCCGTAACTTGAGGTATATACTGCTGAATATACTTTTTTACGTCTGCCTCCGTCCATGAGAAATCGTAACGCAGACGGTAGTCTAAGTCTTTTTCCCAACTATACGTACTCGAAGAACGATGGGTGCAACCCAACAAGAACAAAGTGCAAATACATAACGTAAGAGCATTACTAAAGATGTGTTTCATGGTATTAAATGGTGTTACTATTTATTGCTTACAAATCACCTCAACGGCTTTTTGTGTGATGTCATCGTCACGCTCATACAGAGGGAAGAACCCTTCGTCATTCAGTATGTTGCGCACGATATAGGCTTGTACGATACGTTTGATCAATGGACGGGACTTAGCTATCTCACTCGCATTGGCAGGTACACCCTTTTGTGCACAGAAAGAGACAAACTCATCCAACCAATTCTGTCCATTCAAATACGCCTCCAAAGATTTCCAATCGCTGTATTTCTCCAGCGTCTTACGGTGCTTATCCGTGTATTGGTATGCAAACTGATAGGTGTAGGCACGGTTGGAAACCTTGGTAAAATATGGCGTGTACAATGATGTGTCACGGCCTACAAAGATATCGGGCATGATGCCGCCACCACCATACACCACACGACCTTTCTTGGTATAGTAACGCGTACTATCGATCAAATGAATGCTATCTGCCGAGAAAAACTCCCCGTTCTCAAAACGATTGATGAGGTCCAAAGCATACTCATCATCGCCACCCATCTTATAAGGTTTTTGTATGCAACGACCTGCAGGGGTATAATAACGTGCGACAGTCAAGCGAAGTGCACTACTATCAGGAAAAGCTATTTGTTGTTGAACCAATCCTTTGCCGAACGAACGACGCCCAATGACCATGCCACGATCGTTGTCCTGCATCGCACCTGCGAAAATCTCACTGGCTGAGGCCGAGAAATTGTCTATCAGTACCACCAAAGGGACCTCTTTGAAACGACCACTGCCATCTGCCTGATAGTCCATGCGACGATAAGCACGTCCCTCTGCATACACAATCATATCCCCACGTTCCAAAAACTCGTTGGCCATACGAATCGCTTGGTCCATATAACCGCCCGAGTTCTCTCGCAAGTCAATGATATAACGATTTGCACCCTGGCTACGCAGACGTGCCAACGCTTGGATAAACTCACTATAAGTACTCTCGCCAAACTTATTGACGCGAATGAAACCTATCTTATCCTTGGCACAGTCAATGATAAACGATGCATCTACCGACAAGACTGGGATATCCCCACGGGTAATGGTATAACGTAGAATCTCATCGCTACCAAAACGCTTGACACCTATCGTTACTTGCGTACCCTTGGGACCACGCAACGTATGCATCACGCGCTCGTTGTTGATTTTCTTACCCACAAACACCGAATCGTCTACCTCTACCAACTTGTCACCAGCCAATACACCAATGGACTCGGATGGGCCACCACGAATAACCGATACGATGTGTACCGTGTCGTTTTGGATATTAAACTGCACACCTATGCCTGAGAAAGATGAAGACAACTCCGAATTGACCATCTCAAGGTCTTTCTTGGGGATATACGATGAGTGAGGGTCCAGTTTTTGTACCAACTCTACGACCACCTCATCCGTGATACTATCCATATCCAATGCGTCAACGTAACCACGCTGCATCACATCAAGCACCTGCTCTATCTTACTTGGTGGTTGAGAAAAGAATTGACCATTCTGGATAAAAAATCGTTGGGCATTGGCCTTGTTGCTTAGTGCATTACCAATCAATAATCCCAAAAGCAAAAACACCAACGATAGGGTGGGCCATGTGTAACGGCGCCAACCGTTCATACGTTTTTCGTCTTTCTCTGTATTCATAGTTGTGTGTGTTAAAGATTTGTTTGATTACTCTGTTGGAAGATAGTCCACCACGATGCCCGCACGCTTCAACAGGTCAATACCATCCATGATGCGATAACACTCACCATAAACGACTCGCTTGATACCAGCTTGAATAATCAACTTCGAACACTCCATACAAGGAGAGGCCGTCACATACAATGTGGCACCCTCCGAAGAGTTGTGCGAACGAGCCACTTTCGTTATCGCATTCGCCTCGGCATGAAGGACATAAGGCTTGCTTACGTTGTGCTCGTCCTCACATGTGTTCTCAAATCCCGAAGGAGTACCATTGTAACCATCGGAAATGATCATCTGATTTTTGACCAACAATGCACCCACCTTGCGACGAGTACAATAGGAGTTTTCTGCCCAAGTACGCGCCATACGCATGTAAAGGTAATCCTTTTGATGCTGTTTATTGGAAGATAAATCTGTGTTCATAGAACCTTATTGAGCTAATAGTTCTTTTGCAAATGCAGGGATATCAATGCCGTCAAACGTACCACTGGTCATCATGAGCAACGCACTATGCTGATAATCATGTGAACGCAACTGTGCTTGTAGGGCAAGACTATCGGTAAACACAACTACATTTTCTGTGCCAAACGCTTTGCGAACTTCTTCTGCCTCTATAGGAGTCAAACGTTTGTGCTCAATCACTTTGGGGTTGAAATAGACATAAGCTATGTCCGCAGCAGCCATACAATCCTTGTACTGTGGCAAGAACGATGCCGTCAGACTGGAAAACGTGTGCAACTCCATACATGCTATCAAACGCAAGTCTGGATAGCGTTCCTTCACGGCATTCACCGTCGCTTTCAACTTGCTGGGAGAGTGCGCAAAGTCTTTGTATGCTACACGCTCTACCTGACCTGCAGCATCGTTGAACTCGCAGATCTTCTCCAAACGGTTACCCGCTCCTTGGAATGTGCTGATGGCTTGGTAAAAGTCCTCAGCCTGGATGCCTATCTGCTGGCATGCTAAACATGCTGCCTCCAAGTTCTGCATGTTGTGTTGACCAAACACTTGCATCGCTACATCCCCACGATAACCTTCGTATGGCAGACATTTAACCTTATCCACTACCTCAGCAGCTATGCTGCTCAAATGCTCATCCTTGGCATAGTAAATATATGCGCCGTTGGGCTCGATGGAATGTACAAACTGACGGAATGTATCGACATAACCATCAAACGTTGGGAAGACGTTGATATGGTCCCATGCTATACCTGTCAAAATAGCTACGTGTGGATGATACCACAAGAACTTGCTGCGTCTATCAAGTGGAGATGTCAAATATTCGTCTCCCTCAAACACAGCATACTTAGCTGTATCACTCAAACGAACCATACGCTCAAATCCTTCAATCTGAGCACCTACCATGTAGTCTGCCTCTATACCCAGTTTGTCCAAAACGTATAGAATCATAGACGTAGTGGTGGACTTACCATGAGAACCGCCTACTACAATACGAATCTTGTCTTTGGTCTGCTCATAAAGGTACTCGGGGAAACTGTAAATCTTCAGACCCAATTCTTTCGCACGAAGCAACTCAGGATTGTCTTGACGAGCATGCATACCCAAGATGATGGCATCAATATCTGGCGTGATACGCTCTGGATCCCATCCAATACGCTCAGGCAATAGGCCTGCTTGTGCTAAATGTGTACGAGCTGGGTCAAAAATCTCATCGTCAGAACCGGTTACAACATATCCCTTTTTGCTTGCTACAGCTAATGCTAAATTGTGCATGGCAGCACCACCAATGGCTATGAAATGAATGCGCATAGTATAATGATTTTAATGGTATAGAATGTTTGTATGTATGATTATAAACAAGAACGTTCGCCGATTGGCGAACGTTCATAGGTCTTAGCTAAACAGTTTGCCAAAATCCGCGTGACTGATTGCTTGTTCTTCTATTTTCGCAACACCCTTGAGCGCAGCGTATACTTTTTGTTCTGCTACACGCTCTACAATGCCACGAAGTTGATCCTCTTTCTTGAGCATCTCTTGTGCGTAGTTGGTCAAGAACTGATCTTCAACATGCATCAAGCCATATTGCATAAACTGCATCTTAGCTACTTTCTTTGCATAGTCTTCAACGTCCTCTTTCTCTACTTGAATATTGAAATGCTTCATGAGTTGATCTTTAGCCAAGTGCCAACGCAATTCGTCCAACATCTTGTCAAAGTCACGCTCGATCTCCTCTTCGCTCATCTTCTCATTGGTTGCTTTCACCCAACGTTTCAAGAACGCTTCTGGGAACGCTACTTTCTCCATTTTCTTCATGATGGCAGCTTTGGCATCCAAACCGAACTTGTATTCGCTATCCTCGCTCATGTTCTCTTCGATCTCAGCTTTTACGTGTGCACGGAAGTCTGCTTCGTCTTGGATATTGTTCTCACCATATACTTTAGCAAACAACTCTGCGTCAATAGCAGCTGCTTGATGATGCATGATGCCTTGAACCTCCATGGTGAATGTCTCTGACAATCCAGCTACATCCTCTTTCTTGATGCCCAACATAGAAGAAACTTCTACATCACTTTGATATGCTTTCACAGGATTGAAAGTAACTACATCACCTTTCTTAACATCCTTGAAGAGTGCTTTTTGCTCTTCATCTTTCATATACATAGGGTTGAACATAGCGTTCTCTTTCACTACACCGCCTTCTTTTTGCTCGGTAATGATGCCCTTCAAAATGTCGTTTTCTTGTGCTTGCTCTACTTCTACGTTCTCACCATAACGCTCTGCATAACTGTTGATTTGGTTATCTACCATCTCGTCAGTAACGGTGATGTTGTAATGAGTCAATTTGTTCTTACCATTCAACTTAGCATCAAACTCTGGAGCCAATGCTATGTCAAAAGCAAAAGTAAAGGTGTCTTGTGTATCCATATCCAATGCTGGAGTCAACTCTTCGTTTGGTAGTGGATCACCCAAAATATTCAATTTTTGATCCTCCATGTACTTGCCCAAGTGGGTACCAATCTCTTTGTTGATAACCTCTGCTAATACACCTTTGCCATACATTTTCTTGATCATACCCATAGGTACCATGCCCGGACGGAAACCAGGAACATTGGCCTTTTGGCGGATTTGTTTCAACTCTTTTTGTACAGCGTCTTGATAGTCTTGGGGCTCAAGTGTCAAGGTGAGCACCATCATTTGGTCTTTAACTTCTGATTGATTAATTTGCATAGTTGTATATTTTTATCTGTTATTTTCGCACTAAAAGCCTGCAAAGATACTGATTTATTTTGACTTATACAAATATTTCGTTGTTTTATTGAAAAAGTAAACCACACATTGCATTATGACTGCTTCCATTACGACCATTAGTATGAACTGGCATGTTCCTCATACTGATTGATAGCCATTCGCATCAAGATGCGACCTTGCTCAATGATATCTGCCGTTTTGTCGAAGTCAAAAGTAGTATATGCATATTGGGGCATCATGGCATGAATATCTGGTGGAAATAGTTGCAACATCAGTTGCGTGTTCTGCTGCAACTGAATGTCCGACATCCTATCTGCCATGGAAAAGTACGTGATTTGATTGCCAAGGTCCGCTTGCTCTTCCGACTGACGTTGGTCCAAGCGAGCCTTGAGATGCTGTATCGGTTCTGGAAGCGTAAAACCGTTGCTGGAAAGCAATTCCGCTGCCTTCGAAAGATAAGATTTCTCCACTTGCTTCAGGTGCATAGCATCTTTGCCCGAGATGTTCATAGCAACCAACAACTCTCCTTGGTTGCGAATCACACGGTTCAAAGGTAATGGGTTCACAATGCCTCCATCTACCAGCAACTGTTGACCTTTTTGAATCGGATGAAAAAACAAAGGAATGGATATGGAAGCACGGATTGCGTCAAACAGACTGCCTTGCGTAAAAATGATCTCATCCGAAGATATAAGGTCCGCCGCAACGATAGAACAGGGAATAGGCAGATCTTCTATACGATGGTCTGGCACGATATGTTTCAGTGCCTCAATGACGCGCTCCCCTTTCACAAAAGCGTGGTCCGTAATATTGATGTCCACCATCGAGAAAATAGTCTGCTTATCCACCTCCAAAAACCACTCTTTCGCTTCTCGCAATTTGCCCGCAGCATACATGCCTGCTATCATTGCGCCAATCGATGTACCAGCGATGCTACTTATCTCATAACCTCGCGCCATCAGCTCTTCAATAGCCCCAATATGTGCCATGCCTCTGGCTCCACCAGCACCCAAAACGAGGGCAACACGTTTACTTTCCATACAATCAAAAAATTTATTTACAGGATACAAATACCGTACCACGAATAGCTCAACTCATACCCCTTCCTGCTTGTTTTACTAACGCTCAACAAAGAAAAAACGGTTGCCTTCCACAACCGTTTCTTCATATCTTATTTGCTTGCCTTAGCTTCTTCTTCGTATGCTGCAAATGGGAAAATCAAACATGCAGTACCGTCCATCGTAGGCTCGTTGGTCGAGTAATCGTGAGTCGAATCGTGATATACCATCACATCGGGTTGATAACGCATGTAATTGATACCACCCTTCATATTGACGCCACGCAAACTGTTGAAGATGCCTATATACACAGGGCCGTCCACCAAACCACCGGTTGTGTTACCAATCTTCTCGTTGATGATAAACGAGTGAGGTTGAGTAGGGTAGCGCTTTGCACCAGGCAACTCCACAATCATACATACGCCCCAAGGATTGCAACCCAATAGCCAGTCGCGCAAGGACGATTCCATGTCAATATAGGTCGAGTCATTGGTCAATTGACGATACAAAATACATTGGGTCAACATAGCTGTCGTAAGGTTATTCGAGCACCATATCGATGGAACGCCATACAAGAACGCTTGTTGTACAGGCTTACCATGGATAGCACGTTGATACACCATATCAATACCTTTCTTCAAATAAGCGACAAACTCCTCACGTGAGCGATTCTTATCCTCTTTAGCCAAACGATAGTGACCAATATTCATAAATGGATACCATTGGTAGTGGCGAGCCGTATCACTTCCCATCCAAGGAGTGGTAGGTTCTTTGCGACCATAGGCTACTGCAGCCTTGAGGTAGGACTTGTCGTTTGTCTTGCGATACAACTCATACGCGCCCAACTCCATATCGTCCACCCAGTTGGTCTCTTCATATACATAAGGAGAGACAACCGATGCCGTTTGACTGAAACCAGGTTTACGAACACCTAAATCGTAGGCGTCTTGTGCCTTGTTGCCAATACGTGTCGCCAATTCAGGATAGTATGGAGCCAAAATCTTGCTGCCCAATGCAAAACAAGAGGCATATTTACCGACGATAGATGAAGTACCCGTTGAGATATTCATACCCTTACCTTGTACCTGTGGCTCACCTGTAACGAAATATACGGGACGACCATTATTAACACCCCAACCATAATCGGCTAAGTCATCCTTTGGAAAACGCATGCCTATATGGTCACGGTCATCTGCCAATTGATTGTAAAACTCTCCTGGTTCAGGATTCATGCGGTCCAACCAATCCAAACCCCAACGAATCTCATCAACGATATCAGGAATACCATTCGCACCTGGGGTACCATCCGTTTGGTATGCGTCGCCAAACAATTGAGGATATTGCTCATAAGCTAACATCATCTGATAGATCGCATTAGCAGTAGTCGTAGCATATTGCAAACAATCGCTGGCATCGTGCCAACCACCACGTACGTCTATATGTTGCCCTGTCTTGGTTGGGTGGTAAATGATATAACCATCTTTTTGGTGGCAACTATCTCCTGTGAACGGATTCCAACCGCAACGTTGCTGACGCATGTAGTTGAGAGGAAAATCTGCCAACCCATCATACACATGCTTGCTGATGAGAAAACTATCGGAAACAGCATCTCCTATCTTCAGTTGATGCCAACCTTCCTCTTTGAGGTCCGAGAAATCGTAGCGGGTATATTCCCATCGCCCACTATCACCCGTCATGATGATAGCAAACTTCTTCGCCTCTGGAAGATAACCAATCTGTGAAACACGAATGATTTGTTCGGCCATTGCCAAACTACTAATGCATAAAACGCATAGGAATAATTTAAAACGCATAGTGGATGTATTATATTAAATTCGAAGCAAAGGTACTGAAAAAAAAGCAGATATGCAAGTAATAGGGTATGAAATGGTTGTTTATTGATAAGCTTTGTTTCAACTCCCTCCGTTAGAAGGTGGGAAGAGGTATGCTACAAGCATAGAATGAAATAAGGATATCCGTGGGACTTTCCATGGGTTTTCGGTGGCTTTCTGTATAACGTGTTTCTATAATATTGCTGCAAAAATCTTCGGCGCGGAAAGGATTTTGTGCCTAAGGTTGGAGAATTATGAGTGGAAAGTGACATATAAAGTATGCGGAAGTTGCTATGTTATAAGCACTTCCGCATGGGTGTATTTTTTTTTGAAAAAAGTTTTCGTGTGCCGAAGATTGTGCCGAAGAATGTATTGTAACCCGTTTTTAGACCGCTTAAAGTACTTTTTTATAAAAAAAACAACTTTTCAAAGTCTTTTTTCTTAAAATATTTGCACTATTAAAAGTTTTTTTGTACCTTTGCGCCACTAAATAAAATCATTAAATCCCAAATCTATTATGGAATATACAGATTTAGAGCAATTGTATATAATCAGTAACCGTAAGATTAATGAAGTGGATACTTCATTTCATAGGTATTTATATTCGAAAATCAATTGGGATAATCGAATAATAGGCATCAAAGGTAATGGTGGTGTTGGTAAAACGACCTTGGTGTTACAGCATATCCGCGAATCATTTCCTGATAGAAGTAAGGTGCTTTACGTACGACTGGATAATATGTGGTTCAAGACACATAATCTTATGGATTTGGTAGAGTACCACTATACGCATGGTGGCACACATATATTCCTTGATGAGGTACATCATTTGCGTAACTGGGCAAGTTATATCAAAAGTATGTACGATGATTACAATGACTTGTATGTCGTTTATACAGGTTCGTCTATGTTGGAGATTGCACAGAAGGAAGCTGATATGGGACGTCGTCAGCGTGTTTACACACTCAACGGGATGTCGTTTCGTGAGTTCCTGAATTTTGAGGGACATAATGTAGGAGATGCGATTACATTAGACGAACTTTTGAAGAATCATACTCAGATAGCTTCTGACATTTGTAAAGGGAAAAAGATTTTGCCACTTTTCTTACAGTATTTACAATATGGCTGTTATCCTTTCTATAAAGAAGAAGGAGATGGATTTTTTGAACGTTTGCATGGTGTTATTTTACATGTGCTGGAGAATGATTTACCCCAAGTGGAAGACATATCATATACTACCATTGATAAAATTAAGCGAATGCTTATGATTTTGGCAGAACGCGTGCCAATGATGCCAAAGATGTCAGAACTTTATCGCGAATTAGAAACCAATCGCGAGCATGGCAATCGCATGTTAGCATTGCTGGCTAAGGCAGGTCTGCTGGCACTTTATGCACATGAGATGATAAACTTGAATAGTCTTAACAAACCTGATAAAATATATCTTTACAATCCGAATTTGATGTATTGCTTGAGTACACATATAGATAAAGGAACTTTAAGAGAGACCTTCTTCTACGACCAAATGCGAAGTGTCAGCGAGGTGTTGCTACCAAAAAACGGAGACTTTATGGTTAATCGTGAGTATCTATTTGAGGTTGGCGGCAAGGGTAAGAGTTTTGATCAGATTAAAGATGAGCCGAAATCTTATTTAGCAATTGACGATATTGAGATAGGTCATTTTAATCGTATTCCTCTTTGGCTCTTTGGATTTTTATACTAATCGTATTTTATTCACATATTTACAGCAAGCGGGAAGTGATATAATCAATCGCTTCCCGCTTGTAGTATTTTTTTGAAAAAAGTTTTCTTCGCGCGAAGATTGTGCCGAAGGTATGCAACAGTTATGCAGCATTAGTGAATAAAGAATGTTGTATCAGAAATGAGAGAATCGGTATCTGGATTTACATAATTATGGATATGATATGCTGAATAAATGTCACCGTTATCATGGACTTGGTATCTGTAAATTCCGCACTCAGACACGCTACTCCACAGGAATGATGTGATAGTTTTATCTTCGGGATTGATAATCGTGTTTCCATCTAAAGCAAAATACCCTTCCTCACCGATGACTTCTTTTCGAACCAGTCCAGACTCAGTCATTTCATATATCTCATGTGCAGAACCACCTTTAGCTCCTCCGTGATAGTAATTCAGAAGTAATTCATCTTCCCCATCGAAATCAATATCGTAGAATTGATATTCTGCATTGGGAAGAAGTGAATTGTGAGAATAATTGTTTCGAGTGGTATCATATTTGAAAATATAGTAATCGCAGGTCTTGAATCCATTGAAATCTTTAGAATATACAATATCAGATACATTCTTGCTCATAAAGATATTCTTAAAACTTTTGGCTTTTTCTGACCAATCAGTCCAAATATATTCTTTCCCCGTTTTCAGGTTATAGAAAAATAATCGAACTCCGTTTTCAGATGCACTCCATCCATATTCCTTTGAATAGTTAGGATATAGAATACCACTTACTTCAAAGTCATTGATGATTGTATCGAATTTGAAATAAACACTAATAGTTCTCCAATCATCCTTGAGCGGATTCTTTTTTTCTAAATCCAATACCCAATTCAACGAGAGCCTTTTAATATCTAAATAAGCATAACCGACACTATCAGTTAAATCATGCAAAGCCCATACGATAGCAAGCGTGTCGTTCGACCAATAATATGCATCATAGCATGCTTTACTAAGGTGCCAATAAGTGCCAGTGTCAGCAATCAATTCTTTGGGCACAGTAGCCTTGCAGTCCTCATAAGCACCAAATTCGTTTTCAATAACTTGCCTTAATGAATCAAAATAGGCAATAGAAACATTGAATGTCAATGCAGAGATTTCCACTTTTCCGTGATTGGGGAAGACTTCCCAAAAACGGTTATCCCATTCGGAAAACGAATGCATATCTCCGTAATAAGCATTAGTAAATAGGTCTAATACAGAAGACTTGGGCTGCTCTGTTTTCTGGCAGGAGAAAAAAGAAAAGACAATCAGTACTAATGGAATGAGTCGTTTCATAAATCTAGCTTTTTATACGATACTCTAACAAATATGCAGCAAACAATAATATTGTTGAAATAGGTATTATCCAACTAGCAAGCACATTGGTGTTAAAGCCAAACACATGTCCAGTTGTGAACACATGCGCTAAAGAAATTAGCCAAAGCAAAAACATTAGACCAATGATAATAGCGACTGCTAAACCTATCTTTCCGATATATTTGGTAGAAATATACATTTGGGGCTTGATATATGCATATTGCCATAACCATGCAGTAACAAGTAACAGCATTATGTAACGCAGCCACGCAAAACGATACCACGCAAAGTAAGGTAAACCATGGATTATAATGATATTCCCCAATATATTAAATATTAGGGCAAAGAGCAAGATTCCAACAATAATCCATGCTTGCCACAATAGTGATTTAGATAATATAGGTAATTGTTGGCGATTAACGAATAGAGTTAGCCCAAATACAGCAATGCTTAAAAATAACAATGTACTGCAAACATACGAAAGCACGAAGTACTTATCTATAGCCAAGATGACATTAGAATAGAACTCTGTTTGTGCTAAAATAGCAAACAAACAATAGATGGACATTGCCACCGCAGCGAAAAGAGATGAAGTTTTGAGAGATAGTTTCATAGTTGTAATTAGTTTATGTTTATTTATTAAAATTCGTTGCAAAGATAATACTTTTTTGTGACATAACCAAATCTTCAAGGCATTTTAGGCAAAGTATTAGTCATCTGTCTTTTTATCTCTTGGATTAGGTCCGAACTCGTTCCCCTCTTGTTGCGCTGGCAAAACATAGAGGAGCAAGAAATATAATGGGATTAATATGAACCACCATGATTTACCTCTATCGTGACATCTTCTAACCATTGTAGCAATGTACACCCAAAGCGCAGCGAGCATTACTATGCAATAAAGTATTGTAACAAGGGCACTCATTTCAATATCTTTATTGGCAGGAATAGCCACAAAGTTGCAAATAAAGGTTACAAGCCAATACTCCGTTCGGGTGGCTCGTCCTTTGAATGAAAATATATTGTTTTTGTGCTTTGGCTCTATTGCAGGTTCGTCTTTTTGTGTAACGTACATTTCTTCAATTATAGGCTTCTCGGAAGAACTCCTACTATCTTTTGTTATTGGTTTCTCTTGTTCCATAATTATAAAATTTTGAATTAAACTATTGCATTATAGAAGAAAAAGACTTTGGAGAATATAGCGGAAGTGTTCCTTCTATTATATGTTGTTGTTTATTGCTTTCGTTTTCATAAAACAACTGATATGCTTTTAATGCTATTGATAAAACAGATTCTGGTATAGATTCAATCGGAATTAAAATACATTCAGGTGGGGCTGAATGATAAATCATAGATACTCCATAAAGTTGATTGTCTTGTTTCTGAAAGCCAAGTAGCAAATACCATGTCATGCCTTTAGGACATTTCACATACATACCTGTCTGATTTTGTGGATCTCGCCCTAGCCAACTTAGTGGAATATTACGAAATGGATGCTGTGGAGCTATTCGGCATAATTTATGTAGAAAATTATCCGCCTTACTATCATATTGTGATATACGTTGTTTGATTATTTCGCTGTAATGGGTTACCTGCTCATCAATAAGAGAACTATTATCCCAAATAGGAAAATCATACATATCGTAATACCTATTGAGTTCTTGCCATAACGATTCATCCATATATTAATATTTTTGTAAATCTTCTAATTTTACATCTTTGAATACATCTTGAGCCTGTTCGCCCAAAGCTGTTCTATCAACTAAAAACAAGATACGACGAAAACGATTTGTTTTTAAGAATCGATAAACCATTCCAAGAATTGTTCTTGTTTTTCCAGTTCCTGTTGCCATTGCCAGAAGCATTTGTTTTTTACCTTCTGTAAGAGCCTTGTCTACAGCATGAATTGCTTCTATTTGATATTCACGTAAACTTAAACCATCTTTGTTTCTTAAAAAATCATCATCATCAATTTTTTCAAATTGAAGTTGTGTAGAATTTTCGTCACGCTCAAGAAGTTCTGCAATTCCAATTGGACTCATCCATCCTTGTAAAGCTCTTGGTGCTTTTGTGGGATTTCTAAAATCTATAAACCAGATTCCAGATTTTGTTTCCAACTGTTTTAAATATGGTCTTCCATTTGTTGCAAAGGCAAAAGGAACTTTATATTCATTATTAAGTCCCCAATTTCCTTGTATAAAATCTTTGTCTGTATCCTTTATTAGACTTGCGTATTCTTTGCATTGTCCGTCTATAACACATGGAATATCTTTGTGTTCTGCTTTTGCTTCTATTACACCAACAAGTTTTTCACCAATAAATAAAGCGTAATCTGCATATCCGTGATTATAAATTTTGGAATCTGTTCGCCATTCTGCAATTGCCATGTTATGACCTTTTTGTGGGCGAGTTCCATTTTTCTTTTGATTTAATACATTTGTATCACATTCCCAACCTACTTTGCGAAGCTGTTCATCTATAAGTTCTCGAGTTTCTGCTTCTGTAAGTGGACGAGCGCGATTTGCCTTGTAAGAACGATTTTTGCGCTCTGCAATCAAAACCTTTGGAGCGTTTGCTGCGGAATTTGTTGCTTGTGTAATTAGTTGATTTTCTAAATCTTCTTCTTTAACAATATCCTGTTCAGCTCTTCCTAAAGTTGTGCCTTCCATAATCAAGTAATCTGGATTTTTAATTGTTCTTTTAAAAACGGAACTTTGCCAAGATGCTCTTCCATGAAATCTTATATCTCCGGAATAAACAATCGTTTTTCCGTCAGTTTCAATTTCATAAGCAGTGGCTCCGGCAATATGAAGCCTACCGGGATGCCTGCGTGAAAGCCAACCTGGCGCTGTATAGGCAGTACTTCCCCCGGATCGGCTGTGTTATCATGGCTTCCGGTTTTGGAAAGAGGTTTGGCGGGAATAAGCTGATAG
>ERZ808048.70-NODE-70-length-20929-cov-7.733886_pt1 | contig 20929 bp, 18 predicted proteins | sample MGYA00380197_ERZ808048 | MGnify/ENA primary metagenome ERZ808048 (study PRJEB31490, sample SAMN06133377) | cow dung metagenome | isolation source: M1 | host: cow | place: China: Chengdu | collected 2015-05 ... | reverse complement strand
ATGCATAGTCACGCATTGCAGAGTAGAGCATGTAGATGATATCGTATCCGTAGAAGTGGAGTGCATCATCCTCTGAGAGTTTTGATGCATAAGTATCGATGATGAATCCGTCGTTGGAGAACATCAATTCCATAATCTCGCCCTTTTCGGTTAAGACACAGAACTGCTGGTCAACTTTTTTGGTCGGGTTATCAGGTCTAAAGGAAACCGGTTCAGCGGATTTGCCGAGGATAATCATCTTCTCGGCATAGTATTTCTGATCGTAGAGTTCTCCTTTGGTATCCATCTTTGCTTTTAAGAGGAACTCCTGTCCGATTTCTTCAACAACAGCACCGACTGTTTTTGCCATCATTGAAAGAAGCTCTGCACTTCCCTCTTCAATTTTTGAGGCTGCGGCATTCTGTTCTTCTTTGGTTTCTGTAACAAGGCTTCTTAACCTGTAAAATCCCTGTTCGATGACTTCATCCATATACAGAATATGTTTGTATCTTCCGATACATTAACCTACAGTCAACAGCTATGTATAAGAGAAGTCATGGATTATTTTGTCGCCTTAAATCAGATTCTTGTTCTGTTCCTTCTGACAGGGGTTGGATTTTTCTGTCGAAGGGCTGGTATTTTGAATCAGAATTCGGTGTCTTCTCTTTCAAAGTTCCTGCTAAACATCTGTATTCCGGCGATGATTATCTATTCAATGCAGATTCCGTTCTCACAAAGCATTGCGGAAAAAAGCGGGATGCTTATCTTTGCGGCTCTCTGTTATTACGTGATTGCTTTTGCCGTCTGCTTTGTTACTCCGTATATTCTTCGCTGTAAGAAGGAGGAGTATGGAGTATTCCGCTTTATGACGATGTTTTCGAACTCGATGTTTATGGGTTTTCCAATTCTTTCTATGTTCTTTGGACCGGAGGCTATCTTCTATGCGGCAATCTTCAATATTCCATTTACGCTTCTGACATACTCGGTTGGTATATGGATTCTCCGCTCAGGTGAGGGCGGAATCTCTTTCTCATGGAAACTTCTGCTGAATGCGGCATTTCTTTCGACCTTTGTCGGGATACTGTTCTTTGTGACATCGTTTTCGATTCCTGACCCGTTCTACGGAGCACTCGGTCTGCTGTCTGACATTACAACTCCTATGTCTCTTGTTGTAACCGGAGGTTTTCTTGCAAGTCTTGAGACAAAGGCAATATTTTCCAATGTCAGGCAGTACTTTGCCGCAGGAATCAGACTTCTGATTATCCCGGCAATTACTTTTGCAGTATGTTCTTTGTTTATCACAGACCCGCTGATTCTTGGAATCACTGTTGTTACAGCAGGAATGCCGGCGGCGGTAAATACAGTAATTTTAGCAGAAGAGCATGGTGCAAGGCCGGACATCGCGGCACAGGGTGTGTTTATCTCGACGCTGCTGTGTATTTTAACGATTCCGCTTCTTGCGGTGTTTATCGGATAAAAAATTATGAGTGTATGGTGAAGAGTTTCTCATCAGGTGTATTGAATGCCTGCTGTAAGAGTTCTTCCTGAATTTCGTTGAATCTGGCAGTTTCTTCTTTGGAAGCTGTTCCCTCTCTTACCTTCTTACGGAGTTTGTCTCCTTCATCATTTTTGATTTTGCTTCCCGGCACTTCATCAATGAAGAGTTTTGAGCCGTCTGCTTTTTCTAAAACGAAGTGGAGTTCTCCTTTGTCTTCGATGGTTAAGGTTTCATCTGTCAGGCGGAATGTGTGACGAAGGGCATCCAATGGACAGCGGGTAGTTGTTGAGTATACGCGAACCGGTTCATCGCCTGCCCATTCTGCGGCTGCTTTTGCCATTTTGTATCCAATAGCTATTCCCGGACAGCGGTGTCCGTGAGCTTCGGCTATTTCTTCGAATGTTGGAATTTGTGTCATAAAAAAAGATTAGAGGTATTTGTGGGCACGGAGCCAGTCTACCTGCGGGGTGGTGTAACGGTAGACGATGTCACACTTGTCATCCTGGAAGTCCCATGGGATAACAATTAAGATGTCGCCTTCGCGAATCCAAATCCGCTTCTTGATTTTGCCCTTGATTCTTCCAAGGCGGGTTACACCGTCAGAACAGCGAACTCTGATATGGTTTGAGCCAAGCATCAGTTCTGCCTGTGCAAACTGTTCCTTTTCTTTCTTGTTCGGAAGCTTTACGCGAATAATGCTGCCGTCTTCGGCAACATCCTGTTTATCATTCTCCATGAACCCCAAGTGGTATTCTCCTACTGTATATATTTGTCCTGAGGTAAGATAAATTATTGTAATCACTAACAAACATGAAACCTGCGGTATTTAATTACTATGCCGTCGTTTCTTAAGTTAAGAAGGACGGTGCCGTACGACAAAATATACATTTCTTGTAAATCCTGAGTCATCTTCAGGGAGCGGAGAAAAAGTATGGAATATTATAGAGCCCGAGCTTAAAAAAAGAAATATCGCATACAAGGTTCTATTCACAACTCCTGAATGCGGAGCAACAGAAACCGTACGGCGTCTGACATCAGATGGAAAACGGCACACATTAATTGTTTTAGGCGGAGACGGAACCATAAATGAGGTGGTAAACGGCATCTGTTATCCAAAGAAGATGACTCTTGGATATATTCCAACAGGTTCCGGGAATGATTTTACGCGTGCACTGAATATTCCAACCAATCCAAAAAAGGCACTTGAGGTGGTTCTAAATCCGGGACGAATTATCCCGGTCGATATAGGATATGCCGAGATGGATTCAGTGCCGAGGAGGTTTGCTGTATCTGCCGGAATCGGATTTGACGCATCTGTTTGTCACTATGTTGAAAAGTCGCGCATCAAGTCTTTCCTGAATAAAATCAATTTAGGAAATCTGGTCTATACAGGTGTTGCCTTAAAGCGGCTTTTCCTTGACCCGCTTGTTGATGTAGAGCTTGTATTAGATGACGGCGAGCCGCTTTTGTTTTCTAAGGTGTATTTTGCGGCATGTATGAATCATCCGTATGAGGGCGGCGGATTTTTATTCTGCCCTGATGCGAAAACTGATGACGGTATGCTTGATGTGATTGTGGCATCCAATCTTCCAAGGCTGAAAGTTCTTTTTGTTCTTCCGACTGCATTTTTCGGGAAGCATACAGGATTTTCAGGAGTGGATATTTTCAAGTGCAGAAAAGCAGAAATTCGTGTAAAGGATTCATGTCCGATTCATACAGACGGCGAGCCTGTTGATTTTGCAAAATGTCTGAAAGCTGAAGTTTTCGAAGAGCAGGTTATGCTTATGGCTCCTGCTGTCTGAGAATATCTCAGCGTCTCTTTTTCATAAACGAAATTACAAATCCGCCGCTTGCAACAAGCATCAAAATGCATGCGAGGAAAAACATCGTCATAGGCTGGCTTTCGGTCTGACATGCGGCAGCGATTCCAGAGAATACTGCGGCTGTGAAGAAAAGAATGCCTGGAATGAGACTTGTTGCGTCGGTCATAAAAAAAAGTGGGTGGGATTTATGGGCTTACTCTGTGACGGTCACGCGGGAAGAGAACACCCTCTCTGATATTCTGGAGGCCGAGCATGGTCATGATGAGACGCTCGGTTCCAAGACCCCAGCCTGCGTGCGGCGGCATACCGTATTTGAACGGGTTTAAGTAGAAGTCGAATGCATCAACGTTTAATCCCTTCTCTTTAATCTGCTGAACAAGAAGGTCGTAGATGTGGCATCTCTGTGCTCCGGAGGAAAGTTCCATTCTCGGGTGCATCATGTCGAATGCGCGGCAGACTTCCGGTCTGTCTAAGAACGGCATGGTGTAGAATGGTCTGGTAGAGGAAGGCCACTCGGTGATGAAGTACATGGTACCCATCTTTTCTCCGATGATTCTTTCTGCTGCTGAGGATAAGTCGTCGCCGAAGACAAGCGGCTCTCCGCCTTCGGTGGAGATGGCGATTGCTTCCTCGTAGGTGATTCTCGGGAATGGAACGGCTGGAACCTGGAAGTCTTCGATTCCGAGGGTTGCAAGAGCGTCTGCGCAGTGGTCTTTGACGTACTGGTATGCGTATGCAACGACGTTTTCGAGAACAGACATTGCATCTTCCTGGTCTGCGAAGGACATCTCGATATCGATAGATGTTGCTTCGTTTAAGTGGCGGACGGTGTTGTGTTCTTCTGCACGGAAGATTGCACCAATCTCAAAGACGCGGTCGAATCCTGCGCTCATGAGCATCTGCTTGTAGAGCTGCGGGGACTGGTTTAAGAATGCCTCTTTGTCGAAGTATGCGAGCGGGAAGAGTTCAGTTCCACCCTCGGTTGCTGCTGCGACGATTTTCGGGGTCTGTGCCTGAATGAATCCGTGATCCCAGAGGTATTCGCTGATTGCGCGAAGGACTGCGCTTCTGATCTGGAAGATTGCGTTTACTCTCGGCTTTCTTAAGTCGAGGTATCTGTTGTCGAGTCTGGTGTCTAAGTCTGCCGGAACTTTCTCGGAGACGTCGAGCGGGAGCGGGGTTGCTGCACGGGAGAGAACGGTTAAGGTCTCAGGGACAAGTTCTCGTCCTCCGGGTGCTTTCTCGGTTGCTTTTACAACACCGGTACATTCGATAACAGACTCGCGGCTGATTTCCTTTAATGCGGCAAGGACTTCTTCGGATACCTTCTTCTTCGGGATGGTGACCTGAAGGATTCCTGTTCTGTCGCGGACAAGTAAGAAAGTAAGACCGCCTAAGTCTCTTTCTTCGTGAACCCAGCCTGCAACGTGTGCCTGGCCGATTTCAGGGGTGACTTCTTTTATTGGTATGCGCATAAAATCTCTTATACATTGGTCGTCAGGATAGATTATAGTTTGCAGGGATGTTTGTGCTGTCCCAAAAATTCTGAGTCAGTTTTAATTACTCCTGGCTTCAATTTTAGTGAGAGAAAAGATTTGGGAGGATAGCGCATGTTTCATTATATCTGGCCAATAGTATTAGTTATCCTGTCAAATGTGATGTATCAGCTCTGTGCCCGGAGGATGCCGAACAGTGTTGACCCGTTTGCCGCCCTTACTGTAACCTATCTGGTCGGCGCTGCCGCTTCTCTTCTTCTGTATCTTCTGCTGCATAAAGGCGGAAACATCATCGAAGAGTTCAGCCAGATAAATTGGGTGCCGTTTATCTTTGGTCTTGTTATCGTCGGAATCGAGGTGGGATGGATTTTTGTGTACCGGGCAGGCTGGCAGGTGAGTACTGCGCCGATTGTTCAAAGCGCTATCGTCGCGGTGATTCTTATCATACTGGGTTTCTTTCTCTTCAAGGAGTCCATGACCTGGAACAAGATTCTCGGAATTGCTGTCTGTATTTTAGGATTGTTCTTCATCAATTTGAAACCGTGAACACACCATGCTCCATCTGCAAAATCATAATACCTCAAAGCGACGTATATTATCTTGTGCAGACATCCGGCATATGAAAGGCCCCCGCCTGACCTATACGCAATCGCGTGGGATGAAGGACGGGACAACAAGATATGCCACAGGCACCCCCTGCCTGGTCAAAGATTCGCGAGGACATGCGATAGCATCCTGTGAACGGCATCGGTTAACGGCAGGGGACAGACCTTTTGACGACGGAGTAAGTCCTGTCATTTCAGAAATTCTTTTAGTCGCAGTAACAGTTATTCTGGCGGCAATTGTTGCCGCATCTCTATTCGGACTTTTTTCTGATTCGATATCTGCATCTGAACCTCCTGAGATTTTAAAGATAACATCCATCTCGCATTATTCGGATTCGGGTAAACTCACGTATGCAGGAATTATAAATCTCAAAAATATCGGGTACGAAGAAATCAAGAACAGAGAACACGGGATGTACATCTCAGTAAACGGAGATAGAGCCCGCGCTGTTATAGAGACTCTTTGTTCATCTGACTTCATTCCGACACATCACTATGGTGTGCGATTAATCAAAGGAGGAGGTCCGCATGGAGATGTATGGGAATCAGGGGCGGTTGGGATAATTGATTTGTCTGATAAAATGATTCACGCAGGAGACCTGGTGACTGTTGAGGTTTACCGTTTAGACACTGAAGAAATCATCTCCCGCTCTGAATTATATGCTCCGTCTGTTTTCGAACAATGAGAACATATATCCTGATTCAGGGCGTATACATTAGGTAGAAGATACTATGCCGAAACACTGCGATATTCCGGTAAAACAGTTCATCCCGAGAGCAGGGATGACCGTCAATGAACTCATCTCCGAGATGGGACAGGCTGGAGCCTACAACGGAGGAAGCCTTTTCGGAGCAGTTGAGCTTTACGAAAAGATGCTCAGCGATCCTGACATGACCAAATTCTTCGGACTTTCCGGAGCTATGGTTCCTGCCGGAATGGGCGGAGTTGTCTCCACTCTTATGGAGAAAGGACACATTGATGTCTTAACATCCACCGGAGCAAACTTAACCCACGATATTATCGAGGCAATTGGATGCCACCATTACAAAGGTTCTGCCGAGTGTGATGACATCGAACTCAGACAGGATGATATCAACAGAATCTATGATGTCTTCCTGCCAAACGATGCATACATCGAACTCGAAGACTTCATCCAGGATGTTTACAGCAGTCTTCCGGAAAAACCAATCACCATCAGCGACCTGCTTCGAACTATCGGAGAACAGTTAGATACTGGAATTCTCGCAACTGCCGCAAAGAATGACATCCCGGTTTACTGTCCTGCATTCCAGGATTCTGTTCTCGGTCTTCAGTACTGGATGTACTCTCAGTTCCACAAGAAGACTATTCTTGATGCAATCGGAGACATGCACAATCTCATGAACACTGCATTCAATGTCAAGAAGGCAGGAGCTGTCTTTGTCGGAGGCGGTGTCCCGAAGAATTTCACTCTTCAGACTATGCTTATGACAGAAAATGCATTCACCTATGTTATCCAGCTTACCGGAGACAGACCTGACCTGGGAGGACTTTCCGGAGCAACTCTTGATGAGGCAAAGTCCTGGGGTAAGATTGGCGAGGGCGGAGTTGGAATCACTGTTTACGGTGACGCAACAATTACACTCCCGGTTCTTGCGACAGCAACTCTTGAACGTCTGGAGGGACGCAAATAATGGCAGATTTATTATTAGCACTTGATGTAAAAGGAAAGGAAAAGGCAGTCGAAGTCGCAGAAGCATGTGCGGGAGAGATTGATGCAATCAAAATCGGATACCCGCTTGTATTATCCGCAGGTCTTGGTGTAGTTAAGGAGCTTGCAAAGTTCGGTACTCCGATTATTGCAGACTTCAAAGTAGCAGACATTCCAAACACTAACTCTCTCATATGCGAAGAGGTCTTTGCAGCAGGATGTTCCGGCATTATCACTCACGCATTCTGCGGTGAGGATTCTCTTTCTGCAATCGTTGACGGAGCACACGCTCACGGAGGGGAAGCATATGTGGTTTGTGAAATGAGCCACCCTGGAGCTCTTACCTTCTTAACCGGCGCAAACGCAGAAAAGATGGCTGGAATGGCAAAGGCTGCAGGCGCTGACGGCATTATTGCTCCTGCAACCCGCCCTGAGAGAACTGCAGTTCTTCGCGAAATTATCGGAAATGATATGAAAATCTGTTCCCCGGGTGTTGGAGCACAGGGTGCTCAGCCTGAGGATGTCAAGAAGTACGTTGATGGAATTATCGTCGGACGTGCAATCTACGAAGCAGAAGATGTAAAGGCAGCAGCCCACGCATACAAGCTTCGCTGTATCTGATTTTCAAAGATACTCTTCTTTTTTTAGTCTTTACATATTTCAGTAATGTTCTGTATTTCTTCTCAATCAGTGACTGCCAAATAACAAGGGGCACTTTCGCGAAAATGGGCACTTTCGCACCGCGCGGTATGGTATTTATATAGTAGAAAATCATAGGTGTAATTGGAGATCAATTATGGATGCAAAGCAAATCCAACAGATTACCGACAGAATCTCCCTGAATTTACAATCTAAAGGAGTATCGCCGGATACGCAAAGCATTTTTGACAAGCTTGCAGCATACATCAATGATTTTGGTGTGGTAGCAACCGAAGCAGAGCGAAAAGTTCTCTCTGATCAGTACAAAAAGTACGACATCCCTGAAGAGACAAAGCCTGTGTCTCATCCCTCCTCCTCCTCGTCTGGAAATGAGGTAGTAAATCTCGCAGACATTCAGGAAAGTGACTGGGTGACAGTTGAGGTAAAAGTTGTTGCGCTCCAGCCGCCAAACTCGCCTGCAATTTCTCAGACCGGAGTTCTTGCAGACAGTACTGGTGCAGTGCGCTTTGTTACCTTCTCGAAGGCTTCGGAACTTCCAGAGCTTGAGCTTGAGAAATGGTACCGCATTGAGTCTGCTGTTGTTGACTCATTCCGCGGAGCATTAAACCTGAAGATGCATTCCGGTTCGAAAATATCTGAGATTGAGGATGACCGCTGTCTTGTTCCGGCGTCTCCTACTCCGGTTGCCGATGTCAAACCCGGAGTTGTTCCATGCATCCATGTGAAATTTGTTGATGAATGGGAATCCAGAAGTGACCGTATGCTTCAGACCGGGCTTGTTGCTGATGAGTCAGGCCGCATGAAGTTTGTTATCTGGAATGACCCGAATAAAGAGAAGCTGAAGGTTGGTTCTGTATATACTATATTCTATGCAGGTGTTGACGAGTTCAACGGAAGATATTCTCTTACATTAAACTCTGCCATGTGGCTTGAGGATGATGAGGCTTCTCTTTCCGCAGTAAAAGTCCGCGGAAGTTCTGCACCAACTGAGCCTCTTCCGGTTTCCCGTATCCGTGATTTGGAAACAGGATACGCAAGTGTTCGTGTGAAGTTCATTGAAGAGTGGGAATCCCGAAGTGAGCGCATGCTTCAGACCGGACTCGTTGGAGATGAATCAGGTCGTATGAAGTTTGTTATCTGGAAGGATGACAAGAAACAGCCGCTTGAGCTTGGACGTATCTATAATATTACAAATGCAAAGGTGGATGAGTTCAACGGCAGACTTTCACTTTCTCTGAATCCTTCAGAGTATTCTGTGGAAGCTGATGCGGCTGACTTCGAAGTTGGAACTCAGCTTGATGAGATTTCCGGGGCATTGGTTCAGATTTCGAAGGGTTCGGGTCTCATTAAGCGTTGTCCGGTTGAAGGCTGTGGTCGCGCTCTTTCCAAGCAGAATTTATGTCCGGTTCATGAGATTCAGAATAATTATGTCTATGATATGAGAATCAAGGCAGTTGTTGATGATGGTCACAAGGCATACAATGTTCTGTTCGGCCGCGAACTCACTGAAGAGATTTCTGGCATGACTATGGATGAGGCGATTGATATCGGAACAAGCAGTCCGCTTGGTCTTGATGAGGTTCTTGTTCAGATGACTGAGCGTCTTTGCGGACGGTATGTGCGCTGTAAGGGTTCTATGTTTGATAACCGTTTAATGGTTAAGTCTGTTGAGTTTGTGAAATATGATGCATCCGAAGTTGCCGCACTTATGAATCGTGCCGGTGAGTTTGTAAGTCAGGAGGGTGAGTTATGAGTGAGTTTGTAAGTCAGGCTGCTTTCGAGCGTGAGCCGGCAAAGCGCGTTTTCGCTGCTGAGCTTCGTGAGGCTTCGAGAACGTTCCGTGATGAGGGTGATGAGAAGAGTCCGACTTATCTTCTTTTGCCGACTGGAGAACGCTGCAACCGTATTATGATTGCAGGAGCAATCACTGATAAGAGTAAGGCTGGAGACCAGAATGTTCAGTATCGCGCAAAAGTTTCTGATCCGACAGGCATTTTCTATATCAATGCAAGCTCTTATCAGCCGGAAGCTATGCTTCAGTTAGCTAAGATTGATACTGATATGCCGTCATTTGTGGTTGTTATCGGTAAACCGAATGCATACACAACTCCTGAGGGCAGAGTTCTTGTTTCAGTGCGCGCTGAGGCAGTGCAGGTGGTTGACAGAGATACGCGTGATCTTTGGATTCTTGATACTGCGCGCGCAACTCTGGATAGAATCGATGTTATGTTTGGCGCGGATGATGCAGTTTCACCTGATGTGGTACTTGCAAAGGAGACTTATCCGCAGAAGGCAGACCACTGGAAGAAGGTCGTATTCGACGCACTTTCCAAATTGGTCTAACCAAATCATCTTTTTTGTTATTGGATTTGTTTTGAATTTAATTTCGAAGCTTATTTATGCTTCCTCATCCAACTATGTTACCTCACAAGTCAGACAGTAACTCTTCCTGAGTGTACTGGATCTGAGGACTTGTCTGCCTTACGACCTTCGAAGTTTACTTCGAAGGGTTTATATGTTGCAGTGACTAATATGTTAGAGCACCTTTCTGAGACGATTTGTCTCGAAGAAAGCTCTTCTCTTCGAAGTTCGCTTCGAAGGGTATAAATAGTCTTTACAACTAATATGTTAAGGCTGTTTAAGTGGAGAACGCGACGCGAATCACCAAGCACTTTGGATAGCTTGGAGGGATTGTCGGTTCTGACGTTGGTATTGTGGCGATGCGGACATTCATTGAAATGACCGCTGATTCCTAAAAATAAAGCCAAGACATGTTTTTGGATGTTTCGTCATCATGTTTCATGAATCGAAATTTTCAAAGACGTGTGCGACGAAGCGTAAATCATCATAGCTTCAAAATATAGTAATTCTGGTTGATCCTGCCAGAGGCCATTGCTATCAGGGTTTGACTAAGCCATGCGAGTCGAGAGGGTTCGGCCCTCGGCATACTGCTCAGTAACACGTGGTTAACCTGCCCTAAGGTGGTGAATACTCCCGGGAAACTGGGGCTAATGCACCATAGTGGATACTTGCTGGAATGCTGTATCCTCGAAAGATCCGTCGCCTTAGGATGGGACTGCGTCCGATTAGGTAGTTGGTGGGGTAACGGCCCACCAAGCCTGTCATCGGTACGGGTTGTGGGAGCAAGATCCCGGAGATGGATTCTGAGACATGAATCCAGGCCCTACGGGGCGCAGCAGGCGCGCAAACTTTACAATGCGAGCAATCGTGATAAGGAAACCCTGAGTGCCTGTTGATGCAGGCTGTTCATCTGTTTAAATTGCAGGTGAAGAAAGGGCAGGGCAAGACCGGTGCCAGCCGCCGCGGTAATACCGGCTGCTCGAGTGATGGCCACTATTACTGGGTTTAAAGCGTCCGTAGCTTGACTGATAGGTCTCTTGGGAAATCTTAACGCTTAACGTTAAGGCGTCTAAGAGATACCGTCAGTCTTGGAACTGGGAGAGGTAAACCGTACTTCGGGGGTAGGAGTGAAATCTTGTAATCCTCGAGGGACGACCTATGGCGAAGGCAGTTTACCAGAACAGCTTCGACAGTGAGGGACGAAAGCTGGGGGAGCAAACGGGATTAGATACCCCGGTAGTCCCAGCCGTAAACAATGTGCGTTAGGTGTATCGGTAACCACGCGTTACTGATGCGCCGCAGAGAAATCGTGAAACGCACCACCTGGGAAGTACGGTCGCAAGGCTGAAACTTAAAGGAATTGGCGGGGGAGCACCACAACAGGTGGAGCCTGCGGTTTAATTGGATTCAACGCCGGACATCTCACCGGGTAAGACAGCTGAATGATTGTCAATCTGAAGGTTTTACATGACTAGCTGAGAGGAGGTGCATGGCCGTCGTCAGTTCGTACTGTGAAGCATCCTGTTAAGTCAGGCAACGAGCGAGACCCACGCCAACAATTGCCAGCATCATCTCCGGATGGATGGGGACATTGTTGGGACCGCCTCTGCTAAAGGGGAGGAAGGAATGGGCAACGGTAGGTCAGCATGCCCCGAATTACCCGGGCTACACGCGGGCTACAATGGATGGGACAATGGGTAACACCACCGAAAGGTGTCGTCAATCTCCTAACCCCACCCTTAGTTAGGATTGCGGGTTGCAACTCACCCGCATGAATCTGGAATCTGTAGTAATCGCGTTTCACTATAGCGCGGTGAATACGTCCCTGCTCCTTGCACACACCGCCCGTCAAACCATCCTAGTGAGGCTTGGATGAGTCCCTGGTCTTTGCCGGGGTCGAATCTAGGTTTCGTGAGGAGGGTTAAGTCGTAACAAGGTAGCCGTAGGGGAATCTGCGGCTGGATCACCTCCTAACGATTTAACATCTTGACGCATCCAAAGCATTGGCTTTATTATTATCATGGTCATTTCAATGAACCGTACAATCGCCACAATACCAACATGAATACACTCACTTACTCATAGTGAGGGGCGCGTAGCTCAGCTGGAAGAGCGCGGCGTTTGCAACGCCGAGGCCTGGGGTTCAAATCCCCACGCGTCCATCCGCCGCCGCAGTTTAACTTCGGCAGCGGCTGATGCACCCGGAAATGCGAATTACCGGGGAAGGATCGAGAGTCACTGACTCTTAGAGATCGTGTATAGGTTACTGCATTTGGACGTTAAATGGGTATCAGCGGAAACTTTCTCACTTCACTTAAGAAAGTCGGTAAAATTCTTTATCGCTTCACCTTAAGACAGCACAGAATGAATCCCTGTCACAAAAGTATCCATTTACCGCAAATAATACCAAATGAAGTCAGCAACTAGAAATACTAGACGACAAGAACTAACTGAAACTAATTGTTCTGGTTCTTACGCCAGTTAGTGGATGGTTCGGTTTGAGAGCCGACGAAGGGCGTGCCAAGCTGCGAAAATCTGCGGGAAGACGCAAGGACTCTATGATCCGCAGGTCCCCTAATAGGACATCCTGACTTTAGTCAATCCGTAAGGATAGGGAACCCCCCGAAGTGAAACATCTCAGTAGGGGGAGGAAGAGAAATCAAGAGAGATTACGTTAGTAGAGGCGATCGAACCCGTAACAGTCAAAACTGAATCCCGAAAGGGACATGTAGTGTATGGCCTTCTTTCTGGAGTTAATTGACGATTGGAAGTAGCCTGGAATGGCTTGCCTTAGAGAGTGACAGCCTCGTACATCACCTCAATTAACCCTTTGAAGTGTCCTGAGTAGCGTGGGTCGGAATTCCCGCGTGAATATGGGTGTCACCTAACATCCAAGACTAAATACTCCTCAAAACCGATAGCGAATTAGTAGCGTGAGCGAATACTGAAAAGCATCCCTAAAAAGGAAGTTAAAAGTGCCTGAAACTAACTGGTCATCGTGTGTTGCGGCATGAAAGGATCTCTGCATCGAAAGAACCCATCGCGAGGTGGTAGTATGAGATGCTCTGCCGATGTCGCAACTTACGTTTTGAAGAACGGGCCAAAGAGTGTAATCTATTGGCGAGGTTAACCGTCAAGGGAAGCCGTAGCGAAAGCGACATGATCGTAGTTTACCTGGATCGGCGTACTAATAGTGCGTGGAGTCAATAGGTTACGACCTGAAACCTGGTGATCTATGCCTGGGCAGATTGAAGGGTGCCGAAAGGTGCGTGGAGGATCGCATGCGGTTTTGATATGCAAATCATTCGCGTGACCTGGGTATAGGAGTGAAAGATTCATCGAACCGGGTGTCAGCTGGTTCCTCTCGAAACATATCTAAGTATGACCTCGACCGAGAATGATAGTGAGGTAGAGCACCTATTCGGGATCCCGGGGAAGAAATTCCTCGCTCCTGTGTAAAACTCCAAACTCCCTATCTTCGTAGACGTCGGGCAGTCCGGATTGCGGGGTAAGCTTGTAATCCGTAAGGGAGACAACCCAGCCCATGGTTAATGCCCCCCAATGTAGGCTAAGTGTCAACACTGAATGAAGTCCTAGGTCAAAGACAACTGGAAGGTGAGCTCAGAAGCAGCTATCCTTTAAAAAGTGCGTAACAGCTTACCAGTCAAGATTTAGGGCGCAGAAAATGGACGGGGCTCAAGCCTACTGCAGATACCATGGCGCACGCATTATGCGTGATCGAGTAGAGAGGCGTCCTGTATGGACAGAAGCTGGGGCGTAAGTTCCAGTGGACCGTATAGGAATGAAAATTTTGGCAGTAGTAGAAGCAAAGAATGGTGAGAATCCATTCCGCCGAAGGGGCTAGGTTTCCTCAGCAATGTTCGTCAGCTGAGGGTTAGTCGATCCTAAGTTACACCATAACTTGAGTGTGACAAAAGGGAAACAGGTTAATATTCCTGTACTCTTCACAATAGACTGACGCATCGGGTTATGCAAATCGGAACCGTCGTTCCGTCCAATCGTATAAACTCTTGGAGTACCGTAATGGTGAGAATTGAGTGAAAGCGTGATGGCGTAAGCTTGCAAACACCTGGTGCCCGTGAAAAGGCTGTGAAAGACTCGTACCGAGAACCGACACAGGTGCCCCTAGTTGAAAAGACTCAGGCGTTTCGGAATTATTTGTGGTAAGGGAACTCGGCAAAATGGCTCCGTACCTTTGGAATAAGGAGTGCCTGCCTAGTGATTAGGCAGGTCGCAGTGACCAGGGAGCTCCAACTGTCTAACAACAACATAGCAGACTGCAACTCTGTAAAGACTAGTATAGTCTGTGAATCCTGCCCAGTGCGGGTATCTGAACACTGATTACAATCGGACGAAGGACCCGTAAACGGCGGGGGTAACTATGACCCTCTTAAGGTAGCGTAGTACCTTGTCGCTTAATTGGCGACTTGCATGAATGGATGAATGAGGGCTCTACTGTCCCTACCGCAAATCCGTTGAACCTTTTATCCTTGTGCAGAGGCAAGGGACTCCCATCGGGAAGTGAAGACCCCATGGAGCTTTACTGCAGCCTGTCGTTGAACTACGGTATTACATGCGCAGCGTAGATAGTAGGTGTTAATGCTTCTATTCCGGTAGAAGTGGAGCCACAGTTGAGACACTATCCTTGTTCTGCTGTAGTTCTCACTCGAAATTCGAGGACATCGGTAGGTAGGCAGTTTGGGTGGGGCGCCACACCCTCGAAAAAATATCAAGGGTGCCCTATGGTCAACTCATGTGAGTCAGCAACTCACAGGAGAGTGTCAAGAGCATAAGTTGGCTTGACGTGATTTCGCCTAGCAAGAAATCACGAGTGGAAACACGGGTCTAACGAACCAATACGCCTTTTTGGTGAGGGCTATTGACTACAGAAAAGCTACCCTGGGGATAACAGAGTCGTCGCCGGCAAGAGCACATATCGACCCGGCGGCTTGCTACCCCGATGTCGGTTCTTTCCATCCTGGCTGTGCAGCAGCAGCCAAGGGTGAGGTTGTTCGCCTATTAAAGGGGATCGTGAGCTGGGTTCAGACCGTCGTGAGACAGGTCGGTTACTATCTGATGGGAGTGTTCGAAATCTGAGAGCAAGAATGAAATAGTACGAGAGGAACTTTCATTCGTCGCCTCTGGTGTATCAGTTGTCTGACAAGGCAGTGCTGAGCAGCTACGCGGCAAAAGATAAAAACTGAAAGCATCTAAGTTTGAAACTTCGCTTGAAAAGAGATTTCGTCATAGAGCGCCGGTAAAAGACCGGATTGATAGGTTTGGGATGTAAGCACGAAGGCAACGACGTGTTCAGTCCGCAAATACTAATGCTCAAATCCAGAATAAAAATTAAACTTGTCATCTGACTTCAAGGTATTAAAAACAACGTGGTAGATGGATTCGTAACTCGGATTCCTGTGCCTTTAGAAAGTTTCGCTGTACCCAGACGTCATCCAAATGCAGTAACCATATGCACACCCTGAAAGGATGAAACACATCCTTTATAAACAGTGGTGTCCAATATAATTAGTGCAAGTTTCATCGATTCTTGCACTACCGGATATTACTGTGCCAAGTTGGCGGAGTGGCCACGCGGCTGCCTGCAGAGCAGCTATACTCCCGTTCAAATCGGGAACTTGGCTTCGGGGATTATGCGGCCATAGCAGAGAGGTTCCACCCGGACCCATTCCGAACCCGGCAGTTAAGCTCTCTTGCGTCGACTACTGTACTCAGATACGCGAGTTCTCGGGAACTAGTCAACGCTGCAACCCCCTTCCTTTTGTTGAAACTATTCTTACCGTAATCTTAACACTAAAGCGAAAGCTCTTTTCAAAACTTCACTGCCGCGAAGAAAAACCTTATATTCATTTCAAAAACTAAAAACAACGCTATTTTGCCTCGAAATGAACCTATTTAATTCCACAAAACATTATATCAATCATGAAACCTACAACTGCAATCCTTGCATCAGTCTGTGTCTTACTCATCGTATTCGGCGCAGGCTGCATCAGTTTCAGCCAGCCGGACCCAAACGGCACCGTATGGAAACTTGACAGCTTTGGACAAAACAACGACGCGGCAAACGGCATCTTAACCCTCTCATTCAACAACGGAGTTGCATCCGGATCATCCGGAGTCAACACCTATGCCGGAAGCTACACCGTATCCACCGGTGACGGAAAACTCACCTTCAGCGGAATCGCCTCCACCAAAATGACAGGCCCTGCCGCCCTTATGACCCAGGAAACCAAATACCTCAACGCTCTTTCACAAACCGCACTCTACACCCTCTCCGGTGAAACCTTAACCCTCAAAGACGCGAACGGAAACACCCTCTTAACCTTCAAAGAACCACTTACCGGAACATCCTGGAAACTCATCTCCTACACCCCGGCAAGCAAAACCGCACAGCTTGACGCCGCAGGACTTGTAACCATCATGTTCGAACCAAACGGCGACCTTAGCGGAAACACCGGAATCAACAACTACGAAGCAACCTGGAACTTAAACGGAAAAGAACTTGACATCAGCCAGCCGTCAATCACCAAAATGGTAGGACCGCAGTTCATGGAAGACCAGGAATCCGACTACATCTCACTCCTTGGAAGCGTTGCAGGATTCACCCTCTCTGCAGGACAGCTTGACCTCATCAACGCAGCAGGCGTCCCAATCATGAGCTTTGAACCGATTCTTACCGGAACCTCCTGGCAGCTCATGGAAATCGATGGTGAAAAAATCCAGACCGATACCCAGACCACCTTAACCTTCAACGAAGACGGCACCGTCACCGGACAGGCACCGGTCAACAGATACGCAGGCATCTGGCACCTTTCAGGAGTAAACGGCCTCACCTTCAGCAACGTAGCATCCACCATGCTCATCAGCACTGACAGCTTCGCTGTTGCAACCGAACAGCAGTACTTCAGCATCATAAACAGCATCACCAACTACGCAGTAACTGACAACAGCTTAACCCTCACCGACAACACCGGAGACTCCTTAGAATTCGCCCCGGTTTACCAGAACATCCTCGGAAGCACCGCATGGCAGCTTGCAGACAACTCCGCAGTCACCCTCAGCTTCTCCCCGGACGCATCTAAGATCTTCGGACAGGGTCCGATTAACACCTTCTCCGCATCCATCACCTACAACCAGTACGGTGAAGTCTCTGTATCCAACTTCATCTCCACCAGAATGGGCGGAACCCAGACACAGATGACCGCAGAACAGAACTTCTTCGACGTAATTGAAGAACTCGAAACTGTAGCCTTCAGCAGCGGACAGCTTGTCTTATCTGATGGAATTGACACCATCTACTTCAACCCGCAGATTAACTAAACAGGGACACCCCCTGTTTTTTGCGCATGCCGCACATTATCTATTTTCGCGAAATTAAAACTCTGCAATTATGCCTTGTTTTTGAAAAATAATCAATTTATAAGTGCAAATATTTTCGAAGTCAAAGCCAGCTATATATAATTCAGGCACGAATGATATAGTATGAAAGGCAAAATATTCTTAGCCCTCTCTCTGGTGTTAGTCGGCGCAGTAATCTGCGCAGGCTGTATCAGCGAAAAGGACCCGTCCATTGAAGGAAACTGGGTTTTGAACAGTAACGATAAAATCACAATCACATTCAACCCGGATGGAACATTCGTCGGTCAGGCACCGGTCAACGGATTTGGCGGAACATACACAGTTGACAAAAACAGTATCATGTTTGGCGAAATCATCCAGACCTTAATTGCAGGCTCCGAGGCCGATATGAAAGCAGAAGCAGAATTCCTTTCCGCACTCAAAGATGCCGCACACTGGCAGATTGCAGAGGACAAGCTTATCCTCTCAGATGCAGACGATAAGATTCTCTTCATCTTCACCGCATCCATCATCGGCGAGTGGGACGGAGCTGACGGAACTTCTCTTAACTTCTACGAGTGGGGAAGCTTTGGCGGATACGCAGGCCTCAACTCCATCGGCGGAGAGTATGTCGTAAACGGCAGTTCTCTTGTCTTCGAAGACATGTACATGACCGAACTCGCAGGACCTGAGTCTTTAATGAACAAGGAAGACAAGTTCGTTAATGCACTGAACTCTGTCGAAAGTTTCAGAATTTACGGAAACCTCCTTGTTCTCTACGACAGCGAAGGAAAAACCCTCCTCACCTTCGAGAGACACTATGAGCCGTCAGGCGAATGGATTCTCTCAGACAACCCGAATGTCACCATCTCCTTTGACGGTGACGGAAACTTTGGGGGGCGCGCTCCGGTCAACTACTTCGGCGGAAAATACATCATCCATGGAACATCTCTTACCTTCTCTGAAGGCTTTGACATGACCATGATGTCTGGTTCAAACAGCGAGAATAAAGCTGAGGATGCATTCTTCAAGGCTCTTGGAAAGACTGCCGGATACGGCTTCGTTGACGGAAACCTCGTCTTTTTAGATGCAAAAGGCAAGGCAGTTATGACATTTGAGAGAGCTTAATTAGATAAAATACTATACATCACTTTTTTAATGATTCAGTTCTATCTTACAAAAAATAAGTAAAATTACTCCTGCTTAGCGCAGAAGTGACCCGCAATAAACTCACGAATCATATGTGCCGCAACCATAGCGGTCTGACCCTCGTCATTTGGAAGAACCTCAACATAATCAAACCCTACAGCATTTTTAGACAAACGGCGGATAACTGCCCGAACATCCTTTGGCGAAAGCCCGAACGGCTCAGGCGTTCCAAGACCCGGGGTCATACAGCAGTCAATCGCATCAGCATCAATCGACAGATAAAGCGAATCATCGCCGATTAACTCTGATACCTCATCAAGGACAGAACGAATACCACGCTCCTCAACATCATCTGCAGTATAGAGATGATAATTCTCGCGGGCGAACTCAAACTCCTCCCGACAACCGCTTCTGGCACCGATAATCACGATGTTTTCTACAGCCTCCGAAACACGAGCAGTCACACAGTCGTGATTAAACGGAGAACCCCGGTACTCATCCTGCATATCAAGATGAGCATCACACACAACATACCACTTCGGCTTCAGGGTCTGCACTGCACCAATCGTCACTGAATGCTCTCCTCCCATCATGACAGGAATCTTCTCATCCTTCATCAGATCGGAAACCGCATCAGCAACCTGCTCAACCATCAAATCAGGCAGACACTCAACATACATATCCCCCATATCATGAACAGAAACATCAGTCATCTCTAAATCATAGAACGGAAGATAAGTTTCGATATTGTATGAAACCTGACGGATAGCTAAAGGAGCATCACGGCAGCCTGCTTTAAATGACGTAGTCCCGTCAAACGGTACGCCGAACAGTACGTAATCAGCTGAGCTGTACTCTGCGTCAGCATCAGCAAAAAGAGTTGTGGAAAAAGACTGCATACCTCGCAGACTTTTTAGAGGTCAAGCTTACGCTTGCCGAGAGACTCAATGTATGGAACTTCCTGAGCCGGCTGGAAGGTTGCAACGATTTCATCATCGACAACAAGTTCAAAGTTGTTGAAGTCTTTCATGTCCATGAAGGTTACAACGTTTCCTGCGATAGTCAGGATCTGTCCGGTCTTTCTCTCAACAATCGGTGCGTAGACAGTTGCAGAGGTCGGGTTGACGATAGAACGCTTCTGTCCGTCGAAGATACCGACAACGTCAAGTCTTGCCTTTGCTGCTCCGTGCTTACCTGGCTTGGAGATGGAGATGCTCATAATTTTGCACGGCTCGTCGTCGACAACAACGTAACGGCCTTCTTTCAGTTTTCCAACTTCAGTCTGTTCCTTCATTGTAAATCTAACATAATTATGTGTGGTAATTCCTTATGAGTGTTACGACTATTAACTCCCGAAAACAGGGCAAGCATTCAAAAACATGCATAGCCTATCATATAGTATGATTAGTCCGGATAGATTCTTCCGGGTATGTGATTCAGTTGCCGGAAGGATTGTAAAAGCCTTAGCCCCGGTAGTTGGAACACCCTACGGGGCAGAGGAGATATGTATTGGTGCAGACAATACTCCAACTGAACGCCTCGACAAAATCGCAGAAGACATAGTACTCGAAGCCTTCCGCGAAAACAAAGTATGCGCCCGCATGCTCTCTGAAGAAGCAGGAATGGTAGACATCGGAGGAGACGAAGGCATTGCATACCTCGACCCTGTTGACGGCTCGTTTAACGCAAGCGTTGGAATCCCGTTCTACGCCCTCTCAGTTGCCCTATCTGACGGAGAAAAGATGATTGCAGGATATGTCAGAAACCTTGCAACAGGAGAGACCTTTACAGCCGTACTTGGTGAGGGAGCATACCTTGACGGATGCCCAATTCACCCGTCGGAAAAATCATCCTTTGCATCGTCTGCTATGAGTGTATATGCAAGACCTCCTGAAATGCAGGCACTTCTTGCAAACGGATACACCTCCCGCAGAATCCGAAAACTTGGAGCATCTGCTCTTGAACTCTGTTACGTCGCATGCGGAAGACTTGAAGCATTCTTGGACCTTCGCGGAACCCTTCGAATAACAGACGCTGCTGCTGCCATCCTGATTCTCGAAGAAGCAGGAGGTGTGGTCTCGCTTCCGGGCGGAGAGCCCTGCAGCTTCCCGGACGATGTATGTGCCGGACGCTGCCTCCTTGGAGGAAACAAAGCAATACACGCAGAAATATCCAGACTTATGAGGTTATTATGAAAATCTGCATCGTATCAAAAATAGACTCAAAAGAACCGTTAGAGCTTGCACAGTCACTTGGATGGGCACTCTCTGATAAAGGCTATGAGGTCGTA
>ERZ808048.69-NODE-69-length-20991-cov-4.164148_pt1 | contig 20991 bp, 25 predicted proteins | sample MGYA00380197_ERZ808048 | MGnify/ENA primary metagenome ERZ808048 (study PRJEB31490, sample SAMN06133377) | cow dung metagenome | isolation source: M1 | host: cow | place: China: Chengdu | collected 2015-05 ... | reverse complement strand
GAAGACCTCGAAGAGTTAAAAGCCGCAGGGGGTTTCGAGCGCGTTAAAGAGTTTGCCGCATTGGGAAAACCTGTGATTGGAATCTGCGGAGGATATCAGATGATGGGAGAGACCATCTTTGATGATGCCTTTGAAGGAACGGTATCCAAAGAGTATGAGGGATTAGGTCTTCTTTCCATGCGCACCGAGTTTTTAACCGACAAGAAGATTACAATCCAGAAGTCAAGAGCTCCGCGCAGTGTGGGTCCTATTCTTTCCCGCATGGGAACTGTTCATGGATATGAAATTCATACCGGCGTATCCGAAGTCTTTGGAGAATCTGCATTCGAGGACGAAGGAGCTGTTGCAGACGGCGGTCTCGTGTTTGGAACTTATCTTCACGGACTTTTCGATAATGCATCAGCGGTTGATGCATTAGTTTCGTACCTTGCAGAGGTTCGCGGAATCTCTTACGAGCCTGTTGCAGAAAAAGGCGACCCGTATGATAATCTCGCAAGACATCTGGAGAACTGTCTTGATGTAGATATGCTGATGAAAATCATCGGCCTCTAACCTTTTTTGCCCACTCTCTCCATAGCTAAATACGAATGATTAATAGTGATAAATACCATATCATAACTCAGTGATACATATGTATTCGCCGGAACTGATTACGATTATCCTGCTTCTGCTTGTACCGATTGCAGCAGCTGCTCTTCTTGCGCTGTTTAAACCGGATATTATCAGAAGCATCATTGTGACAGTTGCCTCCGTCATATTAATCGGAGCATCTGTCTTTCTCGCAGTATCTGCATGGAGCAACGGAATAACCGTTGTGCATGCTGCAATCCCGTGGCTTTGGACAGCCTTATTCATTGTTGAGTTTGCTGTCGCAGTCATTATCCTCTGTCTTGCGGTAAAATACAAAAAGCCGCTTGCAATTATTCTCGCGATTGTACAGGCCGCTCTCCTGCTGATTCTTGAGTTCTCCGGAATTGTCCACCCGCAGGCAGAAATTGTACTGACCTTATCCAATCTCTCGCTTGTGATGGTCTTAATCATCGGCATAATTGGCTCTCTCATCTGTGTCTATGCATTAGGCTACATGAAAGATTATGCCGCACACAGCCATGGAGTTCCAGACAGACGCCGCTACTTCTTCGCAATTCTGTTCTTATTCTTAACAGCAATGTTTGGAATTGTGCTCTCCTCTCACCTCATGATGCTTCTTGCATTCTGGGAGGTTACGACACTTTGTTCCTTCCTGTTAATCGGATACTCTAAGACCGAAGAGGCTGTCAACAACTCGTTTAGAGCAGTCTGGATGAACTTAATTGGAGGAATTGCATTCACCGGTGCAGTAATCTACCTTGCACAGATGAATCCGGAAGCATCCCTTCTCTCGATTCCAAACTTACTTGCAATCGACAACGTCGGACTTGTTACAATCCCGCTTGCATTAATCGCTCTTGCCGGAATTACAAAGGCCGCACAGCTTCCGTTCTCAACCTGGCTTACCGGAGCAATGGTTGCACCGACACCGGTTTCCGCACTGCTTCACTCATCCACCATGGTTAAGGCAGGTGTTTTCCTCTTAATCGTATTTGCACCGCTCTTCGCCCAGACTTGGGTTGGAGTTGCTCTTGCATTTGTTGGAGCATTCACCTTCCTTGCAACATCCGCTCTTGCAATCTCCCAGAGCAACGCAAAGAAAGTTCTTGCATACTCCACCATTGCAAACCTTGGTTTAATCACTGCATGTGCCGGAATTGGAACTCCTGCAGCAATCGTTGCCGCAATCCTCTTAACAATCTTCCACGCAGTTGCAAAATGTCTGCTCTTCCTTTGTGTCGGAGCAGTCGAGCACAAGATTGGAAGCCGTGACATCGAAGACATGGATTCACTCTTAGTCCGCCAGCCGATTTTAGCAGTCATGATGGTTGTCGGAATTGCCGGAATGTACCTTGCACCGTTTGGTATGCTGATTTCCAAGTGGGCAGCAATCGAGGCATTCATCTCCGCACCGCTTGGATGTGTATTCATCTCAATCCTTGCATTCGGAAGTGCACTTACTGTCTTCTTCTGGACCAAGTGGCTTGGAAAGATCTTCATGCGTATGGCAAAGCCTGCATCTGAAGAGACCAGACTTAACCCGTCTGAGAAGATTTCAATTATCACCATTGGAATCTTAGTCTTAATCGCATGCATCGGCTTCCCGGTTATCACCGCAGAGATTATCGTTCCGTATGTTGCTGTATACTATGCATTCTACACCGGAGCATCCGGTCTCTTTGCCGTAGACACTCTTCTGATGTGCACACTGATGTTTGTAATCCTTGCAGTTCTTGTGATTGCAGCAGCAGTCGGCAGCAAGTCCGGCAGACAGGTTAAACCGTACTTAAACGGAAGAGCAGTCAATGAAAACGGAGAGTTCTTAGGATCTCTTGGAGTTTACAAAGAGGCAAAGACCTCCAACTACTACCTTGAGGAATACACCGGCGAATCCAAACTCCTCAAGCCGTCTCAGATTGTTGCCTTACTCATCATTATCGTAATGTTTGTCCTCGGAATCATGGGGGTACTCTTATGAACGTAATTATGGCAATCCTTGGAGCAGTCATCTTCCTGATTGCAGCACCGCTCTTAGGCGGTCTGCTTTCCGGAATTGACCGCATAATCACCGCCCGCATGCAGAGCAGAAGAGGCCCTCCGGTACTTCAGCCGTTCTATGATATCTCTAAGCTCTGGCACAAAGAGAAAATCTTCGCCAATCCGGTTGAGATGATTTTCACCACTGCATATCTTGTCTTAACCGCAGTATCCGGTGCAATGTTCTTTGCAGGACTCAACATCTTGCTTGTTGTCTTCTGTTTAGCACTCGCACACACATTCTTAATCCTTGCAGCATACGCTGCAAACGCACCATACTCACACATCGGAGCAGAGCGTGAACTCTTATCCGTGATGGTTGCAGAGCCGATCTTAATCCTTCTTGGTGTCGGATTCTTCATGGTGACTGGAACCTTCATGGTTTCTGAAATCATGGGTGCAGCAGTTCCAGCAATCTGCTACCTGCCTGGAGTATTCCTCGCACTCTTTGCAGTGCTCACCTTAAAGCTTCGCAAATCTCCGTTTGACATCTCCACCTCTCACCACGCACACCAGGAGTTAGTCAAAGGAGTTACCTCTTCCTTTGCAGGAAAGACTCTTGCAAAGGTCGAAGTTGCTCACTGGTATGAAACCATCCTGCTTCTTGGAATGATCTTCCTCTTCTTCGCAGGATGTCCGATTATCGGAATCATCGTTGTAATCGTTGGATACTTCCTTGAAATCCTGATTGACAACATCTTCCCGCGTGTGACATGGCAGATGACCGTCAAGAGCTTATGGCTTGCAACCCTCATCTTAGGTGTCTTAAACATCGTCCTTCTCGGATTCTTTGGAGGAATCTTCTAATGACATCATCCGCAAAATCACCATGGCTTCTGCACTACAATGCATCAAGCTGTAACGGCTGTGATATTGAAATTCTCGCAGCCTTAACTCCGCTGTATGATGTCGAACGCTTCGGCATCATCAACACCGGAAATCCTGCTCACGCAGACATTTTCGTTGTAACCGGCAGCGTAAACGAACAGAATAAAGAGGTTTTAAAGAACCTCTACGATCAGATTCCAGAACCCAAGGTTGTTGTAGCTGTCGGTATCTGCGCCTCTACCGGAGGTGTCTTCCGTGACTGTTACAATGTTTCAGGCGGAGTTGACACAATTATTCCAGTCGATGTGTATGTTCCTGGATGTTCTGTCAGACCTGAGGCATTAATCGAAGGCGTTGTCAAAGCAATCGGCGTCCTCGAAGAAAAGCGTGCAAAGATGGAGGCTGAAAAATGAATATGGAAGTAACCCAGATTAATGTCTCTGAGGTCGAAAAGACCGCAGCCGATATGAAAAACCAGGGATACCGCCTGGTTGTTATGACCTGCACTCCGGCAATCGGAGGAGGTTTTGACATCACCTACTCCTTTGATAAGGATTTATCCCTCAAACACTTCCGCATTACAATGCCGGCTGAGTCTGAGATTCCATCAATCTGCAAATCCTACTCCGGAGCATTCGTCTACGAAAATGAAATTCACGACCTCTATGGTTTTGTTTTCAACGGCATGACGATTGACTTCAAAGGAACGTTCATCAGAACTTCAGTTCCATACCCGTTCAAGAAGGAGATTCCGGAACCTACTGTAACCAAAGTCAGGAAGGAGGATGCATAATGACTAACAAGAGAACCGTTATCCCGTTCGGTCCGCAGCACCCGGTTTTACCGGAACCGATTCACCTCGATTTAGTGGTCGAAGATGAACACGTTGTCGAAGCAATCCCGTCTATCGGATACGTTCACCGCGGACTTGAAAGTCTTGTTGACCGCCGTGATTACTCTGACTTTGTCTTCCTCGCAGAGCGTATCTGCGGTATCTGCAGTTTCACTCACTCATCTACATTCTGTCAGGGCATTGAAGGCCTGATGGGTGTTGAGATTCCCGGCAGAGCACGTTACCTCAGAACCCTCTGGGGTGAGTACTCCCGTATTCACAGCCACCTGTTATGGCTCGGTCTCTTTGCAGATGCTCTCGGATTCGAGAGTCTGTTCTACAATGCATGGAAGATTCGCGAGTCCATCTTAAACGAGATGGAGGCAACAACCGGAGGCCGTGTTATCCAGGGTGTCTGTAAGGTTGGCGGTGTCAGACGTGACATTTCCAATGATTTCCTCTCCGGAATGGACAACCGTCTCGATGCAATCGAGGACGAGATGCAGGAGTTAGTTAAGGTCTTCTTAAACGATTACACCTTAAAGAAGAGAGTCTGCGGCAAGGGTAAGCTTTCAGCATCCGATGCATATGCATTAGGTGCAGTAGGACCTGTGGCTCGCGGAAGCGGTGTTGCTCAGGATGTCCGCATGACTGATTACCTTGCATACAAGGACTTAGGTTTCAAGCCAATCATTGCAGACTCCTGCGATGGATATGGAAGATGCGAGGTCAGATGTAAGGAACTTTTCCAGTCTGTTGATTTAATCCGCAGAATCATCACTGACATTCCGGACGGAGATGTCTCTGTTGCTGTGAAGGGTAACCCGGATGGAGAATACTTCAGCCGTTCCGAACAGCCGAGAGGAGAAGTTATCCACTACATCCGCGGAAACGGAACCAAGAACTTAACTCAGTTCCGTGTTAGAACACCAACCTTAACCAATGTTCCAGCCCTTGTTGCAATGCTTGCAGGATGTGAACTCGCAGATGTTCCGCAGATTGTCTTAACCATCGATCCATGTATCGGATGTATGGAGAGGTGATGTAAGATGAAGATGCTCAAAACTATCATCAAACAGCTCACCCACAAGCCTGTAACAACCAAATTCCCTGCAGAGCCTGCAAAGAAGTTCGAGGCAACCAGAGGACACATTGTCTTCGACCCGTCAAAATGTACTTCATGTACAATTTGTCAGAAGCGCTGCCCATCTCAGGCAATCACGGTTGACCGTGCAAACAAAATCTGGACCATCGACCGCTTCAAGTGTGTAATTTGCGGCGGATGTATTGAGATGTGTAAATTCAAGTGCCTCTCAATGGAAAACACCTACTCTGCCGCCGCAACTCCTGCTGAGCGCGGAATTGATGAGTATGTGATTACTTACGTCAAGCCGGAAAGACCAAAGAAGGAAGAGTAACTTCCTTTTCTTATTTTATCCGAAGAGTAATTTCACCGGAGACAAGCGTCTTCTCTTTTCCGTTTTCTAAAATAATCAGTCCGCCGTTATCATTAATACCGACAGCTTCTGCTTCATACCACACATTATTTTCCAGATAGCGAATCGGTTTTCCAAGAACTGCGGAGCGTCTGCGGTAGTCTTCGATGAACTTTTTCGAAGACAAATCTTTTGTCTCTGATAAAATATTTTTTAGAATCTCTGCAATGAGCCGGTTTCGTGAAACCGTTGGCTTTTCAAACAAAACACCTGCGGTGTCCTGCAGTTCCTCCGGGAATTCCTGATCAGAAAAATTAACTCCTACTCCAAGAATCACAGAATCAATCATCTCGCCAAAAGACACCGCTTCACATGAGATGCCGCAGATTTTCTTATCCTCCAAAAGAATATCATTTACCCACTTAATCTTTGGCCTCACATCAGAGACGGCCTCAATCGCTTTGCACACAGCAACAGAGGCGGCAGTTGTTACAAGCACTGCATCAGAAAAAGTAAGTCCGAGCTTTAGAATTACACTCATGTATATGCCGCCTTTTGGAGCATAGAAACTCTTTCCAAGACGGCCTCGACCCGCAGTCTGCGCGTCTGAGATGATAACAGTTCCGTGATTTGCATCCTTTGCTAAACGTGCGGCATCTGAGTTGGTCGATTCGGTAATTTCCTTTACGACAATATCTCCTGAAAAATCAGCCGGAAGATGGGATTTAATCGCTTCTGCCGATAGAATATCAACAGAAAATCCATCTCCTGCATCATAAGACATACATCAGAATTGGTTTTGAAAAGCAATAAGCATTAGGCCCGGATTGGTGTGTTATACAATGTCAAAGAGTAAGCCTCATTATAATTCGTGACAAATAAATAATGATTTCATGACGGAAATTCCAAAAGAAGAGATGCTCTTAAAGTGTCCGTCAACCTGTGCAGGTTGCGGTTCACTTTTAGCTCTCCGCTATATCTTAAAAGCAGCAGGAAAAGATACCATCTTAGTAATTCCTGCCTGCTGTAACAGTGTCATTCAGGGTGTGTACCCATACATGCTCCACACTGTGCCTGTATATAACATCGCCTTTGCCGCAGCAGCCGCATGTGCATCCGGCATGAGCGAAGCACTTCGCGCAAAAGGACAGAAGACCAACGTTATTGTATATGCCGGTGACGGCGGAACTGCAGATATCGGAATTCAGGCACTTTCCGGCGCACTCGAGCGCGGAGAGGACTTCCTCTACATCTGCTACGACAACGAAGCATACGGAAACACCGGAATGCAGCGCTCAGGTGCTACTCCGCTTGGAGCAATCACCACCACCACTCCGAACGGAAAGCGTGTTGTCAAGAAAGATCTCGACAGAATCATCGAAGCACACAACCTTCCATATCAGGCAACTGCATGTGCATCATATCCTGCTGACATCTACAATAAAGTCAAGAAGGCATTATCGATTCCGGGCCCGAAGTTCCTCCACATCTTAGCACCATGCCCGCCGGGATGGAGAACTCCGTCTGAGAAGACTGTCGAGATTGGAAAGATGGCAGTCAAGAGCGGAATCTGGGTGCTCTGGGAGAAGGAATACGATAAACTCACCATCAGCGCACCATCCAGAGCAGCAATGAAGAAGCCGATGCCGGTCATCGACTACCTTAAAGCTCAGGGAAGATTCAAGAAGGTTGATGAAGAAACCGCCGCACAGATTCAGGCAAACGTTGACAAGAACTTAAAGAAGATTGCAGCAGAAGTCAGAATCCAGGAGGAAACAGCATGAGCGATAAACTTGTAATGTCTACCGGAAACAAAGCTGTCGCTGCAGCTGTTAAGATGGCTCAGCCGACTGTTGTTGCCGCATATCCGATTACCCCGCAGACCGAAGTCATCGAAGCAATCGCAGACTACGTCGAAAGCGGTGACATGACTGCACGCTACATCCCGGTTGAGTCCGAGCACTCCGCAATGACCGCATGTATCGGTGCCGCAATCACTGGTGTTCGTGTATTCACTGCAACCAGTTCTCACGGTCTCTTATACATGCACGAGATGCTCCACTGGGCAGCAGGTGCACGCCTCCCAATCGTTATGGGTCAGGTTAACAGAACCATTGCTCCGGGATGGAACATCTGGGCAGAACACTCCGACTCCCTCTCTCAGAGAGACACCGGATGGCTTCAGATTTACGTCTCAACCGTTCAGGAAGCATACGATGCAACCTTAATGGCATTCCGCATCGCAGAAGACAATAGAGTCCTCCTACCCGTCATGATCAATATGGACGGATTCTTACTGTCTCACATCATGCAGCCGTTCGAGATGACTGAACCGGGAGACTTCATCCCGCCAATTCACTTACCGCACGCAATCGATGTCAACGATCCGCACGGATACGGTGCAATGAGTCCGGCAAACGTCCACTACCAGTTCAGATTCGACATGGAGAAATCCATGCGTGCAGCACGCGAAGTTATCGCAGAAACCGAAGCTGAGTTTGCAAAGCGTTTCGGCAGAAGCTACGCACCAGTCGAAGAGTACCTCTGTGACGATGCAGATGTTGTAATCGTTGCTATGGGAACCATGGGTAAGGAAGCAGAAGTTGCAGCAGACCTCTTACGTTCTGAAGGAATCAAGGCAGGAGTTATGCGCATCCGCTGGCTTAGACCATTCCCGGAGTTAAACGTTGCAGGAAAAGAACTTGTTGTAATTGACCGCGACTACTCCTTTGGATTCGGCGGCGTTATTGCCGGAGAAATCCAGGCACGCTATCCGGAAGCAAAGATGGCACGCATTATCGCAGGTCTCGGCGGTCAGGAAGTTACCTTCGAGGATATGGCAGAGTTTGTCCGTTCCAGAAAGATTGGAACTGAGTTCTGGTTTGGAATTTCTGAGGAGGAACAGTAATGTACGAGATTCGCATTCACTCAAGAGGCGGTCAGGGTGGAGTTACTGCCGCCCGCATGATGGCATCCGCAGCAGTTAAGGACGGAAAGTTCGCAACTGCATGTCCGTTCTATGGAGCAGAGAGACGCGGAGCACCAATCGTTTCTTTCGTCAGAATCGATGATGCACCGGTTAGAATCTACTCCCAGATCAGAAAACCGGACATGATTATTGTCCTCGACCCGACTGTAATGGAGACCGTTGATGTCTTAGACGGATTAAAGGAAGGAGGATCTATCTTCGTCAACACTCACGAAGACATCGAATTCCCGCCGCAGTATAAGGTTTACAAGGCAGACTTAACCGGAATTGCACTTTCCAAGAACCTTGTTGTTGCAGGAAGTCCGATCTTAAACACTCCGGTCATCGGTGCACTTGCAAAACTCGGTCTCTTCACTCACGAGTCCGGAAAGAAGGCAATCGAGGAGACTTTCGCTGACGTCAGAAACATTGAGGTTGCAGAGAAAGCATTCGAGGAGGTCAACGCATGATGCCAAAGATTACTATCAGTACTCCAAAAGAGGCAGCTATGGGCTTAACCGGCTCCTGGAGAACCTTCCGCCCGGTTGTCAACCGCGAGGCATGCAACCGCTGCGGAATCTGTGCAATGTACTGCCCGGACGCAGTCATTGATCAGGACACTATGGAAATCGATTTAGTTTACTGCAAAGGATGCGGTATCTGCTCCAACGAGTGTCCGAAGAAGTGTATCGAGATGGTAAGAGAAGAGCACTAAGGCTCTTTTACCATTCTTTAATTTAAATCTCTTTTACAATTAATTTCCAATTCAGGTTTTACCGAAGTAAAAACAGCGACGAACTGCGTGAACGACAGTCCACATCAGCGTAATCACCGGTTTAATAATATATCCTGAGCCAGGAATACACAGTAAATCAAAAAATAGAAAAATTATGCGGACTTGCCGTTTCCGGCAGTCCATGAGAGAATAATCGCGACAACAAGCACGACAATTGATGCGATAACAACACCGTCTAACATCTGAAGGAATGCAGATGAGTATCCTGCGGCATCTCCTGAAAGGAAGACATTCTTTAAGATGTTCACGATTCCAATCGAGATAGCCATACCAAGCATACGCGTTGTCGAAAGAGTTCCGGAAGCCATACCGTACTCAGCGGCTGTCACCGAGTTCATAATTGCTGTGCTGTTTGGAGTTACAAAGATAGCAATTCCAAGACCGAAGAGTGCCTGAACAGCAATCATACTCCAGACTGCAACACTCTCTCCGCAGAGGAAGAGTACAATCATACCGAGAGTGATAATCACAAGACCGCTTGTCGTTGCAATCTTTGGCGGGGCATTCTTCATCACGCGGTCGATAACTGTCAGAATCAGAGAACCGACACCAAATGCTGCAACGCTTGCAAAGATAACAGCGGCTGCAAGCCACATGGGCTCAGTTGAAGCAGAACCGACAAGGAAGCATCCGGCTGTTCCAATGACGGTCAAAACAGCTCCTACTGCCATCAGAGACTTTGGAAGCAGATGGTCGTAGAATTTTCCGGCAACGATTGTGAAGAGAACAAGAATAAGTCCCTGAGTGGTCACAATAATTGCTCTTGGAAGAGCGTCAGTGATTCCCCAGACATTGGTCATGTAGAGGGAAACAAGGGAACCCATCGAGTAGATTGCAACATAGTACAGCAGGTTTGCACCATTGTTAAACGTGAATGCACGGTTGTGCAGAATCAGGTTTACCGGAATTAACGGATTCTTATTCTTAGTCTCGTAGAAGAGGAAAATTCCAAGGAGAGCAATACCTGCAATCAGCATAAAGAGTGCTTCGGTGTTCGGCTGCTTGGAGAATCCGTAGAGAGCAAGAGACATTCCAACGATGAAGAGCAGAGCTCCAATCCAGTCATACTTTCCTTTGTCGGTTGGTTCATCCTTTGGAATGAATGGAAGTGCCAGGATAAAGGAGACAAGAGCAATCGGACAAAGAACAATGTAAACTGCCTGCCATCCGACAACATCCGTGAGGGCACCAGCGAGCAGCGGACCTGCAAGCTGTCCCATGAACACACCTGTCATGGCGACACCAATCGCTGTACCGCGAAGCTCAACCTTGACCGCAGAGGCGACCAGAGCAACGGCTGTTCCAAACATCAGAGCATTTCCGATTCCTTCAATTGCTCTCATGATTAAAACCATCTCGCCTGTTGTCGAGAAACCGATTCCAAGAGAACCAAAGCCGAGCAGGAGAACACCAATACAGAAGAACAGCTTCTTACTGTATTTGTCCGCCAAACGTGCGGCAGGAATTAAGAAAATCGTAGATGTCAGAAGATAAACGGTTAAAACCCATCCATAGAGCGACCAGTAATCCGGGCCGAGAGATAAGCCAAGACCTGTCAGCATATTTGGAAGAGCGATGTTTGTGGCCTCCCCGATAAACGGCGGAAGGAAACATGCTATAGCCACAGTAATTGCGATGATGTATTGCCGCGGCGATAAACGCAGTTCACTCATACTATGATAGTGGTTCTAAGATGTATATATGTCTCACGTTTGGATGTCGCATCCAATAATGAGTAAAAAAGAAATTTATTCGGTCAGTTTCTTTCCGAATGCCTTTGCTTCTGCGAGGGATTCCGGCTGACCTGCTGCTGCCTTTCTGTCGTGCATCATGTTCTTCCAGAGGAAACCGCAGTCCTTCCATCCGAATGCTCCGCAGAAAATACCTGCTAAAGTTGCATGCATCGGCTCAACGGTCTCAAGACCTCCGCCGCCTAAGGTGATGACAGTTGCAAACTTCTTACCGGTTGGAAGTCTTGGAGAGAAGTCCGGATTCATCATTGCATACATGCGGTCATTGAACTGAAGGAATGGTGCATTCGGGCGTCCGAAGTAAACCGGCATACCAAAGACAACCGCGTCAGCCTCTGCGAGTTTTGCGTAAATGTCTGCCATGGCATCCTTCTGCATACAGGTTGCATTTCCTTCCTTCTTACAGAATCCGCAGTCAAGGCATGGCTTGATTTCTACATCAGTCAGGCGAATAAGCTCGGTTTCCGCTCCGTTTTCTGCAGCTCCTGCTAAGACATTCTCAACAAGAGTCTGTCCGTTTCCCTTTCTCGGGGATGAGACAAGACCTAATACTTTCATACTTTATTATTCGACAGTATTCTTAATAAACAAGTTCCTCAAAACATAACTTAAGAGATGCCGTCTGCATTAGAGTACTTTGAAGAGATTGCAAAAATCCCGCGCCCGTCAGGTCATGAAGAAAAAATCCGCGAATATTTGAATGAATTTGCAAGAGCAAACTCCTTCGAATGCATCGAAGATGTTGCAGGAAATATCATAATCCGCAGAGGTGAAAACCCGATAACACTTCAGGGACACATGGATATGGTTCCGGAATCAATTTCTCCGTTTGACTTCCAAACCTGCGGAATCACAACATCAGTCAAAGACGGATGGATTTGTGCTGACGGCACAACACTTGGTGCAGACAACGGAGCAGGAGTTGCTCTGATGCTCTATGCCTTAACAGCACAAGAGCTAAAGCATGTCTCTCTCGAATGCCTCTTTACGGTTGATGAAGAAGTTGGAATGACAGGAGTTGAAGCACTCTCATCTTCAGTTCTCAAAGGAAAAACCTTAATCAATCTCGACCATGAGGACGGAAACTCGCTTCTCATCGGATGTGCAGGCGGCGTAAATACTGAAGCGGTCTTTCCAAAAATCAGAACACTTCCAAAAGGCGTGTGGTACACTCTTAAAATCAGCGGCCTTGCAAGCGGACATTCTGGAATTGACATAGGTCTTGGAAGAGCGAATGCTGTAAAACTTGCGGCAGATTTTATGACAAGAGTAAACGCAGAGCAGGTGTCTGCTTTCTCTTCCGGAACGAAATGCAATGTTATTCCAAAAGAGGCCGTGGTTACCTTCTCGACAGAGGCTGCTGATGTCGAATCAGTCTTTGTCGCTTACGTGGATGAGGTAAAAGAGCTGTATGCCAAGACCGATTCTGAAATCAGCATGACACTTGAAAAAACAGCAGAACCTTCTTTTGCATATGACGGATTTTTTGTTCACTCCTTACATGAATGCAGAAACGGTGTTGTGGAAGAGGATACACGCGGAGTTTTGACATCATCAAATCTCGCAGCAGTGGTTGACGAAGATGATGGATTTAGAATTATAACTCTTCAAAGAAGTGCTGTAAACAAAAGTCGTGATGCTCTATCATCTGAGATTGCTTTTGTCTTCCGCGAAGCAGGAGCTGATGTGTTTACTCACAGCAGTTTTTCAGGATGGCTCTTAGATGAAAATTCACCGCTTGTTCTTCGTGCCGCAAAAGTTTACGAGAAACTCTTTGGAAAATCTCCGCATGTTGAAACAACACATGGTGGTGTTGAGTGCGGAATGATTCAGGAAAAGTATCCTGAGATGGAAATTATATCTCTAGGACCTACAATTGAAGGATGCCACACAGTAAATGAGCGGATGTCGATTCAATCTTTGGAGGAAACCGAGAGATTTTTATCCGGGTTGATTTTGGAACTTTGGGAGTAATTACTCCTCAGCAAGCTCCAAAAGCTTCTCGCCTGTCACTCTGTACGTAGTCCACTCGCTCATAGGTTCAGCCCCAAGCGAGAGATAGAACTCGATACTTGGTTTGTTCCAGTCAAGACACCACCACTCAAAACGCCCGCAGCCTCTCTCGACTGCAATCTGTGCGAGTTTTTTCAAGGTTGCCTTGCCGTAACCTTTCCCGCGGAATTCAGGAAGCACGAACAAATCCTCAAGATACAATCCGGCACGTCCAAGAAATGTTGAAAAGTTGTGGAAGAAAAGGGCAAATCCAACTTCCAGCCCATCCTCCATTACAAACAAAACCTCTGCCCTCTTCTTCCCGAAAATTTCCTCCTCGAGCTGTTCTTTAGTTGCCACAACGAGGTCTGACATCTTCTCATACTCTGCAAGGTCTTTAATGAACTTCAGAATTAATTCACTATCTTTTCTATCTGCAAAACGAAACTCAGGTTTTGTCATCTATTCCTCTCCCTTTTTTTGAAAAACTCAGCCGCAGTTCCTGACTTATCTTCCGGAGGATGATACCTTGACGGATAACCGCATGCACGAAGAATTGAATTTGTCTCCTCATCAGTTCCGGAAAAATTCTTTCCCATCAAAGAAATCAGCGAGTTTGGAAACGGCAGACCGTATAAACTGCTAAATCCCGTCATTGGAAGTTCAGATTTGGCGTAGTTTCGAACCGAACTCCTGTTCATCTGAATGCCTAAACCTTCCATAATTGCCGATGCATGGGAATAACTGTTCGTCCTTGAAAGACTTAATGCCAAATCCACAATCGCAGAACCGACACGTGTATCGGGATAAAACGGCTCTTCTGCATATAACAGCCTCCCGCACTCTTTACATGTAAATCGCCTGACCTTCACTGTTACTGTATGAGTTCCGCTTGGAAGAATCAGCGTTGCATAATTCTTCGTCTTCGTGTCATACGGCATAGGACGGCCTCCGCAGTGTGGACAGTTTCCGATTTCCTTGAAGAGTGCCCCCTCCAGAGATGCGATTCCCATGCTTATTGTCGCAGACAGCATAGGCGGGATTTTAATCATGCGGTGAGCCATTGGTGTATATAAGTGGGTTCTATGAGGAGATAAGAGTGAGTATTATCCCCTTCAAAAACCCACTCATAAATAATGATAATAAAAGGCATTACTGTGCGGATTCCTCCTCTCCTTCTTGGAGTGACCGTCCTCTTTGCAATTGTGTGTGCAATGTCCTTTGCCGAATCCAATGAATGGATTTACGTCTGGATGGGAGTTCCGTTATGTATCATCTTAATCTTTTTCCCGATGCTTCTCATGTACTCGAATGAAAAGCAGGTCTTAAAGAACAAAGATGCTGTACGCGCCGCAGCCCATAGAGTAAAGGCTCACCAGGTCACATCCTCGATGCGCGGAGTTCCTGTAATTCTCGAAGGAGAGGTTGTCAAAATCTCCGGTCTTCAGATGAACAAACCAACCTACATCATCAAAGACGCAAGCGGTCAGATTGTTGTCCGCCGGTTTGCTCTTCCTGAGCGTCTCTTCGGGGTTGGAGCACATGTTGAGGTTCTTGGAACCGTTTACGGTAAAATCGGAAACGAGCGTTCTGTCTTCATCAACGCCTTAACAATCATCCCGACCGCTGCATCTGCTCCGGCTGAGGAAGAAAAAATCCGCATCAAGAAATACTGATATGAAACGCACTGAATTTATCGCCCGAATGGAAGAAATCGCTCCGGTTGAACTTGCGGAGGATTTCGATTCAGGCAGAATCGGACTTCTGGTTGAAGGAAAGGACGAGATTGAAAAAATCGCCTGCGCTTTAGATGCAACTCCTGAGGTCGCAAAAGCCGCAGCAGACGGCGGATTTGACGCTCTTGTTGTTCACCATCCGGCATTCTGGAACTCTATGCATGGAGTTACTGCCCGCAACGCAGAAATTATCCGCCCGCTTATCAAAGCGGATGTAAATCTCTACGCCATGCACACCAACTTCGACCACGCGGAAGGCGGAATCAATGATGCCTTAGCAGAAGAGCTTCGCTTAAAGGACTGTGTTCGAATGTCTCTTGGAGTTGTTGGAACACTGACTACGTCTCTTTCTGATGTTGCAAAAATTCTCGGATGCGGACTTCGTGCTTGGGGAGATGTTGAAAACATCTCGCGCATCGCTGTTGTCGGTGGTTCTGCCTTTGATTGGGAATTAATCGAAGAGGCAGTATCACTTGGTGCTGAAGCCTACCTTGCGTCCGAGCTCAAATACAATATGGCACTCGAATCTCCGATTCCATGTATTGAAGCAACCCACTATGCCTTAGAAGCGCCTGGAATGCGTGCTCTTAGCAGACGCGAAGGCTGGACTTTCATCGACGGCACTCCGCTTACAAAAATTATTGAATGATTCATCCGTTTACCGTCTTAAAACGTGAAGGCACACTCAACGAAACCGTAAGACAGGCATTTGTCGGAGCTTACGGAAAACGCGGAGCGGAAGCGTTCGATGCCGTGCGCGAAGGGAGGGTTAAAAAATACCGTGACTACTTTGTAGTTGTCGGAAACACGGATGAATACTTTATCGAAGGAGACTTTTGCAGTTGTGCCGCATCACGTTATGGTGTTGACTGCTGGCACACTTTAGCTGTCAAAATCGCAGAAGCCTCCGGGATGTATGAGACATACGATATGTGGTACTATCTGCACGGGGTTGACGAAGATGAAGAGGATTACTCGTCTAACCGTGCCCCGCAGACCGAACAGTAGTTTGCATTCGGCTCAACTCTGCATCCGCAAACAGGGCATCTTCTAATCTCACGTTTTGGAAGGAAGAAGAGCGGCAAAAACAGAAATAAAAAGAAAAAGGGAAGCCCTAAGGCAAAGCAGACTGCTGTCACTGCAAGAGAACCTGCAAAAAGGGCCAGAGTGACAGCAGTTCTTTTTTCCATCACTCAATTTCCAGACTGACATCAGCACAGGCGACAGAGTGCGTGAGTGCTCCCATGCTGATGATATCGATATCAAGCCCTTTGAATGCAGAGATAGTTTCGGCACGGATGCCGCCTGAAATCTCAAGCATAACTTTGTCTCTGAGACCTTCGGCTTTGAGTGCTGAAATTGCTTCTGCAATTTTTTCTACGCTCATGTTGTCGAACATAATCGTGTCTGCTCCGGCTTTTGCGGCACGAAGAGCATCTTCGACTGATTCAACCTCGCAGTCGATAATCTTCTTCGGGAACTTCTCGCGGCATTTTCTGACTGCCTCATCAACTGCAAGAAAACTTCTGTGAGTATCTTTAATCAGGAACGCCTCTTCCAAATCGAATCGGTGCGGCAGACCTCCGCCTGCGGCAACAGCTTTTTTGTCAAAGTAACGAAGGCCGGGCGCAGTTTTTCTTGTCCCTGCAACACGCACATGGTCATTTATTTCGCGTGCGAGATTTCCTGCGGCATAAGCGGCTGTTGCAATCCCGCTCATTCTTCCAAGCAGGTTTAAGGCGGAACGTTCTGCGGATAAAATCGAGTGGACGCGTCCGTGAAGGCGAAGAATTACCTCGTAAGGCTCTGCTTTATCCCCGTCTTTTTTCTCAGGAAGGGCGGCAACTCCTGCGATTCCGAAAAGTTCGATGCACTCCTCGATTCCCGAGAGAACCATCTCTTCGCGTGCTTCGATTCTTGCAGAGACATACTTGTTTTCAAGAAGAGTCTGTGAGGTGATGTCTCTGTCTGCCGCATCCTCTTCCAGAAAAGAGCGGAGGACTGCTTTTCTGTCCATCAGGCGGATGCCTCAATCATGCGCTCGATAGCATTGCGGGCGCGGTCAGCAGTCTCCTTTTCTACAATGACCTCGTTTTTGCTTTCAGCTAATGTCTCGTAGAGGTCCTTTAAGGTGATGAGCTTCATACTCTCACAGACCGCCTCGATTCCGTGGAAGACTGTTTCCGGATAGTGTTTGCTTAACGGGTGGAGGATTCCATTCTCGGTAACGATAATCCACTCCTTCTCTTCTCCGCAGTTTCGAATCATGTATCCGGTAGAACCAATCATGTCGGATGCTTCCTGCACAGCAGGAGAACACTCCGGATGGCATATGACTGTTGCATTCGGGAACTGTTTGCGGGCTGCTTCAATCTCCTCAACAGTTACCTTGTGGTGAACCGGACATCCTCCGTCCTCTGGGACAGTGATGATAGTTTTTTCCGGAACATTCTTTCTAACCCATGCGGCAAGATTTGCATCAGGTCCAAAGAGTACAACATCCTCTTTTAGCGAGCGGACAACATCAGCCGCGTTTGCTGAAGTACAGGTGATGTCGCACTCTGCTTTGGTTGCGGCAGAGGAGTTTACATAGACAACAAACGGAGCTCCCGGATGTTTGGCTTTCGCCTCTCTTACCATCTCAGGAGTCAGCTGGTCGGCAAGAGCACATCCTGCATCAGGACGCGGGATTAAGACCGTTTTTTCAGGAGAGAGAATCTTTGCAGTTTCAGCCATGAAGTAGACACCGCAGATTACAAGAGTTTTTGCGTCTGCTTCCTTAGCTTTTCGTGCGAGTTCAAGCGAGTCTCCGCAGATATCTGCTACGTCTTGAACTTCTGCCGACTCGTAGTTGTGGACTAAGATTAAGGCACCCTTTTCTTCGGCAAGCCTTCTGATTTCTTCTGCGTAATTCATGCTCCTATCACCAGCGGGCTGTCAAGGTTTCGAAGAAGCGAGAGGATGGATAATGCTGCAAGATAGCTCGTTGCCGGGTTATCCGGAGACGGCACATTTCTGATTCTTGCATAGATTTCTCCAAACTCTCCTTCGAAGAAGATTTCATGCATGTTTCTATCCTCAGCCGGATCTGCCCAAAGCTCTACATCAATATCTTTTCCTGCCGCAAGAGACAGAGATTCTGCGACATTGGTGTTTTTCGGGAACTCTTTGACGCACTCTGCGGCTTTTCCTCCAAAGAGCTGTGTTCTTTCATGAATTTCGCGCTTTAAGGATGCAGGGCTTTTGGTAGTTCGAAGGAGAATTTTATCTACGCGGGATATCTGTCCTACTTTGATATTGTCAAGGCCTAAGACGGCGCCGGAGGGGATGTGTATTTTACAGGAGTTTTTGCGGGCGGTATTCATCAGTTCTTTACGGAATTCAATGTCGGCAAGAGCTCCGACGCTCATGATGATGATGTCTTTTCCGGATTTTAAGACATCTTCTGCATGAGCTTTTACAGCTGCTGCAGATGCTGCTTCTACGACTACATCGCAGGATTCTTTGAGGAAGAGGGAAAAGTCGGTGTATGGAACAGCTCCAAACTCTTCTCCGAATGCTTTAACCTTAGCTTCCGCTGTATCATATACGGCCGTTATTTTGAAATTGTCCTGCCCTTTTGCGATAATACGACCTATGTTACCGCATCCCAAAAGCCCGACATTAATCATACTAAAGATTTTGAGAATGTGAGGTATTAAGGATTGTCCTGTTGTGTTAGAGTAGATTTGATGTAGTAGTAGAGAGAATCTCTTTGTATGGATTCTACGCGCTTCTGCTGTGCGGTTGATTTGGGGGCAACAAATGTCCGTTGCGCGATTATGGGCGAGAATGGGGAGATTTTCGGATATCAGAGAGAGGAAATTGCAAATATTTCCAAAGGCTCTGAAATCTCCGCAAAAATCGTGGATATGATAGAAAGCGCAGTTGAGAAGACAGGACTGTCTTTTGAGTGTGTCGGAATTTCAACAGCCGGTCCTGTTGATTTGAAGAGCGGTTCTGTTGTTAATTCTCCGAATATGAAAGCAGATGAAATTTTCTTAACTTCTCCAATATCTTCTGCGCTTGGTGTTCCTGCTTTCATGCTTACGGACTGCAAAGCAGGAGTGTACGGGGAATATGTGTTTGGCAGACATTCTGGTGCAGATACGCTTGTGTATCTTACAATGTCGACAGGAATCGGTGCAGGTGTTCTTTCAAAGGGCGGGATTTTCCAAGGAGCTGATGGTAATGCATGTGAGGTTGGGCACTTTACGGTTGATACGGTTTACAATATGCAGTGCGGATGCGGGTGTGTTGGCCATTGGGAGGCGTATTCGAGCGGAAGCGGTATGCCTAATTTTTTTGCTGAGTGGCTTAAAAGAAGCGGTGCTGATTTAGGGGATGCTCCGCTTTCATCCGGTCAGATTCTTTTCGCGGCACGAAATGGTGATGCTATATGTTCTGAGTTTGTGTCAGAAGTGTCAAAGATGAATTCACGAGGTCTGTTTTCGGTTGTCTGTGCATACAATCCTGATGTGATTGTTTTAGACGGCCCTCTTGTACGTGAGTATGCTGATTTGCTGATTGGGGATTTTGGAGGATATCTGCGCTGTCCGCAGGTGTGTGTTACAGAGCTTGAGGGAAATGCTCCGCTGATGGGGGCAGGCGCTTATGCTCTTCGAAATCTGAAGGATGGCAAAGGATAACCTCTTCGCCTGCAAATATACTATTAATGACAGAAGAGTTCGACGTAGTAATTATCGGTGCAGGTCCTGCGGGGCTCTTTTGTGCGGCAAATCTTGCAGGCCTTAAGGTCTGCATTTTAGAGAAGATGAATTTGCCTGGAAGAAAGCTTCTGCTTTCGGGTTCTGGTCAGTGCAATATTACTCACGCCGGAAGTATGGGCGATTATGCTTTACACTTTGGAGATGCTTCTCATGCCGCTTTTTTAAAGCCGGCTCTTCGGGCGTTATCGAATACTGACCTTCTTTCTTTCTTCGAGAAGCGCGGTTTATCTTTTGAGACAACGGATGCAGGAAAGGTTTTCCCGACAACGCGGTCTGCTGATGATGTTTTGGATATTTTACTCGATGCATGTGATGATGCGGGTGTTGAGATTTTGTATGAAGAGCGCGCTGATTCAGTTAAAAAAGACGGCGAGCGCTTTGTTGTTTCAACTGCGTACGGTAAATATTCGGCCCGCTGTTTGGTGGTTGCAGCCGGCGGTTCTTCGTATCCGAAGACGGGTTCATCCGGTGACGGTGTGCGTCTTGCAGAGATGCTTGGACACAGCATTGTAGAGCCAAAGGAGGCTCTAACTCCGGTCTATGCTGAAAACTTCCGTCTTCAGGACCTTTCAGGTATTTCGTTTGAGAATGTGTCTCTTACCATCTGGCGTGACGGGAAAAAGATTGGGGCAAATACGAATGACTTGCTCATCACCCGCTTTGGTTTCTCCGGCCCGTGTGTCCTTGATGCAAGCCGCTTGATGCAGGCAGGCGATGTTCTTAAAATTTCATTCACAGGTATGTCTGCTGAAGCATTCGATGCGCTTCTAATCGAGAGGTGCAGAAAAGAAGGAGGCCGTCTTGTCTCGAATCTGCTCTATGGTTTAGGAGTTCCGGACAGGCTTGTTAAAGCTCTGATTGAAGAGGCCGGAATTTCCGAGGACACCAAAGGTTCTCAGCTTTCTGCTGCCTCCCGCAAGGCTCTGGTGAAGCTTGTCACATCTTATGAGGTAAAAATCGCTCGTCTCGGGGATTTTGCGGTATCTATGGCGACAGCAGGCGGTGTCAGTCTTTCTGAGGTGAATAAGAAAACCTGCGAGTCGAAAATTCATTCCGGCCTTTTCTTTGCGGGCGAGGTTTTGGATGTTGACGGAGACACCGGAGGATATAATTTACAGGCGGCCTTTTCGACTGCTTATCTTGCAGCACAGCGCATCAAAACAATCTGCGCGTAAGGTGGTTTTTGCCTCTTCACCTATCTGGTGATGGGTGTTGAGGTGTAATATCTCTCTTTCATTTAGAAAGGTTTAAGTCA
>ERZ808048.68-NODE-68-length-21080-cov-4.811170_pt1 | contig 21080 bp, 21 predicted proteins | sample MGYA00380197_ERZ808048 | MGnify/ENA primary metagenome ERZ808048 (study PRJEB31490, sample SAMN06133377) | cow dung metagenome | isolation source: M1 | host: cow | place: China: Chengdu | collected 2015-05 ... | reverse complement strand
AACCGCGGAGATTTTGCAACAGCCCAGGCAGCTGTTGGATGGATTGCCGGAGATACAACTGTTGCAAACCGCAGTTTCAAGTCCCAGGCAGGTGTGAAAGGCTCGGTATCTGAAACCGATGCCCTGCTTTTCTTAAAAGGTATAGTTTACCTAATCCGTCAGGCAGGTTTTGCCGGACTTTTCGTAAGCTTCGACGAAGCAGAAACAGCACAGGCCTTCTCCCGCCCTCAGCGCGAGAAAGGATACATCAACTTACGACAGCTTGTCGATATGACAGACAAAAACGAGATTCCGGGATGCTTCTTCCTCTTTGCCGGAACTCCTGCATTCTTCGAGAGTGCCAAAGGAATCCGTTCACTTCCGCCGCTCTACGACAGAATCGGAATCATCTCTGATGACGGATTTGCAAACCCGATGCAGACCCAGATTGTGCTTTCAAAGTTCAACAGCGAGAAACTTGAAAAAGCCGCATACAAAGTATCAGACATCTACAGCGAAGGATTTGGAGCTGTTGACACATCACGTGTCTCTCCTGCATTCATCCGTACAATGATATCAAAGGTTACCGGAAGATTTGGAGGAAGAGTTGATGTTGTTCCAAGACTTTTCCTTCGCGAGTTCGTGGATGTTTTAGACAAGTGCGCATTGTATGAGAACTATTCTCCAATCGAGAAGTATGCCTTTACTCCAGGAAACGGAGACACTCCGCTTAAGGCTGAAGAGAAGGCAGTCATGGAAATTTCATGGTGATTAATATGGAAAAAACAGTATACGTTAAAGATATCACAAACGGGACAGTAGTTGATGCCCCGTTTACTATTAAGAGAGCAGATTTAAGAGCAAAGCGCGGAGAGCAGTACCTCCACATCACAGTAGCCGACAGAACAGGTGTTCTTGAAGCAAAGTTATATGGAGAAAAGGCGGCAGAAGCAGCCCGCTCAATCAAAACGGGACAGGTTTACCGTATTATTGGAACAGGAAAAGTTCCTCAGGGCGGAAGCCTTCTCATTGAATCCGAAAACGAGGAATCCCTTGAGGCAATCCTTGAAGGAGCTCTTCCGCTTTCTGCAGGTGAGGATATGCTCTACATCTATACCCCGGCAAAGATTGAGGAAAATGCATCAGAACTTCAGAAGATTGTTGCATCCATCCAGAACCAGAACCTTAGAATCTTTGTTGCATGCTGTCTTGACAGCAGATTCTACGAATGTCCGGCAGCAATCCGCCGCCACCATGAGTATATCGGAGGATTATGTGAGCACTCTTTAGAGACTGTAAAAATTGCTATATCAATCATGGATACCATGCCGCGTACAAAAATTAACCGCGATATGGTTATCGCAGGCTGTGTTCTCCACGATATTGGAAAGATTTTCTGCTTCGACAAAGTAGGACAGAACTATGTTCCAAACGATACCTACAACTTAATCGAACATATCACGATGGGTATCATGTTCATCGATGAGTACAAGTCCCTCTTAACCGATTCCCAGCTTTTACAGATTCGCCACATCATCCAGTCCCACCACGGAATCTACGGAGATGTTGTCCCGCTCACAGCTGAAGCATGGTTAGTCAACGAAGCAGACGGAGCAAGCTCGAGACTCCGCTCAATCGTCGATGACTTAGAGGCAATTCCGGCAGGTCAGAAGAAGAAGGGACTTCACTCTGAAAAGTTCCTCTGGAAGGCCATCTAAACCCTCTTTTTTCCAAACAATTAACCATCTGCCGCGTCAAACATATAATAAATGACTGCCGGTGACTTCTATCGCATAGAATTTCGCATACAAAACAGTGTCAGAAAATACTACCTGATTAGAGAAATCTTCACTGACTCAAGAAAGTTTTCTGCCTCCCGCCTTATCACATCAGGCACTCCACCTACCAGAAGAGAGACTGACCGCTGTGCATCCCTTTTCGGATTTGACCTGGAGTTAAAATGCATCGCAAAAGCCGCAAAGTACAGAGCCGAGAGTTTCAGATTCGAGGAGGCAGATGACACCGATGCAGTATTCGAGATAGAACGATACCGTCTTTTAACTGCCAGAAAACAGCAGATGAAGTCTGCTGACCTATTCCCGGACTATGCAGCATCACACAAAGCAGTCACATTCGATGCAGAAGAAATCTCAAAGATGTTTGAAGCAGGCACAATTCCACGCGGAAAGACACTTTCAGAAGTAAACCTTGTGCAGAACCTGAAAAATGCCTGGAATCTTCGAGACGGTAAGATGCCTTCGATTCACAAAATCGTAAAAATCCACCAGGCACTTTCCGCAAACCTTGGAAAAGAAGCACTTACAGCAGAAGAAAAGACCGCAATCGAAAAACAGCTTCGTATCTTCTCCGAGAAAATAAAAGACGGATTCTATCCATTCGAGCAGTGCAGAATTTTCTACCGCTCGTTAATGGAGATTACAGGAGACGATGTCTTTGCAGGAGACATCTACCACATGCTTTTATCCAACTTCGGATACAGCTTCCCTCTCAACAAAGCAGAAAGCTTTGAAGATGCAGTCTCATTTGTGGAAGAGGAAAACCCGGGCCTCGAATACGATATCAGACAGCTTAATGAATCAATATTTACAGTAAAGGCCGGCGGAAAACAGAAACAGCTTGAATTATTCTAAGGCAGATTACCAGACGCTTCCGTCAACGCGTTTGGTACTCTTTGCCGGAGCACTTTTTTTATGCAGAACCTCATTTGGATGAAGACGCTTGTAAAACAGATTACCATCCTCAATTATAACTGATGCGTCACCGTCTCTTAAGAACTTCAGTTCGCGAACCGGCTTTGCGCAGACCAAAAGAAACTGAACTTCGCATCCATACAGACGCTCTAAAAGTTCACGTTTTGCAGAAACCTCAGAAGCAATACCTGCTTTTGCAGGGTTTACAATAACTTCGCCAAAAACTCTGACACCGTCTGCTGTCTTCACAAGAAAATCCACTTCCGCCGCAACACGCCCGCTGACTTTGAATCTGATACCCCCATCCTTTGAGTACCAAAGCCCATCCCTGGAATACTTATCGTATGGGACATATAAGGCGTCTGAAAACTTTGCGGCAATAGTTTCAACAGCAGGCGAGGATTCTCCTTCCTGCAGTAAAATTTCGTAAACAAGAGCTTCAAAAAATTCGCCTGCTGCAGAACGGTGAAGAGGGGATTCTTCATCGTAGAGTGCAGCACGCGTTGGTTTTGGGAGGTGAATGGCCGCTCGCCGAATCTCTCCGCTGAATATTTCAGCGTTGTTTAAGAGTTCGGCGACTTCGGCAGCTGACATTTATCTGTGGGTGTGGTATGCGACAGCTTTTCCGTTCTCGACAGCGTCAATCTTTGCAAATCCGACACGCTCGAACTGAACAATCTTTCCTTCGTAGTTTAAGACCTCAGGCTCTGCAAATCCTTCCTGCATGCCCTCAGGAGTTAAGAGTGAACACGGGGCGGCCTTTTCTGCCGGAAGCCACTGGATAATCGGTGCCTTCTCCTTTCTTGCCTCGGCAAGGGACTCGCCTGCATACTCTGCGGATGCATCGCCAGTCATTCTGATGTTGAAGAGGTCTTTGAGTCTGAGCATTCCGCCCTTCTCGACTTCTGCACGCGGTAAGAGAACCTTTCCGGTGAATGGTAAAAGGCGTTCTCCTCTCTCCGGCTTATTTGGATAAACCGGGGCGTGTGCAGTCATCTCCGGAGCTCCGGTGACAGTTACCTCAACTGCATCCGGAACAAAGAAGTAACGGTCTGCGTCTGCATCGATGATTGCCTTGTTTGCGGCAAAGAGATTCTCCCAGGAGAAGGAGATGTCAGTGTCTCCCATACCGATATCAACAACAGCTCCGCGAACTGCTTCTGCCTGAATACCGCGTCTTGCTAATGCACGAAGGGTTCCTAAGTGGATGTCATCCCATCCTGTGTATAAGCCTTCGTTGATACCCTTTCTCATACCAGAAGTGGAAAGTTCAAGTCCGGCAATAGACATTCTTCCATAGTGGTAGAAGTACGGCATCTTCCATCCGAAGTAGTTGTAGATGTACTCCTGACGGCGGGTGTTTGCGATGTGATCTTTTCCGCGGATGACATGAGTCATTCCAAGGAGATGGTCATCGACAGCAACTGAGAAGTTCATGAGAGGATAGACGAAGATTTCCGGCTTTCTCGGGTGCTTTGGTTCTTTTAAGACACGCATTGCTGCGAAGTCGCGAACAGCCGGGTCCGGGTGTGCGATGTCAGTCTTGACACGCATGGTAATCTGTCCTTCCTCGTATTTTCCGGCAAGCATATCATCGAAACGCTTTAAGTTCTCCTCGACGGATAAGTCACGGCATGGACATGCCTGCTTCTTGAGCTTTAAGTCTCTGAACTCTGCGTTGTCACAGTCACACATGTATGCTCCGCCGAGTTTGATTAACTCGCGGGCTAAGTCGTAGTAAATCTCAAAGCGGTCGGACTGGTATACCACATCAGTGATGCCGATTCCAAGCCACTTGAGGTCTTCAGAGACCATATCGTATGCTTCAGGGTCAACACGCTTCGGGTCTGTGTCTTCAACACGGTAATAGAATTTTCCGCCGTATTTTTTGACATAGTAATCATTTAAGACGGAAGCTCTGGCATGGCCTAAGTGAAGCGGTCCGGACGGGTTTGGAGCAAAACGCATGACAACTCCGCCTTCTGCATCAGGAAGAGTTGGAAGTTCGTGGATGCGCTCCTTTTTCTCGTGCATCTTTTCGATTGCCTCAGGGTTTAACTCACGAAGCTGTGCTTCGCGTTCCTCTGCGGAAAGTGCTTCGACTTTTGCAAGGATTGCCGGAAGCATTGCGTTGATTTCCTTTGCCTGAGAACGAAGCTCAGGGTGGGCACCCATTACACTTCCAAGAACTGCCCCCGCACGCGGAACAGCCTTGTTTTTGACGGCGTTCTGAAGGGCAAGAATGTATATATCGTTTTCAAGATTGCTGTCGGCCATATTTGGTGTATAATATTGGTTGGGAATGATGTTTAAGCTAACTGCTTGCTTGCGAAAAAAAGTATTGGTGAGCTTACTCAAGCTCTAAGGTTCCGGCGATTCTAAGCTTTCCGCCGTCAAGGTAGTGGATAACTGCTCTGTCTCCCGGTTTGAAAACAATCGGAGTCTCGAGTTCGATTGTTAAGGTCGGGTTGTGCCAGTCGTCACCATTCTCAACACCGGTGACACGGGCAGATAAGAACTGCATCCAGTGTCCAAGGGATACTACCATCTGTTCTTTGAATGCTGCCGGCCAGTATTTTACAAGATGTGCTTTTCCAACAAGCTCTGTCTTGTGGATTACAGCAGGGTCAGTGGTTAAGACATATCCGCGGTCGAGGTCATCTGCTTCGATGTCTTTTAATGCACATCCAACGCGGTCGCCTTCGTATGCGGACGGGAAGTCATCATCGTGCTTCTGAACAGAGCGGACCTGACAGGTCTTTCCAATCGGCTCAACACGCATCTTGTCGTGTTTTTTAATCCATCCGTCAGCAACGCATCCGAGGATAACAGTTCCAATACCGCGGACATTGAAGTGGTGGTCGATTGGGACAGTTCCAACAGCTCCGTCCTTTGGTTCAAGGTCCGGCTGAGCTGCTGCACGCTCCAAGAGTGCTGCGGATAAGGTGATGAAATCCTCTTCCATTACGGTGTAGGATTCAAGAACAGTTCCTTTGATGAGCGGGGCAATCTGTTCCGGCTGGATGTAGTTCTTGAGAATAATTGTTCCGGCTTTGACACCTGCACAGTCGAGCATTAAAATCCACTCGGCAAGCATCGGAGTAATTTCTTCAACTACAACTATTGCTTCGTGTGCCATCGAGACAACGTAGAACAGCGGGGCAAGTCTGTCCGGATATCTGGTCGGCTCAAGGAGAGTTACAGTATCGTGTCCTTTTTTCAGGTTATAGAAAGTGATATCAGTACTTGTTCCCTTCTTTCCAAGTTCGCGGGAGTATCCATTCGGGGCTAGTACTGCGACGGTTAAGTTCGGCATGTTCCTATATATTTGCCCTGTTAGATGATTAGTATTACTCTATGGAGAGGTCAAAAGCCCGCAAAGATTTATTTTGTTATGTGACGTAATATCTCATATATGAAGAATGTTAAAATGTCGGTCGAAGGAGATATCCTGACAATTACTGTTGACCTCTCTCAGGATTTTGGCCCATCCTCTTCCGGAAAGACCATCATGATTGGTTCCACCTTAGGAAACAAGCAGGTTTCACGCAAGCACCCGGATGTCCGTGTGGGTGTAAACGTTTACAAGAAGATTGAAAAGAAAGACTAAAAATTCTTTTTTATGAAACCATACGTCATTATTAACGCGGCAATGAGTGCCGACGGTAAAATTTCAACCCCTCTTCGTAAGCAGACCAAAATCTCAGGTGCTGACGATTTTACCCGCGTGGATGCTCTTCGTGCCGAATCTGATGCTGTATTAGTCGGAATCGGAACAGTAAAAACAGATGACCCGTCCCTTCGTTTAAAGAGCGAAGAACTTGCTGATGCAAGAATCAAGGCAGGAAAGCCTGCTCACCCGATGAGAGTTGTTGTTGATTCTCATGCAGAGATGCCGCTTGATTCCGATATGTTCAAGAAAGGACTTGGAGAGGTTGTAATTGTTGTATCCCGCGCAGCCCCTGAGGATAAAATTGCCGCGCTCTCTGAGAAGACCACTGTAATTAAAGCAGGCGACACCAGAGTTGACCTTTCCGAGATGCTTGAGAAGTTAGGCGAGATGGGTGTTAAACAGTTAATGGTCGAAGGAGGTTCTACAATTCTTTGGTCATTCATGAGCCAGAGACTCTTTGATGAGATTAGAATCTATGTCGGAGCTTTAATTATCGGAGGAAAGACTTCACCAACCTTCGCAGACGGCGAAGGATTTACTGAGGTCGATGAGTTCCCGCGTCTGACATTAAAGAGTGCTGAAAAAATTGATGACGGCATTCTTCTTACCTGGCTGAAGAAGGAGTAATCCAATAATGGATTACAAACTTCTTTTTCAGGCTCTTTTCAAATTCACTGTCGGAATAATCCTTATCGGAGTTCTTGTTTTTCTGCCTGCCGGCACATTTTACTTCGGAGGTGTTCTGCTTTGCGGTCTTTTGTTTATCCCGATGCTTCTTTTAGGAGTGATTCTCTTCGTAAAGTCACCAAAGCTTCTTCAAAAGCGTCTTGATACAAAAGAGAAGGCAGGAACTCAGAAAGGTGCAGTGTTCGCATCGGCTCTTATTTTTACCGCAGGGTTTGTAATCGCAGGTCTGGACTATAGATTCTGCTGGTCGGTTGTGCCGATATGGATTGTAATTACCGCATCTGTTATTTTCCTTGTCTCGTATGGATTGTACGCTGAAGTGATGAGAGAAAATGCGTATCTTTCCCGTACGATTGGCATACAGGAAGGGCAGAATGTAATCGATAGCGGGCTTTACGGAATTATCAGACATCCTATGTATGCGGCAACAATTCTTATGTTTTTGTCAATTCCGCTTATACTTGGTTCATGGTATGCGTTTTTAGTGTTCCTGCTCTATCCGATAGTGATAATTGTGCGCATCATACATGAAGAAAAAGTTCTGGAAGAGGGACTTGTCGGATATTTAGAGTACAAAAAGCAGGTTCGATATAGAATAATACCATTTGTGTGGTAATTTTACAAATCTTTTTTACACCATAACGATTTTCTTCAAAAACCAAGACAAAGTCTTTTATATTACAAAATCAGAATATTGTAAAGTGATTGAAAATGAAGAGAAATATTAACGTCTCTCATCTTGTCCAGACTCCGATGGAAAAACAGCGTGTCGAACTTGTCGAGCGCAAATGTATCGGACACCCGGACAGTTTAGCTGACGGAGTTGCAGAAGCAATCTCCCGTGCACTCTGCAAAGAATATATGGAAGAGTGTGACGGAGGAGTTCTCCACCACAATACCGACCAGGGAGAAGTTGTTGCAGGAGAGTCCGCACCGGCCTTTGGCGGTGGAAAAATCATCAAACCGATTTACTTCCTCTTAACCGGACGTGCAACCCGTAAATTCGGAAACAAGACATTTGCAACCGATGCAATCGCAGTCAAAGCAGCACGTGACTACTTAAAGGAGACCATGCCGACATTCAACATGGAAAACGATGTCATCATCGACTGTCGTATGGGAACAGGTTCCACTGACCTTTGTGATGTCTTCAACACCAGAAAGGGACACACCACCATCCCGAGAGCAAACGACACTTCCTTTGGTGTTGGTCACGCTCCGTTCTCCGAGACTGAACAGATTATCTTAGGCCTTGACAAGTTTATCGCAGAAGAGTTCCGCCCGAAGAACCCGGCACTCGGTTACGATATCAAACTCATGGGTATGCGCGAAATCAACACCGTAAACATCACAGTTGCAGCCGCCATGGTTGACCGTTACTGCTCAGGAATCGAAGACTACATTGAGACCAAGGAAAAGATGGTCGAAGAGTTCACCCGCGTTGCAAAGCAGTTCACCCACAGAAAGGTCAAGGTTGCAGTAAACACCGCAGACGTCATCAAAAAGAACCGCCAGTCTGTCTTCTTAACCGTCAACGGAACTTCCGCAGAGATGGGAGATGACGGATCTGTCGGACGCGGAAACCGCTGTAACGGACTTATCACTCCGAACAGACCGATGTCTATGGAGGCAACCTCCGGTAAGAACCCGATTAACCACATCGGAAAGATTTACAACCTGCTCGCAACCGAGATTGCAAAGGAGTGCTGTCAGAAAGTTGACGGAGTATCTGAGATGTACGTCAGACTCCTCTCCCAGATTGGACATCCGATTGACCACCCGCACGTAGCAAGCGTCCAGTGCATCACCAAACGCGGATACTCCTACAAAGACTTCGCACCTGAAATCGAGGAGATTGTTGACAAACGCCTCGAGTCCATTACCGACATCACCAAACTCGTCATCGACGGCACCTTAAAGACTTTCTAAAATGACAAAAGTACGTCTTGCAATCCCGAACAAGGGAAGAATTGCCGAGCCTATCAATGACTTAATGACGAAAGCAGGAATCCATGTAAAGATGACGGCTTCCCGCCAGCTTGTGGCAAAAACCGTTGATCCAAACATCGAAATCCTCTTTGTCCGTCCGATTGATATCCCTGAGTATGTAGCAAAAGGGGTTGCTGACATCGGAATCACCGGTCTTGACATGATTGCCGAGAGAAGAGCCGATGTTGAGCCGATTTTAGACTTAAAGTTCGGCGGAGCACGATTAGTCTTAGCTGTCCCTGAAGCATCCGCAGTCCGCGAAGTTTCCGACATGAAAGGCATGCGGATTGCAACAGAGTTCCCGAACATCTGCGAGGACTTCTTCAAGGCAGCAGGAGTTGATGTCACAATCGTTGAAGTTGCCGGAGCCTGTGAAGCAGCACCGCAGCTTGGCGTCGCTGATGCAATCGCTGACCTCACATCATCCGGAACAACTCTTGAGATTAACAAGCTTAGAATTATCTCTGAAGTATTAGCAAGTACTACCCATGTTATCGCAAACCGCGAGTCACTTGTCTCGAAGCGTGAGAAGATTGATGAGATTCTTCTCGCATTCGAAAGCGTGATGGCTGCATCGGGCATGTGCTATCTGATGCTCAACGTTGAGCGTGAGAAACTCGATGCAATCAAGCAGTTAATCCCGGGTCTTGGAGGTCCGACTGTGATGGATATCGCAGGTTCCACCTCGGTTTCCCTTCATGCAGTGGTGTCATCCGACCGCGTTTACCAGCTTATCAATCAGCTCAAAAACGCAGGCGCACGTGATATCTTAGTACTCGACATCACCCGGATGGTTCGCTGATGCAGATTCTGCCGGCAGTAGATATCTTAGGCGGAAACTGCGTTCAGTTAGTTGGCGGAGACAAATCGACGGCAACAGTTTACGGCAAGCCGCTTGAAAATGCTCTTCGCTGGATTGAGCAGGGAGCAGATGCTCTCCACGTCGTAAACCTGGATGGAGCATTTTCAGCGAGTGCTGAGAATGTCTCCTGTATCCGTGAGGTCATCAGCGAGACTGATGTCTTCGTGGAAGTTGGAGGGGGAATACGCTCTCTTGAAGATGCACGCGGCTGGCTTGACCTTGGTGTTGACAGGATTATCATCAGTACGTTTGCAGTCCGCGAACCCAAGGCAGTTTCAGTTCTTGCAGAGGAGTTCGGTTCGGATAAAATCTGTGCCGGAGTTGATGCAAGAGGCAGTTCAGTTTCTGTTGAAGGGTGGACTGCTGATGCCGGGGATTATATTTCCTGGTCGAAACGCTTCGAAGAGCTTGGAGCCGGTTCGCTTCTCTACACGAACATCGATGTGGAGGGAAAACAGGCAGGCATCCAGACTGAACCTATCGCACGCTTGATTGATGCGGTTTCAATCCCTGTTCTTGTATCAGGCGGGGTCTCTTCGAAGGCTGATGTCTGTGCTGTAAAAGAACTTGGAGCTGGCGGATGTATTTTAGGTTCTGCCCTGTACAGCGGAAAAATTTCCTTAAAAGAGGCATTGGAGGCAAATAATGAGAACTGCTGAACTTACAAGAGAGACAACAGAGACACAAATTTCAATCACTTTCAATCCGGATGTGAGAGGAGAGGTTTCCATCTCCACCGGAATCGGTTTCCTTGACCATATGCTTCATGCTTTCGCAAAGCACGGGGGATTCTCCCTCACGGTTGATGCAAAGGGGGATTTAGAGGTTGACTGTCACCACACAGTAGAGGATATCGGAATTCTGTTAGGCGATGCTGTAAAGCAGGCTGTTGGAAACGGTGCCGGCATTACCCGTTTTGCTGATGTGATTATTCCGATGGACGAGGCACGGGCAACTGTTGCTTTGGATGTCGGAGGCCGCGGATATCTTGTGATGGACGGGGCATTTACCGGAATTATGACCGGAGGCATTCCAAACGACTTATTCGAGCACTTCTTCTACAGTTTCTGCATCCACGCAGGAATTACTGCTCATATCATCTTCACCGGTGTAAATGATCACCATAAGTGTGAGGCAATCTTCAAAGCCTTCGGAGTTGCTTTAGGCAAAGCCCTTACTGTACGCGAAGGATGCTCTGACATCCCGAGCACAAAGGGAACCCTCTAAACTTTTTTTAGATTCAATATTTTTGTAGAAGGTGACGGTATGCAGTCTGCCAGTCACACATCACAATCTCGAACACATGTGCGCGTTGTGTAAAATAACTCATTTGCTACAAAACATATGTCCAAAAAGTGTTCAACATACATCCAGAAAAACCCAATATTAACCACATTTTCAAAAAGTGTCAAATATGCTCAAAGAACCATATTCGCCTCATGTCGAACAAAACCCCAAAAAACACACACATAAAAACCTCAAAATAACCAAATAAACCACACCAATTCGTCAATTAGCGCAAACATCCTCCGAAAGACTATTTAACAAAACTATCGAACACTTTTTAGAAATATGTCTTCAACATCACATAAACCATTAATCCGCGGATTATCCTACCCGGACCACGTACAGCACTCACTCTACAGCATGTTCGAATACGGAATGTCGCGCGTTGGAAAAGATGCCGAAGCATACAAGTACTTCTCAAGAAAAGTAACCTACGGGCAGCTCATGGATGACATCCATGCATGTGCCGCAGGGCTTCTTGAGCTCGGAGTTAAAAAAGGAGACTTTGTAACCATCTGCCTTCCAAACATCCCGCAGTGTGTAATCGCCCTCTACGCAGTAAACAGAATTGGAGCTGTCTGCAACCTCGTACACCCGCTCTCCACAAAAAACGAGATAGAAAAAGCAGTAAAATTAACGGAAAGCAACTTTGCATTCACCTTCGAACTAAATGAAGGATACTTCGAAGGCATCTGCAAAACAATCATCCGCTGTAAAACCCCTGAGTACTTCCCGAAAAATCCAAAGGGACTCATCATGAAAACCGCGTACAACATCTCAGTCAGAAAAGCAAAACGCGTTGATGGAGTTGTACTCTGGAACTCCCTCATGTCATCAGGCAGAAAATCACTCTCCAAAAAACCGCTTCCGAAAAACACCGTAAAAATCACTGACACCGCAGCTCTCATGTACACCGGAGGAACAACAGGAGAGTCAAAAGGAGTAATTCTCACAAACGAAGCATTCAACGTTACAACCTCAAGCCTTGTCAAGATGAAAATCGAAAACCAGTGTCACGAAGGCGGAGCGTTCCTCTCTATCCTTCCGGTATTCCACGCATTTGGAATGGTTGCAAGCGTTCATGCCCCGTTATCATGCGGAATGCGTATGATATTATCTCCAAAGTTTGACCCGAAGAACTGCGCAAAACTCATCTTAAAAGAAAAAATCGAAATCATAGCAGGAGTTCCTGCAATGTACGAGCGTATGTATCCTCTTCTTAAAGGAAAGGACCTCTCCTTTGTCGTCCACGCAGTAGCCGGAGGAGATCTTGTATCATCCAACCTCATGAAAAGATACAACGAAATCTTAGACAGTGGTAACGGCGGAGCATCATTCCTCCCGGGATACGGTTTAACCGAAGCATGCGGCCCGGTATGTCTTGCATCCAGAAGTGATATTGAACTCCAGGAAGGCGCACTTGGAAAACCTCTTACCGGTCTTGAGATGTGCATCGTAGAGCCTGGAACAACCAAAGTCATCCCTGAAACCGAGGAAGGAGAACTTTGTTTCTTTGGACGCTCACTTATGGGCGGATACTACAAAAACGAAAAAGCAACCGCTGATGTCATGCGCCGCCACAAGGACGGAAAAGTCTGGCTGCACACCGGAGACATTGTAACTCTTGATGAAGACAGAAACATCATCTTCAAATCCAGATACAAGAGAATGGTCAAAGTAAATGGATACAACGTTTACCCGACAATCATCGAAAACACAATGGAACACTGCCCGGCAGTATCCGAGGCCTGCGCTGTAGCTGCCCCCTGGAAGACTGACAAGAAGATTAAGCTCTATGTAACCTTAAAGGACAAAAACGCAGACGAAGAGAAAGCAAAGGAAGAGATTATGGCCTACGCAAAAGCAAACCTTGACCACTGGAGCTGTCCGTTTGCTGTCGCTGTACTCAAAGAGATGCCGAGAACCAAGATGAACAAGAAAGACTACAAAGTCTTAGAATCATCTGATGAATAACCCTTTTTTTCTGCGCGGCATAAATATACAGCCGAATCATTTCCGCACATCAAACACAGCCTGATGATTTGTAGGTCATGCAGGTCATAATTTCATAAAGTGTCTGATATTCTGGCGAATCTGCCTTCGCCTCATGTCGAAACAAACACACTTTGCATCTGAAACTTGTGGTCGGAAACACAGGATTTTGCACACATTTCTTCGTCAATTAGCGCATATCCTTGACGGCAGGGTATTTATTCCCAACTAACGAACACAAATAATAATTATGTCACAAAATCCCGCACAATGTATTACCGGCCTCTCTTACCCGGCAGACATCCAGCGATCTCTTTTCTCCATGTTCGAGTACGGATACTCACGTGTCGGAAGAGACGCAGAAGCAATCCTCTACTTCGGAAACAGAATTTCATATGGAAAACTGATGGATGATGTCCATGCATTTGCCGCAGGGCTTGTAAATCTTGGCGTAAAGAAGGGAGATTTTGTGACAATTTGTCTTCCAAACATGCCGCAGTGCGTGGTTGCTGTCTATGCTGTAAACAGACTTGGCGCAATATGCAACCTTGTACACCCGCTTTCAACTGAGAAGGAAATCAAAGACGCCGTCCGCCTCTGCGACAGCAAAGTTGTTCTGACCTTCGAACTCAACGAAGGATTCGCAGAAGGACTCGGCGCAAAAATCATCCGCTGCAAAACTCCTTTATTCTTCCCGAAAAGCCCCAAGGGCTTTATTATGAAGACTGTCTACAACAGAACAGTCAGAAACGCAAAACGTGCGTCTGACGTTCTCCTCTATGAGGACATTGTAGAAGACGGATATAAGTCAAAAACTCCGCTTCCAAAAGACACCATGCAGTATGATGATACTGCGGCTGTGATGTACACCGGAGGAACGACAGGAGATGCAAAAGGTGTTCTTCTCTCCAACGGAGCATTCAATATTACAACATCTGCTCTTATTATGCAGAAGGTCGAAGGACGCTGTCATGAAAACGGAGCATTCCTTACAGTGCTTCCTGTCTTCCATGCATTTGGTCTTGCCATCTGTATCCATGCCCCGCTTTCATGCGGTATGAGAATGGTTTTAGCTCCAAGATTTGTCCCGAAGGACTGTGCAAACCAGGTCTTAAAAGAGAAAATCGAAATCCTGGCAGGAGTTCCGGCCATGTACGAGCGTATGTATCCAATCTTAAAAGGACATGACCTTTCCTTTATTGAGCACATTGTCTGCGGCGGAGATCTTGTATCTTCTGATTTAGTTGACAGATACAACGAGATTCTCGAACGCAAGAACGGAGGGGCTTCTTTCCTTCCAGGATACGGTTTAACCGAGTGCGGCGGAGCATGTATCTTAGTTGACGAAGACAGAGATGACATCCCGGAGGGATGTGTTGGAAAACCTGTCAACGGCCTTGAGATGTGCCTGGTTGAACCGGGAACAACCAAAGTTATTCCAGATAACGAAGAAGGAGAACTCTGTCTCTTAGGCGGGTCGATTATGTCTGGATACTACAAGAATGAACAGGCAACCGCTGACGTCATGCGCCTCCATAAGGATGGAAGAGTCTGGCTTCACACAGGAGATATTGTAACCTTTGATGAGGGCAGAAACATCATCTTCAAATCCAGATACAAGAGAATGGTCAAAGTCAACGGATATAATGTTTATCCGACCATCATCGAAAACACAATGGAGAAGTGCCCGGCAATCTCAGAAGCCTGTGCTGTAGCAGCCCCCTGGAAGACTGACAAGAAAATTAAGCTCTACGTAACTCTTGCTGACCCAAAGGCGGATGAAGAGACGGCAAAGGATGAGATTATGACTTACGCAAAGGCAAACTTAAACCACTGGAGCTGTCCGTTTGCTGTTGCTGTCCTCAAAGAGATGCCGAGAACCAAGATGAACAAGAAAGACTACAAAGTCTTAGAGTCATCTGACGAATAAAATCTATTTTTTTAAAAAAGATTATCGGGAAATTTCCCTGATATGTCTGTCTGTTTTTTTAACAAGCTCCTCTTCGCCTGCTAAGTCTGCAACGCTTCTGACAGCCTCGAGCAGGTGGACTGAATCTTCCAGGAAGCTTAGGATATCTGCCGGGAACAGTTCGATTCCATACTCATCGATTAAATGGCGGGAAATCTCTTTGTGGTTTAGGCCAAGCTCGCGAAGCTCTAAGAGGCAGACGACAAACTTTCTCTCCGGACATCCGCAAAGAGGTGAATCACGGCATTTACAGTCCAGAAAGTCCTTGAAGAACCGCATAACCTGGTCGCGTGTCCCGGGATCCAGGCCGTCGATGTTCATCGAACCTGTGATTGCTTCAAGGTTTGCAGGATGGAATGCCGCATCCGGCAAGCGGTATCCTGCAGCCCGCTGGAGTTTTTTTATGTAGCGGAATCTTGCCCGTCCCGCAATCACGCTGCTTCTCCGCCGACCTCGTCAAAGTCCTTTAAGGACTTCATTGCATCAGCAATACGCTCGACTTCCACGAGCCACTCATCAAAGAGTGTCGGATCATCAGTATCCTTAACATACTTTCCACAGCAGGATGCACCGTTGATGACAGCTGAACCAATCGAAGATGCAAACTCGAGTGCCTTCTCCGGGTCATCATCGACAACCTTTCTTCCGTCTTTTACAAGGTTCTTGACCTCGGTTGCTTCCGGATAGTCTGCTTCGAGGTATTTCTGTGCGGCAGTGAAGAGAACCATCATAGAAATCTGCATAGATGCAATAATCTCGCTTACCTCCTCATCTGCTACCTCGCCCATAACGATTGCTTCAACGTCTGCAATCTTCGTGCGCGCCTCTTCAACAGTGAAACGCTCGTTCTGGTACAGACGGATAATCTTGATAACAGCTAAAGTGATATCGTCAGATAAACCGTCTAAGATTCTGAATCCTTCCGGCATGTCCTCGGAATCAGGATCTCCTTCCCAGTCAGCTTCCTTTAAGGTACGAAGCCAGTTCTCCCAGCGTTCCTGGTTGTAGAATATATAGAACAGCTTTGGAGCCTCTTCCGGCTCGCTGCTTTTCTTGCTTTTCTTAGCAGCCATGTATATACTACTTTGGAACTTTTTACCATAAAAAGGCAATGTTACAAGTCCGTGTATTGAATGATAAAATATAAGGTCAGAGATATTGGAGTTTAAAAAAAGTGGTTGTGTGGTTGAAGGTGTTATGCAATCTTGTTTCCTGCGTTTGCTCCAGGCATGCAGGTAAAGATTTCTTTAACGGAGATAACAACAAGATCGTGACACGGGTATGCTCCGGGTTTCTTTGCCTCAAGCATGTCACGCATCTTCTGGTGCTCTTCAGTGTCCTTCATAATCTCTGCAGTACCTTTGAGCTGGAAACAGTTTCCAATGTCGCGGCTCCAGACAAGAACAGAAACCTGCGGGTTCTCTAAGATATTTGCCATAGTCTTGTTCATGAAGTTGTTAGCGATTAAGACCTTATCGTCTTCTACTAAAACTGCGCCCATAGGTGCAACGTTTGGAACACCTGCCTTGGATGCAGTTGCTAAGTGAAGAACACCGACCTTTGCCATCTGCTCTTTAAGTTCTGGAGTAATTAATGCCATACTTGTATATTAGATTGGATACGTCATTAAGATTCCCGAAATAATACAGTGAGTAAGCGTTTATACTCATGCGGTAAATATAATAGTACTATGGTTTCCGACGAAATCACACCAGTCCTCGAACGGCTCGAGGAAGATAGAGTACGGTCCGTTCTCCTCCAGTTCTCCGACCTGGAAGGTAAGCCGAAAAACGTGGCGATTCCGACGAAACAGGTGGAAAAAGCATTAACCGGCGGTATCAGTTTTGACGGATCATCGATTCAGGGATTTGCACGTCTCGAAGAATCCGACATGGTCCTTCGCCCTGAAATATCCACCTATCAGGTAATCCCCTGGTCTGATGCAGACTACCGTGTTGCGCGTTTTATCTGCAACGTATATACAACCCATGGCGACCCGTTCACCGGAGATCCGCGCTACATCTTAAGAGAACAGATGGCAAAAGCATCTGCTCTTGGATACACCTTCAACGTAGGCCCTGAAATGGAGTTCTTCCTCTTCCGTCAGGACGAGTTTGGAAGACCAACCGTAAACCTCCAGGATCACGGAGGATACTTCGACCAGACGCCAACTGACCCTGGAGAGGATGTAAGACGCGACTTAGTAACACAGCTTTCAGAGATGGGATTCAATATCGAAGCATCCCACCACGAAGTAGCCCCGTCACAGCACGAAATCGACTTCACCTACGGCGATGCTCTTTCGATGGCTGACAAAGTCGTAACCTTCAAGTTCGCGGCAAAGACCTTAGCATTAAAGCGCGGACTTCATGCAACATTCATGCCGAAACCAATCTATGGAATCAACGGTTCAGGTATGCACGTGAACTGCTCCTTAATGAAGGACGGCAAAAACGTATTCTTCGACCCGGAAGGCGAACACCAGTTATCCGATGACGCCAGATACTTCATCGGCGGTCTCTTAAAACACGTCGAAGGAATCACCCGCATTGCAAACCCGACTGTCAACTCATACAAACGTCTGATTCCAGGCTACGAAGCACCAGTCTACATCGGATGGTCCACCATGAACCGTTCTGCATTAATCCGCGTACCATCTCCAAGAGGAAAGAGTACCAGAGCAGAACTCAGAAGCCCTGACCCGACCTGCAACCCGTACCTGACATTTGCAGTCATGCTTGCTGCAGGTATGGAGGGTATCACTCAGAAGATTGAACCGCCGGAGAGTATCGACAAGAACATCTTCAAGATGTCCGAAGCCGAGCGCGAAGCAGAAGGCATCCGCTGTCTCCCGCAGAACTTAAAAGAGTCCAACAAGGCATTAATGGCAGACAGTCTGCTCTGCAGTGTCTTAGGCGAACATGTTGTATCCCAGATTCAGCGTTTAGCAGACCTTGAGTGGAGTGACTTCTCAAAGTCCATCACTGACTGGGAAATCAAGAGATACCTCGCAACCTACTAATCATGCAGCTCATCTGTGACCTCCACGTACATACAAATGCCTCGGCAGACGGTCACTGCCCGGTAGAAAAGGTTCTTGAAAGAGCCAAAGCCGCAGGCCTTGACGCGGTGGCCGTCACAGACCATGACACAACAGTTTCCGCTCTGAAAGCCCTCTCGCTCGAATCCGAAGTTATTGTCATCCCCGGAATCGAGGTATCAACAAAGGACGGGCATGTTCTTATTCTTGGAACAACCAAAAAGTACGAAGCAGGAAAACCAGCAGACGAGACAATCGCTGAAGCACATGCTGACGGATGCGTTACAGTAATCCCGCATCCGTACCACCTTTTCCGTCACGCAACAGGCCTAAGGAACAAAAAAGCTCTCAAGATGGCTGACGCCTTCGAGGTTTACAACAGCAGATACTACATCGGAATCTCGAACCTGGAAGCAAAGCATGCAGCAAAACGTCTTGGAAAAGCAATTACCGCGGGCTCTGATGCTCATGACTGTGATTATGTCGGATACGGCATAAACGTAATCGATGCAGAAGAAAAAACAGCAGACTCCATCCTTTCGGCATTAAAGGCAGGAAAAATTACTGCCGAATGCAAAAAGACGCCTGTCTCCACCTACCTTCGGCAGTCAAAAAACAATGTCATGCGCAAAATTAAGCGGCGTCTCAAATTATGAAGCTCGCACTCTCTGTTGGATATCTTGGCGAAGGATTTTCCGGCTCGCAGTTCCAGCCGGACAAGAGAACTGTTGAAGGAGAGTTTATCAAAGCCGGAATATCCTGCGGGGCATGGGACGATGCGAAATCAGCATCCTTTAGAACAGCCGGCAGAACTGACAAAGGCGTATCTGCCAGAAGACAGTTAATCACAGTTACACCGCGTGACAAAGACAAGTTTGTTGAGGCAATAAACTTCCATTTGCCGCCCGATATCTGGTGTGTCGGATATGCGGAAGTGGACGATGATTTTTATCCGAGATATTCTGCAGGTATTCGAACCTACAGATACTTCTTCCCGTATCCGTTGGACATCGAAGCAATGCAGAAAGCCGCCTCATACTTTGTCGGAGTTCACGACTTCAGCGGATTTTCAAAGATGGAAACAGGCAGAGACCCAATGCGTACAGTAACCTCTGCTTCAGTCTTCATCGAAAACGGGCTTCCTGTTTTCGAAGTGTCAGCAAAGAGCTTCCTATGGAACATGGTTCGCGGAATGGCAGGAATTTTAGAGGCTGTAGGGTTAGGTCTAACCACGCCTGAGACTGTATTAGAACAGCTTGAGTCTCATATCTGGCGTGTACATCCTGCCCCTGCCGGAGGGCTTGTGTTCTGGGATGCAGAAACATCTCTCGAATTTACTCCGATGAGGCAGAGAACGGCTGCAAAAAGACAGCTCTTCGAAAGAGCAAAAGAGGCAAGAACCTCTGCACATGCGGCAGAAGCTCTTTTGGAGTGCGGATTTGATGAGTATCTAAAAGAGAATGCCGAAAGAAATTACGGCTCTTTTATGAAACGCTGAACAATCTCCATTCCGCGTGCCTCAGCTTCTTTAACACTCTCAGGCCATGCTTTAACCCCGCCGTGCTCATCCATTCCGGCGAAGAGAACATTTTCTGTGTAAGAGAATCCTGCATCATTAAAGAGGGCTCGAACAACCGGGAATGCCGCATCAAACATGATTGGAAGTCCCTGACCTGATGTCGAGAGGAAAACACCCACATGTGTTTTGAGATGTTCTTCATCGAAGACAAGCTCTTTTGTTTTGAACTTCTGAGCCCAGAGGAACTGTCCGCGGTCAATGAAGCCTTTCATTTCAGCGGTGACTGTCATGGAGTATATGGGTGATGCGAGAACTAAGATGTCTGCTTTCATGACTTTTTCGAATACTTCGGTTAAGTCATCTTTTAAGACGCACACGCCTTTTTTGTGGCATGCGTTACAGCCGAGACAGTTTTTGAATGTAAGAGATGAAAGCCTGATATTCTCAAATGTGGCTCCTGCTTCTTCTGCACCTTTTAAGAATGCGTTTAGAACAGTCTCTGTGTTTCCGTTTCTCCTTGGGCTTCCATTCAAAGCGAGTATGTGCGTCATTAGTATATAGATTATCAGCCTGACGCGGGAAAAAAGTATGTGTTGGGTTTATTCAGCAGAGTAGTGGATTAGTTCAGATGCCGGAACAAGGTTTCCGCTCTCATCAATCTTTGAGACTGCTCCGTGTCCGCAGCAGATGAGAAGGTATTTTCCGTTTTTCTTAAGCTCGGCATCGAGTTCGACTGCAAGACGGGTTAATTCTTTGCGCTCGGTTCTGGCGATTTCGCTGTCGACATTAACAGATCCGATCATGGAGTCAGCGATAGAGCAGTAGTCTGCACGCTCTTTGGATAATGTTGCAAAGTTGATGAATGCGTCACTTGTAAAGAGCATTCCAAGGTTCGGCTCGAATAAGAGAAGCTGTCCTGCAATGTGTCCTCCAAGGCTTTCCCAGACTTCAAACTCCATTCCTGCAAAGGAGATTTTCTCGATAATCGGGAAAAGGCCGCGCATTCCAATCGGTTCTGTTCCGCACTCGATTACTTTGTCCGGGACATTCATGCGCGACATTGTGTTAATGGATGTGGTATAGAACTTTTCGAGAAGGTCTAAGTTGTTTACAGAGCCGTGGTTTCTGGTTCCTGCGTCAAGGATTGCTTTGCAGGTCGGGTGCATCAAGGGCATTGTTGAAAAGTATCCTGATGCTCCGCAGTGGTCAGCATCTGCGTGTGTGCAGATGACAACTCTTGTGTCAAAGAAGCCGTCAACGCCTACTTTTTCGAGCATTTTGTCGCAGTCATGATAGAAGCATCCGTATCCTGTGTCAAGAACCATTTTGCCGTCTTTTCCTGCATCAAAGATATTGAGGTTTCCTCCTCCCG
>ERZ808048.66-NODE-66-length-21171-cov-5.451645_pt1 | contig 21171 bp, 15 predicted proteins | sample MGYA00380197_ERZ808048 | MGnify/ENA primary metagenome ERZ808048 (study PRJEB31490, sample SAMN06133377) | cow dung metagenome | isolation source: M1 | host: cow | place: China: Chengdu | collected 2015-05 ... | reverse complement strand
CCGTTCTTCTAATGAATGCTTCTTATACATAAAATAAACCCCAAAAGTTTTTGTCTAACTTTTGGGGTTCACTTCAATGACCCTCCTTATATTGTTCGTTGTGTAACTGTATTAACGTACACGTTCACAATAACTACCATCTCTGGTATCAACGCGAATCATTTCACCTTCGTTGATAAAGAGTGGAACACGAATCTCTGCACCTGTTTCTAATGTAGCAGGTTTCAAGGTATTGGTAGCTGTATCACCTTTCAAACCTGGTTCGGTATATGCAACAGCCAATTCTACTTTGGTTGGCAACTCGGCATAGAGAATTGTATCTGTAGAAGCATCGCTCACAACATCACATACAAAACCTTCTTTTAGAAAATCTACACCTGTAATCAAATCATGTGCGATAGGTACTTGTTCGAATGTCTCTTGGTTCATGAAAATATAGTCTTCACCTTCTTGATAGAGATATTGGTAAGGACGACGCTCTACTCGTACATCTTCTAATTTCTCGCCAATGTTGAAGCGGCGCTCTAAAACGCGACCATCTACTACATCTTTGAACTTAACACGCATAATTGTGTTACCCTTTCCTGGTTTAACGTGAAGGAAGTCTATCACGAAATAAAGACGTCCATCCATTCGGATACATACGCCATTCTTAATGTCTTGAGAGTTAATCATATAATAGAATTTTGAAATGTTTATTCTGCCATTAGCAAGCACGCATAATCGGTGACAAAGGTAGAAATTATTTCCGAAATATACAAATTTTAAACTATATATTTCAAATCGGCTTACGATTATTTGCATAGTTATACATTTTTTTTTATCTTTGCGCTAAAGTTATCAATCATTTAAAGCAATTATTTTTATGGCTGAGTTTTTACAATCTTTGGATTTTTGGCAAATTATTCCTTCTTACATCTTTTTGATTGCGATCATTGACCCATTAGGAAATATTCCTGTTACTATCTCAATGGAGGAAAAAGGAACTAGAATTTATCCGTTGCGTGTTTGTTGTGCTTCATTCATTATTCTTATTGCATTTTTATTGTTAGGTGAGTGGGTGTTAAAACTTTTTGGTGTGAGCATTGAATATTTCGCCATTGCCGGTGGATTTGTTATCTTCCTAATGGCGATGGAGATGATTTTAGATATTATTATTTTCAAGACCGATGGTGTTAGCGGAAATGGTTCTATTGTTCCATTAGCATTCCCTATGTATGCTGGTCCAGGAGCCTTTACAGCCCTCCTTTCCATTACCGCCGAGTATAGCACCATTAACCTTATTGTATCCGTACTATTATGTATGGTCAGTCTATACATTGTATTGGTGGCTACCCATTGGTTGACTAAATACATTGGACAAACCATCCTATATATTTTGCGTAAGTTTTGTGGTATCATTGTATTAGCGATTGCTTGTAAATTGATGTTTGGTAATTTAGCTGCGGTATTTTAACACACATGGTGGGTATAGCTGAACATATACGTCAATTAGCACTTGCTGTAGGATTTGATGATTGTGGTTTTGCTAAAGCTTGTAAATTGGAAGAAGATGCCCTATTCATGCAACAATGGGTGGAGAATGGGATGCATGGTGAGATGGATTATTTTGAACGCAACCAAGCACTTCGTTATGACCCCACCCTATTAGTTCCCGGAGCTAAAACAGTAATGGTATGTCTTCTTTCGTACAAAAAATGCGGTCGGGACTATCATCGCAAAATGAAGTCGATGCTTTACGAATTGGAAAAGTTACTCCAAGAAAAGTTGGGAGACGATATTGTCAATGTAGATAAACAGCATATCTTTTGCGATTCTGCTCCTTTTTTGGAGAGAAGTTGGGCAGTGCATGCTGGTTTGGGATTTATAGGTAAGAATCACCAACTCATTCATCCCACTTTGGGCAGTATGGTGCATATCGGCGAATTGGTCTTATCCATTGAAGTAGATTATTCCAGACCTATTATTCCCTCTCAGTGCGGCGAATGCAGTCTATGCATTGTGCATTGTCCTAATCAAGCATTAGGCCAAACCCAATGGGATGCACGCAAATGTATCGCCTACATAACACATAAGTGCGTTGTATGCCAACAAGTTTGTCCTTGCAATAGAGAAATAGAAGATAAATAAAAAAAATATCCATATGAACCCTTTATGTGAATTGAAGATAGCCTTGGCAAGTGACCACGCAGGTTATCAACTCAAACAAACTATTATTGAACACTTGCAACAAGCAGGTGTGACGGTATATGATTTTGGTTGTTACTCTCAAGAGAGTTGCGACTATCCTGATTTTGCTCACGCCATGGCAGAAGCTGTTGTAAAAGAGACATATTCATTTGGTATCGCCATTTGTTCAACTGGCAATGGCATCACTATGACCGCAAATCATCATACAGGCATTAGAGCCGCACTTTGTTGGGATGTTCCTTTAGCTTTATTAGCACGTCAACACAATAACGCGAACGTGTTGGGTTTGCCAGCTAACTTTGTCTCTCCCGCATTAGCGCTTGAGATTGTTGACGCCTTTTTAAGTACAGACTTTGAAGGAGGACGGCATTTGAGGCGAATCAATAAGATTGATGTTTGTTGAGGTTGATAAACATGTCCAAACATTTGTTTTCACGTATAAAAAACCTTGTTGCATCTGAATGGAATTATTTGCTATCTCGGATGGGGATGGTTCGTTGTAACCATTACCCAACTTTTGTAAGCATTGAACCAGCAAACTTTTGTCCTCTTCACTGTCCAGCTTGTCCTGTAGGAAGAAAAGGAAAGGACGAGAAGCATCAAACGATGCTATCCATGGAAACATACCGCACAATTTTGGAAAAGTTATCACCTTATGTTCATACAATACAATTTTATTTCCAGGGAGAACCTCTCCTTAACCGTCAGTTGCCCAAGATGATTGCATTGGCTAATCAAGAAGGACTTTACACCAGTATATCTACCAATGCTCAAGTCATAAATAGTTTATTAGCAGATCAACTTGTTGTTTCTGGTTTGGACCACATCATTGTCTCTATTGACGGATTGAGCGAAGAGTCTTATCGTGCCTATCGCCAAGGAGGAAGTCTTCACAAGGCGCTTGAAGGATTGTGTCATATTAGACAAGCAAAGCAAAAACACAATGCACACATTCGCATTGAATTACAGTGTTTGCGTCTTAAAAGTAACGAACACGAGTGGCAACACTTCAAAAGAACTTATCGACATATGGGGGCAGATACTCTCACACTAAAGACTGCACAATTTTATGATTATGAACATGGCAATGATCTCATGCCGTCTAATAGTAAATATAGTCGATACACTTTTGATGTCAAGAGTGGTTGCTATCGCCCCAAGAATCGTTACAAATCGCTTAAAGATGTTCCTTGCAGACGCCTATGGAAAGGATGTGTGATTGATGTGCATGGAAACATGTTCCCTTGTTGCTTTGACAAAGAAGGGCAATATAGTTTTGGTAATCTGGTCCAATCCTCATTGGATGACGTCTGGTTTTCTAATCAAGCTCTTTTGTTCCGTCAATCAGTTACCCAAGACAGGATGCAATATAATATTTGCACTAATTGTACCGAATAGGGGTATATTATCAATATCTCCCTTATAAAATTATTTTCATAGATTTTGATACTCATCTGATTGGATAGCATTTATCTATATAACAGGTATGTAATAATATGTTTTTTGGCATGTTTTTTGTGTTGAAACAAAAGCACCTAAAACTCATTATATGAAAGAATTAAAGTTACATCCCTCTATTACTCCTCGTAATTCTAATGCTATTAACAAGTATTTCAATGACATTCATTCCACCACTTTTCTGACTCCAGATGAAGAGGTTGAGTTGTCCTTTCTCATCAAACAAGGAGATGTCGATGCACGTAATCGATTGGTAAAAGCAAATCTACGCTTTGTAATTTCTGTAGCCAAACAATATCAAAACCAAGGTATTGAATTGGAGGATTTGATCAACGAAGGTAACATTGGCTTGATCAAAGCAGCAGAAAAATTTGACCCTACCCGAGGATTTAAGTTTATTTCTTGCGCAGTATGGTGGATTAGACAATCTATCACAAGTGCATTGGCTGAGTCATCTCGTTCTATACGCTTGCCTTTGAATGTAGTAAATAGTATTTCGCGCCTTCAAAAGGCAATACACACATATGAGCAAAATCACTCTTGTTTTCCCTCGTTGGAAGAACTATCACAAATAACAGACCTTCCTATAGATCGAGTAGACGAGTTGCTCAAAATATCTCAACATACTATTTCTTTGGATGCCCCTCTGACTTCCGATGCCGAATCATCATTGATTGACGTATTAGAAGACACCAATAGCAAAAGTGCAGATGATCAATTGCTCAATCAAGGAATACAAAGAGAGATTAGAGAACTCATTTCAACCCTCTCGCCACGCGATGCCGAGATTATACGAAGGAGTTTTGGCATTGATGGTCCTGAAGTGTCAATAGATGATATCGCATTGGAGTTTAATCTTACTCGTGAACGGGTACGTCAAATCCGTGAACAGTCTATCAAACGTCTACAAACAAGAGCGAAACGAGTATTGTCATTGGATTAGTCCAATTGGACACGACAAAGAGGGCCACCTTAATAGGTAGCCCTCTTTCATATTGTCAGAGGTAATTAATTAAGCTAATTTATTAATATAAATAGCCAAAGAAGATTTCAAGTTAGCAGCTTTATTCTTGTGAATAATGTTACGTTTTGCCAATTTATCCAACATTGATGTTACTTTTGGCAACATAGCTGCTGCTGATTCTTTCTCCTTAGTAGCACGCAAGTCACGCACTGCGTTGCGCGCTGTTTTAGCGTAGTAATGGTTGTGAGCCTTGCGAGTTTTCGTTTGGCGGATACGCTTCAAAGATGATTTATGGTTAGCCATCTTAAAATAATTCGTTAATAATGTTTAGTTTTTACTTTTATTAGTAGTCCATAGCAGAGTCGAACTGCTCTTTACAGAATGAAAATCTGTCGTCCTAACCGATAGACGAATGGACCATCGTCTTTCAACTAATCATCAAACTAGATACATTTTTGCTGAAAGCGGTTGCAAAGGTACGGCAAAAGTTTGAATTGTGCAAATTATTCTTGAAAAAAGTTTAGTTTTTGTGCATTTTTATTGTAAATTCCAATTTAATGTACTACCTTTGCAAAAATAATACGGTAAAAAATACGGATTTATAGTTCATGAAATTAAATTGTTTCCATACTTCATCCTTTCGATTTGCAGTAATCGTTTTTTTGGTTGTCCTTGTATCTATTGAGCTTATGGCACAAGAATCAGAAATTAAGCGTCCAGACCTACAAACAACTGATTCAATTTTCTTTGGTACTACAGAGAAGAAAAAGGATGATTATAAATTCGGTGTTGAATATCGTATCCAAGCAGGATACCTTCAAAACAATCAGCATTCTAAACAAGACTCGGTGTCGCAATTGTATTTGCATGGTGTTCGTTTGGGAGTGACTTTTGATTTTCTTTTACCATATCGTTTTAGCGTACAAACGGGTCTATTGTATTCTATTGCATATGGTAGTAGCGTACAATATTGGCCAGGCATGGATGCAGAAGATATTTATGCTCATGACAACTACATTTCCCATCGCATGCTGCAACATCGTCTAGTCATTCCTGCGCGCGTGTATTATAATATAAAGTTGTGGAAGAAGTTAAATCTATTTTTCTATACAGGTCCCCAAGTGCAAATAGGTTTATCGGAAAACGATTATTTAGTTACACATATCACAGATAAGACCAAGGAACAACTCCAATTGATAGGAGCACGTACTGAGCCCTATGAACGTTATGGTTGTAAGGAGTTGTTTAGAACCAACATCCAAATGGGTTTAGGAGGAGGTTTGGAATGGGATGCTTATCGTATAGAAGCTGGTTATGATTTTGGTTTGAATAATATTATACGTAACCAAGTCATTCCGAATCAACAATTGTCGGAATGGGGTTGGTTTGTAAGTTTCAGTTATAAATTCAATCAATAACATTCTCGTTTCAAGGGGAAGGGGTGCTGCTTTTAGCGGCTGAGAATATACCCTCAGAACCTGAACAGGTAATGCTGTTAAGGGAAAATGAAAAAAGTTTTATTATTTTGTTCGGCCTTTTTAGGCCTTGGTGTTGTTGCTCATGCTAAGAGCGACACCTTGACCATTGTCCGTACTATGGACGAAGTGGTTGTTAACGCGCGAGTAGCGCAAGTTACTAACAATAAGGACGTATTGTCTAATGAAGTTCTCAATCGAACCAACACAGGACAAAACCTGCCTTATCTTCTCACTACTATTCCTAATCTTCAGGTAACCAGTGATGATGGACTGGGAATAGGCTATACCTATTTTCGTATTAGAGGTACGGATCACACCCGAATCAACATGACCATAAATGATGTTCCCCTTAATGACTCTGAGAGTCAAACCGTCTTTTGGGTGAACATGACCGATATGGGTTCTTCGTTGTCGTCCCTTGAGGTACAACGTGGTGTAGGTACATCCACGAATGGTAGTGCTTCTTTCGGTGCATCCATCAATATGCAAACCAATGGCACAGAAGATAGTGTCAGCCACTACACTTTGGGATTTAATGGAGGCATGTACAACACGTTTAGGGAGTTGCTTCAAGCTAAGATAGTATTACCTCATCGTTGGATAGCTAATGCTCGGTTTAGCAAGGTGAACTCAGATGGATTTCTATACCGCACTTCATCAGACTTATACTCTTACTATACCGATTTGGGGTGGTATGGAAAACAAACACAAGTCGTAGCCAGATGTTTCGGAGGAAGTGAAAAAACCGGTATGGGTTGGGATGGTGTCGATTACAACACGGCATACGGTATTGATGATGCTGACCGTCGATACAATCCTGCAGGCGAGTATACATTGTTGGGAAGCAATGGAGAAGACTCGGTAGTCTATTATGACAATCAAACCGATAATTATTCGCAACTACACGCCCAACTAAGTCTCTATCATCGTTTCTCACCTCAATGGTTTCTCACAGCAACTGCTCATTATACACATGGATATGGCTATTATGAACAGTACAAAAAAAAGAGTTTCTCCTATTGGGGATTGCATAGTTATACTGATACAGAAGGTAATGAAGTAAAAAAGGCGTATGGATTGTATCGAAAACACCTAAAAAATCATTTTTATGGTGGCGTTGTATCGGCAAAATATATTTCAGAAGCTTTGGATGTTCAGATAGGGGGAGCTGCCAATCATTATTTAGGTGCTCACTATGGTACTCTACACCATCTCCAAGACTCGTTGTATGGTGGAAGCCTACCTGTTGATTATGAGTATTATCGAAACGATGCAGACAAAGTAGATGCTAATATCTATAGTAAAATCAATTGGCGTGTTTTACAAAAGGGAAATCATCATCTTAGTCTATATGCCGACATGCAATATCGTTTTGTACAATATGTTCGCAACGGTTTGAATGACGAAGATATGCAGGAGCTCCCTTTGCATGTAAATTACCATTTCTTCAACCCCAAAGCTGGTTTGAGTTATCAATATCGCCAACATCTTTTGTATGGTTCGTTTGCAATTGCCAATCGCGAACCCAGTCGCAACAACTATAAAGAAAATGTAGTATATGACGCATTGACACAAACATATAGTGGTCTGCCTAAAGCTGAGCGTCTCTATGATTATGAATTGGGGTACTTATTTAACCACCGAATCTTCTCCATTGGTGCCAATCTATACTATATGGATTATGACAACCAATTGGTTTTGACGGGTAAAGTCAACGATGTAGGCGCTCAATCAACTATCAACGTAAAAGACTCCTATCGCATGGGAATAGAACTATCTGCACAGGTGCAAATAGCCAAATGGTTGACATGGCAAGGTAATGTTACTCTTTCCAGAAATAAAATACAAAACTATAGTGAGACAATCACACGTTATGATAGCGATTACAACTGGTTAGGGGAAGAAGAGAAACTATTCAAAGAAACAACTATTGCTTTTTCTCCGAGTATTACAGCCATGTCGTTGTTTCAATTTGCATACCGAGGAATAGGTGCTGACCTCTACACTTCTGTGGTGGGTAAGCAATACCTTGATAACACTCAAAATGAAACAGCTACATTGAAGACCTATACTACTACCAACCTTCAGTTGACCTATCAACTCCCATTGGAAAGATGGATGAAGCATCCTAAAGTGCCACAGATACGTTTATTGTGTCAAGTGAACAACTTATTCAATGCCAAGTATGCAAGCAACGGAGGAAGTGATTGTAGTTATTTTGAAAATGGCACAGCATGCTGGCCTTGGTACTATGCACAAGCAGGAATCAACGTTCATGCTGGCGTGAGAATAGAGATGTAAAACAACCTACATAGATACAAGCAACTGCACTTATGGTATTCCCTCATAAGTGCAGTTGTTTGTTATAGAGTTAATCAAAATATCTGCTTCAAGAAACGGCAGAGATAATCTTGCCAGTTAGTCCAAGTATGTCCCCCAGAACTTTCGTAATACGTATATTCAAGGTGATTTTGTTCTAACCATTTTCGATAATCTTGGAGTTGATCGTACAAAAAGTCATCCTCCCCCATACCGATCCAATAAAGGGAAGCGTTTGTAATTGTCTTGCGTACCTCATCCTGCCAATTGACATACACCTCGCCGCTATCAGGGGTAGCCACCAATGCTGAAAAAAGTCCTATATAAGCAAACTGTCCATGCAAATAATGCGACACATGCATGGTATGAAACCCACCCATTGACAATCCTGCAATAGCGCGCTCGGAAGGATGCGAACTTACACTATAGTGTTTTTCGACCTCTTTCATAAATGAAGGGAAATGCTTCTCCCAATACCCAGACATCTCATAGGATTTCTCTTGTTGATACGTTAGTTTGCACCAATGCATGGAACCATTTTGAGGAGAAAAACGCTCTCCATTAGGCTTGATATTAGGTGCATCTATCAGTGCTTGACGTTCTGTGGGAGGAATACTTCCTAAAAAATTATCCGGCATGATGATAACCATCTCCTTGACAGACTGCTCCTGCAACAAACTATCCATCCAATGAAGCAAAAAACCTTGATTGCTCCAATCATCTTCCGAACCATACATTCCATGTTGCAGGTATAAGACAGGAAAAACCTCTTGTTTTTCTTGGACACGTTCTGCATAAGCATGAGGAAGATACACGATACATGGTACGCCGAGTAATGTATCACGTTCAAGGGTACCCACCATAGGCAATTGGTCTGATACCTTATGAGTACAACTTGCAAATAAACAAACGAGAAGAACTACAACAATAGATTGACGCATACGATTGAAGAATTTAATGATTAGTAATGTGGGTTATATTTCATATCGGTTACAAAAGTATAAAAAATATAGTATTCCACAAACGAAATATCAAAATATATGATTATAAAAAACGACCCATAACGTGAAGAAAAGGAGTTGGGATACTCCAACTCCTTTTCTGTGTGTTTGATTTAAATCAAATAAGTACGAATTAGTAACGCAAGAATGATACGCCATTTTGGATAACGATTCCCTTATAGTTTTCATCTACGATACGTCCAAGTACGTCGTACATAGGAGCATTGAGATTCAACTTAACGTCCTCGATACCAACGGTACCGGCATCGTGGTGAGTTACGGTCAATGCTTTGCGAGCAGGAACCAAGATCTTGTTATCTTCACGTGCTTTAGGTAGAGATACCACATAGATACCAGCATCACCTGAGCAAACAATATTGCCAGTATAATCCCAGTTCATTTGACGGATGGTTGAGATACCATGTTTGATGGTATAGCGTAGTGCCAACACTGGTTTGTCGCCTTCCCAAGTAATATCAAATACAAGGAATCTCATATCACCATCGTTGAAAATGAGAACAGACTCGTCAGCTGTTACCACATAACCACCGGCGTTAGAACCTGTAATGATCTCTTTGTACTCGTCAGAAGCAGCAGACATTTGTTCTTTGCCATCGTTGGAATAGAACTTGAGTGAAGTAGCACTTGCGTTATTGTTACCTGAAGTACGCACTTGACTTACGAAGAAACCGTGGCTGGTAGCCCATGGGTTACCTTCGGTGTTGGATTGACCTGTCAAGGTGTAAACTGCACTTGGAGCAGTCTCCCACTTGTGGAGGATAGATCCGTCTGGTTGACCGATATTATAAACTGCCATACCATTTGCAGGCAATGTACCCTTAGCATCCTCATTGTAAACAAAGAGTTTCACATCGGTACCATTGTCATATACATAGCAACCTGGAGTAGAAGAACCAGTATAAACACCACCATTGTTGAATGCACCATTACTTTCGCGTGTACCAGCGAAGAATTGTGTGAATGGTTGGGTCATGTCTGCAGTGTTAGCCATGAAGATACCTGAGTGACTATCTGCCCAATCTGCGATATAGAGATATCCCTCGCGGTCCATAGACATACGAGTTGGGTTACCAAACTTAGCTTCGCCACCCTTGAAAACTGTAGAGTTTTGTTTAACAAGTTGGTAGTCGTATTCCCAAATACCACTATTTGGAGCAAGTGCTGAAGTAGAAGAACCTGCACGGTGCATGATGTAAATCTTACCAAAGTTTTCTAATTCTGGGTTTGTATTTACAGCATTGAACAAACGAGATGTAGAAGAGGCGATCAATGAATTGTCTGTATATACAATACCAAAGTTATCAATTACATCACCTTGTAGACTTACAGCCCAAGTCATTTTTTGTCCGTTAGCACCTGGTAGGTCAGCCGCAGCGATTGTAAACTCATTATGACCTTTAACAACGGTGATTGGTTTGCTACCAAGTTCAGCACCTACTTCGTCATAGAAATGTAATGCAGCTTCTTGTGCGTCATCGTTTGCTTCGAAAGCGAAGATGTAATTAACGCCGCTACCTGTAACTGAAAGGTTATAAGCACAGATAGATGGGTCAGCAGGTTGGATTACATTCTTGGTTGTAAAGGTGTGAATTCTTCCTTCAACAATTAAGTATAGGTCCAAATCTACGCCATCAACCTTGGCTGCTACGCTAGCATAAGAAGCCTTGATAGGTTCACCTAAAGTAGTGTTGTAGGTTTTAACTACAGTTGCTTTGTCCAAACCATCGGTAATATCCAATACTTGCACACCTGTTACGTTGTCCAATGTGTCGGTAGTAGGAGCAGCCATGAGGCAACGACCTGCATATTTGAAATAGGTAGAACCATTTAATTTTACGTTGAGAAGGTCTGCAGAAACAGAACCCAATGGAATAACATTCTCATTTTGACCACCAGGCAAACGGAACTCGTTAGGAGTTACCTTGTCAGCATCGAAGATAAAGTCTTTCTTCTCACCACGTGGAGAGAGTGTGAATTGGATATTCTCACCATCGCGAGTAGCATCATGAGGAGGATTCTCGTCCAAAGCAATAGCGTTACCATAGAAAATGTAACTTGGGATACCTTCCGCTACTGTGTAACATGAATAACGCAACGTACCGCCACCGCTTGTAGCATTGTAGTGACGAGCAGAAACCAATACTTGGCAGTCATCAGATTTACCTTTCACAGCCATGGTGTAACCTACATCACTGCGGTATGAGTTTGCACCATCTTGTGCTGTAAACCACACGCGTGGATTTCCTTTGAATCCATCCCAAATATAGAAGTACTTGGTACCACGTTTGTAACCAGCATCTACTTGAGCATCACCATATTGGCAACGAACATAGTTAACGCCTACCAATTTACCATCACAAGTAAGTGCTATATCAGAGAGTGCAAGATAATCACCTGCGTTGGTTGTATCTCGAGGATTGATTCCGTTGGTAGAGATGGTATCAATCTTACCTTCGCTATGTTTGATCAGATAGATGTGTGGTTGACCATTATCTTCCAATGACAACAATAGGGTTGAATCACCACTTGGAATCGTACGTTTTACAGTACCCTTAATGATTTGGGTGTAATCACGATAAGTAGTCTCTCTCATTTCAAATGCCTCAGGCATACCTAGATAAGATGGTTGTGCTGGGTTTGGATAATCTTCGTATACAACCGTAGGAGCTACATACGCTGTATCCACCAAATAAATCATTGAATAGGTAGTTTGGTTTGCTACTACAGAGAAGTTATCTTTGTATTTATCTGCCAATGGATAGTAACCATCGCAAGTTGCATCCAAAGAATAGTCGTCACCAGGTTGAAGTCCTTCAAATACGAAAATACCATTGTACATCGTATCCACATTGTAACGAGCAACCTCTACGCCACCTTTCTTCAAGATAACCTCAGCGCCATTACATGGGATCCATTGGTCATTGCTCTTAGGAGTATAAGTAAAGAGAGGGTTACTCATCTTTTGGTTTTCATCTTTCACTGTACCAACAATGTAACCTACAGTCTCTTTGTCTGCACCGTAGTAGTTGATGATACCGCGGTAGTAATCCAGACCTTCCATGTGGCAATAGTCAGGGTTCAATGCACGGTGACGAGCTGGTTGATAGGTGTGGAAATAACCCTCAGAGAGGAAACCACTGGCACCATGTTTCAATACGCCGAGATAACCTTTGTATCTTTTGCCATTAGCATGGGTACGATAACCCGTTTTGTCTACACCATAGAAGTTCCAGTCACCACGGATGTTGAGGTTAGTTGATGATGGTACATCGATACCAGCCTTCATGATTTTGAGTTTCTCTTCATTGCAGGCTTTTGCCTTCTCATAACTTTGTGCCACATACTCCTCACCGTTCACAGCATTAGCTGTAGAATAAGAGTCTGGACCACGATAAAGCATCAATGGGAAGTTGGCGGAAGAACCCTCTGTTGCAGCATTGGAGTGCACAGAAATGAAGTAGTCAATATTGTTGGCCTCTACCTCCTCGGTGATCTCCACGAGGTCGCGATTGTACTTCTCATAATCTGGTAAACTCTTATAGTGTGCGGTAGTATAATCTGGATAATCACCATTCACCATGCTATATGGCCAAGGACCACATTTGGTATGTGAGTACATAACATCTGCACCAGCAGCCTCCAATTTAGCGCCGAGGTACAAGCATTTCCACATATTGGTATTGGACTCGTAGAAACCACAGGTATCAGGCATGCCTGTAGTAGGCAAGTTTGGATATGGAATAGTAGCCATTGGACGATCGTTAGGACCAAAACTACCATGACCAGGGTTCACATAGAACTTAATGCCAGTCAAATCTTTCGCTGACATAGATAGCGTTAGCAGCACAGCTGCCAAAAACATAAATATCTTTTTCATAACAGCAGTTTACTTAACGTTCATAATATAAGTTTCACCTTCGAGTGTTGAGAAGACAATAGCATTTTTAGCTGTGTAAGGATACATTGCTATCATGGAGTCGTCTGTCAACACTTGGCTCTTACCATCCAATGTATAAGCCACGATGCTAGAAGCTGTAGTAACGTGACCATCATCATAAGAAGCCATAGCTACCAACGTGTTGTTGTCATACCACTTAGCGGCTTGCACTTTGCGGCCAATGAAGCGTACGTTAGAGCCATCGATATTGCAAACATAGCAACCTTCAGTGGTTACGAAGTAACAAATCTTGGTTCCATCAGGGCTGATAGATGGCCAGATATAACTCTTGTCATTACCATTAGGAGCAAAAGTATTGGTGATACCATTGATGGTAAGCTCCATAAGGCGATTGTTGATGGTGATGCTTGGTTTCACAACATCCATGTTCATTTTGGCCATGTTACGTTGTCCTTGAGCAACTACGGCTCTACGTTGAGTAGCGAAGTTGTGATGAATGATGTTATGACGACGAAGTTTATCTTTGCCATAAACTGTTTCTCTATGGACAAGTCCTTTGCCATCCTCAGAAATTTTGACGTTGTAACCTGCGCCCTCTGCATCAGAGATACGTACAGAGGTCTTCTCTACCATGTTGAACATGGTGAGTCCACGGTTGGCACCATCTGTTAGGAGAATATAGTCTCCCTTAGGGCTGATTCCTGCTACTTTAACATCACCGGTCATGTTGGTCGGTAATTGCTTGATAGATTGCACCTCAAGCACTTGAGCACTAACAACAGCTGTCATCGCCAATGCCAAGATTAGAAAATGTTTTCTCATGTTAATAAAAATTAAAATGGTTAATAATTGTGTTAATTGTAAATAATAATATTATTGATTGACTAAAATATATTTTTTACCTTGTTGTATTATGATGCCTTTATAGTTTTTATCCACTTGTCTGCCAAGCAGGTCATATACAGGGTAGTTCCAATTGATGCTTTCAGTATCAATGGTTTCTAAATGGTTGTATTGACGTGTTGAATACCTCGCTATACCTACCTTAGGTAAATACATCACCATATTAAGGTCTTCACCTTCCACTACTGCAGCTGTGTGTACAAAATTGACAGCTGCCGTATTGAGCCCTACTTGAGGCATTTTACCAGAACGTGGTGTATTGATTGATACTAACAATTTGCCAGCTTTGCTTTCTATCATCTCATACAACTGCATGCCATAATTCAGTCCATTAGCGTCACACGTAGGGATGATGGAATAGTAGGTTCCAGCATATTGGAAATAGGATGCTCCTTGTGAAGCAGCAGGTATCTCATTTTCTTCTATAGCATTGAGTTTAACCAGTGACGAACGATCGGATACTGTCCAATCAAACATATACTCGGACAATTCCATATTGGCACCATCTACTACAAAATAGCTATGGTCGTATGTTGGAACAATCTGGAAGTAGAAATCACTACCCCATTTTGCCTCTGTGTAGGTATTGCGTGATGCCATATATTTGGTCTGACGTATTCCTTTGTCTTTCATGTATTCCAATCCAAAGATGGTCACGTAGCGTTTGCTATCTTCAGATACAGCCGACACGAATAGTCTATGCCACCAAATGTTGCCCGTTACAGTCATGGTCTCACCTAACTCTGCAGAAGTATAACCTGCCGCATGTTGCAAACTATACATGATGGTTGGATCCGCATTGTCACTATCCCACTTATAGACATTCATTTGAGTGGTAGGATTGTCTTTGGCCACAGATACTTTGTTACAAGCCAACAAAACAGTATCGGATGTGAAAGCGATATCAGAGATAGGCAAAGTGGCGGTCATATCAATGCCCTTGGTTGACAATTTGCTAATTTGTTGTCCAGTATAGGTATTGACTACATAGATCTCAGACTTGTCATTCAATACATACGTTTTGGTTCCTCTGGTCAGCATACGACGGATGTTCATACCATCCAAGAAGGGTGTAGGAACGATAGGATATTCCTCCAAAACCACATTCTCTGCCAAGGTTGCATTCTCTGCTTGGTTAGGGAAGTCTGGTGTCAATGGACTGATGGATGCGGAAATAAATGTAGTATCCACCATGTAAATCATTGAATAGGTAGTCGCATTGGCTTTGACTGAGAATGGGGCTTTGTATTGTTCCTCCAATGGATAGTATCCATCGCAGGTTGCTTCCAATGAATAGTCATCACCAGGAACCAAATCCTCGAACATAAAGATGCCATTGTAGTTGTTATCTACCTTGTATGAAGCAACTTCTTTTCCTCCTTTTTTGAGAATGACAGTAGCACCATTGCATGGTAACCATTGGTCGTTTGTTTTTGCCTTGTATGAGAAAAGAGGATGGTCTATCTTGGTATATTGGTCTTTGATTGTACCCAACACATAACCTGTTTCTTCCTTGTCGGCATTGAAATAGTCTAATATTCCACGATAGTAGGCCAATCCTTCCATATAACAATAATGAGGATTCAATGCTCGGTGACGAGCTGGTTGATAGGTGTGAAAATACCCTTCAACCAAGAAACCTATTGCTCCATGTTTCAGTACACCATAATAACCTTTGTAGCGTTTACCATTCGAGCGGGTAGCTGTAGAATAGCCATGCATAAAATCCACATCACCACGAATATTGGTCTTGGTGTCGGAATATGCATTGTGAGGGTCTAAACCACTGGTCATTATTTCCATACGATAAGGCCATGATGCAGCACATGCTTCCACACTACCTTCTACATATTCAAAACCATTGGTCTTATCGGCTGTTTTGTAAGCGTCAGGACCTCTATACAAATAAACAGGATAATTTGTAACAGAACCTTCAGTAGCCGCATTGGAGTGAACCGAAATAAAATAATCAAAATTATTCGCTTCTACCTCTTCACAGATAACTGACAAGTCCTTATTATATTTTCTATAGTCTGAACGACTTTCATATGCAGACCATGAATAAGTAGGATAATCGCCATCTACTTTTGGATAGTCCCAAGGACCTGAAGTAGTACGTGAATACATAACGTAAGCACCTGCTTCCTCCAATTTCTTGCCTAAGTATAGACATTTCCAAAGGTTGGTGTTTGTTTCATAAAATCCACATGTATCAGGCTTGCCAGACTTGGGCAAGTTGGGATATGGAATAGTAGCCATTGGACGGTCGTTCGCTCCATAACTACCATGACCAGGATTAACGTAAATACGTTTACCTGTTAGATCCGCTGCACTGAGAGTTACAGCAAATGAGATGAGTGCAAAAAATAGAACTGTGTTTTTCATTACCTTTGTATTCATCTAACATTAATAATATAAATTTCTCCCTCTTCGGTAGAAAATGCCAGCAACCTTGATATCTAAAGTGTGAATGATTGGGGCATCTCACATAGCCCCAATTTATAGTAATTGAGCATTAGCAGTTGTTGAAACTGCTAATGCTAACAATATAATGAGATACTTTCTCATTGCACACTCAATATCTTAGTCAATGATTCTGTATTTGCAACCTTGTTGAACCACTACTCCTCGGTAACTCTTATCTACCTCTCTTCCTAAGATATCATAAACAGGTATATTCCAATTGATATTCTCTACCTCTACATTTTCAATTGCATTGTAAGTGCGTGTAGAGTATCTTGCAATACCTATTTGTGGTAAGTACATCACCAAGTTGAGATCTTCTCCTTCTACTACGGCTGCGGTATGAACAAAATTAACGGCCGAAGTATTGAGACCCGCTTGAGGCATTTTTTCTGAACGTGGTGTAGTCATTGAAACCAACAATTTCAATGCCTTGTTCTCAATAATTTGATACAATTGCATACCATAATTGAGACCATTAGCATCACATATTGGAAGAATGGAATAGTATGTTCCTGCATATTGGAAGAAAGATGCACCATAAGAAGCCTTAGGCAATTCATCTGCATCCAAGGTATTGAGTTTAACCAAAGCAGAACGATCCGTCGCATTCCAATCGAATGTATATTCGGCCATTTCCACATTAGCACCATCTACTATGAAGTAGCTATCATCCTCTGTTGGAGCCACTTGGATATAGAAATCACTACCCCATTTGGCTTCGGTGTAGGAGTTGCGTGATGCCATAAACTTGGTTTGTTTGATTCCTGTCTCGACTTCATTGGACATGTATTCGATACCAAAAATAGTGATATATCGTTTGCTATCTTCAGATACAGCAGATACAAACAACTTGTGCCACCATATGTTGCCCGTTACAGTCATAGTCTCGCCTAACTCTGCAGAGGTATAACCTGCAGCATGTTGAAGGCTGTACAAAACGGTAGGATCGGCATTGTCATTATCCCACTTATAAACATTCATTTGGGTAGTAGGATTGCTCTTGGCAACAGATACCTTGCTACAAGCTAATAGTACGCTATCTGAAGTGAAAGCAATATCAGAAAGAGGCAAAGTAGCGGTCATATCTATGCCTTTGGTTGATAGTTTGCTGATTTGTTGTCCTGTATAGGTGTTGACTACATAAATCTCTGACTTGTCATTCAACACATAGGTTTTGGTGCCTTGCGTTAGCATACGACGGATGTTCATACCATCCAAGAATGGTGTAGGAACGATAGGATATTCCTCCAACACCACGTTGTCTGCCAAGGTGGCATTCTCTGCTTGGTTAGGGAAGTCTGGAGTCAATGGGCGAACATAAGCAGAGTCAGTCACGTAGATATTGCTGGTAGTGGTCTTACCTGCCACGGCTGTGATATCAATAATTTCCTCTACTGCATGGTGAGCATTTACACGAACTTGATACTCGCCTGGTTGTACATCGTAAAAGGCGTAGATACCATTGCAATAATTATCTGTGTAAGTAGTTTGAATCACTGTGCCATTTTGCATCAACTCAACCTTAGCACCATCCATTGTTTTCCACTTGTCTTTTGGCATGTCATGGTTGGTTGGTTTGGAAATGTAACTTCCCATACCCGCTCTCGTTTCTTTGAAGTTTTTGCTACGTACATCACCGCAGACAATCGCTGTAGTTGGGAAGTCTGCTTTCCAAATGTCGCATATTGCATAATAGAAACGATATGCTTCCAATGTTTGGTAGTTGCGGTTGAGGAAACGGTGCGTATTAGGTAAGTAACTATGGAAACTTGCTTCGCACAAAACGGTTGGACTATTACATCCTGGAGTTAACAAAGAATACGAACTGGTAAAGGTCCAATACTTGGTATCTTCTTGAGTTCCCTCGTGCAAGCAGTCCAACAAGTTGTCATACATATAATAGTAAACCTTGTCTGCATATTCTACTGACTTTTGATTGGTTGCTCCTTTTTTGTATGCCCAATCTTCTTCAACACCTGGCAAGAAACAAGCTACATAATTGGCTGCTTGTCCTACAGAGGTAGCTGCATTTGAGTGAATAGAAAGGAGCATATCTGCGTTCATTGCATTCGCTTCTTCTTTCATCAAAGAGAAAGAGCGGTCACCAATGTTTGGATCCGTAATGGATGGTTTGTCCGTACCTATCACTTTACCATCCCAGTCCAATTTACCATTATCACGTGTTCCTGATTGATTTGTCCAACGTGACATTTGCACTATAGCACCTGCTTCTGTTAATAAGTCGTATAAGTCAAAAGCGACTTTCAAGTTACTACTTGATTCCCAAAAACCAAGTGTATCCACATGACCATCTACATACTCTGGAAAAGGTATGGTCTCAATGTGTCTGTCATTTACTCCATTCCATCCACCGTGTCCTGGATTAAGATATATTCTAACCCCAGATAAATCTGCGGCTATCACCATAGTAGTCATGATACATACTATGATTAGTGATGCGATTTTTTTCATTGTATTTCAACTTTCATTACATAAACAGTTCCTTCAGTTTCAAAAGCAATCATATCACCTTTTACAGATGCTGTAGGGTAAAGGATTACCTCGTGATTAGGTACTTCAATCACTTGTCTATTTGTTCCATCTATTTTGGATGTCACAATAGGTGAACGAGTGTATTTGTACCCATCATCCCACAAGTCAAGCATACCTACGATATATTCATTACCCAACCATTGTGGTGCTCCAATATATCCAAGAGAAACAGCATTCTCGCCCTGCATATCGCATACATACGTTCCAAAAGCATCTCCTTGTGTAACGGTATAAACGATATGTTTTTTATCTGGAGAGATAACTGGCCATACATAACTGCCTTTTCCTTGTGGGTTAAGCACCTTGCGTACATTATTGGTATAGAGAACCAAGTTCATGTCTTCAATAGCAACCACGTAGTTTGCTTCTACAGGACGAATGTCTGTAACCAAACGTTTGCTACGAATCATTTTTTGTTTTGCAATATGAATGGTACCACCAGAGAAGTCAAATGCATACTTCTCACGGCTGGGTTCATCCACTACTTGGATATCTCCTGTTTCTACCACAATACGCTTGATTGAGGTATAACGACGATTGTTCACATATTCAACATCGCGATAAACAACCACCTTACCTCCATCACTGATTTGTGCTTCATAACCAGCATTTTCTGCACCCGTCAATTGTTTCATCTCTTGGGTTTCAAGGTTGTACATCATCAATCCTCTGTAACTCATCGTTGAGAACAAAAGGTAGTCACCTTGAGGAGAGAACTTAGGATGATAGAAACCCTGATTTTCTGTTCCTTTCAAAGGCTCAATGGATAGCACTTTGACCTCTGCATTCATCATGGTTGCCATCACACAAACCATGAGTGCTATAATCAGTTTTTTCATACGAGTATTAGATTAATAGATTAAAAAATAACTTTTTTACATGTTTCGCCTTGTTGTACGATATATACACCTTTGAGCAAGTTTGCTTGATCGGCATTACCTTGGTACATAAGCATACCACCCAAATTGTAAATCTTAACCTCACCTTGGAGTTTCACATTTTCAATAGATGTAGCTTGTTGGCCCAAAGTAACAGCATAGATAGCACTACCCAAACCTTTGGCATAGGTATAGAGAGAAATGTTGTCACTGCTATCAATCATAAATCCTGCAAACATAGGATGTTTAGCCTCAGCTTTGGTAGCATTGGCTGATGCCAACACATAAGCATTGCTCAAACCATTCTTTGCATAGTAGAACTCTACGCCATTGGTTCCAACAACAGGAGCTACCATCAAAATGCTTGAATCGTTAGAATATCTAAAGAATGACATATCATTAGCGGCTGCATCAATGTTTTCAGCTGTTCCTTTGTGAACAAGTGGAGAACGACTTACAGCATTCCAATCAAATTGCATATCCATAGGTTTGATGGATTTGCTATCGATAATGAACGCATCGTCATTGAAAGGAGATGGAGACAATTTAACATCATTGCCTAATGCAGCATAGGACAATGCATCTTGGTTATTTTCGTCGAACATGTATTTGTTGTTCAACAACACTTCATCTTCAGCATTGTAGTGCAATCCCATGATACGAATCTTTCCACTGCTTGCTGTTGTTGGTACAGGCATGTACAATTTGAATTCCCAGCTATTGCCTCTAAAGGCCATTGATTCACCTACATGACCATTGGTCCAGTTTGCATTTACATTATTACCAGAGTTTTTGAATACTACAACAGGATCCGCATCATCACTTTCCCATTTGTAAAGTTTGAAATGTACATTGGTGTCATAATAGTTGATTGTGTTTGCGTTACATGCAAATAAGAATCCATCTGCTGAGAAAGCAATATCAGAAAGAAGTCTTGTTCCTTCGCTCACACCCACTGTAGATAGTTCTTTGATTTTTTCACCAGTGAGGGTGTTTACAAGAATAATCTTATTGTCGTCGGTCAACACGTAGGTTTTCTCAC
>ERZ808048.65-NODE-65-length-21179-cov-5.132878_pt1 | contig 21179 bp, 16 predicted proteins | sample MGYA00380197_ERZ808048 | MGnify/ENA primary metagenome ERZ808048 (study PRJEB31490, sample SAMN06133377) | cow dung metagenome | isolation source: M1 | host: cow | place: China: Chengdu | collected 2015-05 ... | reverse complement strand
TATTGAATATTATCCTGAAACTCTAGGACATTTAATAAACCAAAATGGTGGTATTTGGAAGGCAGCACGAGCAGCTATTATGAATTCTTCTGAGTCAAACGCTATTTGTATTATTATGTTTCATGCGTATGATTTACCTAATGAAGAAACTTGGCAAGAATTTGAATATTTGTTAAATGATTGCAAAAACTCATCTGAAGTTACATTACACACTTTTCAAAGTTTACACAATAGTGGGGTGAAATCCAATAAGTTACGCTATTACGCGAATCAATTAGAAAATGGATTGCAAAAGTATTGTTTACATAAGGGAGTTTTGCATACGACGTGGCTCTGTATATTTGTTCATTTACTCAATGCGATAGGCTTGTCTATATTACCTCTAATTATTATAATCTTCAATAGAAAAATTCGTTCCCGCTACATGTTTAAATATTTAGTATGGCTATCTTGTTTTTGTAGTGTTGTAATTTTTATCCTCGCTTCTCTGCATTTACTTGGACCTATTAAATTACTTGCGTTATCATTAGGAATAACTCTCATAATGATATTCCTAACATTCGTATCTTTATACAAACAAAAATAGGGGCTCAACACCCCTATTTTTTATCGCCTCTTATCCCTTAGAAACGCTGTAAATGTTATTTCCTTTTACACTACCAACAATGCCGTAATAACAGTCAATATCGCCTCTAAATTGCTAAACACCGCGTACCCAAAAGCCACACTTCCTGTTCCCCCAACGAGTAATAATGCTTCTCTAATCTTATTGTCGATGAATAATAGAACCGTTAGCTTGATTTGTTGCCAACACCAACACTTCTGCAATCTGTACATGTGCAGGTGCGCTGGCTGCATAGTAAACAACATCAGCAATATCTTCTGCCCGAAGAGCTTGAATGCCTTCATATACCTTGGATGCCCGAGTTGTATCACCACCAAAGCGTGTGATGCTGAAATTTGTTTCTACTAATCCAGGTTTGATATTAGTGACACGTAATGGCGTGTCAACCAAATCAATACGTAGTCCATCGCTTAGGATTTTAACAGCCGCTTTCGTGGCGCAATAGACACTCCCGCCAGGGTATGCAGCGTCGCCGGCTACAGAACCAATGTTGATGATGTGTCCACGACCTCTCTGTACCATTTGGGGGACAATCATACGGGTTAACATGAGCAATGCAGTAATATTGGTATCAATCATTGTGTCGTAATCTTCTTCATTTCCTTCGTATTCTTTGTCTATACCTAATGCTAATCCTGCATTGTTGATAAGTATGTCTATTGAGGCAAATTCTGAAGGAAGACTGCTTATTGCTTCTTTAGCCATCTTACGATCACGTACATCAAAACATACTGTGTGAACAGCAATATTGTATTGAGATTGCAAACGAAGGCGTAGTTCTTCCAATGCGATTGCTTTACGAGCATTCAATATTAAGTTATAACCATGTGAGGCAAAAATATGAGCGCATGCGGCTCCTATGCCTGATGTTGCACCAGTGATGAATACGATTTTTGAAGACATTGTGTGTGAGTTTTTATAAAATGATTGATAAAGATTTGCTTATTTTGCCCTAGATGGCAAGGAGTTTATATGTAATAACAGGCAAAGGTAACCTTTTTCTATGGTATGTGCAATAGTGCAATGAAAAAAAACTTTTTATAACCAATCTTGCAGGTTTATGAAAAAAGTTGTATCTTTGCGCACTAATTTTGGTGTATTGTATATTTATTTGTAAAATTAACATAAAAAACATATCATGCCTCGTAAAACTCAAACCAAACCATCTCATTCGTCGCACACTTCTTCAAAAGATAAACTTTCATTTTGGAATCGTTTTGTAGCACTACTAACGGATGCCAGAACACGTTTTGTTTTTGGATTGTTGCTATTGATGTTTACCATTTTCTGTTCTATAGCTTTTGTTAGCTTTTTTAGCACAGGTACCGAAGATAGTTCAATCTTATCGTTGGATTCTGAGCAACGTCACGAACAACGTGAGCAAGTGCAGAATCTGTTAGGATTGCCAGGCGCACGTTTGGCGCAATTGATGGTGGACGATTCGTTTGGAATAATGACAGTTTTTTTGATAGCATTGCTCCTTATCCTATCCTTGAGGGTTCTTAAGGTAATACGTGTGCAAGGGTGGCGTGTGTGGTTTATGACCATCTTTGGACTCGTGTGGGGATCTGTCTTTTTAGGGTTTGTGCAATTGCTATGGTCAGGAGATCATTCGTATCGATGGGGTGGAGCGCATGGTGAGTGGCTTGCTACCTTGCTCAATTCTTATATTCATCCTTTGGGTGTTACGTTATTGCTCGTGACACTATTGGTGATATTTTTGATAATAGCGGACAAGCATTTTATTGAACGAGTGAAACGTCTTTGGTGTATGTTGGGCGATACGATTGATACAATCAAGCATCGTATTCAAAAGCGCAAAGAGGCAAAGATGGAGCCGGAAGAAGATGAAGAGTTGGCTATTGGAGAAGAAATGGAATTACAACCTTCTAATCAACCAGAAGAGATTACATTTAATATTGAAGATATTGATGACACGCATCCGTCTGAACCGGCTGAAACCATTCAAATAGAAATAGCGGAACAACCCACTCCTGATGCGCCTGCTTCTAATACGATTCCTCCATTGGTTGTAGAGTCTACAAAGGATGAAGCGGATAGAGTGGAAGTGTCGGTAAAGGAGGCAAAAGAAGAGGAAGAGAATGTTGATTTGGATATTAGTAAACCGCACGTTGAAGAGTTGTCGGAGGATGATCCTGATTTTTGGTTAAACAAATTAGGACCATACGATCCAAGGAAAGATCTTGAGGACTATAAGTTTCCATCGCTTTCGTTACTCAAGGCTTATGACAACGAGACGGGTCCTCATATCAATCAAGAAGAACAACAAGGGAATGCTAATCGTATCGTTAACACCTTGCGTAACTACGGTATAGAGATAGAGTCTATCAAGGCGACCGTAGGACCAACAGTGACGCTTTATGAGATTGTTCCCAAAGCTGGAGTTCGTGTGTCTAAGATTCAGTCGTTGGAGAATGATATCATGCTTTCTTTGTCTGCAACAGGTATCCGTATCATAGCGCCAATGCCTGGCAAGGGAACAATCGGTATAGAAGTACCTAATGAGAAGCCGCAAATTGTGTCGATGCACTCACTGATAGCTTCCAAACGTTTTCAAGAAGAACAAAAAATGCGTTTGCCCATAGCCTATGGAAAAACGATTACCAATGAGGTGTTTATGTTTGACCTTGCTAAAACACCTCACTTGCTTGTAGCGGGTGCAACGGGTACGGGTAAGTCTGTGGCTATCAATGCTATCATTACATCATTGTTGTACAAGAAGCATCCAGCAGAGTTGAAACTGGTGATGGTTGATCCAAAAATGGTAGAGTTTGCTCCATACAAACCGCTATTGAGACATTACCTTGCAGCCATGCCAGAAACGGATCCTGAACAAGTAGTGATAACGGATTGCGATAAGGTGATCAATACACTCAATTCGCTTGTTATAGAAATGGAAAATCGTTATAAACTATTGATGGCAGCGGGTGTGAGAAACTTAGAAGAGTATAACGATAAGTTTGTACAGCGTAGATTGAATCCGAATAAAGTTGTAGCCGATTCGCTTCATCATCAGTTTTTGCCTTATATTGTGATTATTATAGATGAGTATGGTGATTTCATCATGCAAGCGGGTAAACAAGTAGAAACACCTATTGCACGTATAACCCAAAAAGCCCGTGCAGTAGGTATGCATATGATTTTGGCGACTCAACGTCCTTCCGTTAATATTGTTACCGGTGTTATTAAGGCCAATATTCCTACTCGTATAGCTTTGCGTACCCAATCTGTAATAGATTCGCGTACGGTCTTGGATGCCAAAGGGGCGGAGCAACTGATAGGTCGTGGTGACTCGCTATACGCAGGCAATGCGAGTGTGACTCGTGTTCAGTGTGCATTGGTTGATACACCCGAGGTAGATAAAATAGTCGAACATATATCAAAACAGCAAAGGTATTTTGAGCCTTATCAGCTTCCTGAATATATACCCGAAGGTAGTGAGGCAGAAGCGCTTGCTCCGGGTAGTGTAGATTTGAAACGTTTGGATCCGATGTTTGCAGATGTTGCAAGGTATGTTGTGAGCAAGCAAGAGGGTTCTACGTCTAGGTTACAACGTGCCTTTGAAATTGGTTATAATAGAGCAGGTAAACTATCAGACCAATTGGAAGCAGCTGGAGTAGTGGGGCCTAACAAGGGTTCTAAGGGTCGTGATGTGCTCATACAGGATATGAGTGCGTTAGAAGAATTGCTCAAATCCTTAAATGTGTAACACGATGAAAATAGCCCTTATATTATTATCTTCGTTGTTGTCCTTTTTTGGACAATTAGAAAAAATGACACTCCAATCGGATGTGCAGCTGACGGTTACCCATCAGCAAAATCAACCGATGACATACGTGGGAACGTTTGCTTTGCGAGGCGAGTGTTTTTATTTGTCGATGTTATCTTTAGAGGTTGCTTATGATGGTCAAACTTTGTATGTCTATAGTGAAGATGCGCAAGAACTCACCCTTAGCACTCCAACACCACAAGAATTACTTGAGACCAATCCTATCATATTGGCCAAGCAGATAGCTCAAAATAGTACCATAACGGAACGTGTTAGTGGAGATAATACGATTTATACGATTGTTCCTAAAGACGCCAAGTGGCAAGTCAATCGATGTGTAGTGAAACTGAATACATTGACGATGCTACCATCTCAGATACAGTTGTATGAGAAAGAACGTACCACCTCGCTTGCATTCACGCAGCCTACCTATTTGTCAGAGGCGGTGGAGTTTATGATAAGTAAAAATGATGTATATATTAACGATTTACGATAATGGAAAATATCAAGTGCCTAATCATTGGTAGTGGTCCTGCCGGATATACTGCAGCTATATATGCTGCTAGAGCAAATTTGTCTCCTGTACTCATAGAAGGTCCCCAGTTGGGAGGACAGTTGATGACGACAACCGAAGTGGAAAACTTTCCGGGTTATCCAAACGGAGTGCAACCTTTTGAGATGATGGATGACATGAGAAGGCAAGCGGAACGTTTCGGGACAACTTTTGTTTCTGGATGCGTTACGCAGGTAGAGTTGGATTCAAAAGGAGGTTTGCATACAGTATGGGTGGAGGAAGAAAAACTGTATCAAACACAGACGCTGATTATTGCAACAGGTGCATCCGCTAAGTATCTCGGTATAGAGTCCGAGCAAACATATAGAGGAAGAGGTGTGTCGGCTTGCGCAACTTGTGATGGCTTTTTCTATCGAGGCAAAACAGTAGCAGTCGTTGGCGGCGGTGACACGGCTTGTGAAGAGGCAGCATACTTGGCAGGTTTATGTCAAAAAGTGTATATGATTGTTCGTAAACCCTTCTTGAGGGCTTCTCAAATTATGCAACAACGCGTAATGGAAAATCCTAAGATTGAAGTGCTCTTTGAATGCAATACCTTGCAACTCACGGGAGAGGGGAAAGTGCAAGGGGCAGACCTTATATACAAAAAAGGAACGGCTGAGGAGCAAATGAAACATATTGATATCAATGGTTTTTTCTTGGCTATAGGTCATCAACCTAACACGGAGTTGTTTGCGTCATATCTTTCATTAGACCAAGAAGGGTATATTGTGACGACTCCAGGAACTCCTTGTACCACTATACCTGGCGTATATGCAGCAGGAGATTGTGCAGATCCTCACTATAGACAAGCTATAGTAGCAGCTGCGAGCGGATGCAAAGCTGCTATTGAGGCAAATAATTATCTCAAACAAAAATGATGAGCCATCCCCCATGCAGATAGGTAACGAAAAGATGAGAGAGGTCTGGGAAAAAGTCAAACCTTATATTCTCAATAAATATTTTATTGTTATTGTTTTCTTTGCCATGGTATTCATTTTTGGTGAGGAACAAGGGGCTATCAGCAAATGGAAACGTACTCGCCAAATCAAGGAAACGAAACAACGAATTGAGCGCATTGAAAAGAGTATTCAACAAGCCGAACTTGATATGGAAGTTTTGCAGCATAATGATAGTCTTGAGCGGTATGCTCGCGAGAAATACTATATGCATGCGACGAACGAAGAGGTATATGTAGTTGAAGATAACAATTGATCAATATGAAACAAAACAAGTGGAGTAAAATACTGCTTATTGCAGGGATGCTTATTCTATTGGTAGGAGCAATCTTGAGTTTATTAAAACAGCCTTATGCTGATTATGTACTCATTTTGGGTGCGGCTTTGCTTCTTATCCGAAATCCATTTCGGACGCGGGAACGCATACAAAATGATGATAATGAACCATCGTCGAACGAATGATTGATAAATTGGTTAACGAACATATTATACTTGGAATAGACCCTGGTACGTTGTATATGGGTTATGCTATTATTCACACGATGGGCAAAGATGTAAAAATCAGAGATTTTGGAGTGTTTGATGTGCATAAATTCGAAGATCAATACGAACGTTTGCAAAAAGAATTTTTCTTTATCGAACAACTGATTGATACCTATCATCCAACGGTATTGGCTATAGAGACACAGTTTGTGGACAAAAATCCGCAAACGATGATTAAAATAGTGCATGCACAAGGCATTGCAATAGCTGCGGCGTTGAGTAGAGATGTGCCGATATGTGAGTACTCGCCGATGAAAATTAAAATGGCTATTACGGGTAATGGTCACGCGTCAAAAGAGCAGGTGGCGGATATGCTGCAACGTTTTATGCATATCCCTCAGGAAAAAATGCCTAAAAAATTGGATGCGACGGATGCTCTGGCTATAGCGTATTGTCATTATTTGCAGTTGGGATTGCCGATAAATGCTGCCAAAGGAGCCAAATCGTGGACTGCCTTTGCTAAACAAAAAGGGTTGCTTGATACTACCACTACTACTCCAAATGCAAAATTGGCAAAACTTATGGCTTGTGGAAAAAAAACAAAATAAATTTGCAAGCATATGTTTTTTTTTGTACCTTTGCAGTCGATTTTGACTAAATAGTTATTAATCTTTAAATAATAATATTATGGCTTACGTAATTTCTGACGAATGTATTGCATGCGGAACATGCAAAGATGAATGCCCAATGGGTGCTATTTCTGAAGGTGATATCTATTCAATTGATCCTGATATGTGCACCGAGTGCGGAACCTGTGCTGATGTTTGCCCAAGCGGCGCTATTAGCAAGGCTTAATGCTACCAGAGTAATCCACATGGCTCTTGCCATGTGGATGTATAATAAAAAAACCTAATCGAAAGTATCATGTTAGAGAGCTTCTATCAAACACACGACTATTTGGTCTCTCATGTAAAACCGCCCATTAGACGGATGCTCATGGATGAGGTTAATTGGGATGACAGGCTTATTGCAATTAAAGGTGGACGAGGTGTTGGTAAGACAGACTTTTTATTAGGTTTTGCAAAAGAGTGGCAAGCGAAAAATCCTGAGAAGGCAAGACAAATCTTATATGTAAACTTCAACAACTTCTACTTTACGCAGCATACTTTGTATGAGTTTGCAGGTGAATTTGTAAAGGCAGGAGGCAGAAGGTTGCTTTTGGATCAAGCATTCAAGTATAGCAATTGGTCCAAAGAATTGAGAGATTGTTATTATCATTATCCCAAGTTGCAAATTATCTTTGTTGCATCTCCTGTAATGCGACTGATTGAAGGCAATCAAGATATAGGCAATCTTGTGAAGATGTATAACCTACGAGGATTTAGTTTTCGTGAGTATCTTAGTATTAAATTACAAATTAACCTCAGGTCTTATAAGCTTGAGGAAATACTGAATAATCACGAGGCTATTGCCGAACAGATTGTAGCGCGTGTTCATCCTTTAGAGCATTTTGGGGAGTACCTAGAAAAAGGTTACTATCCGATGGGTTTTGAAACGAATAGTTTTCAAGACCAATTGCTCAAGATTATGAATATGATGCTTGAGATAGATGTACTCCTCATCAAACAAATTGATGTGGCGTACTTGGGAAGATTGAGAACGTTATTGTATATGCTAATGTCAGAAGTTCCTTGTGGACTGAATGTGACTAAGTTAGCAGAGGGTATTTCGACATCACGTGCTACGGTGATGAATTATATCAAATGCCTCAAAGACGCGAGACTGCTTAACCTTTTGTATGCAGATGGTAAACAGTTTCCAATGAAACCCTCGCGCGTGTACATGCAAAACCCTAATTTATGTTTTGCGTTACCATCGCGTGATATAACAGCTAAAGACGTTAGTGAAACGTTCTTTTATAGCGCTTTGCATGGAACGCACAAGTTGAATGCAATAGAGAATGCTTCCTTCTGGGTAGATAGGAAGATGCGCATTGATGTTTGCGCAACAATGCCTAAGAAAGAAATCTTTAGATATACTGCCGTTGCAGATATTGAAGTGGGCAAAAATAAACTTATACCACTATGGTTGTTTGGATTCCTGTATTAAGGGAATAGATTTTTATTAACGAAGTAATTTTTAAGGAATACAAAAATATGAAAAAGGAAAAGAGATTTATGACGTGTGATGGTAATGCTGCGGCTGCGCATATTGCGTATATGTTTACAGAAGTAGCAGCGATTTATCCTATTACACCGTCATCCCCTATGGCAGAGAACGTAGATGAATGGGCAGCAGGGGGACGCAAAAACATGTTTGGTGAGACAGTACTTGTTCAAGAAATGCAATCTGAAGCTGGTGCTGCTGGAGCAGTGCATGGTTCATTAGCAGCAGGTGCGTTGACTACTACTTTTACGGCTTCTCAAGGATTGTTGTTGATGATCCCAAATATGTACAAGATAGCAGGTGAACTTATTCCTACTGTTTTTCATGTCTCTGCACGTACATTAGCAAGCCATGTGCTTTGTATTTTTGGTGATCACCAAGATGTTATGGCTTGCCGTCAGACTGGTTTTGCAATGTTGGCAGAAGGTAGTGTACAGGAAGTGATGGATTTGGCAGGTGTTGCACATTTGGCAACCATCAAGAGTCGTGTACCTTTCTTGAACTTCTTTGATGGTTTCCGTACTTCACATGAGTACCAAAAAATAGAGGTGGTAGATATGGAAGACCTTCGTCCATTGTTGGATATGAAGGCACTCCAAGAATTCCGTGAGCGTGCTCTCTCTCCTAAACGTCCCGTGATGCGTGGTATGGCTGAGAATCCAGATGTGTTCTTTGCTCATCGTGAAAGTTGCAACCCTTATTATAATGAAGTGGCTGATATCGTAAGCGACTATATGGACGAGATTTCCAAGATTACGGGCCGTACATATCGTCCATTTACATACTATGGAGCACCTGATGCTGAGAATATCATCATATGTATGGGCTCTGCTTGCGAGGCTATCAAGGAAGTGATTGACTACGAAGCATTGAAAGGAAACAAGTTGGGTATGATTAACGTACACCTCTATCGTCCTTTCTCACTCAAATACCTCAAAGAAGCGCTTCCTGAATCGGTGAAACGTATTTGTGTATTGGACCGAACCAAAGAACCAGGAGCAAATGGCGAACCTTTGTATCTTGATGTGAAAGACGCATTGCAAGAGTTGGGCTTAGGACATATTTTGGTTGTGGGTGGTCGTTATGGCTTGGGTTCAAACGATACTACTCCAGCACAAATTTTGGCTGCATATGAGAATCTTGCTTTGCCTATGCCAAAAAATCATTTCACATTGGGTATCAACGATGATATTACCTTCACATCATTACCTGTAGGTGAAGAAATTGCAATGGGTGGCAAAGGTATGTTCCAAGCTAAGTTCTATGGCTTAGGAGCAGATGGTACTGTAGGTGCTAATAAAAACTCCGTAAAAATCATTGGAGACACTACCGATAAGTATTGCCAAGCATATTTCTCCTATGATAGCAAGAAATCAGGTGGATTTACCTGTTCACACTTGCGTTTTGGCGATGAACCAATTCATTCTACCTATTTGGTAACGACACCTAACTTCGTGGCTTGTCACGTGCAAGCATACTTGCAGATGTATGATGTGACACGTGGTTTGCAAAAAGGTGGTACTTTCCTATTGAATACCATTTGGGAAGGAGAAGAGTTGGCTAAGAACTTGCCTAACAAAGTGAAGAAATACTTTGCTGATAATGATATCAAAGTTTATTATATCAATGCTACTAAGATTGCGCGCGAGATAGGCTTAGGTAATCGTACCAATACAATCTTGCAGTCTGCTTTCTTCCGCATTACCGGTGTTATTCCTGTAGACAAAGCGGTTGAGGAGATGAAGCATTTTATTGTTAAGTCTTATGGCAACAAGGGTGAGGATGTGGTAAACAAAAATTATGCAGCGGTAGATCGTGGTGGAGAATACCAACAACTCACGATAGACCCTTCTTGGGCTAACCTTGAAACCTCTGAAACGCTCAATGCTTCTGAAACTTTGGAACCCGCATTTATCACGAACGTCGTTCGTCCAATAAATGCGCAGGATGGAGACCTCCTTCCTGTATCTGCATTCAAAGGCATAGAGGATGGTACATGGCCATCGGGAACAGCTAAATATGAGAAACGAGGAGTATCTGCTTTTGTTCCAGAATGGAACGCAGAGAACTGTATCGAATGTAACAAGTGTGCTTATGTTTGTCCACATGCTTGTATTCGCCCATTTGTAATGGATGAAGAAGAAGTAAAAGGCATTCAAGGTGCTACACGTGAGATGAAAGCCCCAGCTGCTATGAAAGGAATGCATTTCCGTATGCAAGTAGGTGTGCTTGATTGTTTGGGTTGTGGCAACTGTGTAGATGTTTGTCCAGGACATCCTAAGACAGGCAAGGCATTGTCTATGGTTCCTCTTGAGGGACAAATGGTAGAAGCTCAAAATTGGGCATATTGTACGGACAATGTTAAGAGCAAACAACACTTAGTAGACATCCAATCCAATGTGAAGAACAGTCAGTTTGCTACTCCTCTCTTTGAGTTCTCTGGCGCTTGCTCTGGTTGTGGTGAGACTCCTTATCTTAAACTCATTAGTCAACTATATGGCGATAGAGAAATCGTTGCTAATGCGACAGGATGTACCTCTATTTATTCAGGTTCAGTTCCTTCTACTCCATACACAACAAACGAAAAAGGACATGGTCCTGCATGGTCCAACTCCTTGTTTGAGGATTTCTGCGAATATGGATTGGGTATGCAAATTGCTCATCGCAAGATGCGCGAACGTTTAGCAAATCTATTCAAACAAGCTCAAACATGTAGTTGTTGTACGGAAGAAATGAAGGCCCTCTTTACAGAGTGGCTCGACAATATGAACGATGCTACCATCACAAATCGCTTGTACGAGCCTATCGTATCTGCATGCGAATCATGTGGTTGTGATACTTGCAAAGAGATATTGAAACACAAGGATCATATCGTTAAACGTAGTCAATGGATCGTCGGTGGTGATGGTGCTTCCTATGATATTGGTTATGGAGGATTAGACCATGTGATTGCATCAGGTGAAGACGTAAACATCCTTGTTCTTGATACAGAGGTGTACTCCAATACGGGCGGTCAAGCTTCTAAATCAACTCCGTTGGGCGCTATTGCTAAGTTTGCTGCTGCAGGTAAGAGAGTACGTAAGAAAGATTTGGGTATGATAGCAACTACCTATGGATATGTCTATGTAGCTCAAATCGCTATGGGTGCAGACCAAGCACAGACCCTTAAGGCTATCCGTGAGGCTGAGGCTTATCCTGGTCCATCACTCGTGATTGCGTATGCTCCATGTATCAACCATGGCTTGAAGGCAGGTATGGGTAAATCACAAGCAGAAGAGGCTAAGGCTGTAGAGTGTGGATATTGGCACTTGTGGCGCTACAACCCTGCACTCGAGGCTGAGGGCAAGAATCCATTCGCACTCGATAGCAAGGAACCACAATGGGATAAGTTCCAAGAATACTTGATGGGTGAAGTTCGTTTCGCTTCTGTGGCTAAACAATATCCAGAGCAAGCTGCAGAACTATTTGCGGCAGCAAAAGAAAATGCACAATGGCGCTACCGCAGCTACCTAAGAATGTTGAATACACAATGGTAATATAAAATGATTTTAACTAAACACACCAACGTATGGCAAAGAGGGCTATTTATAGCATTCTTTGCTGTTGCGTTTTCATTCAATTCCTTTGCTCAACATGCGTTTGAGTTAGCATTGAGAGGAGGAACTTCGATGTACACCTACCAATCTGACTATGGTAATGGAGTACCCAATTACAATGCAGGTATAGATTTGTCCTACAAGTACAGATCACCTTACTACATTGCTTTCAAAGTGGGCGTTGCTGCAGACTTTTCACAAAGTTTGTTCAAAGCTTCAAACCTCAATGATAAGTATGTAGTACCACCAGATATGGAGATTGATGGCCATAGAATGGATGTGGGATACAATTTGGGTACCTTGCGTGAAACGCACCAACAGATTTATGTATCTGTACCGGTGCAGATAGGTTTTTATGTGGAGAACTTTAGTTTCTTTGTAGGTCCTAAAGTCTCTTTGCCACTTTATGCTACCTATGCGCAACGCATTGATTATGCGAACCTATGGGTGCATTATCCCCAAACTAACATCTCCATTGGTAGTCCTGAAGCAACAATCAACGACTTGAAAGATGGTTCAGTATTGCCCGATGGTACTCCTGTAGCATGGAATACTCCTTTGCAAGTGGGTAACAAAGAGTTAACAGAAGTGGGACCACAAAACATGAAGCAAGAACTATTGCCTAAGTTTTGGTTGTTCATCTCTGCAAGTGCAAACTACGAGTTCATGGTTGGAAAGAGAAGTTCACTCGGTATTGGTGTGTATGCCGATTATTCTATCTTGAATCATGAGATTGCACAAACAAAGAACATCTCTCTTTTGACCTTGAGTAGCACCAAGGATAAGATTCCAGTAGATCGTATATATGCTTCGGTTTTGGAGGCTAATTTAGCAAATGGAAACATCTCTGGTAAGAGACAAATGGTTAAGCAATACGGTTTGTTTAATTGTGGTGTAAACCTCACTTATAGTTTCTGGAGTTCTACAGTGGATGAGATGAAACTCAAAGCAACACAAAGACGTTTCAATCGCGTATGTCATTGTATGGGAATGTTTGGAAGATAATCAAAAAGCTTATGATATATACAAAAATGGCATCAAGTATTTGATGCCATTTTTGTATATATATGTATTGGGGTACAATCAATAACTTTCTTCTTGGTTAGGGAAACTCATATTGCGAACAGCGTCAATGTATTGTTTAACAGCATCTTTGACTGCTTCTCCCAATTGACCGAATTGGCGTAGGAATTTGGGTTTAAATCCTTGGTTAAGTCCTAACATATCATGCAATACTAAAACTTGACCATCTGTCACATTGCCCGCACCAATACCGATTACAGGACAACTAACACTTTCAGTCACTTGTTTTGCTAAGGAAGCAGGAATTTTTTCTAATACGATGGCAAAACAACCTGCTTGGTCCAATAGCATAGCATCGTGAAGTAGTTTTTCTGCTTCAGCATCTCCCTTGCCACGTAATCCATAACCTCCCAATTGATTTACAGATTGAGGGGTAAGGCCCAAGTGACCCATGACAGGAATACCCGCTTGAATAATATGTTTAATTGCAGGAAGAACTTCCTCTCCTCCTTCCAACTTAATGGCATCACATCCACTTTCTTTCATCATGCGAATCGCATTGCGTACAGCATCTTCTTCACTTACTTGATAACTTCCAAAGGGCATATCACTTACAACTAAAGCATGTTGTGAAGCTCGTACGACACCTTTGCTTAGAAAAATCATTTCATCCAATGTGATGGGTAGGGTATAGGCATTACCGCATACAATATTGCTGGCACTATCGCCTACCAAGAACATATCAATGCCTGCCTCATCAACCAATGATGCGAGGGTGAAATCATAACTTGTCAACATGGAGATTTTCTCTCCTTTTTGTTTCATTTGACGCAACCTTGTTGTCGTCATACGTGAGTTTTGTGTATGTACACTCATAATAATGTTATATTTATATCAAATAGACATGCAAAGGTACAAAGATTTTTCCACTTACCAAAATTATTATATGCAGCGTATGCCTGCAGTATTCGAATAGAATTTATCTACTAAATTTGTAGGTCTATAAAAATCTTTGTACCTTTGCATGCATCTAAACAACTGATTAGAACATCAATGGTATTCTCTACGCGACATAACACAACGTTTCAACCGATAATGTGGGTTGTATTGATTGTTTTGTTGGTGGTATTTTTTCTTTTAGATCTTTCTTGTGGTAGTGTTTGGATCTCTCTCTCTCAATTATGGAACCCGACCAATCCCATTGATGTAGATATACTTCTAAACCTACGTTTACCTCGAGCAATAACAGCATTATTAGCGGGTATAGCCTTGAGTGTTAGTGGACTATTGGTGCAAACGCTTTTTGCCAATCCTTTAGCAGGACCATATACCTTAGGTGTGAGTAATGGAGCGGGCTTAGGAGTGGCTATTGTCACGATGTGTGCCACTACGATAGGGACACAGCATTTCGTTGTCGGAAATGTATCCATTGTTTTTGCTGCTATTGTGGGTAGTACAATCGTGTTGATGATTGTCATAGGCGTTGCTAAGTTTCTTAGAGATATCGTAAGTTTGCTCATTGTCGGCATGATGTTCGGTTCCATTGCGGGAGCAGTCGTGAATCTGCTACAGAACTTTGCCAATCCGGATGCTCTCAAACTATTTGTTGTTTGGACATTAGGAAGTTTGACGACCGTCGGATGGAACGAATTGCCTATTTTCGCTATTGTACTCATACTGGGTATTGTCTTCGCTTTTGCATTGATTAAACCCCTTAATGGTATGATGTTAGGTGAGCAATATGCGCGCGGATTGGGTATATCTATGCAACGTTTGAGAGTATTTATTGTCATCGCTACAGGTTTACTGGCAGGAGGTGTAACGGCTTTTTGCGGTCCTATTGCTTTTATTGGAGTAGCAGTCCCACATCTTGCCAGAGGACTATTTGCTACGGCAAACCATAGGACCATCATGCCAGCAACTGCTATCATAGGAGCGATATTGCTGCTATTATGTGATATTCTAACATCCCTCTTTACTTACCCTCTACCTATATCAACGGTCAGTGCACTATTTGGAGCACCTATCATTATTGCCATTATCTTGCGCAATAAATAATCCCATTTGTATATAAATATACATCATCTCTGCTGCCCAGTCGCAACGATTGGGGCATGACAAATTGTCAGTTTTTTGTTACGATATCTTCATTGGCATAGTGATTGAACGTAGTTTAGAAAAGATGTTTAACCAATTAAAGATATTAACTATGAATCAACAATTGACTAACCTAAAGAACTTTGCAATTGACCTTTGTGATAGAGCCAAACAAGGTAAATTGGACCCCGTTATAGGGCGGGATGAAGAGATAAGAAGGGTATTACAAATCCTCAGTAGAAGAACAAAGAATAATCCAATACTTATTGGTGAACCTGGTGTAGGTAAAACGGCTATAGCAGAGGGATTGGCGCATCGTATTGTACGAGGTGATGTACCTGAAAACTTAAAGAAAAAGAGTATCTATTCATTGGATATGGGGGCACTGATTGCTGGTGCTAAGTATCAAGGGGAATTTGAAGAAAGGCTTAAGGGTGTCATCAATGAGGTTACACAAGCTAATGGAGAAATCATATTATTCATTGATGAGATTCACACCCTTGTAGGTGCAGGTAAATCATCGGGCGCAATGGATGCAGCCAACATTCTCAAACCCGCATTAGCCAGAGGTGAACTCCGCGCAATAGGTGCCACGACACTTAACGAGTATCAAAAGTATTTTGAAACAGACAAAGCGTTGGAAAGAAGATTCCAAATCGTGATGGTTGAAGAACCTGATGAGATGGCGACCATCTCTATCCTTAGAGGGTTGAAAGAACGATACGAAACGCATCATAAAGTGCGAATCAAAGATGATGCGATCATTGCGGCGGTTACATTATCTTCACGCTATATAACCGAAAGATTTTTGCCAGACAAAGCCATTGACTTGGTAGATGAAGCGGCGGCTAAATTGAGATTAGAAGTTGATTCCAAACCTGAACAATTGGATAATCTGGACAGACAAATCAAGCAATTAGAAATAGAGAGAGCAGCTATCAAGAGAGAAAATAACAAGGAAAAACTGCAAACTATCCAGACGCAACTGAACGAACTCAAGCAAAAAGCCAACGAGATGGAACAACGTTGGAAACAAGAAAAAAACTATGTGGCGACTATCCAAAATGAAAAAGCGAACATAGAACAAATGAAACATGCTGCAGAAGTGGCCGAAAGAGAAGGTAACTATGGAAAAGTAGCAGAGATAAGATACGGCAAAATCCAGCAAGCAGAAGAAAATATCAAAGCAGCACAAGAAGCCTTGCATAACATGCAAGGAGAAACACTTATCAAAGAAGAAGTGGATGCCGAAGATATAGCTGAAGTTGTTGCACGTTGGACGGGGATTCCAATCAATAAAATGATGCAGTCCGAACGAGATAAATTACTTCATTTGGAAGAGGAACTGCACAAAAGAGTAATAGGACAAGAACAAGCCATTGCTGCCGTTAGTGATGCTATTAGAAGGAGTCGAGCTGGATTGCAAGATCCCAAACGTCCTATAGGTTCGTTTATCTTCTTAGGGACAACAGGTGTAGGTAAAACAGAATTGGCTAAAGCCTTGGCAGAATATCTCTTTGACAACGAGAATATGATAACCAGAATTGATATGTCGGAATATCAAGAGAAATTCTCGGCTACAAGACTGATAGGAGCACCTCCCGGATATGTCGGATATGATGAGGGAGGACAACTCACTGAAGCCATAAGACGAAAACCATATAGTGTTGTGCTTTTCGATGAGATTGAGAAGGCACATCCTGATGTATTCAATGTCTTGTTACAAGTCTTGGATGATGGTAGACTTACAGATAACAAGGGAAGAACTGTGAACTTCAAAAATACTTTAATCATCTTTACATCCAACTTGGGTAGCCAGTTGATTAGAGAGAACGAAGAGAACAATGTTGATCCTCAACAAACAAATGCACAAGTCATGGAACTATTGAGACAAACGATTCGACCTGAGTTCCTCAATCGAATAGACGAGACAATCATGTTCCAATCACTCACTTTGCAACAGATAGTTGAGATTGTAAACTTACAAATACATTCGGTGCATGCTTTGTTGAAGCATAATAATATAGAGTTGAGGGTAACGCAAGATGCTATCCATTATATTGCTCAAGAAGGATATGATCCACAGTTTGGGGCAAGACCTGTCAAGCGAGCCATTCAACGATTGTTGCTCAATCCTCTCAGTAAAACCATTATCGCTGGCAAGGTTAACAAAAATCTACCTGTCGTTGTGGAACTTAGAAATGGACAATTGGTTTTTAAGAACGAACAAAGTGACTGTTAAGTAACGAATGTTTAAATTATTCTTTTGCTGTTATTATGTGCCAACGTGATCGTCTTTTTACCGACGGTCACGTATACCCTTGCTATACCCTGATGGTAATTATGAATTATGAATTATGAATTAGGGAACGCAAACGCTCAGTGTCTCCAATTGCGTAGATAATTATCAATTCCCAATCAGCAACTGTTGTATGTAAACACAAACAGCCCCTAATAGAGGAGCTGTTTGTATTTATGTTGGTAGATATGGTTAGATACTTTTCAACTCACTACCTGGGAAGTAGTGTGCAAGGATTTGCTCGTAAGTATAACCTTTGTCAGCCATGACTGCAGCACCTATTTGGCACAATCCTACACCGTGTCCCCAACCTGCACCTGTGAGGATGAAGTCACCTGCTTCGTTGCGATCTACTACAAAGGCACTACTATACAAGTGGCTCTTGCTCAGCCATTTGCGGATTTCCAACTCTTTACCTATCACCATGCTTCGTTTGCTACCTACAATCTGCATCTCGTACAAACGAGCGGAAGGACCACGTTTGATAGGCACCAAGTCCAATATCTCACCAAAGTCAATACCAGAGCGCTCACGGATGATGTCGCTGAGTTCCTCTTTGGTGTATTGTACGGTCCAACGGTAGAAGTCCTTGGTCTCTTGGTCGTAGTTGTTCAATACTTGACTCAGTACGCGTTCGTCGGTTGTGTTGCAGTATGCTGATGGCGAAGTGCGGATGAACTCCTGTGCATTCTCTTCGATAGTCAAGTCAGGCAATGGAGTGCCAATCTCATCGCGAACGGCCTCGAGGTATGGATAATGTTCGTTGGCCCATGCGTTTTCAAAGAGTTCGGTGGCACCACCGCAAGACTTGTAGAAACGAGCGTCACACACTTTGCCATCGTACATGAGTACTTGTCCGCGAGTAGCCTCGATGGCTTTTTGTACGTTGGTAGCTGCTTCTGGATGCTCGTCTCGACGGGTGATACCCTCATAGCGTTGGCAGTGGTCGTCTGCACATACATCAAAGCCCTCGTGAGCATCACGCTCGTACCAGATGACATGACGATCGGGGTCGCTCAAATCGGGTTTGTCGGTACATGTAGATGGGCTGATGATAGGACGCAATACCCAACTGCGGGAAATGACAGCGTGGGCTTTCAATAATTCCAATGAAGAGGTAGCAGACATCTCGGAGGTAATTACTGAACTGAGATAGTCCTCTACGTCAAGGCGGTTGATGGCAGTCTGTGTGCCATCGGCATTGTCGCGTATTTCAAGTCTACCTTCAAACTCTTGATCTTCATAGCGGTCCCAGTGGAAACCAATACCAATGCGAACATTCTTGAGAAGGAAAGTTGGATGTTCTGGAGTAGAATGTGGACCAGGGATGACTGCTTCAATCTTAGGGGCGGTCATCACGCCCACTGCAATTTCGTGTTTCATGATTGTATGGTGTTTTGTTGTTTTTAGCTTTATTAGTTCTCAAATATGATTATTGTGCAACGTTGGATAAATCACGGAGCAATGGAACTGTATGTTTAGTTGTGTAGGCGTTAGGAAAACTATTATCGTTCTACTTTGCCTTTCCACGAGTTAAAGCCCGTGTTTAGTTCTACTACTTGATAACCTTGTTTGGCGAGTTGTTGAGCAGCGGCTTTGCTTCTTCTGCCTGAGCGGCAGTAGAGGGCAATGGTTTTATCTTTTGGAAGCAGTTGTTCTGCTTTTTGCACAAAGTCGGCTTGTGTCACATCTATAAGCAATGCACCAGGGATATGTCCTTGTGCATATTCGTTGGCCGTTCTGACATCTAAGCGCACAACGGTAGTGTCTTCAATGATCTGTGCAAAAGTCTCTACATCCACCGAGCGGAAGTCTGCTGCTTTGCAACCTAAAAAACTCATCAGACAAAGTATAAAAGGGAAGGGTTTCATGATATTGCGATTTGATAGGGTTATGTAATAATCTTAATTTTAAAACGTTTTAAGTGAATAGGATATATGCAAGACTGGCGGCGCTGATAATAATCCAAAGCAAAATACCTTGCAACAGCGGACGGATTCCAACAGATTTGATGACATCCACCGATAGGGAGGCTCCGATAAAGAACATCGTGATGATAAGTCCTTTGCGTGCGATACCTGCGATGAACTTACCTACTTCGGGATAGTCCGCCAACAGGTACGTGTTAATAAGCATTGCAACGATAAAAAATAAGATAAACCAAGGGATACTGATCTTTTTGCCATCGCTGCGGAATATTACCGAAGTGACTAATGCCAATGGGATGATCCACAAGGCACGAGTGAGTTTGATAGTCGTAGCTACTTGCAATGCTTCTTCTCCATAAGCTGCTCCTGCGCCCACAACAGAACTCGTATCGTGGATAGCAATAGCCGCCCATGTACCAAACTCTTGTTGGCTTAGTCCCAACCAATGACCCAAAATTGGGAAAAGGAAAAGACCTATAGCGTTGAGAATAAACACCGTAGCCAATGCCATGGACATATCGGTGTCTTTGGCCTTGATGATAGGGCCTACTGCAGCGATGGCACTACCGCCACAGATGGCTGTTCCCGAACTGATAAGGTAGGATGTGTTATGATTGATTTTCAGTACTTTACAGCCGATGAATATACCTATCAGCATGGTACCTACGACCGATATAATCGTAAAGAGCATACCTTCCTTACCCGAGGCGAGTGAGGCTTGAAGGTTCATGCCAAAGCCCAAACCGATGACGGAGTATTGGAGGAGTTTCTTGGAGACTTTCTTGTTGAAAGTGGGATAGGCTTGTCCGCAAAGCAGAGCAAAAACTAAGCCAATAAACAGCACCATAGGAGGAGTTACCCACGATGAAAGGAAACGGAGTGCAGGGATATAATCGCAAAGCAGACACAGCGTGATAATGGAGAGCAGAGCAATGTATATATGTCGGTTGTATTTGTGTAGCATGGGGGTATTATTTGTTACTATCAGCGATGAGTTGTTTGAGTTGCTCGATGTCAGGCAAAGCATTACGCAAACGATCGGGCATGTCTGCACCTGTTTGGTAAGTGGCTACGCCCATTGGTTTGTTGTAATCTTGAATAACATATTCTACAAAATCTTTATTGGCAGACTTGCACAAAACAATGCCAATAGACGGATTTTCATGCGGCTTGCGTACATGGTCATCTAAGATACGCAAGTAAGTGGTTAGCTGTGCTAAATATGAAGTCTTAAACTCACCTAATTTCAGTTCTACAACAACCAAAGCATTTAGTTCACGATTGAAGAAAAGCAAGTCAGGGAAGAACTCTACACCATAAATTTCTAAATGATATTGATTGCCAATAAAGGAGAAATCTCTGCCAAAGGTCATTATAAATTGTTTGATATTCTGAACAATTTGTTGTTCAACAACTCGTTCATCTATATCTTGAATATCTCGTTCGCCGATTTCTTCGGTGTTGATAAACTCCAACATATAAGAATCTTTGAACATCATAACCGCCTTGCGGGCTAACGACGAATTGGATAAGGTCTGCGTAAAGTTGTTAGGTACTTTCTCTTGATGTTCGTATGCCTGCTGTTTGATGAGGCGTTCGAGTGTTTCCACAGAGAGGTGTTCCTCTGCTGTCCGATGGATATAATAGTAGCGTGCAGGGA
>ERZ808048.64-NODE-64-length-21186-cov-3.505472_pt1 | contig 21186 bp, 15 predicted proteins | sample MGYA00380197_ERZ808048 | MGnify/ENA primary metagenome ERZ808048 (study PRJEB31490, sample SAMN06133377) | cow dung metagenome | isolation source: M1 | host: cow | place: China: Chengdu | collected 2015-05 ... | reverse complement strand
TAGTTTTGAACATATTGTAAGAAGAAATATTATTGATATTCTTGTATGGCGTTACCCTGATGCTATAATTAGTCATAGAAGTGCTAAAGAAATGCGCCCTACTGCAGAAGGTAATTTTTACTTAACAACAACTTATTCTAAGAAAGTAACAGATTTACCAGGAATAACTATAAATCTTTTAAAAGGTCCTGCTGCAGACGAAGGTGACTTGCCATACAACGGAATTTATATAGCAAGTGAGTATAGATGGTTGCTTGAAAATATGCAAATAGCAAGAAAAGATTCTGAAAATTCAAAATCATTACCTATTGCTGATATAGAAAATAAATTAGAAAAAATATTACTTATAGGTGGTGAAGAAAAACTTAATGAGTATAGAGACAAATTAAGAGAAGTTTCAGAAAGACTTAATATGCCCAAAGAGTATGAAAGAATCTGCAAAATAATATCTGCGTTGCTATCAACTCATTCTTCTGATATTCTTACAACACCATCTGCTAAAGCGTTATCTGTGGGTTTACCTTTCGATCAAACAAGGGGTGAATTATTTGAAGCACTATTTCATGCTATTAAAGATGAATATTTTGTAGAAAGGGTTAACCGAAACAAAGACGAAGAATCTTTTAGACTTTTCTCTTTCTTTGAAAGTTATTTTTCAAACTATATAGAAGGTACTGAATTTGAAATTGATGAAGCAAAACAAATTGTCGATTCTGGCATTCCAATTCCGCGTCGCGACGAAGACTCGCATGACATATTAGGGACATTTAAGGTACTATCTAATAGAGCCGAAATGAACCGTACTCCATCATCTATTGATGAACTATATTCAATTTTACAATCAAGACATTCAATACTTCTAGGAGGTCGCCCTCATCTAGAACCTGGTATTTTTAAAACAAGAAATAATAGAGCTGGGAATACAGAATTTGTGGATTATAGATTGGTAAAAGGGACATTAAACTATGGATATAAATTCTATTCAGCACTTAAAGACCCATTTGCACGTGCAATCTTTATGATGTTTATGATTAGCGAAGTGCACCCATTCAACGATGGTAATGGAAGAATTTCGCGTATAATGATGAATGCTGAGTTAGTAAAAGCAGAGCAAACAAGAATCATTGTTCCAACTGTTTTTAGGGAAGAGTATATTTTAGCATTAAGAAAATTAACACGCCAGAAAGACCCTTCTGCATACGTAAATGTAATGGTAAAATTACAAAAGTTTAGTGACAACTTGTATGGAACAGATTTTACTGAGCTTAAAGAATATCTAAGAGCATGCAATGCATACGAAGAACCTTCACAAGCAAAATTGGAAATTATAGATAGGATTTTTAAATAATAAAAGCCACCTCACGTGGCTTTTATTGTTTTACAAGAAACTCTCTAAAGCGAGTTTGTAGGACTTAAGGCCGAAGCCGGAGATGCAACCTACGCAGACTGGAGTAAGGAAACTTTCGTGGCGGTAGCTTTCGCGAGCAAACACGTTTGAAAGGTGCACTTCTACTACTGGGGTGGTGATGGCCTTGATGGCATCGCCAATGGCAATAGAGGTGTGGGTATATGCTCCTGCATTTAGGATAATGCCGTCTGCATCGAAACCATATTCGTGAAGTTTGTTGATGATTTCGCCTTCCACATTAGATTGATAGTAATCTATTTGGATGTTTGAATACTCTTCACGTAAATAGGTAAGGAAGGTTTCAAAACCCTCCTTGCCGTAAATTTCTGGTTCACGAGTGCCTAACAAGTTAAGGTTAGGACCGTTTATAATTAGAATTTTCATTATTCTACGATTGTATTCCAGCCGTGAATGTCTTCTGCTTCACCATTTTGGATAGCACGAAGTTTGTTGTAAAGCATAGTACAAACAGGACCTGGTTTGCCGTCTTTAGAGAACACATAAGACTTGTTGTTGTCTAGGTCGTCTAGGCGTTGGATTGGGCTAATAACTGCTGCTGTACCGCAAGCACCTGCTTCTTCAAATGTTTCTAGTTCGTCGATTGAGATAGGACGACGTTCTACTTTTAGACCAAGGTCTTCTGCAATTTGCATTAAGCTCTTGTTTGTAATAGAAGGAAGAATAGAAGAAGATTTTGGTGTGATATAAGTGTTGTCTTTGATACCAAAGAAGTTTGCAGCACCGCATTCGTCAATATATTTCTTTTCTTTTGCGTCTAGATAGAACTCAGAAGAATAACCTTTGTCGTGAGCTTCTTGGTGAGCTGCTAGAGATGCAGCATAGTTACCACCCACTTTATAGATACCTGTGCCAAGAGGAGCAGAACGGTCGTATTTACGAGTAATAACGTAAGGGTTTGTTGAGAAACCACCTTTGAAGTAAGGACCTACTGGGGTAACAAACACGATTAGCATATAATCTTTAGCAGGGTTTACACCTACTTGTGCTGTGTAACCAAATAGTACAGGACGAATATATAAAGAAGCTCCACTTCCGTAAGGAGGGATGAAATCGATATTGTTTTTAACTGCCATGATAACAGCTTCTTCAAAAAGACCTTCTGGAAGCTCTGGCATGCAGATACCTCTACAAGATGAAGCTAAACGTTTTGCATTTTCTTCTAGGCGGAAGATACGGATTTTACCATCTACACCACGGAATGCTTTTAAGCCTTCAAATGCTTCTTGACCATAGTGAAGACAAGTAGCAGCCATGTGCATATTGATGTATTCATCTGTGTGCCACTCTAGATTTCCCCAACTTCCGTTGTGATATTCGCAACGTACGTTGCCATTGGTTTTCATATAAGAAAAACCAAGTTCAGACCAATTAATGTTTTCCATATTATTTAATGTTTATAATTTTTTCTATAATTAAGGTGCAAAATTATAAATATAGCGCTAAAAAAGCAAATAATTTATTAAATTTGTATGTTGTTATGAAGATATTAAAATACATATTATTACCTATTGCATGGATTTACGCTTTTGTGGTGTGGATAAGGCATAGTATGTTTGATGCGGGCAAGTTGCGTTCACGCAAATTTGCGACTCCTACTATCTGCGTGGGTAATATTACTGTGGGTGGCACGGGAAAAACTCCTTTTGTGGAATACCTGATAAGACTGCTTCAGCCAGGGCGCAAACTTGCAGTGGTGAGTCGTGGGTATAAAAGAAAGTCGAAAGGGATGCAAGTGTCAGACGAAAACGCTACGGCAGAAATATTGGGTGATGAACCATATCAGATATTCAGAAAATATCCAAAGACCCTTGTGGTGGCAGATTCAAACAGATGCCGCGCTATTGACTATATAGAGGCAAACCACGCAAATGTGGATGCAGTGATTTTGGACGATGCGTTTCAGCACAGATATGTGAATGCGGGGCTAAATATTTTGCTTATCGACTACAACAGACCTGTCAGCAAAGATTGTATGCTACCTGCGGGCAGACTTAGAGATTTAAAATCTGCTCAAAAAAGAGCAAATATTATAGTGGTAACAAAATGTCCTAAAGACTTGAAACCAATAGACTTTAACAATCTTACTAAAGAAATTAAGCCACTTCCTTATCAGGATTTGTTCTTTGCTACACTCGACTACGACACTTCCTATCATTGCTTAACAGGCGAAAAGGTAGAACTTACCAAAGAGCAATCATTGATACTATTTACTGGCATTGCAAAATCTGAGCCTCTAGAAGAATACTTAAGAGCTCAAGTAAAAGAATTAAGATCGATAAAATTTGCAGACCATCACAACTATAGCAAAGGCGACAACGAAAAAATTCGTGCAGAATTTTTGAAATTTGCAAACGAAAACCGATGGATAATCACCACAGAAAAAGACGCAGCAAAACTAAGCGACTTTTCTGATAAGATAAAAGAGAGACTAATAATTATCCCTGTGAAAGTGAAAATACTTAACGAGGGAGATAGTGTTTTATCTAAAAAAATTAGAGATTATGTTGAAAAAAATAGAAGAAACAGCCAGCTTTCTTAAGGCTAAAATGCCTTTTATGCCAAAAGTGGGCATTGTGCTTGGCACAGGTTTGGGCGAACTTGCAAAAGAAATAAAAGTTGAAAAAGAATTTTCATATACAGACATTCCAAACTTCCCTATTTCTACAGTGGAAGGTCACTCTGGCAAACTTATTATAGGATATTTGGGCGATGTGCAAGTGTTTGCTATGCAAGGTAGATTTCACTACTACGAAGGCTACTCAATGCAAGAAGTTACATTCCCAATTAGAATAATGAAAGCACTTGGCGTGGAAACTTTGCTTGTATCTAATGCCGCGGGTGGTATGAATCCTGAGTTTGAGATTGGTGAACTTATGATTATCACCGACCATATCAACACATTCCCAGAGCATCCACTAAGAGGCAAGAACTATAATGAGTTGGGCACTCGTTTCCCAGACATGAGCAAGGCATACGACCCAGAGCTTATTGCCATAGCAAAAGGAATAGCAGCAAAACACAACATAAGAGTGAAAGAAGGAGTTTACCTTGGTACTCAAGGCCCTACTTTTGAAACACCTGCAGAATACAAATACTTTAGAATTGTGGGTGCAGATGCTGTGGGCATGTCAACCGTACCAGAAGTGATAGTGGCAGTACACGCCAATATGCGAGTATTTGGTATGTCTATTATTACAGACCTTGGCGTGGAGGGCAAAATAGTGGAAGTAACACACGAGGAAGTGCAACAAGTAGCAAATTCTGTTCAGCCAAAGATGGCTTTAATAATGCGAGAATTGATTTCGTCGTTATAGAGAGTAAAAAGATTCATAACTTTATTGTACAATAAAACAATTTAGTTATGAATTACGGTTATATTAGAGTAAGTAGCGACAAGCAAACAGTTGAAAACCAAAGGTTTGAGATTATTAATTTCTGTGAGAAAAAAGAAGTAGCCATAGACGGATGGATAGAAGAAACCATTAGTGGAACAAAGTCCTATAACAAAAGGGCACTTGGCAGGCTTCTAAAAAGAGTAAAAAAAGACGACCTTATTATTTGCGCAGAGATTTCTCGCCTTGGACGTAACCTTTTTATGATAATGGAGATTTTAAACATCTGCCTAAGCAAAGGTTGCAAAGTTTGGTCTATAAAGGACGGATACAGATTGGGCGAGGACATTCAGAGTAAAGTGTTGGCATTTGCCTTTGGCCTATCGGCCGAAATAGAAAGAAACCTCATCTCACAAAGAACAAAAGAAGCGCTTAACAGAAAAAGAGCAGAAGGCGTAATTTTAGGCAGAAGAAAAGGTAGCAAAAACAAAACACTCAACAAAAAGTGTATGGAGAACCAAGAAAAGATTAACCTTCTTCTGGAAAACGGAACGAAAATAGCCAAAATTGCTAGAACTATAAAAGTGGCGCGAGGAACCCTCTATAGATACTTGTTGATAACAAAGAACGAATTGTTCATAAATAGACAAAAAGAAGATTTATAACATATATAATTTTACATACCTTTACATCGGTATTTACGAATATGGATAAACAAATGAGAATAGTATACATGGGCACACCAGAGTTTGCGGTGGAACCATTGAGAAGATTGGTTGAGGGCGGATACAACGTGGTAGGCGTAATCACAATGCCAGACAAACCTGCAGGTAGAGGTTACAATTTGCAACCATCAGCTGTGAAGGTTTATGCTGAGGAGGCAGGGCTAAATATTCTTCAACCTGTAAACCTAAAAGACGAGGAGTTTTTAGCAGAGCTTAGAGCGCTTAAAGCAGATTTGCAGATAGTAGTGGCATTTAGAATGCTTCCAGAAGTGGTTTGGAATATGCCTGAGTTAGGTACATTTAACCTACACGCTTCCCTACTCCCACAATATAGAGGTGCTGCTCCTATCAACTGGGCAGTAATCAATGGCGAAACAGAAACTGGTGTTACTACCTTCTTCTTGAAACACGAGATAGACACAGGTAATATTATTCTGCAAAGAAAAATTGCTATTGAACCTACCGACAACGTGGGTATTGTATATGACAAATTAATGAATATTGGTGGAGATTTGGTTATTGAAACTGTAGATAGAATTATCGACGGAAACCTTGAAACCACTCCACAAGACGAAAGCATAGAGCTAAAACCTGCACCAAAAATATTTAAAGACACCTGCAAAATAGATTGGAACAAACCTTCTGTGGATATTCACAACCTAATTAGAGGTCTTTCACCATATCCTGCTGCATTTACAGAGGTAAAAGATGAAAAAGACAGAGTTTTGGGTATGAAAATATATGAATCTGAGGTATTGAACGAGACTTCAGATGCTCCTGCTGGCACACTTATTTCTGATGGTAAAACACTAAAAATGGTAACAGCTGATGGCGTTTTAAAACTGATAAAAGTGCAACTTGCGGGCAAAAAAGCGATGATGGCGGAAGATTTATTGAGAGGAACGAAGATTTTTAGTTTATGATAGATAACGAAACCAAGGAAAGAATATTAGCGGCTGCCAAGATAGAAGAAGTGGTAGGCGACTTTGTAAAATTGCACCGTAGTGGGTCCAATTTAAAAGGGTTGTGTCCGTTTCACGAGGAAAAGACCCCTTCTTTCATGGTTTCACCATCGAAAAACATATGCAAATGCTTTGGTTGTGGCAAGGGTGGCACTCCTGTAAACTTTATAATGGAGAAAGAACACCTTACCTTTCCTGAGGCTCTGCGCTACTTGGCAGATAAATATCATATCGAAATAAAAGAAAAAGAGCTGACGTCGGAGGAAATGAAAGCTCAGAGTATGAGAGAAAGTATGATGCAAGTGAACAAATTTGCAGCAGAATACTTTGTGAATACTCTTTGGAACACCGACGAGGGGAAATCTGTGGGGCTATCGTATCTTAGAAGTCGTGGCATCACAGACGAAATGATAAAAAAATTCAAGATTGGTTATTGCCCAGACAGATATTCTGCTTTTTATGATACTGCAGTAAAAAGTGGTTTCGACCCAAAGGTACTTACCGAGGTGGGGCTTTGCTCAAAAGGCGAAAAGCACACCACTGACCGTTTTAGAGGCAGAGTGATTTTCCCTGTTCATAGCATATCTGGTAGAGAAGTGGCGTTTGGCGGTAGAGCACTTAAAATGGACGACAAAACAGCCAAATATGTAAACTCTCCAGAGTCTCTTATTTATCATAAAAGTAATGAACTTTACGGCATTTATTTTGCCAAAAACGAGATAGTTAAAAAGGACAATGTTTATCTTGTGGAAGGTTATACTGACGTAACCTCTATGCACCAATCTGGCATAGAAAACGTGGTGGCATCTTCTGGCACCTCACTTACATATGGTCAGATAAACATGATTCATCGTTTTACTTCAAACATCACAGTGCTTTACGACGGCGACTCTGCTGGCATAAAAGCATCGCTTCGTGGTATTGATATGTTGCTTGAGCACAATATGAACGTGAAAGTGCTTCTATTGCCAGACGGCGAAGACCCAGACTCATTTGCTCGTAGCAGAAATGCATCAGACCTATTGGAGTACATGGAGAAAAACCAGAAGGACTTTATTGCGTTTAAGTGTGAACTTGCCCTTAAAGAAGCAGGCGATGACCCTATCAAACGTTCAAATCTGATAAACGACATTCTACGTTCTATTTCTGTGATTCCAGACGAAATCAAACGTTCTGTTTATATTCAAGATTGTCAAACACGTTTTGGCATCAAACTGGAAACTCTTACACAAAGTGTAAAGAAAATAATTACAGAAAAAAATCAGAATGCCAAAGTACCAAGTACTCAGATAGAAAAACCTCAGCAAAAAGAAGTTCCATACACATACCTACAAGAGAGAGAACTTCTAAAACACGTGATAAACTACGCACTTGTGCCTATTGAGTTTGTTACCCCAGACGAGGTAATAAAAGTGCCAGTGGTGGAATATGTGGCGTTTATGAAGGAGAATGGCATTATTGCATTCTCATACGACATTCACAATAAAATTTGGGACTACATTCTTGAGAGCGAAACTCACGATATTAGAAATGCATTTCTTAACCATGCCAACAAAGAAATACAAGACTACACATTCTCGCTTGTGGAGGACAAATATGAAATCCACAAAGAAAATGTAGATTACTCTCCAGAGCAGCTTTCACTGAAACTTTCTTCTATCATACCTCAACTTGTGTATGGTTTGGAACTAAGAATGGTGGAAGAAAAACTTAAGGAAGTGAAGAATTCTATTGCCATAGCAAGCAAAGTGCCAGGGGCAGATGACCAAGTGATTGCGCTTCTAAAGGAACAAAGCGAACTTAATGCCAAGAAGAAACAAGTATCTGCAGACCTTGCAAATTGTAAGTTGAAAAGGTTGGAAGTGTAACGGGCGTGAAAAAAATTATTTCTTCAATGTAAACAAGAACTCAAGGCCTCCGCCTCGGCGGTTTTTAGCAGATATACGACCTTGGTGGAATTGTACTGCATTTTTCACGATAGAAAGACCTAGACCAGTGCCACCTAGTTTTCTTGAGCGACCTTTATCAACACGATAGAAACGGTCAAAGAGTTTATTTAGGTGCTTGTTGTCCACACCCACTCCATTGTCGGCCACCGAAAAATACAGATATTCCAAGTCGGTTCTATAACACTCAATAAAAATAGTTGCACCAACACCAGCGTGCAAAATACTATTATCTATTAAGTTTCTGAATATTGAATATATTTGAAGTGTATTACCATTCATCATGGTATTTTCTGGCACATCAATCTCTATGTGCATATTTTTTTCTTCCAATGCAAGAGATACGTCTTGAGCAACACCATTTATAATATCTGAAATATTTATCTCATCCATTTCAAAGCTATCGCTAGACTCGTCAAGTTTGTTTAGCATAGAGATATCTTGCAACAGATTTGTTAGGCGCACAGCCTGAGCATGGCATCTTTCAATGAAGAAAAGTTTCTTTTCATAGTCCATGTCAGGGTTGTTTATCAATGTTTCGGTGAAACCTAATATACTACTAATAGGCGTTTTAAGCTCGTGAGAAACATTTTGTGCCAATTGTTTTTTAAGGATTGCTTGGTCCTCTTCTTTGGTAATATCGTCAATTGTTATTTCAAAACTCTTGTCGGGGAAAAGCAGACAGTTTACCACAAAATGATAATCATTTTTTGAAAAACGAATTTCGAGAGTATCTGTTTCTTTTATTTCTCCTACCTGTTTGTTATCCAAAAACTCTATAATATCTGCTACCTCTGGCATGTTAAAGAACATTTCTGTGTATTTAACTTTGTCATCGGAGATAACATTAAGAAGTTGGATGAAAAGTTCGTTAGAAGTAATTTCTTTTCTTTGTGGAGAGAACACCGCACGTCCACGATTAGAAAATTGAAGGTGCGTTCTTAGTTTTTCCCTCTCTACAGATAGGTATTCGCGAGTTTTTTCCCAACGTTTTGAGTTTTCTATGGCAAGGCGTCGTGCCAAAATGTAGAATGCAATACTTACAATAATAGAACTTATTAAGAAGATAAGAATAGTTCTATCTCTAAACAAATAACCTAAAATAAGTCCACCCATGTATATTAATAAAATACACACGAAGTATGAGAATATTTTTTTATTTAGTTGTTGCATAATAAATTTTCTAACATTGCCTTAGTACTCATACCCAAGATTGGATGGCGGAGTTTTGGGGCTATCTCAACTAGGGGTTCTAACACGAAAGCGCGTTTGTGCATTCTTGGGTGTGGCAGAGTGAGTCTGTCGGTGGCAAGCTGCATATTGTTGAAATATAGGATATCTATGTCGAGCACTCTGTCGCTATAGTTTAAGTTTACACTTTTTGTTTCGCGACCAAGTTCTTTTTCTATTTGCTCGCAAACCTCTAAAAGCTCAAGAGCCTCAAGCGGAGTATCCAAAGAAAGAGCAATATTTACGAAACTGTTTTCAGACACAAATCCGTCTGGCTCAGTTTCGTAATTGCTAGATACCTTTAACACATCGCCTGCTCTCTCGGAAAGCAACTCAACAGCCAATTTAATATTTTCAGCTTTGTTGCCAAGATTGCTACCCAAGCTAAGGTACGCCCTATTTATTAGCGCGTTTTCTTTCCAACTCATCTAAAATAATTTTTCTTAGACGGATAGATTGTGGAGTGATTTCCACATATTCGTCTTCCTTAATATATTCTAGAGCTTCTTCTAAGCTGAATACGATAGGAGGCACAATCTTCGCCTTTTCGTCTGAGCCAGAAGCACGCATATTTGTTAGTTTTTTAGATTTTGTTACGTTGATAACAAGGTCGCCTTCTTTTGCGTGCTCACCCACTACCTGACCAGCATATACCTCGTCTTGTGGGAACACAAAGAATTTACCTCTATCTTGAAGTTTATCAATAGCGTAAGCAAATGCTGTACCTGCTTCCATTGCAATCATAGAACCATTTACACGACGAGCGATTTCGCCTTTGTATGGAGCATATTCAATGAAACGGTGAGCAATAACAGCCTCACCTGCAGTGGCAGTAAGAAGGTTGGTACGAAGACCAATAATACCACGAGAAGGAATGTGGAATAGTAAGTGAATACGGTCGTTTTTGCTTTCCATACTTACTATTTCGCCCTTGCGCGCAGAAACAAGTTCAATCACTTTACCAGAAGTTTCCTCTGGTACGTTTACGCTAAGTTCTTCGATTGGCTCGCATTTCACACCGTCGATTTCTTTGATAATTACCTGTGGTTGACCCACTTGTAGTTCGTAACCCTCACGACGCATAGTTTCGATAAGCACAGAAAGGTGAAGCACACCACGACCATACACGTGCCAAATATCACTAGACTCTTCTTTTTGCACACGTAGAGCAAGGTTTTTGTCTAGTTCTTTGATAAGTCTTTCGTGAATGTGACGAGATGTAACAAACTTACCTTCTTTACCAAAGAATGGAGAGTTGTTGATGGTAAACACCATACTCATAGTAGGCTCGTCAATAGCAATTGGAGGAAGTGGTTCTGCATTTTCCACGTCGCAAATACTGTCGCCAATATCAAAACGGTCCAGACCAATGATAGCACAGATTTCGCCAGAAGACACCTCGCTCACTTTTTGTTTGCCGAAACCTTTAAACACGTTTAGTTCTTTGATACGGCATTTGTGAGAAGTGCCATCGCGGTGCGCAATAAGAATATCTGTGTTTTCTTTGATAGTACCGCGGTGAACTCTACCAATAGCAATACGACCCACGTATGAAGAATAGTCAAGTGAGGTAATAAGCATTTGTAGAGGACCTTCTAGTTGTTTTGGAGCAGGAATGTGCTCAATAATCGCATCTAGAAGTGGGTAAATATTGTCAGTTTGATTTTTCCAATCGGTAGACATCCAATTTTGTTTAGCAGAACCATACACTACAGGGAAGTCTAGTTGTTCTTCTGTGGCATCAAGGCTAAACATTAGGTCGAACACAGCTTCGTGCACCTCGTCTGGACGACAGTTTGGTTTGTCAACTTTATTGATAACAACAATAGGTTTTAGACCAATTTCAATAGCTTTTTGAAGCACAAAACGTGTTTGAGGCATAGGACCTTCAAATGCGTCTACTAGAAGTAGCACGCCGTCTGCCATATTTAGCACACGTTCAACTTCACCACCAAAGTCGCTGTGCCCTGGAGTGTCAATGATATTGATTTTTGTACCTTTGTAGTCGATAGATACGTTTTTAGAAACGATAGTAATACCTCTCTCCCTTTCTAGATCGTTGTTGTCTAGAATTAATTCACCTGCTTTTTCGTGTTCTTTAAAAAGCGCTCCCGCCACTAACATTTTATCTACTAAGGTAGTTTTACCGTGGTCAACGTGAGCTATAATAGCTATGTTTCTAATATCTTGCATATCGTTTTTTGTATTTTCGTGCAAAGGTACAAAAAACTCCTAACTCCTAAGTCCTAACTCCTAACTTTTTTTACTACTTTATGTAAATTGCTAAAATATGTTAAATATTTCAGTCAATTAAACATTGTTTAAATTACGTAGTCTATTTTTGTGCTATGAAACGAATAATTATAAATTTAATCCTTTTGTTGGGCACTTTAACTTGCTTTGCCCAATCTTTTTTTGTAACCGGTAAGGTTATTGACGGAAATAATCTAAAACCTTTTGAATATGTAGACGTGGCTATTTATGATAATAGCGGCAGCAAAATTATAACTGGTGGATTCTCTGACATCGACGGCGAATTTAGCATTGAAGTGGGCAAAGGCAGTTATCTGCTAAAGGCTTCTTTTATGGGGTATAAAGACTACGAAAAACGCTTCACCACAGGCGAAGAAAAAGAGATAAAACTTGGCCGCATTGTGCTAAAAGAAGACTCAAAACGCCTTGAAGAAGTAAGTGTTGTAGGTCAAAAGTCTGGCATGACACTTGAAATAGACAAAAAAGTGTTCAATGTAGACCAAACTATTGTGGCAGAAGGTGCTTCTGCTTCTGAACTACTAGAAAATATTCCTTCAGTAGAGGTGGACAACGAGGGAAATGTGTCGCTTAGAAACAACTCTTCTGTGGAAGTATGGATAAATGGCAAACCTTCTGGACTTTCTGGCAGCGACAGAGGACAAATCCTAGAAATGATTCCTGCAGAAAGTATTGAAAAAGTGGAACTTATCACCAACCCTTCGGCTAAATATAGTCCTGAAGGTTCTGTTGGTATTATCAACCTTGTGCTAAAAGAAAACAGAAAAGGAGGTTACTTTGGTAGCGTGTCTATGGGTGCAAACTACCGCGAAGGCAACCCATATCCAGGCGGAAACCTTGGACTGAACTTCACATATAGCAGTCCTAAATGGGATGTGTTTTTAAATGCATCTGCAAGACACAATGCTCGTCACAACGAAAACTACAACCTAAGAACTTCTTGGACCGAGGTTGGAGATACCACTCACCTAAACCAACACAATCATAGAAAAAATATGTGGAGCAATGCGTTCCTTAGAACAGGTTTCACATATCATATTGACTCTATAAATGATTTTGGCATTAGCGCAATGGGAGCATATGGTGTGAATATGTCTAATAGCCAAATTCTTTACACTCACTTAAATCAAGAAAAAGACACTATTCAAAACAGAGTGAGAACTACAGAAAATGGTGGTAATATGGGCTTTTACAATGTATCTGCCGACTATAAACACATTTTCAAAAAAGAAAAAGAAGAGATTACTGCAAACTTTAGCTACTATGGTGGACTAATGAATCACGACAATAGTTATCACAACTGGAGCAAAGTGGGTGAAACTATTACAGAAAACACCGACTACCAAACCTCAAAAAGTAATTACAATGTATTTTCTGTGCAAACCGACTATTATAACAAGTTTACAAAAGACTCTAAACTTGAAGTGGGTGCGAAAGCAGAATACGAAATCAACAATAGTTTAGATTGCAACTATAATGCAAACAAAGAGGAAATCTTAGACCAACGCAACGACTTCCGCTACACAGAACAAGTATATGCAGTATACGCCACATACGGCAACAAATGGGATTGGTTTGGTTTGCAAGTAGGACTACGTGCAGAAGAAACACTAACATCGGCAAATGATGTTAAGAGAAATTATTTCAATTTGTTCCCTTCTGCTTATTTGTCATTCCAACTACCTAAAGATAATGAACTTCAACTAAACTATACTCGCCGTATTTATCGCCCTGGCGGTTGGATTGTAAACAACCATGTGGATAGAACAGACCCTACAAATATTAGTTACGGTAACCCATATATCAATCCTGAATATTCAAACAACTTGGAATTCAACTATCTTAAAACATGGGAAATGCACACCATTTCTTTGGGCGCATTCTACTCTTATACAGAAAATGTTATACAACGAGTACAAAAACTCCGTGACGATGGTGTAATGGAAAGCACATGGGACAATATCACCCAATCGCAAAGTGCAGGTCTGGACCTAACAGTGAAAAACAGACTTTTCAACAACTATCTAGACCTAACCACTACTGCCACCGCATATTATTATCAACTTGGCGAGAACAAGGATTATAAAATTGCCAAAACAGAAACATTCTCTTGGAATGCCAGAATTAATGCCAATGTAAAAATAATTAATAACCTTTCTGCACAAGTAACAGGATATTACAACTCCCCTCGCATTGTGGCACAAGGTTCTGAAGGACATAGATATGGTATGGATTTAGGTATTAAAGCTAGTTTCCTAGAAAAAGCACTTAACCTATCGTTTTCTGTGCGCGACGTGCTAAACTCACGCTCAAAGAGCACAAGAGAGACTTGGGGCGACAACTTCCATCAAGAAAATGGCAATATATCTTCTGGCAGAAGCTACCGACTTTCACTTTCATACAACTTTGGCAATATGGGACGTAAACGTCCACCAAGAGGTGGTGATATGGGAGGCGAAGCTGGCATGGGCGGCGGTATGGAAGGCATGGAAGGCGGCATGATGGGAGACTTTTAAAGAGTTAGGAGTGAGGAGTTAAAATAAATAATTAAAATAAATATATAACAATGAAAAAATTAGTATTATTGTGTGTTTCGTTGCTTGCAACAGTGGGATTGAGTGCAAAAGAAACTGAATCATCTATTTCTGGAGCAACACCAGAAATTAAAACAGCACTTGGAGACAATAAAGATTTGGTAAACCTTTACACTATTGCTCTGCCATACTCTGCTGAAAACATTAAAATTGCTCTTCACGACAGACTAAAAACAGAAGGCATCAAGGGCAAAAAGACCAAAAACAATTTCTATGCTTTCAAAGGAGTGAAATACACCCACCTTTGGGACAACACTTGCGACATCTACGTGTCTATTACAGGAAACAAAGAAGCTGGTAATGTAAACCTAATCATTTCACAAGGTTATGACAACTATGTAGACCCATACAAAGACACTATTACCACAGAAAAGGCATACAAATGGCTAATGGGTGTGGATAGAGTAGTTTACGAATATATGCATGAACAATACCTTGCAACTCACTTGCTTGAACAAAAAAATATAGAAAAAGAACTTTCTAAACTTGAAAAACAAAAAGCAAAACTTGAAGCTAAACTAGACAAGGTAGAAGACAAACAACACAAACTTGAGGCTACAAAAACTGTGGTTAACGAAAATGACTTAAATGTAGATTCAAAACAAATAGCAAAAGAACAAAAAGAAGCACTTAAACTTCAAAAAGAATACAATTCACTTAAGAGCGAATTAGAAACACTTAAGGTGAAAATTCACGACACCAAAGGTGACTTAATGATGAAGAAAAAAATTATTACCGACTTCAAAGAAAGTAAAAAATAATGACTCCACTTCTAGAACTTTATAAACAATATACAGGGTGCACTGCAGATTCTTTGCTGTGCATTGCTGGTTCTGGGTCGAACAGGGTTTATTATAGGATGCAGAACATTTCGGGAAGTTCGGTATCCTCTGGCACTTCGACAGGCTCAGTGACCGAGGAAACCGAAGAGAAAAACGTGTTAGGCAGTTTCATCGGTGTGTACGGAAACCAAGTAAAAGAAAACAAAGCATTTATAGAAATTTGCAAGATTTTCAACGAATGTGGCATTCCTGCACCAAAGGTGCTGGCAGTGAGCGAAGACTTTCAGTATTACCTAACAAGCGACCTTGGCAACGAATCGCTTTTTTTTGACCATATAGCTAGAGAGTTCGACGAAGAATGCGTGGCTCTGCTTCACAAAACCGTGGCAATGCTACCAAAGATACAGTTCGAGATAGGCAAAAAGCTAGACTTTTCTATCTGCTATCCTGTGCCAGAGTTTGACGAGAGAGGCATACGTTGGGACCTAAACTACTTTAAGTACAACTTCCTTAAACTTAGCCCTATTGAGTTTGACGAAGCACTTCTTGAAGACTGCTTCGACCATTTGGTAGGCGAACTACTTTGCTCAGGAGACTCCACTAGCGTAAACGGCAACACCTTCCTATATAGAGACTTCCAATCACGCAATGTAATGATAAAAGACGGAGAACCTCACTTTATCGACTTCCAAGGAGGCAGAAAAGGCCCTATCTACTACGACCTAGTGTCATTTGTTTATCAAGCCAAAGCTGGAATTCCTACTGAGATAAGAGAAGATTTAATCCGTACCTATCTAGAAAACCTAAAAGCATACACCACAGTAGACGAAAAGGACTTTAGAGAAAAACTAATGCTTTTTGCTCTATTTAGAAACTTGCAAGTTTTGGGTGCCTACGGATATAGAGGCCTTATTGAGGGCAAAGCACACTTTATAAGCAGCATTCCATTTGCTATAAAGAATCTGAAAAACTTGCTAGCAGAATATGAGTTTACAGGCATAGATTATCTTATCTCACTTCTAAATGAACTTATAGAATATCACACAGACAAAACTGCGGAGGAGATTGATACCACAAAACTTTGCGTGGATATTTATAGTTTCTCATACAAAAAAGGCATACCTGCCGACTATTCTGGCAATGGTGGTGGCTTTGTGTTCGACTGCCGTGCAGTGCACAACCCTGGTCGCTACAAAGAATACAAACAACTTACAGGGCTAGATAAAGCAGTGATTGACTTCCTTGAAGAAGACGGCGAGATGGTAGAGTTTATGAATAGCGTGTATGCACTAGCAGACGCTTCTGTGGCTCGCTACCTAGAAAGAGGTTTTACTCATTTGCAGTTTAGCTTTGGATGCACAGGTGGCCAACACCGTTCTGTGTATGGAGCAGAACACCTTGCACAACATTTGTCTGAGAAATTTGGCGTACAAATTCGCCTTACACATCGTGAACAAAAGATAAAAAGAATAATAAAATGAATGCATTTATATTCGCAGCAGGACTAGGCACACGCCTAAAACCACTCACAGACACTATGCCTAAAGCATTGGTGCCAGTGGCAGGCAAACCACTACTTGCACACGTAATAGAAAAGCTTAAAGCAGTCGGTTGCAAAAAGATAGTAATAAACATTCACCACTTCGGTGAAATGATAATAGACTATGTAAAAGAGAACAACAGCTTTGGCATAGACATAGTTTTCTCTGACGAGAGACAAATGCTACTAGAAACAGGCGGTGCTATTAAACACGCTGTGGATTTGCTTGGCGATGAACCTTTCCTAATACACAATGTGGATATAATGTCGAATGTAGATTTACGTGCACTTTGGAGTGAGCATATCAATTCTGGCTCTGCCGCTACCCTACTTGTGAGCAAAAGAAATAGTTCTAGAGCACTGCTTTTCAACGAAGATGGCAACCTTACCGCATGGACCAATAAAAACACAGGTGAGGTAAAAACTCCATACGAAAATGTTGATATTGCCTGCCTTGAAGAATTTGCCTTTAGTGGTATTCACGTATTCTCACCTCAGCTCTTTAAATACTTTGGCGAGTATCCAGAAAAATTCTCAATTATAGATTTCTACTTAAACACCTGCAAGGAAGAAAAGATAAAGGCGTTTACGCAAGAAGGCCTGCAACTGCTCGATGTGGGCAAACTTGATTCACTAGAAAAAGCAGAGGCATTTGTACAATAAAAAAGTTGACTTAACAGTCAACTTTTTTATTGTTATATCTTTTAAATATTCCGTATCCCAATATAAATGGTAATAACCAAAGCGTAGAGCCGAGTGGAAGTGAAGGGCCACCGCCACACATTTTTATACAGGTATCGTAAAGCACTTCACCTTCATCGCTATAACCGGTAGCAGCCCAAGAAGCATCACAACAGTCTTGGCATTCTGCTTGCTCAGCAAGACCACCTTTAGAGCAAGAATTACCCCAAGACTCATTATTTTCTTCTAGAAGATAGTTGATACCCTTTACCTTTGTGCCTACCTCATATTCAATTTCGTCCATACCTTCTTCATAAAGCTCATTTGCACCATAGAAAGAAAATGGAGGAAGAGTTACGGCAAATGCCGCACCCCCAACTGTAAGTAAAACTAATAGTATGAATAATTTTAATATTTTCATCATCTTATCCTCCTATTAATTTAGTTTTACTTTCTCTATTACAGAGGCAGTATCGCCAACTACATTTACTGTATAAACTCCAGTAGAAACAGGAAGTGATAGCACTACATATTGTCCAGACACCTTATAAACTTGATGTTTACCAGACATATCAGAAATCACAATAGTTTGAAGTTCCACTTCATTGTTTGCAGACACTACCAATTGATTTCCACTTGTGAAAATATCAATTGCAGGGTTTGAAGAGGTTGTTTCTTCCACATCGGTAGGAACGTCTTCTTCCTCATCTTCTTCAAGTATTTCTTGAAGATTGATATAGAAACGACCTTCACAATTGCCTTTTACTAAATCTTCTACTACGCATCTTTCACCTGCAGACAAGTTGTAAGTCTTTCCTTCTTGTCTGTCTTCCAAGAATATTTCGTATGGAAGATTTGATTTAGCAAGACTAAATATAAATTTCTGGTCGTTTGATGCTACTTTCACACCTAATGGAATTGGTTTTGTCATTTCTGGAATGCTAATACCAGCCCATTTTTTGTCGTATCTCATTACATACAATTCTGCCAAAGCAGTTTGTTTTCCATTGAATACCTTAGGTGCGTCTGTGAAATAATTTGCAACGTCTTCTTTTAGGTCGTCGAAACTAATATACACTTCACTAGATACAGACTCTTTATAGTTGGTTGTCTTTATTCTGAATGAGTAAACCTCTTCAGCAGCAGATCTATGACCAGTAGCAGTGTAGTTAAGGAATTTTTGCTGAACTATTAGATCTGTTCTATCAGCACCAACTGTAAATAGGAAACCATGTTGAGAAAGTATCTCTGCATCAGTTTCATCTGGAGCTACTGCTCTAAATTCCTTATTATCATAATCATAAATCTGAATAGTTCCCTTTTCTTTTTGGAACTCACCAGCATTGATATTTGCAGGATAGGTATTTGTCAAAAGAACTGGTTTTCCAGATTCCAATTCTTCATAAGCCAATACTTTTCCTTGGTTGTAGAAACGACCAGTATATTGGTATGTATAAGGAGCATTGCCATCGTATTGGTCTTTTCCCTCTAACCCATTCTTTCTGTTATAAACCTCAGCAGGCCATTTTTTAGGTCCATATTGGTTTGGCAAACGTACTGCGAATACTCGTTTAGGGTCTACCTCTACATCTAGTGGAGCAAAAGATTCATCCCAACCTACACTGTCTTCATCTACATTTATTTTACTCTTAGTGATTTTTGCAGAGTGCATATATACGTGTGGTAAATGACCAAGGTAATAATCACCAGACACCATTGGGCGAGTAACAAAATTGCCTTCATTATCTTTTTCACGATTTCCTTCGGCGTCTAATTTGAAAGGATTTACCACACCACCTACAAGTAGCCAATCGTGTCTGCGAGCAGTAAATTCTGTTTTTACTTCTGCATAGTTTTTATCTGTTATATTTTCTACACCCACTATAGCAGCACCGTATTCCATATCAATTGTATGTGCTAGTTTTGGGTCCTTTTTATCAAGGTTGCTTCCTGCATTGACTGCCTCATCACCCCATTTGTCATTTCTTTCTTTCACAAACTCTTCGCTAGATACATTTGGCAACAATGGATATCTACTAATACCATCTGGTGGGGTAATGTATTTTTCTGAGTTTTTATTTGGAATAATTACTCTTAAATCTTCAGTTAGAGCATCTAAACAAGTAACTAGTGTACCATCTTCCTTATACCAGTTGTTGCGGTCGTCCCAAAGGCTAGATGCTGTACCATGCCAAATAATAGTATTTACAGGAGTTACTTTTCCTTGTTGGAATGCACCCACTGTCCATGCTCCTGGTATTTTATTTAATTCATGATAATAGTGACCATGGATAGGAATTAGTAATACCAATTGTTCTTCATCTGCAGTGACACCTTTTCCTGCTGGAATAATCTTTAAAAATGCTTCATAATCCATATTACCTGCTGGATTTGCAGGACGAACAAATGTGATATAAATAGGAGTGTTTTTTAATGGCACTTCTTCACTAGAAATTTGATTACCTTCTGAGTCTGTCAGACCGAAAACTATAGGGTCGTTATCAAATGGTTCTCCTTTTGCATCTACCAAAGTTAAGCTTACCATTTGAGCTTTTATATCTATAGATGTTAGTAACACATCAGTAGTTTGCGAACCTACAATTTTTGATGTGTAAAGGTTTATTACACCTGGTTCTGTGTGAATCTTATCGTATGGAGATAGAGATTCGTTGTCAACATCTACAGGATAACGTGGACGTGCGGTATTACCCTCATTTAGTGGATTTAGCCTATCACTAAAGATTTTATCAGCACCTTGTAGTGAAACATCATTCTTTATTTGCATACCGATGTTTAATTCATCTCCTACCACAACTAGTGAACCTGGTCTAGAAGGGTCTGTTTTACATACTTGTGATGGAACATTAATGAATGCATTATAAGTCTCATTTGCATCTACACAGAATTTTCCTACCTCAAAAGCAGAAGAAGTGTTTTTATTTATTTTATCATAAGCACTCCAGAAGTTGTTGTATTTGAAGCATTGGCACCAATCTGTACTTTCACCTATTCCTTGAAGGTAGAATAAACGAGTTTTAATATCATCCGAGATAGAATGTTCTTTAGCATATTCTTCTATATTTGTTTTGTCGTTGTTTCCCCTGATGTCATCATCATAACTATAACAGTTGTTGTATTGGAAACGGATAGTTTTAGGGTCAAAATTGTCAATAATGCTGCCTAGTACTAGTTGTTCTTTACCACCTAAGCGGAAGAAGTCGAAATAGTCGTAACTTCCATCGCCAACTGTATTGTCCTTAATAAAGAATGTATTGTAATAAATACCAATATTTTGAAGTTTAAAATCTGCAGCTTTAGTTCCGAAGCTTACTAATCTTACATTTGCCACTGTATGACCTGTTTCGTGGACATTTTTTACAGCTACTGAGTTCTCGTTCCAGAACACGTTGTTCATAATAAGCATACGCTCACAACCTTGAATAAAGAATGATGTAGCTAGAGTACCCTCTGAGTTGTTGCGCAAGAACTTCACATCTCTACAGTTGATAAACTTGATAGTACCACCCCAGTCTACCACATCCATAGATTCTGCTGATTCTGCACCACCAGCTGCCGTATAATCGAAGTGAGTATGGAACTCATTGTTTTCTGCATAAAATCCTTTTATGCCAACTATGTGGATACAGTTGCGTCCAAAAGACTCTAGGAAACAGTTTTTAAGTGTAATATTGCT
>ERZ808048.63-NODE-63-length-21505-cov-5.031501_pt1 | contig 21505 bp, 29 predicted proteins | sample MGYA00380197_ERZ808048 | MGnify/ENA primary metagenome ERZ808048 (study PRJEB31490, sample SAMN06133377) | cow dung metagenome | isolation source: M1 | host: cow | place: China: Chengdu | collected 2015-05 ... | reverse complement strand
GAGTTACACGAAGTTTTCCGTCATCATCCTTTGGTCTAATGGTACTTCCGGCGGAGAATTTGCCGTCAGAATCTCTTGGACGCTGAGTACTTCCAATCCGGACTGCGGCATCAGTGTCTTTTGGACGCTGGACTTTTGCGATTCTTACGTCATCGTTTTCCTTCGGACGCTGAACGCCGCCGATAGAAACAGTACGCTCGGAATCCTTCGGCATATCCTTTCTTCCAAGGTCAGCCATTCCGGCTAAGACATTGTCTTCCTTCTTTTCACGCTTCGGAAGAGCAATATCTGACGAAAGAGGCTGCTCTGCTCTCTTTGCCCCGCCAAGAGAAATCTGCGGGTCGCGTGATCTTGGCTTCTTTGGTTCCTGCATTGGTTCCGCTTCTCTTGTGAAGGTAAAAACCGGCTCTGGTTTTGCTTTTCTGACAAACACCGGCTCATCCTCGAAGAGGTCATCATCTTCACTGTATTCGTATTCTGTCATATCTTCTGGTATTTCATCTGGAATTGTTTCAGGAGTTTCGTCTTCAAATACAGCATCAGGCAGGGCATAGAGATACTCTCCTGCAGGAAGCACCTCACCCGGTTCAAAGATTGAATCATCAGATGCCACAGCAATCAGAGGGATTTCAACCTCCTCTTCCTCGAAACCGTAAATCTTCTGAACCTCGGTGTGGTAGGACTCGTAAATCTCTTCGAGCTCTGCTACACGCGGAACGTTCTGGATACCTGCGAGAACAATAATTACTCCGACATATTTGGTAGACTTTACAGGATAGTCACCCGCACGCATTTCAAGACCGCGGATACTGTTATCAATCCACTTTCTAACCATGTGGAAGCCCTTCATGGAAAGCTCTTCGGACGGTCCTGCAATTAAGACAAGGGCTTTTTCGGCAGAGGTCAGGTCACACGGTACAGAAACCTCTTCGTAAACTGCCTGCTTCGCAAGGTCAATGATACGGGAGGTTCTTTTGTGTCCTTCGTCAAGCATGTACTTCTCGACAAAGATTTTCTTTAGTCGTCCCGTAAGATTTGCCGGAAGTTTTTCTGTTGCGTAGCCGATGGAGACTATATCCATTCCTGATAAAGTGTTTAAGACCTCACCTGCATCAAGGACAACTTCTGCTGACTCGACACCGTTGTGCGTGACCTCTCCTGCACGAAGGAGAAGGCCGACACGGCGGGCAAGCATTTCATTGAGCTCATCGTAGAGTTCAGAGGTCTGACGGCGGGTTAGAGGTTTTGGCAATCCATCCTCTTTCAGCTCAGCTGCTGAAGCTGCCGCTTCCGTCTCGATTCTTCCAGACCATGTTTCATTATCGAAGATAATCGAAGCACTGCCCATGTTTCTGATTGCGGCAAGCTGTTCTGCTGCGCGTGCTGACACTTTTGCCCCTTCAGAACGGAACGGAAGTGTAAGAATTGTAAATACAGGATCAGGAAATGCATTTTCGAGCTGTTCCATGAAGCGCGGAACTAAATCTGCCATTCGGCCTCCAAGGCCTGCACAGACAAAAATTGCATCAACTTCAGACACTCCTTCTTCCTGGAAGCAGTCGGTGATGCTGGTTAAATCAAAGTCATCTCCGCAGGTGTATCCGTCTTTTGTCGGATCGGATGGAGACAATACTTTTCTGCGGCCCACATCCAGTGATTTCATGGAGTGGATTACTTCTGTGTCGGTGTCGAAAACAAAAGAGCGTACGCTCTTTACTTTGCTTCTCTCGTCATGGCTGTTTAGAGTTTCAACGATTCGGCAGCCTGCACCGCCGACACCAACAAGTAATGCACGCATTTATTCTTCTGTACTATTTAGTGTTTAAAAAATATAAGGGTTCAGTGAGAGCCTCAGAAGGAGTCTCTCTTGTTGGTTGGAGCGTATGATCTTGGTGGAGACTTAACCGGTTTTCTTCTTCTGCCGGAGATTACAAGGACAATAATCAGGAGAACGATAAGTACAGCAAAGATTCCAACTCCGATTAGGACAACAGGAACATTCTGCTCCATGCTGATAATTACCAGATTGTCATCTCCCGGAATAACAGTGTAGGTCACTCCGTTTGCAGAGTATCCTTCATGCGATGCAGAGATGTGGACTTTTGTACCAGGAGCAGAGGATGTTGTGTAGATTCCGTTTGCATCAGTTATTCCTCTGATGTCTCCGTCAAAGTAAATGACTGTGTCTGCAACTGGTTTGTTATTCGAGAGAGTTTTTACTGTGAGGGTTGCAGACGCGTATTTTAAATCAACAATAATAGTTGAAGAATCCTCACTGAAGTTCTCAGATATAGTCTCTGTTACGAAGTTTTCAGCCTCGACTTTTATGGTGTATTTGCCGGATGTATACGAAGAAAGCTGTGCCTTTCCATATGCATCAGTATATGCAGCAAGATTTCCGTTCACATAAACAGAAGCGCCTGCAACCGGATCTTTACCTTCGGAATAGACAAGAATAAGCGGACTTACCTTTGATAACTCAAGAACAACACTGTATGCAGTTTTGTCAGCATCAACTACAACCTGCTCATTGTATGATACATAAGATGGTGCAGAGACAGAGATTGTGTTTTTCACACCACGAATCATTGAGACATGGATTCTGCCGTTATCATCACTCTTTCCAGCAGATTTTCCATTAATCGAAACATCCGCTCCTGATACCGGAGAGCCTTTTGAATCTGTGATTGTGATTAATATTGGAGGCTCTGGAGATAAGTAGAATGAAACAGTCGGGTTGGCTTCATCAATCTCAACAGTCTTTGTCTCAGATAAATATCCATTCTTGGCGACTGTTACCGTGTAGGTTTTTGGATACTCTACAGTAAACTCAGCAGTTCCGCTGGATGTTGTAAAATATGTGGATGGAGGTGATCCGGAAAGGACAACTGATGCTTCAGATACAGGATTGTTCCCATCTGAAGAATCAGAAACAACAACCGATAAGGTGGTTACTGATGCTGCCGCTCCGACTCCGCATAAGATGAGAAGTGATGCGAGCAGAATGATGAATACGCGCTTCATAATTATGTATTATTTTCACGCGAAAGACCTTTATTGCATCGGTTACTTTGGACCGATACGTGAAAGGAGCATCCCGCTTACAGCAATCGGATGAGTTGTGCGGCAGAGGTCAATTGCTTCACTGAGCTTCCACTCTTTTTCTGCGTAGATGGTAAGAAGTATCTCACCTTTCTTTACTGTCTCTCCCGGTTTTTTGTGGATGGTAAGACCTGCTCCGTGATCAGTTGGTGATCCTGCGACTCTTGCGATATCAATTAGTGCACGGTTTTTGACAGACACAACAATTCCTTCGGCAGAAGATACTACATCATAGGTGAATGGTCCAAAGGATAAGTCATCTGCTTTTACTTTCGGGTCGCCTCCCTGAATTTCGATGATTTCACGCATCTTATCAAGAGCCTTGCCGTTTCGAATCTGAGACATTGCAGCTTCAGCACCTTTTCCGGCGGCTGCTTTACCAGTCATTTCCAGAGCGATTCCTGCAATGTCACAGCTCTTCTGAACAAGAGAACCAAAGCCGTCTTTCTTTTCCAGGATGTGCATGGCTTCTGATACTTCGAGGTTTACACCTATGTTTCGACCGACTGGAGCTCCTCCATATGTAACCGCACATTCAACATTGATTCCCATACGCTTTCCAAGGTCGATGAGCTGACCTGCGAGAATTTTTCCTTCGGTTTCGTCAGCGATTTTTGTGCCCGGACCTATCGGGATGTCAATTACACATGTATCAGAACCAACTGCGGCTTTTTTCGCGATAATGCTTGCAAGCATTTTTCCGCGCCCATTAATCTTTAACGGGTATTCGCAGGAAATAAGGATGTCATCAGCCGGAACAATGTTGGTAGCCCCTCCCCAGACAATAACTCCACCAGCTTTTTCTGTCATATGCTGAACTTCAGAGGTGGAGAATGCAACAGGAGCTAATGCTTCCATTAAATCTGCAGTACCGCCTGCCCCGGTGATTGCACGAGAACTGGTTTTCGGGATTAAGAGACCTGTTGATGCAATTATCGGGACGACTAAGAGTGTTATTTTATTTCCCGGAACTCCGCCTATAGAGTGTTTGTCCACAACCGGTTTTTTGGAGAATGTAATTGTGTCTCCGGAAGCAATCATTTCGCGTGTGAGATACTCAACCTCGTCCATATCCATGCCGTTGATGTATGATGCTGTTATGTATGATGTAACTTCAGCATCAGACAGAACTCTGTTTGCAATATCGGAAACAATTGCGGCAGTCTCAGATCTGTTGAGTTTTCCTCCGTCTATTTTTTTGCGGATGAAATCGAGTGATGCCGGACGCTTTGCAGGCTGGATTTCAATCTCACTGCCTGAAGAGATATTTATATGACTATTTGCCCCTGCGGTTAATAGGGCAATTCCTTCTTTTACGATTGTCTTGGATTGGGTAACTGGAACAGATATGGATTGTTTGGTTTTCCGATTTGTTACAACCACTCTATCTCCATCTCCAATACCAAGAGATTTGGCATCGCTGATATTCAGGAGAAGATATGGTACTTCGATATCGATGATATCTGCGGATAAAAACATACTCTTCTATTTTGTATGAAGAGGATTAAGAGTTTTTCTGTAAATGGTTGGAAAAGAGCGAATTCTTAAAATGGGGTTGGTGGATTATTCTTTGTTGAAGAATCCACGCATGAATGGATACATTTCCATCATCTGTTCATTTGCAATCTGTTCGTACAGACGGTAAATGATGGAAACCGTAAGCAGAAGTCCAGTACCTCCAACGAATCCAATGATACCAAGCATGTTGGCAACAACGGAGAGGAGACCAATGAACACTCCACCAATAACGGTGACTCTTGGAATGTATCTCTCAAGGTATCTCTCGAGTACAGCAGTGTTTCTGCGGTATCCCGGAATCTGCATGCCTGAGTTCTGAATCTGACGTGCAACGTGCTTGGAGTCAAGACCTGCAGTCTTAACCCAGAAGATTGCGAACAGTGCACCACCAAGAATCATGACAGTACAGTCAATACCGATACGGATAATGATTTCCCAGACTGCGTGACCTCCACCTGTGAAGTTAGAGAGCCACCACATCCAGTCCTGCGGCTGGTTGATTGGTGCAAGGTACCACATCAGACCGCTAACCGGGGTGGTTCCATTGAACTCACCTAAGATGTTGATTCCGAAGCTGGAAAGGATCATTCCAATCATCTGGACGTTTGCCTGAAGAACACGGACTAAGATCATCGGAAGAACGCTTGCGTAAACAAGCTTAACCGGGAATCTTGAGCGTGCGCCGCGGACATTTGCATGTGCGAGCGGAATTTCAATTCTTGTCGATTCGACAAAGACGATGACGAAGAATAAGACAATCGTCGTGATGAGTGCAAGAATCTGCAGACCAAAGTAGTCGATGAAGTTTGCACCTTCTGCGATGACCTGGAAGAGTCTTGGGAAGAAACCAGTTGCGAATCCATCAACAGATCCGGATGCGGACCAGTTGAAGAGACCGTTGATTAATCCCTGAGCGACACCGGCAACGATGAAAAGACCGACACCAGAGCCGATACCCCATTTGGAAACGACCTCATCCATGAACATGACGAGAACGCCTCCAAGACAGATCTGCAGGAAGATAAGCAGCATAACAACAGCACCGCTGCCGCCGAAAATGGCAGCAACAGCCGGATCAGCTGTCATCCATCCGCCGAATACATTCGGAAGAGCTTCGATGAAGATCATCACGAAGATAAGCAGCTTCTGCAGACCCATATAGAGAACCTGACCGCGCTGGTCAGAGGTGTTAATCTTAATCAGATCGGCACCGCGAAGTAACTGTAAAACGATAGATGCTGTAACAATCGGTCCAATACCAAGGTGAAGGATGGTTCCCTGAGCACCGGCTAAGAGTGCACGGTAGTACTCAAAAATATCCACTGAACCAGAGGCAAGTCCGAATACAGGAATATTCGTTAAAACAAAATACAGAAGCAGCACCGCAGCAGTCCACATCAGCTTGTTTTTGAAGTGAATGTGACCCTCCGGTGGCTTTACTGCCGGCATACGCGACAGCAGCGGTTCCATTCGATCCAACAGTTCTCCCATGAGTTAGTTACTCCGAAAAAATTTATTCGGAGGAGATGGCGTTACCGCCTTTCTCCTCAATCTTTGCAACTGCGCTGGCAGAGAATGCTTCTGCGGTGATGGCAAGTTTGTGGTTAACCTGTCCTCCACCTAAGACTTTCTCAACACCAATCTGTGCAGCATCAAGAGAGATGACATCTCCTTCCTGAACTGCAATTCCGCGTGCAACGAGCTCAGGGACCATCTGGTCGATGTCCCCGATGTCCATGACTTCCCAGGAATAGGAAGTCTTGCAGACGAAGCCGTGCTTTCCTTCGGTCTTGCCAAGAAGATAGAAGCGGGTAAAGTTGTGGTCACGCCATCCGGCTGCTCCACGACCTCCACGGTTACCTGCACCACGGCGGTTCTTGTGGGTTCCTCCACCACAGGTGCGGGAACCTCTGTACTTTGAACGCTTGTTTACTGGCATGTATTTTACCTCATCTTGATAAGGAGATCATTGATCTCTGCACCGTAGTAACCGAGAGCTCCGCCCTGGTTGTAGGTGCGTTTGGTGGTCTTGTATCCCTTACGCGGCGGGTGCATACGGAGAACCGGCTTAAGTTCCGGAACGTCCTTCATGCGGATTTCGCCGTTGACGATTGCTGCTGCAAGCTCTGCAATGTCTGCGTACTTGGTTACAGATTTAACATACTCATCAGTGAGCGGCTTGTTGCCGGTAAGTCTTCCGCGGGTTGCAAGGATGGTTGCAAGAGTCTCTGCGTTGATTTCACCAAATGCAACGTAGTCCTTAACCTTTCTGACCATACCGAGGTACTCTGGGGTCTCCGGGACAAGAACACAGTGGTTGATGTGGTGAAGACGGAGCATCTTTAAAGTCTCCTTGATTTCACGGCGGGTGTTGACAATACCTCTAACCTGAACTAATGCGTACATTACTGACGACCTCCGATGCGGATAAGGTTAGTTTCACGCAGTGCGTTGAAAGTTGCCTTTGCGTAGTTTAAGGTGGTTCTGGTCTGACCGCTGGTGTCTACCCACACATCGTGGATACCTGCAAGAGTCAGTACCTTCTTTCCGACATCACCAGTAACAAGTCCGATTCCCTTCGGAGCCGGCTTTAAGGTGACAGTGACAGAGCCTGCTTTACCAGTGACTTCCATCGGGACAGAGTGCTTCTGACCGCAGCCGCATTCCCAGGATCCGCATCCACGGCGAACCTTGACAATGGACAGCTTTGCAGCGGTGATTGCCTTCTTGATTGCAGTTCCAACCTGGACATCCTTGCCCTGGCCGAAACCGATGTAACCATCCTTGTTGCCGATAACGACGACAGCTCTGAACTTAATACGGCGTCCGGAGTCAGTCATACGCTGCATCATGTCGATGCAGAGGACTTCGTCAACAAGATCCGGAAGCATTGCGTCAACAATACCTTCCTCTTTGATTGGGTAGCCGCTTGCAAGGACTTCATCGAAGTTTGCAAACTCGCCTGCCATGACTTTCTTGCCAAGACCGGTGATTGGGACCCATTCTTCCTGCTCGTAAGCCATATTACTCCAGCTCCTTCATGATTGCGTTCTTAACAGCCTCAACGTTTTCTGCGAGGTCTGCGTAGCGCTCGTCGTATTCTGCAATTACACTACCGTTGCAGCGCTCGTCGTCTGGGAGGATGCTCTCTCCGCATGGGATTTCGAATCCTGCTTCGATTGCTCCCTTGACTGCTGCAAAGACACGTGCTCCAGCGGATGCAACCTGAAGACCGATATCTGCGATACCGCCTTCGTAGCCTGCCTTCTGTGCACGGACTGCAAAGAGCATACCGGTTAAGTATGCTGCCGGGGTGTTTCCAAGGTATCCCTTGTATCCAAAGTTCAGTAACTCTTTACTGTTTACGTGAACTAAGGTGTAGTCGCCTTCCATCTCTGCAGCGATAAGCTGGATGATGATGTGGCGGTTGGTCTTTCTGATGACCATACGGTTTCTGCCAGAGACAATTAAACGCTGGCGCTGGTAGTAATCAGTTCTGCCTTCGCGGCGTCTTCTGAACTGAACGAAGTATCTTCCATTAGTTGCCATGTTTAGTTCTCCCTCTTGGCAGTAACCTGCTCAATCTGAGTCTTCAGGTGAGCAACGTTACGGAACTGACCACCGGCTGCGCGGCGGTAGAGTCTGCGGTATTCGGTCGGAGTAATAGTTCCTGCCTCACGCTGAGCACGGAGCTCTTTGCGCTGTGCGCGGATCTTCTTAATCCATGCTTCCTTGGACGGAGTGCGTGCACCCTTGGAACCGCTTCTGCGTCCGTGGCCCTTCTTGTGACCGTAGGAGCGCTTTGCGATGCGTGCGCGAACACGTCCGCGGGAAATTCCTTTCTTCTGGTGGGTGGAGATTGCTCCCTCTTCAATGAGGTTGCGGATGTCTTCTCGGGACATTGCATTCTCAACGTCTGCAATTCTCTCCGGGTTGATCCAGACACGGTTCTCACCACAGCCTAAGACGAGAGCTGCAATGCGGCGCTGTGCGGAAAGATTAGTCATTGGACTGCACCTCCTCAACAGCGGCAACTTTTGCCTCTTTTGCGTTCAGGACTTTGATGCCGAGTTCAGCTGCTTTGGTCTGAATGACAGCGCGCTTTGCACCGCCAACAGAGCCGCCGATACGGACAGCAGTGGTTGCTGCGTCGATTCCTTCAAGTTCAGCGACAGTGAAGACTCTGACTTCGCGGTATCCGCTTGGGTGGAATCCGCGGACTGCCTTCGGAGATCCGAATCCTGCCTCCGGGTGTTCACCCTTTGCAAGGTAGTCTTTGCGCTGCTTGGAGTGAAGTCCACGCGGTCTTCTCCAGGTATCCTTAAGACATACTTTGGAGTGCAGGCACTGACGGTTGAATGTTGCTCTCTTTGCCTCACGGGCGCGGAGAAGTCTCTTAATTTCAGATGCCATGTTTAGTTACCTCTGCTGGTAATGTAGATACCATCCTGGAAGACACGCGGGTCACGGTTTCTGACTTTGCATGCCTGTTCAATGTTTGCGGCAGTGTTGCCGACAGTCTCACGGTTGATACCAGTAAGAACGAGTTCATCACCCTGGACTTTAACAGTTACGCCCGGAACGATTGGTGCGATACGAGCCTGCTTTTCTCCAAGGAAGTTACCGATCTCAACTTTGTCGCCTGCAACCTTAACCTGGATTGGGAAGTGGTTGAAGACAACCTTCATGCGGTACTCGTAACCTTCAGTTACACCCTTGCTCATGACTTTGAGAAGTGCGTTGTAGGTTCCGATTAATGCACGGACACTGCGTCTGGTAGACTCAGTGGAAATGGTGACTGCACCATCTTCAACTGCGAATGCAATTGCCGGGTGGTACATTCTGCGGGTGAGCTCACCCTTTGCACCCTTGACGACAAAGTTGTCGCCTTCGCGTGCAACGGTTACGCCTGCCGGAATCTCAAAAATAATTTCGTACATTATTTTTCAACTCCTTAGAAGACGTATGCTAAAAGCTCTCCTCCGATACCGAGCTTACGTGCCTGTTCGTGGGACATAACTCCCTTGGAAGTGGTCAGAATGATAATTCCGAATCCCTTTCCTGGAAGGTATCTGATTTCCCAGGACTCGAGGTCCTCGACTTTCACTGAGAAACGCGGAGTGATAACACCACATTTGTTGATTCCTCCGGAGAGTGCGACCTCATACTGGCCTCCTCTTCCGTCTTCAATCTTTTCAAATCCGGTGATGTATCCGTATTCCTGCATGACCTTAAGCATGTCACCAAAGAGGCGGCTTGCCGGCTCAACGGTCACTTTAAGCTTACCGGTGTCACCGGCATTCTTAATGGCGCTCATTGCGTCTGCGATAGGATTCTGTTGTGTCATTGTCCTTGTCCTCCTCTTAGTTCATCTTCTTAAAGCCCATGGTGGGTGCCCATTCGCGGAAGCACTGACGGCAGAGGTAAATGTTGTATCTGCGCACAAGTCCCTGCTCACGTCCGCAAAGCTGACACTGGTTTGCACCACGGCCATACTTTTTCTGCTGGACTTTGCCGTTGTCTTTTGCTGCCATTTTACTCCACCTCGATTCCGAAGGTTTCGGTAACGAACTTCATGGACTCTTCGCGAGTAACCTGAAGTTTGCTGTTGAGCTTCTTCTGCTGGATTTTTCTGCGTGCGGTTCTGGTTCCTTTCTTCTCGATGACTGCGATGACATCCATTCCGTAGATACCAATCTTCGGATCGTATGCCTGTCCCGGGAAGTCAGTGTGTTCTTCGATACCGAAACCGAAGTTTCCGGTTGCGTCGAACTGACGTGCGTGAAGGACGTGCTCGATAGAGTAGGTCTTCAGTGCAACGGTGAGGAAGTCGATTGCCTTCTGACCGCGGAGGGTAACCTTACAGCCGATTGGCTGTCCGCGGCGGACACCAAATGCAGGAAGGGTGTTCTTAGCGTAGGAGCGGATTGGCTTGGAGCCGTTGGTCAGGTCTGCCATAATGTTTTCAGCATTGACAAGGCGTTCACCTGCTTCGCCAACGCCCATGTGGACGATGACTTTTGCGACGTATGGAGTCTGCATGTCGGTCATGCTTCAACACCCCAGGTCTTCAGGTAGGACTCCTCAGTACCGATAACGTAGATGTAGTCCTCAATGGTCTCAAGCTGGTTGCCTGCTGCATCCTCAAGGATAACACGGTTTGGAAGGGAAGATGCCTGGACGTAAATCTTGGTAATCTTTCCGACTTTCATGGTGTGCTGTCCACCGATGATGATTGCAAGGCTTCCGACTGCGTACGGGAAGTGTTCCTTAACTGCAAAGCGCTCTTCGCCGGTAAGACCGATGATAAGAGTGTCTTTGCCCTTGCAGGAGTTGTCTCCGATGAAGTTTGCACCGCAGGTCAGGTTAATCTGAGTCTTACCGCCACGGATGGTGGTCTTGTTTGCGACTTTGACAAGTCTGACTTTTGCTGCTTCCTCGGTGATTTCGTGCTCAACCTGGCGTCCCTTTGCGTCAACAAGAATCATGTAGTGCTTGTTGATCTTCGGGAAGCTGATGATGTCGAAAACGTCGATACCGATGTGTTCATCAGTAACAATGTGTCCGTTTAAGACAACCTGACGGTCGTGCAGAATCTTCTTTGCTTCTTTGGTGTTCTCAGCAAGGTGCATGTGGTCGCGGAGCCAGACTCCAATCGGGAGTGCTGCGCCGTTGTGCGGACCTGCAGCGGTGCTTACAACATACTTCTTTTCTTTCTTTGCGAGCTGCCACTCAGTAGGGGCTGCCATACGTTTTGTTCTGGTCATGCCTTCACCTCAAGACGTGCCATGCGCTTTGCGTCTTTTGTGTTCAGCTTGGTGATCATTACCTTTGACGGGTCGAGCGGTCTTGGAACGTCTTCGCCGTTTGCTTTCTTAACGGTTACACCGTGGACGAGGACTTTGGTGTTCTTAACGTCGACTTTGTCAACGACTCCTTCAGTTCCTGCGAACTCGCCGCGGAGAACTTTAACGGTGTCGCCGGTGACAACACGGAAGCTGCGCTTTCCATACTTTTCACGGAGATCGCCTGCGAGAGGAGAGTGTAAGAATGCACCACGAACGTGGATCGGGGCATTGTAACGGTACTTCCGCTGCTTTCTCGGCTGAATGCTTGAAATACGTGCCATGTTTAATCACCTTAGATAATAATGGTCGCCATGGACCCTACTTTCGGGAAACGCTCTGCGACTTCACGTGCAACCGGACCCTTAATGTCAGTTCCACGCGGATCGCCATTGTCGTTTAAGAGAATCATTGCGTTCTCTTCGAAGGAGACACGAAGTCCGTTTGGACGGCGGAACTCTTTCTTCTGACGAACAACAACAGCTTTTACAAGCTTTCTCTTCATGTCCGGAGTTCCCTTCTTAACTGAAACAGTTGCGAGGTCTCCGATACCCATCTTCGGCTGACGGTTCTTGACACCGTGGTATCCGAAGACGGAAACAATCTGGACAACACGTGCACCAGTGTTGTCTGCACAGACCATCTTAGAACCAGTCTGAAGTGCGCGTGGAATCTTGGAAGTTAATCCCTTCATGCCTTGTTCACCTCAACGACTACGTAGGAAGTGGTCTTGTTCAGTGGTCTGCACTCTGCAATTTTAACCTCGTCGCCAATCTTTGCGTCGAGGCATGGAGCCATGTGTGCGTGAATTCTGGTGCTTCTCTTCTCATAACGGTCGTACTTCTGGACCTTGTGAAGGAAGTTCCGCTCAACAACAACGGTTCCCTGCATACGTTCGCTCACGACCTTACCGGTAATCACCTGGCCGCGCACCGATAAGCTGCCGTGGAACGGACAATTTACATCGTCACAGTCCTTTTCTGGAGCTGCAACATTTAAGCCGATATTTTTTGCCATAATAACCCTCATCTTACGCGCATACTAACGCGCCGCGTTGGAGAAACAGACAAAGCATTGCCGTCTATTTTAACTCGAACACTATCCGGGAGGGTCACCCGGAGTAACTTATATTGTTTCTCTAAGGTCTTAATACCTCGCCCGGTTTTTATACGAAGTGTATGTTTGGTCTCATCGATGATGATCCCAGACATACCCACTTCGCATGTGTTCGGTGATTCCTCCACAGTCACCTCAAGTCCGATGAGCTCGTGTCTTAGGATGTTCTGTGGAGTTATCATAGACAGATTTATGCCTGACGTTTGGTCTGTTCAGTCTTGATACGTGCGATAGTTCTGCGAACTTCCTGGATCTTTCCAGGGTTTTCCGGTGCACCACCGGCGCTGACTTTTCCGTAGTGCTGAATTAACTCGAGCTGGAGTTTTTCCTCGTTCTCGACGAGTTCAGCATCGGAAAACTGGGCGATTTCTTTTGCTCTGAAGATTGCCATTACTGGACCTCCTGTTCTGGTACGTCCGGTTCTGCTGCAAGTTCTGCATCGAAGTCATCGAAGACATCGGTCTCGACACGTGCCGGTGCCGGGTTGGCATCTGCGCGAATCTCGAAGTGGTCTGGGAGGACTGCTCCTGGTGGAACGATCTTAACCTGAACACCGATGATACCGAGCTTCTTGACTGCGGTTGCGTATCCGGTCTCGACGACGGACTCTGCTGGTTCTCCGGAGTGCTTGATGTAGCCTTCGACGAACTTCTGAACACGTGCACGTGCACCGGTGAGCTTACCTGCAATGATGACTTCGCATCCAAGTGCTCCGGAGTCCATGACACGGCGGATTACAGAGGTTCCTGCCTTTCTGAAGTACCATCCGCGCTCAAGTGCGTTTGCAAGGCGTTCTGCCATGATCTGAGCGTTGAGGTTCGGGTTTGCAACCTGCTGGACTTCGACCTGCGGTGCGTCGATGCCGTATACGTTGGATAAGTCAGTGGTGAGCTGGCGAACAAGCTTACCGCCCTTACCGATAACGATACCCGGCTTCTCTGCGAAGATGGTGACCTGAGTTCCAACCGGAGTGCGAACGATGTCCATACCTCCGTATCCAGCGCGCTTAAGTTCTTTGTTTAAGTACTGCTCGACACGGACCTTTCTGACGCCGTCTGCGACAAATTTCTTCTCGATAGTCATCTTACTGCACCTCGCGGAGGATAATCTCGACGTTTACAGAGTCTCTGTGTTTCGGAGTTGCTCTACCCATTGCACGTGGGAAGATTGCTTTCATGCAGCGTCCCTTGTTTGCAGCGGCGTGGATGATGACCATCTTTTCCGGTGCGAGACCTGCGTATTCTGCGTTCTTCTGTGCGGAGCGGATTAAGCGGATGTATTCTGCTGCTGCCTTGACCGGGTATCTTCCGGATGCAGTGCCGAAGGTCTTTCCGTTTAAGCTCTTCTGGTGAGCGACGTTTCTGTTGTAGCGCTTGAATGGGACTGCGCGCTTTAATGCGACGACTTCTTCGAGGTATGCAACTGCATCGTCTGCCATCATGTTGCGGACGAGGGATGCAATCTCAACAGCGTGCTTTGGAGAGCAGCCAAGTTCATTTGCCTTTGCGCGGGCGATGTTGTCGCCGGTCGTTTTGTTGCTGTATTCTGTTCTTGCCATGACAATCACTTCAGCGGGACGTATTTGCTCGACCGGGTTGCACCGACACCGGCGCTTCCGTGGCTAACCTTCTTGCGGGTCAGTGCGAATTCTCCGAAGTAGTGGAAAATTCCCTCGACCGGAATCTCAACCTCAACGAACTCTTTACCGGAGTAGATAGCAACTTTCTTGCCGACCATTTCCGGAAGGATAATCATTGAACGAATGTGGGTTCTTACACCGTCACCTGCTGCAATCTTTGCGCGAACGTCTTCTTCGCCAGCGGTAAAGCCGCGAAGGACCTTTCTGCGTGCACCAGAAGGCATGAGCGGAAGAAGTTCTTCCATGGACATTGCCTGGAGTGCTTCGAGGTTGTAGCCGTGGTAGGTGTACTCCTCACGCCGTTTCGGCATTCTCTTAGTAGTTTTCTTTGCCATCTAACTTCACCTCCGGCATCCAGTTCTGCGTGCAGCAACGTGTCCGACCTTCTTACCCGGAGAGGTTCCGCGGGCAACAGTCTTCGGCTTACCTGGGTGCTGGTGTCCTCCACCACCGAATGGGTGGTCGATAACGTTCATTGCAACACCACGGACTCTTGGCCAGCGGGTTGCGGAGCTCTTCATCTTGTGGTACTGCTTACCTGCTTTCAGGATTGGCTTTTCACCGCGTCCTCCGCCGGCAACGAGACCAACGGTTGCGAGACAGTTCTCATTGAACCATTTCGGCTTTCCGGACGGCATCTTGACGCCGACCTTTCCATCGGACTTTCCGATGACGACTGCCTGGACACCGCTTGCGCGGACGAACTTGCCGCCGTCTCCCGGGCGTGCTTCGATGTTGCAGACTGCAACTCCAGTCGGAATTGCTGCAAGCGGGAGGGAGTTTCCGTTCTCGACGGTTGCTTCCGGACCCCAGACGAGTTCCTTGCCGATTCCAACGCCTTCGGTGACGAGTGCGTATTCCTTCTTGCCGTCGATGTAGACGACTGCAATCGGGGTGTGGCGTGCCGGGTCGTGTTCGATGTCTGCGACAATGGCACGGACAGTCTTGGTTGCAGATCCGAAGTGTTTCAGTTCTGCCTTATACTGGTGTGACGGAGCACGGTAGGTTGATCCACCTTTTCCGCGAGCCTGAGTACTAATTCTGTGTCCCATTTATCTCACCTTACACAATTCCCAGCTGAGAGAGAATCTCTTCAGCAGCGTTCTTCTCTTCGAAGGTAATGATTGCCTTCTTGGTTCCTTTGGTGGTCATCATGGTGTTGACTGCAACGATCTTCTTGCCGAAGGTCTGCTCAACTGCTGCCTTGATTTCTGCCTTCTTTGCTTCCTTTGCAACGATGAAAGAGAGCTGGTTGACGTTCTCAAGGATGACCATTGCCTTTTCAGTAACAATCGGGTATGCAAGAGTCATGATTATGCTCCCTCCCCGAGTTTCTTTACAGCTGCTTCAGTCCAGACGGTAAGTCTGCCTGCGTCGCATCCTGGTGCAAGGAGGTTTGCGTTGAGTTCGGTGACCGGTACACAGTCGACGCCTGCGATGTTGTTTGCTGCGACGAACTTGTCTGCAGTGACAACTAATACGGAGACTGCCTGCTTGTACTTACGTCCACGAGTCTTTCCGCGTCCTGCACGGATCTTCTTGGAGAGTTTTGCACGCTCTAAGTCTGCGCCGACACCAAGTGCAACGAGTGCCTTGATGACTTCTGCAGTCTTTGCGATGGATTCAAATGCATCCTCAACGATGATTGCTGCTTCGCCTTCGAACTTGTGACCGCGTGCGGTGACGAGCTCGGTGTTTGCGGTTGCTGCAATTGCGGAGCGGATTGCCTTTGCTTTCTCCTTCTTGTTGATCTTTTCAACGAGGACTTTCTCTACCTTTGGTGCGTGTGCCGGGTGACCGCCCTTGGTCTGCGGAACTTTTGCACCGCGGCTGCCGTTCTTGATACGCGGAATCTTGGATTCACCGCGCTTGGATCCCCAGCCTTCTGCGGAGGTTCTGAGACCTGCGTACTTGTCTGCACCGTATGCCTGGTAGTTTTCGCTCTGGTATGCGAGGACAGCTCTCTTGATAAGGTCCGGGCGGTATGCTTCATCGAAGACTGCCGGGAGCTCGATTTCGCGGAGAACTGAGCCGTTAATTGCTTTTACATTTGCTTTCATGCTCATTTACCCCTGCTTGCTCTGGAGACTGACAAACTCAACAACCGGAGTCTGAACCTTCTGTTCACCCATGCGGGTTGCAGAGCGGATACGGACTAAGCGTTTTGCCGGTCCTGGAATGCTTCCCTTAATCAGGACGTAGTTTCCACGGACAAGACCGTAGTGGAGGAATCCTCCAGCCGGGTTAATCTCGTCTGGGTTGTCGCCGATCTTGATGATGCGCTTGTTAAATTCGGTTCTCTGCTGGAATCCCATCTGACCTGCCATTGGGACCTGCCATCTGACGTGGTGAGGGTGCCATGGACCGAGGGTACCGATGTGTCTTGTCTTCTTTGCTCTGGAGTGCTTTCTCTTACGGAGAGTGATTCCGAATCTCTTGACTGCACCGTTGAATCCCTTACCTTTGGTGATTCCGGTGATGTCTGCAAACTGACCGTCTGCGAAGAGGGAGGACATTTCAATCTCAGTTCCGAGAATGGAAAGAGCGTATGCAAAGCGGTCTGCTGCGCTTCCACCTGCAACACGGATTTCCATTAAGTCTGGGACTTTCTTTGGAACACCAGTGAGTGCGGTTGGCTTGGTGTACATTAAGACCATTACTTCAACAACGTCTTCAATTGCAGCGTTGATTTTCTCGGTTGCTTTTGCTGCGTTGTTGGTCTTTGCTTTGGTGATTCTTCCGGTGAGTGCTTCGGTGTTCTCTGCCCAGACTTCGGTAAGCGGGTGCTTGCCGTAGGTGTCTTTGACGTAGACGCGGATTGCGGCAACGGTCATTGGCGGAATCTCGATTACGGTAACCGGGACCATAATCTCTTTGCCCTCAGTCGGACTCTTTTTGTGATCATCGATCATGATCACGTGGGTCATGCCTGCTTTGTAGCCTGCAAAGCCCTGGAGCATTGGCTGTCCGTCGTACTGCGGCCAGGACTGGTACTTTGGAATAATGTCCTTGGCGCGCTTGCGCGGATAGTATGCGAGTGAACCTGCTCTCGGTCTCACTGTTCTCATTTTTTAATCAATCCTGTGATAGTGTCTGAATCTGCTTTTTCAAGCGCTTCAGACTAGTTCTGCTGGTTGTCATCAGATGTGACAGCCTATCTTTCACCGCCGGCTTCCTTTTCTGGAATCGACCCGCGGGACACTATTGTCTTGGTCTCCCTGCTAAAGCAGGTGGACTGAAAAGACGGGTTGTACTTTGTAAATCCTCTAACTGGATATCCAAACTGAACACGATAACGTCTTATCTGTTCAAAGCCCGATCACCCGGTATAAACCGCGGTGCGTCTGCTCGTAGAATACGGCAAACGGTAATTTTCCAAGTCTCACGGAAGAGAACCTGACATCGACGCGCTCCTGCACTTTCAGGATGGGCACATCAGAGACGTTCGCCCTGCGCGTATCATCAGACCTATGAAGGTCTTAACACCGGCCGCGGAAACCGCTCCGGGTTACACATTTACAAAACAAGACGCGAAATGCGCTGTTTTGTACCAACTGGATATCCACATTTCAGCAGAATCGCTGATATCAGCCTAATTAAAGGCTCTATATCATTAGTTCTAATATATAATAAAACCTTCTACGGTTTTGTAAAAATAGTAAAGTTGAAAGTCTCAACTGAAATACAGGTCACCGTCTTTATTCAGATATACACTAATATCTTCTCTGACCTGGCGTCCCTTGAACTTCTCCGGGACTGCAGATGATAAGCGGTTAATCAGAGCCAGGGTATCATATATAATTTTGACATTCGTCGGCGCGGCAGACACATAAATCAGCTTTGGAGCATCCATCAGATCAGTTCCTGCAGGAATAGTACAAAGCTCGGTTGCATCAAGAGTATACAAGAACTCAAGTGTCTCTTTTGCACGGCGGATATTTTCGTTGGCAGACTTCTCTATAGTACAGATGTTTGCCTTCGACGTACCAAGGCGGTCAGCAATCTGCTGCTGAGTCATGCCCTGTTTTCTAAGACGAATGACCTCTTTCTGTCTGTCTGTGAGAAGGGTGTCTTTCATGATAATTAATTTTACGTCATTAACAATAAATACATTGGTTGAACCAAATCAGAAAAACGCGCGAAATAATCCCATTCAAAATACCTGATAACACTCAATCAAAGATAGAAAAATGCCGCATAAAGTAACTCCTTACACAGGCCTGCCTTCAAAATCGACCTGATATATCAGGCAGAGAGAAAACCTGAGAGAAATCCACGCGATTTTGAGTTATGATAGAATCATTCACAAGCCTTATATTGATTCTCGTCAAAATATTTGATGTTCTCATTCAACAAATGAGAGGTGTATTAAATATGGTAGTAAAGGTAGGAGTTGCAAAGCTCGGCAACATCGCAGCAGGTGTTATGGCAGAGCTTCTTTTAGATGAGCGTGCAGACCGTGAAGACATGATGACCTTCATGGCAACCTCTGGAACCAAACTGCAGAAGGAAGACGTTGACCGCGTCGTTTCCAACCTCAAAGCATGGCAGCCGGACTTCGCAATCGTCGTTTCCCCGAACGGCGTCCTTGAAGGCCCAGTTGGTGCACGCGACGAGCTTGCAGCAGCAGGCATCCCAGTCGTAGTCATCACTGATGATGTCACCACCAAGAAAGAGGGATGGGAAGCACTCAAAGCATCCGGCTACGGATACATCATCGTTAAGGCAGATGCAATGATCGGTGCACGCCGCGAATTCCTCGACCCAGTAGAGATGGCAGACTACAACGGAAACCTCATCAAGGTTCTTGCAACCACTGGTGCATTCCGCAAGCTCCAGCTTGAACTTGACAAAGTCATCGACCAGGTTAAGGAAGGAAAGAAGGGCGCAGAGCTCGTTCTCCCGAAACTCGTCATCAACTCTGACAACGCAACCAAGGGCGAATTCACCAACCCGTACGCACACGCAAAAGCACGCGCAGCATACGAGATGGCCCAGTCCGTTGCAAACATCAACGTCAAGGGTTGCTTCATGACCAAAGCATGGGAAGACTACATCCCAATCGTTGCATCTGCACACGAAGTCATGCGCCAGGCAGCAGCACTCTGTGACGAAGCACGTGAGATTGAGAAGGGCTGTGACGGTGTCATCCGCATGCCGCACAAGAAGACTGGTGAGATCGTCTCCAAGACTGCACTCATCAGCAAGCCAGAGTAAATCTGATTTACTCATAACCATTTTTTCTTTTGGATTGAACGGGGGTGCGTTGCACCCCGGTTTAATGAGCAATTCTGTTTTGTATAAAATTAAAAAAGAGAGATTTTATTTTTCAATAATACGCTTGATTAAAGGCATCACAGCAGGTTTTTCCATACGCTTCACACGAGACCTTCTCTGCATTGGAGATGCCGCAGGTGCTTCCATCTCCTTTTCCATGCGGGATACAATCTCATCGAATGCTCTCTTGTATGCTGTACAGTGCGGGTCAACTCCTTCAAGCTCTCCGCCGGTCGGAGCGATAGCATTGTATGGACAGCCCCCTCTGCAGTAAGTAATGTGTGCACAGTCGCGACATGATAAATCCACATGGTCTTTGAATGCCGTCATCCGCTTTCCTGCAGGACTTTCCATAAGATCATCAATCGACGGCTTGTCTTTTACATAACCCATTACCCACTCAGGCATTCCAATAAACCGGTAGCACGGATAAATCGCTCCGTCCGGACCAATTGCGAAAGTAGAACCCATACAGTCTGCATAAGTGCAGACAGCCCCTGAGCGTGTAAACACACAGCGGCAGAGATCGTTGACATTCATAATCTCAAAGCTTGGATTCGTAATAGCATAATCAAGAAGCCAGACTAAGAGTTCCCCATACTCTTCAGGCTCAAGAGTCCATGCATTCGGATTGTCTCCTTTTAGAGACGGGAGTGCCGGATGGAGTTTCATAACCCATCCCTGACTCTTGAAAAACTCAACAATATCCTCCTTGCGTTTAACCGAAGAGTTTGTGAATGTGCAGATGAATCTGACCAAAAGCCCGTGCTCTATTGCGATGCGGTACCCTTCCATGCATCTTGTAAAGTATTCATCTCCTCTCTGGTAATCAGTTAAATCCTCAGGACCGTCAATCGATGAGCCAAGCGGCACTTTGTACTCAGCTAAAATATCTGCAATCTCATCATCCATTAACCAGAGATTTGTCTGCATAGCAAACTCCGGGTGCATGTGGGACAGCTCTTTTGAAAGCATCGGCAGTGCCTCGCGGTAGAAGGAAGCCCCTGCTAAAAGAGGCTCTCCGCCGTGGAAAGTGAAGGTCACATGTTCTTCATCGACCGGCTTTAACCACTCAACGATGTCATGGACAGTATCCAGGCTCATCTTCGGCGAGTTTTCATCCGAACTCCAGCAGTATTTACAGCGTCCCGGACAGCCGAGGGTTGGGATAATCATTACATGGAAGGGATTTTTCATGAATTAGAATATATTGGGCAGTATGGATATTCATGATTATTGTTTGGAGGGTACAAACCCCCATGTTTATTACCAAAGCAGACGCATTCTACTATATGACACCACAGAAAGTTCTTCTCAAGACAAATATGGGAGACATCACCCTTGAACTTCGCGAAGACATGCCAATCACTGCAGGAAACTTCGCAAAACTCGTAGGCGAGGGATTCTACAACGGAGTTATCTTCCACCGCGTAATTGACGGATTCATGATTCAGGGAGGAGACCCGACCGGAACCGGAAGAGGAGGTCCAGGATACCAGATTAAAGATGAGTTCATGCCGGACAACAAGAACAACAAGGGAACCATCTCCATGGCAAACGCAGGCCCTAACACCGGAGGAAGTCAGTTCTTCATCAACTTAGTCAACAACAACTATCTCGACAAAGCCCACCCGGCATTCGGACACGTTGTTGAAGGAATGGAAGTTGTAGAAAAGATTGGAAAGGTCAAGACCAACTACAGCGACAGACCATTAGAAGATGTTGTAATTGTTGAAGCAACCCTTCTCTAAATCTTTTTTTATGAGCCGAACCTTATCCGAAGACGACATTCGTCTCCTGGAAAAATTAGCGCCCGAGTGTACAAGCCTTACCTGCAAAACATCAGCCGCAGAGTACCGTTCAATTTTAGCCCCGGTGGCAAACCATTTCGCAAAGGATGCAGACGATTTTAAAGAACGTCTGCTTCGACTGACAGACGATGAGTTTTCAAAAATCATCGCAATGATTCGTGAAGGCTTGGAAAGTATCGGATGCCTTCCGGTTGAGT
>ERZ808048.62-NODE-62-length-21881-cov-4.477298_pt1 | contig 21881 bp, 34 predicted proteins | sample MGYA00380197_ERZ808048 | MGnify/ENA primary metagenome ERZ808048 (study PRJEB31490, sample SAMN06133377) | cow dung metagenome | isolation source: M1 | host: cow | place: China: Chengdu | collected 2015-05 ... | reverse complement strand
GGCACAAATTTTACTAGGGAGAAAACGATAACCTATGAGTTTTACAATTGGCAGTCTGTTTGACGGATCGGGTGGTTTTCCTCTGGCTGCTTTCATGTGCGAAGGTACGCCGGTGTGGGCATCAGAGGTAGAACCCTATCCCATCGCAGTCACTAAGACTCGATTCCCATATATGAAACACCTCGGCAGTGTTACCGACATCAAGGGTAACGAAGTCGAGCCTGTGGATCTAATTACTTTCGGCAGTCCTTGTCAGGACTTGTCCGTGGCTGGCAAGAGAGCCGGTCTGAAGCACACTGATAACGGCGATGATGAAACCACTCGCAGTGGTCTGTTCATGGAAGCCGTGAGAATTATTAAAGAAATGAGAGAAGCTACCGATGGTAAGTACCCTCGCTTCGCACTGTGGGAAAATGTTCCCGGCGCTTTCTCATCTAACAAAGGAGAGGATTTTCGTGTCGTATGTGAAGAACTTATCAAAGTCGTCGAGCCGACAGCCGTTATGCCTGCGGTTCCACAGAAGGGATGGAACTACGCAGACTACTATTGCGGTGACGGATGGAGCCTCGCTTACAGAGTTCTCGATGCTCAATACTGGGGAGTCCCCCAGCGTCGCCGTAGAATCTACCTTGTCCTCGATCTTGGAGGTGAACGCGCCAGAGAAGTATTATTTGAGCGCGAAGGCCTGCGAGGGTATTTTGCGGAGAGCGGAACGCCGTGGCAAGCAACTCCCGGAAATGTTGCGGATTGCTCTGGAGCAGCAGATTGCAAGGGAAGCCGCATTGTCAATCTGAATAAGAATGACGTGCAAAGCAAGGCCGTTCTCGATCCCGCTGGTATAGCACCGGCTCTCTATTCTGGTGAGTGTCGCGGTGGTGGTGGGGAATGTTATGTGCTGGATAAAATCCCATGCACATTAGAACCCGGCATAGCAGCTAGAGAGGGTGGTCACATCTATGAAGGTGTGAGTGGAACACTGAGAGCCAACGCTGGGGATAATAAGATGGCTGTGGCTTACGGAGTCACAACCAAAGGAAACGGAGACGCTTTTATTTCGGAAGAGAAACACACCGCATTGAGCTGTGGTGGTGGACAGGCTGGTCAAGGATATCCCTGCGTTATGGAGCCTATAGCAGCAGATTCCGAAAGTGGGATGCACCAACAGAATTTTGTGTGCATTAAAGACGCTCTACCATTCGATACCACCCAGGTTACTAGCCCTATGAACTACAGCAATCCGAAATGGGGAGATCCTTGCCACCCGCTGGCTGCAGGAGCACACACACCTGCTGTTGTTTCAAAAATGATCCTGGACGATCAAGGCGGTTCTCAGATTTCTGTCCGTACTGACGGCGTAGCACCTACCCTCAGGGCCGAAACTCACGGAAATCTTCCTTGCGTGATGTGCTATGACGCAAGAGGAAACGGTGAGGGTCGGATCGCTCCGACCCTCACCGGAGATCACCAGAATCGAGTGACGGACTACACTGCCGTTATTTGTTTACAAGGCAACGGCATCGACAGAGCCGACACTGCTGGCTGTAATGGCAAGGGCTGGAACGAAGATACTTGTTACACGCTGAACACAATTGATCGACCTGCTGTAGCGTACAGCCTTGAAACATTCCACTGCACATCCGAGGAAGAGAAAACCACCACTCTTAAAGCACGAGATTACAAGGATCCTATCTGCATTGCGATTGACAGAGCCTATTTCAACCAGGGGCAGAACGCTCTATATGATCCTCAGTTTTACACGGATGGAACTTGTCCCACCCTCGTAGCTAAGGGGCCTGGGGGGGTATGTGTGCGATATATTGTTCGTCGCTTAACTACTACAGAGTGTGCCAGATTGCAAGGTTTCCCAGACAGATGGGGCTATCCGGATCACAAGCCCATTTTATCTGATGAGGAGTATGAGTTCTGGCTGAATGTCCGAAACACACACGCTGCTATCAACGGCAAGGCTACCAAAGAATACACCAAGGCTCAGATGACGGTCTGGTACAACAAACTGCATACCGATTCCAGCGAGTACAAGATGTGGGGTAACGGTATCGCACTTCCTACCGCTCTGTATGTGATGCAGGGTATTGCAGAGGTGTTCAAGTGAATCGTGAAACCATCCTCCAGAACAAAATCATCGTCGCCCTCTGTGAGCGTGGCTGTTTCGCAGTGAATCACACTGTTGGCGATTTCTTCACCCAGTACGGCGGTCGCGTTTCGGTTGGCGTTCCGGGCGAAGCGGATATCTGGGGCCATCGCCCTGACGGTAGAGCATTCTACGTCGAAGTAAAACTGCCGGGTGAAAAACCACGGCAGAACCAGCTCGATTTTATCGAAGCTATGAAAAGTTCCGGTGCTATCGCGGGATGGTGTACATCCATCCCCGAAGCCCTAACAATTGTATTTGGAGGTGACTCAAGTGAGCAAGCGATGCGGTGAACCCTATGATCCCGCTATTCGAACTTCTGAACAAGGCTCCAGGTTATATTCTGCATGGCGTGGAATGAGAAAACATCCTCACTGTGACGAATGGGAATCTTATTCTGTGTTTTACACATGGTCCGTATATAACGGATATACGAATGACGCAATACTGAGGCCGATCGATGAAAGAATTCCTTATGGGCCTAACAACTGTGTGTGGTACACCAGTGAAAAAGTCATTGAGATTGACAAGAAACGCGCAGACGAATGGAATGCGGTCGTAAACCGCATCCGCAAACACTTTGATATGCCGCCTCTTGAAGGCACAAGTTACGAGGAGAATAACCATGGAGAATGATATCAATAACCTGGACCCCAACGATGAGGGCCTGAAGAGAATCTTCGGTGATCGTTTCCACGATGCTACCAAGGATCCCACTCCCGTTAAGAAAGTTGCTACCAAGCCTGTGGACGCACAGTGGGAACCGGCAAAGCCTGCTCCTGACATGATGGATAAGCTGAAAGGCTGTGTGAAGAACTTGTTTATCTTCGGCAGTCTGAGCCTCCTGTTTTTCTACTGGCAGCAGACCGGACAGATGGAGTCTTCTGCCGCCGTACCCAGTATGTGTGCCTGTACTGCTCTCGCAGGATTTGGTGTCGGCAAGAATATCCGCTAGGAGGTAGCAATGATTAAGAAACTATACTGCCCCGTCTGTGGGGCAGAAATCACTGCTGGTCAGCAGACGTGTTTGAACTGCCTAGTATATCTGTGGGAGGTTTAATATGGCTGTGAATATTTCACCGTGTAAGGGCTGCACAGAACGAACCACCGCCTGCTGGGATAAATGTCCGAAGGACGCGAGAGGCGAATACGGCTACAAAGCCTGGAAAGCAGAATACCATAAGGTCCAGGCGGCTGAAAAGGAATACAAAAAACGTAGCAGAGAGGATTGGCTGCGCGGCGATTTGAAGACCGAAAACCAGAAGAAGGTTATCAATAAAAATGGAAAGGTGGTAACAGCCAATGTCAGGAAGTAAGAATACATACCTGGAGCGCCGACAGGCTGTTAATCAGGGCTTTCTGGATGCCGGTGAGCAGATTGGAACCCAGAAGATGTGGGACTACATCCAGATCGCCCTGAGAGATCCGGAGGTCATGGGTAAGGATGTGCTTGGTCGGAAGCGATTGGAGAAGCTGTACAAGAAAACTGCTGAACTTGCGGCTTACTTCCACACAGCTTTCACGGATGATGTTGAGGCAGACCACCGCCAAGAGGAAATGGATGCTGCGCTCCGGGAGATCTGGGACAGTGACCTGGCCACATTCTACGAAAGATATCCTCACTTGAAGAAACTGGACTATAGCAAGCCCAGAAAGAACTGGAGGGAATGATATGGAATCACTACCTAAGAATGCCTTTTACGACATGATCCTGGACGATGAACAGGTGGAGTTCGTTAAGGCAATCAAGGATCTGCGGAAGAGCATCGTCTTCTGCGATGCTGCCGCCGGTACTGGCAAAACCACCCTGGCTATGGGTGCTGCCAATATTCTGGTGAACGATAAGCGGAACGATCTGAAGGAAATCGTGTACATCGTGAGTCCCTACGGCGAAGGAAAGCAGGGCTACCTCCCCGGCAGCATCACCGAGAAGAGCGAGGTCTACTATGAGCCTGCATACCAGGCCATGATCGAGGTGGGCATGAATCCCAATGCGGATGTGTGCAGCGAATCGATGACCTCCAAGAAGAAGGGGGAGGCATTTGTGAAGATGCTGACCCACACCTACCTGAGAGGTACCAACCTCCAGAATAAGGTGGTAATCCTGGATGAAGCTCAGAATTATACGGTAGCTGAGCTGAAGAAGGTGCTGACACGAATCCATGACAGCTGCAAGGTCATCGTGATCGGACATACCGGGCAGATTGATATCAGATCCGGCAGTGGCTTTGCCAAGTACCTGGAGCATTTTGAAGGCCAGGAGAAGTGTCAGGTGTGTAAGCTGACCACAAACCACAGAGGCTGGCTGAGTACCTATGCGGATGAGCTGGAGGAGTGAAGATGGCAATTGTAAAGGTTGAAAAGCCGGAAATCATAACTGTTTCCTTCCGGCAAGAAAGGGGAGACAAGGATTATGGCTCCTGCCTATGGGCGCGATTCAACTTCGATACGAAGCACTACCATCTTTCTATCGAATCCGACTGTGGCAGCTATGGCAACGGCTGGTATCCGACGCCGGATCATGAGACATTCCTGCATTTGTGTTCCCGATTTGATGAATGGTATTTACTGGACAAGATCGACAACAGGAGCGTCGTTGATGGAGAGGCCACCTACAAGGCATTGATGGAATACCTGGAGGATTATGATTCCTTCGCTTTTGAGGCATTGTCGGAGATGCAGCGTGAAGAGCTTGAAAATGCCTGCCGCTGTAACAGAACGGCTGATGATGCTATGCGTAATATCCTGGATGATCTTGACGGAACGGCATTCCCCAGCTGCATTTCTATGTACGATATTGCCTGTTGCATTGAAATGACTTATCCCAGAGGCGCAAAGAAGATTGCTCAAATCTTTCTGGATCATATCCAGCCTGTGATAAGAACACTGCAGGAGGACACCTGATGGCAACTGAAAAACGGCTGATTGATGCCATTGCGCTGATTGATTGGATTGATGCGGGGCATTTGAGAAGTCCAACTGAAAAGTGCTTTTCTGAGTGGGATGTGGTGAAAATTCTGAGAAACAGTCCCACCGTGGATGCCGTGGAAGTGGTTCGGTGCGAAAAGTGCCGTTACTATAAAAAAGCCGAATATGATGAGGGCTACAAAATGGTTTGTCGCTTGCTGAAACGGCAAACAGCCAGCAACGGCTTCTGTTACTGTGGAGAAAAAAGGGATGGTGATGGGAATGGTTGTTGATGTTGGTGTGGTGAAAAATCACATAAAGCCGAAGGCTGATAGCACCCTTTACAATATGCGGAAAGCTGACCTAATCGAGTATATCCGTACTTTGGAACACAACTACAATGTTGCGGTGTCATTCAACAAAAACCAAGCAAGATACATTGAATCGTTGGGCATTATGGAAGTGGTGCGGTGCAAGAATTGCAAGCACTATGACAACAGTGAAGGGATTCAGTGGTGCAAGATAAACAGTAAGTTCTATCCGGGCGGTTTCGACTGGCACAGTTTCCCAGAGGATGGGTTCTGTTCCTACGGAGAAAGGAGAACCGATGCTTGAAGTTGAAGAAAAACAGGTTCTGGAATTGATTGAGAAAGTAGAAAAAGGAATGAAATCTCACGAAGAAATTTGCAAACTGTTTGATGAAGCTATCCGCATGATTCCGAGGTGGATTCCTGCTTCTGAGCGGTTGCCCGAGTTAGAAACCTACATCTATTCGGTGGATGTCCTGTTTTGTGATGTTGAAAGAAATATCTATGTTGGATATGTCAACTTTGAAACAGGCAGGTGGAAAGATAGAAATTCAACAACACACCTTAGTAAAGAGCGTGTTACCCACTGGATGCCGTTACCGGAGGTGCCCAATGGCCAAACCTAAAATCTACGGCATCTGCAAGCAGATCCCTAACGATAAGAAGAAAGGAAAGAAAGCACCATGGGAAAAATAATCAACGTTGATGGCTACCAAGCCTTTCACGGGACTATGAGGATTACCCCGAAAGCCGCGGTCCCGGCATTCGAACTCTACGGTGACTGGCTGTACAGACCTGACACCGGCTGTTGGTATGGCATGTGCAGCTCCTTCGCTGCTGAAATCTGTACCGTTGTGGAGGTGGAGTGATGAGCGGTGGTCACTGGGAGTACGAAAACGATCGCCTAGCACACGAGATTTTCTCCTGGAATATGAATCCTAATTACGGAGAAAAAGGATTCAGTCAAGCGAAATTCGCACGAAAGCTGAATCCTCTGGGCGATAAGATGGTCTCCGAACTGGTGTGGGATGTGTTCTGTCTACTCCACAGCTACGACTGGTATGAGTCTGGGGACACCGGCAAGGAAACCTATCTGGAGGATCTGAAGCGGTTCAAAACGAAGTGGCTTGGTGTGCCGTTAGAAGAAATGGTGTGCAGAGAAATCGAGAAAGCACTAGCTGAAGCGAAGGAAGATCTGATTAAAACTTTCTTTATGGTGGGGGATGAAGAATGACGTTTACATTCCGCGTGTTCTACGAGGATGACTCCCTCTACAGCTACGGCCAAATCAGAAGCAAGAAGGTTCGCGCCAGATCCACTAAGCAGGCAATGGAGCGTTTCCGTATGAAGTACGGCATCGAGCCACTGGAGGTGAAGTAGCCTTGCTTCAGATCACTGCGATTCTCGCAATCATTTATGTGCTGGTGATTATTTACGACTTCTATAAATATGAAGAACACTGGCAAGAAATTCAAATAGATTCAGAGGAGGAAAAATAATGTATATCAATCCGTTCTGGGGTGGTGTTCTGACCGCCATTTTCGTTGAGCTGGCGACTCTGTTCGTCATGTCCGTCATTATTATTTGGAGGAACAACCGATGATTCCATATTTTTTGCTTGCATACATCGGCATCAAAGTCAGTGCTGCTTGGTGGTATTATGCACTGCTCAGTGTAGCGCTGGTTATCAAGATCCTTAATGCCGGGGTCAAACTCGGCAAAGAATCCCAGTAAAGAAAGGCTTTTGTTTTATGACTTGTTTGGAAAAATATTTGCAGATTCATCCTGGCATGGATCCAAAGGATGTCTATAATTATAGCTGCCCCTTCTGGGATAAGTTTATTGATATAGAAAAACCGGAATACTGCGGTCAGCGTGATAACGATTGCGAATTGTGCTGGCTCCGTGAAATCCCTGGCACTGAAGAACCCCACATCCGTGACAGTGGCTCCAGAACCGAATTTTCTACCGGCGCTGTTCGCGATATCCAGAAGGGCAAAGGGCGCTGTGATCTGATGCCGCTGGATGTGATTGCCGAAATTGCTGACTGTTGGGATCAGTGGAATAGGGATATCCTGCTGCTGATTTGCAAGTTCCAGCACACTGGTGATACCGGATATCTTAGCAGTGCATTAACCTGTTTTGGATCCCATGTATTCAATGATCCGCAGACTATGCTCCTAGAGGTGTCCAAGCACTTCGAAGAGGGCGCTGAGAAGTACGGCGAAAACAACTGGCAGAAGGGTCTCCCGGCTAAGTGCTACATCAACAGTGCCGTCCGTCATTATCTGAAGTGGCTGCGTGGCGATAAGGATGAGTTCCATGACCGGGCATTCTGCTGGAATGTCATCTGTGCGTGTTGGACTTGCAGACACAGACCGCAGCTGAACGACTATGCACACGGAAAACTGGGTTTTAATCCCGATGACCTTATGGGCGAATATGAGGAGGAGAACGATTAACTATGATTAAGATTGAAAACACCGATGTTTACGGCTGGGAGGCTGCGATCCGAGGAGCGAGAAACCCCATGAACTCCTGGGGGATGATGGATACTGCGTTCTGGTGTTATCCCGAGGATGGCGTAGCACATGAACTCGGCCCCAACGACTATAAGCTGCTCCGTAATCTCACCAACGCTGGCCCCGATCACGGCAAGTTCATGCGGATGATTACCGTCTCTCTGGACATCACAGCTCCTCTGTACTGGTGGAAGGAGTTTGACACCTACAAGGTCGGCACTGTTGCGAACTCTTGCTCAACCATGCACAAGATCCATGCAAAGGAGTTCACGCTGGATGATTTCAGTCATGATCACATGTATGAAGGAAGCATTGATCACTTGTGTGGGTTAATTAGATGGCTTAACCTGTGCCGTGAAGGGTTCCTTGATACCAAAAACAAAGACGATTGGTGGCAGATGATCCAGCTCCTTCCCACCAGCTACAATCAGCGCCGCACCGTTCTTCTGAACTACCAGGTTCTCAAGTCCATGTACCACGCCCGGAAGAACCACAAGCTCGATGAGTGGCACGTTTTCTGTAACTGGATCCGCAGCTTACCTTATTCCGAGTTAATCACCAATGAAGGTTAAGGACAGCATCATGTCCGAGCGAGTGGCAGAGGAACTATTCAAGCTGGGCGACTGCAATGCAGAAATCGCCCGGAAACTCAGATGTAGCAAGAGCGCCGTTTCCGACTGGGTGACCGGTCGGAACATCCCTACTGCTTACTATCTGAAATCCCTTCACTACGCTGGCTGCGACGTTATTTATATCCTTACAGGGGAGCGTGTATAATTATGCAGCATATATGCGCTCGGTGTAGACACCCTCGGAGAGAACTTCAGATCCGCGAGTGTCCGCACCCAACAGTACGAAAAACACTGGGCCACTATGTGTGTTATCTATGCTGTAAGCGATGCAAGTTTCATACAACTACACCGTACTGCGGTGCGATAGGATGTTCATACAAAGAAAGGTGAATATGAAAAAAGCAAGTATGAGCGCAGGCGCTTTGAATAAGATACTCGAAGCGACAAAAGCGTTTCAATCTAAAAATAATCGAAAGCCGTTATACAACTATATCAGATTGGAATTTCACAGTGAGAACGATGAAGTAATTGCTATTGCAGTTGACGGCTATAGGCTGTCTGTCGAACACGCTGTAGCTAAATCTGAAGAAGACTTTACCGTCTACGTTCACGGAAATGTGAAGTTACCCAAAACGTCAATAGTCGATATTGAGCTGGTTGAAAACGAGGTTATTCTTCGCTGCGATGGATACGTTTTTGGCTATCGGCAGCCCAATGAAGCAGAATACCTTGATTGGAAGAAGGTTATTCCAGATGGTGAGCCTACTTTCAAAATTGGTTTCAATGGCGACTATCTTCTGAGTGCTTTGCAGGCGGCAAAAGCTTCAGTGGGAGGCACTTACAAAACACCTGTTATTCTTGAGTTCCGTTCTCCTGTTGAACCTGTCATTTTAAGAACCAACAAAGACGATGTTAAGATGGTTCTTCCAGTGAGAATTAAAAATTAAATACTCCTTTTTAAGGACGTGAACCCAATGATTCAAAAAATTAAATCCAGATTATCATGCACCGAGTATCTGTCCAGGCATGGCATCCATGTCAAGAACGGCGGTCGCACCGTTTCACCGCTTCGCCCTGGCGCCCATAACCCTACTTCCTTCTGGGTGGAGGATGACCACTGGTATGACTTCGGTTCTGGCTGCGGTGGTGACGTTATCGACCTCGCTGCCGCATTGCAGTACAACGGTGACTTATCTCAAGCCGTCAGAGGTCTCGCGGACGAACTCGGACTCCAGTTTTCCGACTACTCCGAAACCTACCGAGCGGATATCCAGAATCTCTGCAATCGGACGGCAGCGTACCATGCGGCTCTGACTCCCAGTGACTATGAATATCTCGCTGCCCGTGGTTTTACACCGGAGGACGCTTCACGACTTATGATTGGTCGTGTAACTGACGGTTATCTCAAGGGGAGATTATTTCTCCCCTATTTCAAAAACGGCGCTGTGGTCTACTATGCGACTCGTGCGATGCCTGGTTCCAGTTTCTCCGAGAACAAATATATGAAAGCCTCCCGGGATGAATCTCCAAGCTACCAGCACATTCCGTGGGGCTTACAAACCTTATCCCGGCGGTCTACACACGATACTCTAATCATATCGGAGGGTTACTTCGACGCAGTATCCTGGGAGCGTGAGGGCTACCCTGTTATCTCTCCGATTACCGGTAACTTCTCCAAGGATCAGTGGCCTGACGTTATCTCAGCGTGTCGTATGTTCTCCAAGGTTCTGATAATCTTCGACAACGACGATATCTCCCACGCTGGCGATGGATTCACTCAGCGGACGGCTCGGCGACTATTCCAGAATCGTATCCCATTCCTGGTCGGTCACACCCCTCCCGGAATTAAGGACGTTAACGACTATTATGTGTCTGGTGGCTCACTCAAATCTCTGGTAGACAACGCTGAAGACGGTCTGAAATACATCACCAGCCAGTACACGAATCCAGTGGATCTCAAAAACTTCATTATGTCCATCAACCGATTCACGGACTCTACCGTTATCGCCGATGCCCTGTTTCAGCCTATCCTTACGGAGCGGTTCGCTCCTGCGGTTCTGAAATCCATTCAGAAATCCGCTGACTCAGCACCTACCGAGTCCCAGATCGTCGATGAAATTATCGCCAAGCATAATATCATCTACGTCGATCAGGTCGGCTGCTACGAGTGGGATTCCCGTGTATGGACGCGCATCTCTGATTCTGCCGTGAAAAATTACGCTGACCAGTTATACGGTAAGCGGTTCGCTACCGCCCAGCGTGTTGCCAGTGTGTGCAACCTATTAAAATCACGGTCTATCACTCAGACAACGTTCGACCGGAATCCAGTCCTCACATTCCAGAACGGAACCCTGGAAATCGAGACCGGCAGATTCCGTGATTTCTCAGAATCCGATTACTGCTCTATCATCATGGATTACGACTACGATCCCGCTGCTAAGTGCCCTGTGTGGGAGCACTTCATAGAGGACGTTACCGACGAAGAACCTCGCAGGCAGGAAATCTTACAGTTCCTGGCGGGATACGTTCTCATGAATGACTGCCGGTTCCAGAAAATTTTCCTGCTCATCGGCTCCGGTGGCAACGGCAAGTCCGTGTATCTGGAAATTATCCAGAAACTCTTCGGTGATGAGAACGTCACCCACGTTGAGCCTACTGGTCTGACCGCTGAGTTCCAGAGAATCCGACTGAAAGACTCCCTGCTGAACATCGGCTCGGATATCAACAGCGACTTTTCCAGAGGTGAGATCCGTGAGTGGCTTCTGAAAGTCGCCGACGGCACATCCATCCAGGCGTGTTATAAGGGCATGAATCACATCGATTTCATCCCCCGGTGTAAACTCGTCTACGCCTGTAACGCTATGCCTACCGCTGAGATCGTCAACGGTCTGAACCGCCGTATGCAGTTCGTGGACTTCCCATGTCAGTACGTCGAAACACCGGATCCCAAGAATCCGAAACAGCGTCAACGTGATATACATATAGTAACCAAGCTAACCGATGAACTACCCGGTATCTTCAACTGGGCCTACGCTGGTTACAAACTTCTGCGTCAGGTCGGTTATTTCACGGATGCTCCGGAGCAGGCTGAGTTCATCCAGCAGTTCGAACAAACATCGAATCCGGTGCTCGTGTTCTGCGACGACTATGCCGATCACTTTCACGGGACTATCACTCGCAAGGACGTTTACGATTGGTACAAGTGGTGGTGCGAGGACACCAACCACAGACCACTCAGTCGTGAAAAATTCATTCCGAAATTCCGCGACTGCCTCGGTGACCGCGTCCAAGACGCACGAAAACGCATCGATGGGGTTGTCACACGAGTGTTTATTTTTGATTGACTACTGTCATTCGTGCGAAGCCGTGTGACAGGTTGTGCCAGGTTTGTGCCAGGTTTTCTGATGAACCTGTCACACCGATTTCCCTTAGAGCCGCAACGCTTTTTTCTTTTCTGTGACAAGTGTGACAAGTAAAAAATAAAAAGAGGAGCATGGAATAAAAAAACAGCTAAAATAGCCCTTTTTAAATAAAAAAATAGTTTATAGAGCTTGACGTAAAACGAGCCTGTCACATGGCACACCTGTCACACACAACTTTTACAACTATGAAGGAGGAATCCCAGTAATGGATGAAATCAAACTTCCTAAAAGGAAGAACGTCAACACAAACGACCTCACTGAACCCGGCGATAACATGAAGTTTCTTTCTCATGCGCTGGCGATCAGAAATCTACCGGAGATCGATACCAGAGATCCGGTGCAAGTGAAAAACAGAATCGATGAGTATTTTCAGCTCTGTGTGGTTGACGATGTTAAGCCCTCTGTGAAAGGCTTTCTGAATGCCCTCCGGGTAGCTAAGTCTACTCTGTGGGAATGGAAGCAAGGCAACTTTCGTGCTGGTACTCATCAGGCAATCATTGTGGAGGCTTACGATGTTCTGGAGGCTCTCTGGGAGGATTACATGATGAACGGTAAGATCAATCCCGTCAGCGGTATCTTCCTGGGTAAGAATAACTTCGGTTACCAGGATAAGCAGGAATATGTGTTGACTCCGAATCAGCAGCAAATCACCCAGGAGGATGTTAAGCTGATTGAGTCCAAGTATGAGGAATTACCGGAGGATTAATTATGGATGGATACACTATCTACACAGTCATTCTCTGCACTATTATCGGCTTCACAACTGGGTTTCTTACGGCACAACTTTTAAGATAACCCACAACTTTTACGACTATCAGGCTCTCGACTTTCGGGAGTCTGATTTTTTTGCGACTTTCTGGCTCACGACTATCACACGACTTTCACACAACTTTTGAGGTCTGGTCCTATTTTCTGCCAATCGAACGCTCTAAAAAAAGAGGCCAGATTTTGACCCATTTTTGGTCATCCACAGACCCGGGTGTATCATTTCTGATGGCTGATCCCACCCCCAGATACAGCCAGCAAGCACCGCCAGAAATCCCAGAAAGCCCAGGATGGCTATTTTCTGCCGTTGCAATGGTGGTATACCACGAACAAAAAACACGCTCAGAAAGCCGCTCACAGCCTTACAGAGAAATGGCATTTATTCCCGGGTGCAAAAAATCCACCCCTTTATAGTTGGGGCGGATCTCGATCAAATAGGAAGCCCTCAGCGGATCCGCTGGGGGCTTTGTTTTATTCCCTATTGAATTCTATTAGCCTTTCAAATAACAACGCTGCGGAGCTTGTGAGTTTCTCCCATTCGATAAAATCTGATGGGGCGATATCTCCGTTTGTAATTCCGAGTTCCTCATATATTGTGGAAAGTTCGTTTCCCAGGGCGGCAGAGATCCGAGATTGCAAATTCATTTGTTTCGCTCCCTTACTTGTATTTTTTAGCGATTTCGAAAATAACAGCTAGCGGAACGTATAACGTAACGGCAATAATTACTAGTATAACCATGCTCTCACCCCCTTATCACAAAAAATAATCGGAGATGAACGCACCCAGGGCGAGAAAAACACAAGTAACCGCCAGCGTTGGCAAATATCCAAACAATGTTAACATTCGTAGCTCTCCAGAGAATCATATAACAGTGACTCAACGTTCCCCCACTCTTCTGCACCGAGCGGAACGGAAATAGAATGTTTTCCGCAAGAAACCACAATATCGAATTGGGCAAGATTTTGCTCCTCAGGCTCTTTATCCATTTCTTTAAAAAAGTCATCCGATGCATACTCAAGAAAAGCCTTTACTCCGGTTTTCGTAAATTTGTAGCTGGCTGCGATCTCTGCTTTTTCTTTCTCTTTCTCTTTGGTTTCGTATTCCTTTACATATTCGGTGATTATGTCGGAAAGCTCCTCGATGCTAGTGGAGTTCGCTCCGTAAACATGGTTAACGATACAATCGCTGTCATGATCCCAGATAACAATAATATCACTGGTGGTATTGCCTCTGTAAGATACCATCTCGTAAAGGCTGTACTGTTTTCCGCTTTCCTCTCCGATGAACCCCCAGCCGCTTTTTTTGTTGTAAGTAATCATTTTTTGTCCCCCTTATTTTAATTTCTCGTTAATAACAGTGATTTCGTTTTTCTCGTAACATAAACCGCACGAGAAGCAATTTTTCGCCCCACAATTGATTTCGATATTGTTTTCCTCAATATGCTGCGGATCGTAAACGGTAAACACTTTGTCAACAAAGTCGAAAGTGTTTTTTCTTTCCTTATTGATAAACAAAGAAGAAAGAACAATGTTTAAGTTACCTGGTTTTTCGTAGCCTTTGGAAATAGCCTCGGCTATGTAATCCGGGTTCTTTGTCCAAAGTGCAAATTTTACTTTTGGATTTTTGTAACAGATCCGAAAATAGTTGATTACCTGGGTTGCGTTGTTGAGATCTCCGAAAGATTCGAATCGAAAATAAATGTTATTGATAATAGGAATCTTTTCTTTCGGTAGGATCTCGCTTGTTAGGATCCGCTGATTTTCTGCCATTGGCTTTTCCATACTGGGATAGATTTTCATCTGCTTGGCTGCGAAGCACTTTTGGCAGATGCTACCTGGGATCTGGGCATTTTTCGCACATCGTGCGTTCGTGGTAACCGCTGTGGAAATACTAGCCATACCAGCCATTTTGCCAGTGTGCTTTGTAGTGAAATGTAAACCGCTGATTTTCTTGACATTTGCTAGTGTGCATTCTGTCATTTGCAAGCCCTCCTTAGAGTTATATATCTATGTCTATAATATAAGATATATTTCTCTAATAGTCAAGATATATTTCTCTAGTTCTTATAGTTTTTTCTCTAGCGTTTCACAGTGCCGTAAAAGTGTACATTTCCGATACAAGGCAATAAAGGCAAACCAGATCTCTCGCTCTGTCTGGTCCCCATGTCTGGGGGGTGGGGTGTTATGTAAACCCGGGTGGGGCGGGTGATGCACTTAAATAGAGAAAAAATAAAAAAGACCCCACCCTAGAGAAATCTCTCTTGACAAGAGCGATAACTCGATGTATATTGTAGGTAGTAAAAACGCAGAGGAGAGATCGTTGTGAAGGCGGTAAAAATCGTTGACAAAATCATGAAAGAACAGGGCAAGAGCAAAGCCGACCTTGGTCGTGCGGTAGGCATTGCCACTGAAAAGAATCCCACTGACGTAATCAATAAGCGTCTGAAACAGGAGAACATCAGCGTGAAGGTCATGCTGGAGATGCTGAATGCAATGGGCTACACGATGGTTGTGGTTCCTTCTGGCTCAAAACTGAAAGACGAGTGGTGCGAGGTGACCATCGATGAGTAAGACGTATGCGTGTTGGCGTGTTTCGTCGAACGAGCAGAACGAGGCTCGGCAACTAAAGGCGTTCCGAGATTGTGGCGAGAAGATCGATGAGATTTTCGGTGACAAGATGAGCGGCAAGAGCATGGATCGTCCTGGCTATCAGAAGATGCTTGAGAAACTGGAATCTGGAGATCTGGTGATTTTCAGCAGCCTGGATCGTATGAGCCGCAGCTATGACGATATCGCTGAGGAGTGGCGTTACATCACCAAGGAGAAGGGGGCGGATATTCTGATCCTGGATATGCGTGATCTGCTGGATACTCGTAAGGGTAAAGATCTGGTCGGCACTCTGATCTCCGATATTGTGGTGAAGCTGTTAAGCTACGTTGCCGAAACGGAACGGAAGAATATCCGTAAGCGCCAGCGTGAGGGCATCGACGCTATGCCGGTGGATGAGAACGGCAAGAAGATTAGTAAGAAGACCGGTCGTGGATTCGGTCGCCAGGAGAAGCGGCCTGAGAATTTCACCGAGGTGTATGAACGGCAGCGGCGTGGCGAGATTAAGCTGGCTGAAGCACTGAAACTGACCGGGATCGGAAGAACGAAGTGGTATGAACTGAGCCGAGAAATTAGCTGCCGATCATAAAACGTAGAAGGTATTGTTATGTATTGGGTGTTAATGATTATTCTTGCTCCACTGTGGATTCCTGCGTTGTTCTCGATATTGAAAGATGATTATTGCCGCCAGAACAGGTGTGGTAAGTACAAGAAGCGTAGAAGGAGATAACGCATATGAAGAAGTTTTTCGATGTAGTCAGTATCGTCATAGCGTTGCTGATTGCCGGGTTGTGTTTGTTCCTGTGGGTGTTCGGATGATTAAAGATGATTTGATTTTTGATGATGTCCCAGACGGTAAAATATACCCGCCCGACGCGCCATTGGATGAAATACTCAAAGAAACTGGTGCAAAGTCGATATTGCGTTTGGTTATGCACGAGGAGGAAGCCGATGCAAGTAATAAGTGATAGTGAATATCTCCAGGATTTAATCAACCAGAATGTGAAACGCAGTGGGAACTGTGAGGAGTTGCGTCACTTCTTAGAGTTTGAGATCCAGAGAACAGTTGAGTGGATGGAAGATAAAGAAAATCCTGCATATGATGGTGTAGATGTTGGGCGTAACGAGGCTCAATTGCTGCGGGAGAGACATATTAAGTTTTGTGAGCGTCTATTAAAAATGATATAACCGAGCGCCAAAAGAGCGCCTACCTAACCGAGAAATCGGAAGGTGGGCGCTCTTATTTTTTTATGTGGAGGTTTTGTATGGCTAAGTATGTTAATGTTTTGGGCACGAAATATGAAATCCAGCGAGTGACGGCAGATGAAATTGTGGAAGGTTATGGCGGTTTCTGTGATCCGGATCTTCACACAATAAAGGTTATCCGACTTGAAACTTCCGTGGAGTGGAAGGAAGAGAGTGCAGAAAAACGCAAGGCAAGGGAAAAACTGATTCTGCGGCACGAAATTGTCCATGCGTTTCTGAACGAGAGTGGACTCGAGGATAACTGTGCGATACCGCAGTTTTCCTGGGCGAAGAACGAAGAAATGGTTGACTGGATTGCAGTGCAGGGACCTAAGATTTTTGAGGCATGGCAGAAAGCGGGGGCTATGTAATGGACATCAAAGATAAGATTCGACGAGCGATAGAAACCCAGGGCGTAGACTACGAAAAACTGAAGGATCTGTTCGACGTAGTTTCGTTATGTGAGGATAAAGCAGAACGCCGGGAGTGGCTGCTGTACATCCGAAAGAAAGCCCGTGAGATCCCCAGTGCGGACGGATACGAACTGATGCACCAGACGTACATAAAGGGAGCGCAGGACGGTAATTTCGACGATTACTGCGTGGCGTTGGAGTGGAATCGAGACCCGGAAAAGCGTTTTTATCTGCCTAGAAGAGGGGTGCTGAAAATACTGGTAGATGATCTGCAAGATCTGTTCGACGGAAACCTGGATTTCCTTGGCGTTAGCTTGCCCCCGCGTGTCGGTAAGAGTACGCTGTGTATTTTCTTCATGACGTTCGTGATGGGTCACCGCCCGGATGTGGCGAACGTAATGTCCGGTCACTCCGATAAATTAACGGACGGATTTTACAGAGAACTGCTGAGTATTATCACGGACGATACGCAGTACGCATGGCAGGAGATTTTCTCCGGTGTGAAGCTGGTAGACAACAGTGCGAAGAATGAAACCATCGACCTGGAGCGGAAGAAACGCTTCCCTACCATGACATGCCGATCGATCTCCGGTACGCTGACTGGTGCTGTCGAAATTGGTACTGGCGGCGTTCTGTACTGCGATGACTTGATTGAGGACTTGGAAGAGTCTCTGAATCCTGTCCGTTTGCAGAGTAAGTACGATGCGTATCTGAACCAGTTGAAAGACCGTAAGAAACTGGGCGCTCTGGAGCTGATGGTTGGTACGCGATGGAATGTGGCTGACCCTCTGGGTCGGATTGAGGAGCAGTACCGGAATAATCTGCGATATAGGTTTCGGGTGATCTCCGCGCTGAACGAAGACGGCGAGAGTAACTTTAATTATAAGTACGGCCTTGGCTTCGACACCGATTACTACCTCGACATGAGAGCGAGTATCGACGATGCTACCTGGATGGCGAAGTACCAGGGTAATCCGTATATCCGCGAGGGTCTGCTGTTCCCAGCTGCGGAGCTGCGGTATTTTAACGGTGTTCTGCCTGACGGAGATCCTGATCGAAAGGTCGCTGTGGTGGATACTGCATGGGGCGGTGGCGACAGCCTATCGATGCCGGTTGCGTATGTGTACGGACAGGATGTGTATATTGCGGATGTGGTATTTAATAACGGTGATAAGACGGTCACACGACCACTTGTGATTGGAAAACTGAAGCAGCACCACCCACACATGGTGCGCTGGGAATCTAACAACGGCGGCGATGAATACGGTGGTATCGTGGATGAGAAACTGCGTGAGGACGGCGTGAAGATTAACATGAGCTATAAAAAGGCTCCCACGACACAGAGTAAGGTGAGCCGTATTATTCAGTACGCCCCGGATATTAAGCGGTTTTATTTCCTGGATGAGAAGCACCGGGATTCCGAGTATGAACGGTTCATGCGTGAAATAACGCTGTTCACGATGAGCGGTAAGAATCCGCACGATGACGCACCGGACGCGTGTGCGATGCTGGTTGATTTTCTGACTGCCGGTATTAAGATGGTCACTGTTGCTCCGAGACCGTTCTAGATACTATATATTGTGTTTTATTGCGAGTTGTGGTACTACATATTGATTTTAACAGAATGTTATGCTAATATAGTATGTGATAAGGTAGGTGGTTTCTATGAGCTATGGTCGCCGCGTAATTTACTCTGATGTGGCTAAAATCACAGCGGAAAACGTAGTTGACGAAGTTCAAAAGGCTTACTTGGTTCATGGAGCCAACCAGGCCGCAATTCACAAGCTCGATGATATTTACCGTGGCAAGACTGACATTCTGTCGAAGGTCAAGGAAGTCCGGGAAAATATCAATCATAAAATCAATGAAAACCGCGCATGGCAGATTACGAACTTCTATAACGGTTATCTGTTCGGTGAACCCATCCAGTACGTTCGCCGGGAGAACTCGAAGCAGAAGAATGCCGATGATGCCATCGCCGCAGATATTAACGCTCTGAACGGTTACTGTTTCGCCGCTGGTAAGGCAGCTTGCGATAAGAAGCTGGGCGAGCGGATGTTCATTGCCGGTCACGGTTACCGTCTGACTCTGCCGAATAAGCGGTGGGAGAAGGATGGCGACGAAGCCCCGTTCACTGTGACCTCGCTGAACCCCGCACAGACGTTCATTATCTACAGTTCTGATGTAGACGGTCATCCTCTGGCCGGTGTCCACGTTGTAACTCGCGAGAACAATAAGAAAGTTTTCAGCGTATATACCGAGGACACTTATTTTGAGTTTGATGAGTTTGGTAAGGTTACCGCGAAGGGTCACACCGTAGGTATGATCCCCATTGTGGAGTACCCACTGGAATCCTCACGCTTGGGCGTGTTTGAGGTTATTGTGGATCTGCTTAATGCTCTGAACGAACTCCAGAGTAATCGAATGGATGATATCGTCCAGTTTGTGAACAGCTTCCTCGCAATCCTTGGTGCAGAAATGCCCGAAGAAGTTCGTCAGAAGGTCGATGAGTGGAAGATGCTCTGTCTCCCGGAAGGCGCTGACGCGAAGTATCTGTCCGCGAATCTGAACCAGGCTGACGTTCAGACGCTGAAGAATGATATCCTGGATGCCATCGTGACGATCACAGGTATTCCTAACCGAAACGGCGGTTCCAGCACAAGCGATAATGGCGTTGCCGTACAGCTCCGCGATGGCTGGCAGGATGCCGAGGCCCGTGCGAAGGGTGTCGAGACCATGTTTAAAGAGGCTGAAACTCAGACTCTGAAGCTGATCCTGAGAATCCTCCGGGATACGACCGGCACTTCGCTGAAACTGACTGATATCGACACACACTTCACCAGACGAAACTACGAGAATATCGCAAGTAAGTCCCAGGTGCTTGTGGCGATGCTGAATAATCCGAAGATCCACCCAGAGCTGGCATTTGCCCACTGCGGTATGTTCCCTGATCCTGAGAGTGCTTACCTCCAGAGTAAGGTTTACTACGAGGAGCAGATGGCTAAGTGGGATCCTGTTGAAGTAGACGAGGACGGTGTTGAGGATGTATAACTACCTCGACACCCTACTTGCGAAACTAAAAAAGAAACTTCGGACTGAATTTAACCGTCTGGGGATGCTGGGTTTCGATGAACTGAACGTGGTAAACACGAAGAAGGTCACGAAAGAAATGTTCGATCGGCTGATTGCCGAGAACGAGAAAGTATACAAGAAGGTTGCTGTCGATGCATACGGCAAAGCTAAGAAAACAGCCGCAGACGCAGGCCACACAGAGAAAGAAAACTCTGAGATCGATGCCGCGTGGCTGATGGGCGTACTGCTGGCATATAACTTCGTGACTGGGTATCTGTATGACAAAGAGGCAGAGCGAAAAAGACTCAGACTGAATGAGCAGATACTCACCTCACGAGAATATGATGACCGGCATATGTTCAACGATAGTCTGCGGAGAACCGCGAATCTGTGGTGGACACAGACGTTGCAGTACGGAATCGACGTTGTAGATGAAGCTGTACTACAAGCCTATAAGGATATGGGCGTTGAGGAAGTCCGCTGGGTAGCGAAAATCGACAAGCGTACTTGCAAGGTGTGCAAGGAACGCCACAATCAGATTTACAAAATATTAGAGGTTCCAAGAAAGACGCACTACAACTGCCGGTGCTATCTGGAGCCGGTTGATATAGAGGAGTGGTAAAGTGCTGATTCTGGACGAGATCCGGTGTCCGGGATGCGGCAGAAAACTTATGGAACTTAGCGGCCAGGCACAAGTCAAGTGCCCGAAATGCAAGGCCATGATTTTCGCAAACATCACTGACACTGAGCGTAAAGTTTATATTAAACCAGAGCGCCGATAATTATAGAGCGCCAGCTAACCAATAAGACGGTTCAGATATTTTATTGCTGAAACCGCATGGTAGCTGGCGCTTTTACATTTCACGACAGAGAAGTCGTTAATCGCATGACATAGGCAGAGAAGCCTTAAATCGCAAAACACGGACAGAGAAGTCCTAAATCGCAAAAGGAGAATTTCTATGAAAATCGACATTGAAAACTACGAGAACCTCACTCCCGAAGAAAAAATTGCAGCTCTGGAAGCGAACTACGCCAGCGTAGCTCAGATTAAGGCTACTGCTGATAAGAACGCATCCGAAGCCGCTGCTTATAAGAAACAGCTCCGTGAGAAGCAGACCGATGAAGAAGCAAAGGCTGCTGAACGTGATGCCAAGTTCGCTGAGATTATGGCAGAAGTGGAGTCCCTTCGTCACGAAAAGATGGTCGGTACTTACACCGCATCTTACCTGGCAATGGGCTACGACGAGAAACTGGCGAAGGTCACCGCAGAAGCGATGGCAAAGGGCGACACCGAGACGGTGCTGAAAAACCAGAAAATCCACCTTGAAACCCGGGAAAAGGCTCTCCGCACTGAACTGCTGAAACAGACTCCTCCTCCTGCCGGTGGTAGTTCTGATACCACCATGAAGAAGGCAGATCTTATGAAGATGAGTCTGGCTGAACAGCAGAAGTTCGCAAAGGAAAACCCCGAGCAGTACAAGGCGTTCTACGCTGAGTAAATATTTTTAGGAGGACATAACAAATGGCTCATACTATCTATGAAAATTTCGTGCTGGCCAACACCATTGAAGACCAGTACAATTCCCATCTGGATCTGATGCGTTTCTGCACCGTTGATAACTCTCTGGTCGGTACTCCCGGCATGATTAAGAAGATCAACGTCTACACCGCAACTAACGGCACTGAAGATCTGGCAATGGGCGCTGGCAACAGCAAGGATATCGAAGTATCCTACACCCAGAAGGACTACGAAATCCTGATGGCTCAGAACCGTTTCAAGTATTACGATGAGCAGGAAATGACCGATCCCACGGTCGTTGAAACCGGCCTGCGTCACATGGCTACCGATATGTTCAACCATGTCAACGCCAAGATTTTCGCTGAGTTCAACAAGGC